>Ga0137415_10006475_pt1 | contig 11607 bp, 10 predicted proteins | sample CZODoug3_1_1_16f_FD_183082 | JGI IMG/M metagenome (GOLD analysis project Ga0137415, IMG submission 183082) | Vadose zone soil fungal communities from Angelo Coast Range Reserve, California, USA - CZODoug3_1_1_16fungal (Hybrid Assembly) | ecosystem: Environmental > Terrestrial > Soil > Vadose...
CTAAGATTGACCGTCCGGTCGGTCAATGCAAGAGATTTTTGCTTGACGCTCTGCCGCGCGCATCGGTCCCGCCTGCGGCATGAAGGTGATCGCCTGGAGCCAGCTTCGCCCACCTGTGATTTGTAACTTAAATCAATATGGTCCGGGCAAGCCATTGCACGGCGGCGTGGACGGCAGCTAGTCTTTCTTACAAGTGACCCATGAACATACGCAACTTCTTCGACATCCCCGATGGTTTTCGGCCTGCACGACGCATTCGCGTTTGAGCATTCGCGCAGCCTAACCAACGTCGGGCCACGGACAAGCCGCGGCTAACAGCGGCATGATTTGGGCGCGGTCGCCCAAGCCAATGATGAGGGCGGAACGACGTGAATATCGTCATGAGCGACCGGGTAGCTTCATTCCGAAGCCGGCTTCATGGCGGCATCAAACTCACGCGAAAATTTGACCCCAGATTTTAGAGAGGTGGATCTCGCTCGCCGGTGTCACCGAACGTTTCGGCTCCGACAACCTCGCGCGGCGAACATCGGAAATATCAGGAGGGACAAATGGAGGGCTGCATGACAGCGAACGAGATTCAATTGCGACACCGAGAACAAAAGGACCGACGCTTCGTCGCGCCGTTTGGCCGCATCGCGCTGGCAGCAGGGTTGATGGGCCTGCTGCCGGGGCTGGCTGGTGCCGCGACGCTTCCCAAATGCGTTCAGCTCAGCGCGTCTCCGGCCTATGGTCTCGTCGCGAATCCGAAGATCATCTCGGGGACCCTGATCACGGCGATCATACCACCGGCGCCAGCGGTGCCGGGCAGCACGATTCCGACTCCGCCCTTTGGCGGCACGTCACCGACAGACACCCCGGCGACGCCGGCTTACTGCCAGGTGGATTTCACCTACGCCTCAGGGTTGTCAGGTCCGGCGGATGGCTATGATGTCGGCCAGGTGCAGAAGATCCAGGTCCGCATCGTGCTTCCCCTCAGTGAAGCCGACGGTGGAAGCACTGGCAGTGTGCCAAATACTTTCGACACCGGCAGCACGCCCACGACCATCCAGGGAAACTGGCTCGGCAAGCTGTTTGTTGCCGCCAGCCCCGGTACGTCGGGAACGATCGGAATGTCGCCCTTCGGGGAGGGCTTGAACGGCGGCGATCAAAGTTACCCGATCCGGCTCGGCTATGTCGCTTCGATGACCGACACCGGTCAACACAACCCGCCCTTTGTCCTCATTGCGGCGGGACCGCTGGCGAACACCCTGGATAAAGCCACGATCGCGGACTGGGTCCATCGCGGCACCCACGACGGAAAGCTCTGGGCGGCGAAACTTTCCCAGACCTATTACGGCAAGCCTCCGACCCGCACCTACTACAATGGCATCTCGGGCGGCGGCAACGAGGGCATGGGACAGTTGATGCATTATGGCGATGAGTACGACGGGATCCTGGTCGGTGCCCCGGCGTTCTACTGGGATCAATTCACGCTAGGTCATGTCTGGCCGTATGTCGTCTTCAAAAAGATGCGCCAGCAAGGCGGAACGATGCCGACCACGGGCCAAGAGACCGCTCTGACAGCCGCAGTCTTTACGGCGTGCGACTCCCTCGACGGCGTCACTGACGGCATCATCAGCGATCCGCGTCAGTGCGACTTCAAGGCCACCGCCAACATCTGCGGCAAGCCAACCGCCCCTGCAGCCCCAAATTGCCTCACTCCCCTTCAGGCGGGCGCCTTCGACCGGATGTGGGATGGTCCGCGCAACAAATACGGCTTGCGGGTCTGGTACCCCTTCGACAAGAGCGTTCCCTTTGTAGGCGGCCCGTTCACGGGCCTCGCGGCGATACAGACCAGTTTGCCTGGACCACCGCCGTTTACCCCCGGGGCGAGCCTTTTCACCCCACTTGCCGTTCAAGCGATCACGTGGAATCACAAAGACGCTTCGTTCGATCCAAACAACCTTTATGAAGATGAAGAATCGCTCGCCTTGGCCGGGCATCCCTCCGGTGGCATCACCTATGCGGACGAAGCAACGCTCGGCTCCAATACCGCAGCGGATTACACCGACAACCAGACCACGGATCTTAGCAAGGCCTTGCAACACGGCACCAAGGTGATTCACTTCCATGGCACCGCGGACCCGGCGATCTTTTGGCGTACCAGTGCCGATTATTATCGCCGCGTGGCAACCTGGCTGGGCCATGGCCGAGCCGACTTCAGGGAGTTGCAGGAGTGGTACCGATTCTTTCCGATACCGGACGTTGGCCACGGCACTGGTTCCTCCGGTGGTGGACCTGGCCCCTCGCCCGTCGATCCGTTCCCCGCGCTGGTGAAATGGGCTGAGAAGGGCGAAGCCCCGGCCAGCATCACCGCACTTGCCTCGCCTCCAGCCCTCAAACCGGGGCGCACGCGTCCGCTCTGCCCATATCCGCAGACCGCCATCTATAACGGCACCGGCAGTACACTGCTCGCAAGCAGCTTCCATTGCGGCGGCAACCTCGAAACCCGCCGCGTCGTCTGCGACGATGCGCGAACATTGTACAAACACGAGAACGGTCCGGTCCTCGACTTCCAGAGCATCGGCCTCGAGCCCGGTCTATGTAAGCAACACAACGCCGATCGTGACCATGACCACGATCGTGGGCACGATTGACGAGAGTTTCCCGCGACTGTCGCGAACCAAACGACAGTCGCGCACGGAATTCAAATCATGACTGTCAGTGGAATCGGAATACGCACTTCGTTTCGGCTGCTCAGGAAGCCTTGTCAGGAAGCCTTGCGTCTTGCTTTTGGTTTCGTCTGAACGACCGATCGTTGTTTCTGACCCGACTGTTTCCATGACAATGCCTTGGCGCGGGCCATCTGACTCAAATTGGCAATACGCGAGTTTGCTTCCCCCGCACGGGTTATCATCAGTAAATTCGTCGTCGCATCTGCGTCGGCCAACGGCACATACATTACGTTGGGAACGCCGATGTAACGTAGGCTGGAGGGGACCACGGCAATTCCGAGGCCGGTTGCCACCAGGCCTATGATCGTCGAGGCTTCTCTTGCCTCTTGCACGATCGCGGGAACGAAAGAACGCTTGCCGCAGAGCTGGATGAAGTAGTCGTAGATTCCGATACCGTAGGCGCGCGGATAGAATACGAAGCGCTCGTCCCGCAATTCCGTCAGATTGATGTCCCGCCTGGAGCGGAGGTGATGCGTCGAATTCACCGCGACAACCAGGGGATCGCTGAGAAGCAACGTCGTCGCAATATCGGCAGGCGGCTTGAAGCGGGGCGGCGTCCGTATGATGCCGACATCCAGTTCCCGCGCCTGAAGTGCGGTAATCTGGGACGTGGATGGCATATCCTCCAGAATGACGCGGATTTCCGGGTATTTGGTGCGGAAGGAATGCACAAGGCTTGGGAAAAATGACAGCAACGAGGATGCGGCCGTGAAGCCGATACGAAGCGTTCCCGCCTCGCCATTCAGCATCTTGCGAATCTCGTCAACCGTCCGATCGATCTTGGCGAGGATAGAGCGGGCGTCTTCCTGAAGCAGCAATCCGATCTCGGTTAATTCTACCCGGCGTCGAGTCCGATGAAACAGCTTGCCGCCCAATTCGCGTTCCAGTTCTTGAATCGCAAGCGACAGCGGAGCTTGAGTGATGCCCAGCCGCTCCGCTGTCCTTCGGAAATGAAGTTCTTCGGCCAGAAGAACGAAATAGCGCAACTGATTGAGCTTCATGGGGTGCACCCCTCCTTGGTCTGCGAGCCCGAAACGGCCCTCGAGTACCAACCCGCGGCAGAACGCTGACTGAGAAAATTTCCTCACGTCGCCAGCAATCATTGATTTGTTTTACATATCTTTATAGCTCCCAACTGAAATTGACGCAATCAGACGCAGGTGCTGTCATCGTGATGCGGCTGTTGGCGATCATCCTTCGAGCCAAAACAACTGCGCAAAGCAGGAATTCACAACGGTTCAGAGTTAACTGCGATCCTGGGGAGGGGAACATGAAGATCAAAGAGCGGCTGCGTCACGCAGCAGCAGCGTTGAGCGTTGCAACAATCGGATTTGTCGCGCCGGCCGATGCCTATGAAGCCGGCGCGCCGGGCTGGGAGCAAATGCCCGGCATCGTGATCGGCGCTTCAGCCGGCACGCCGGGCCCGGGTGTCTATATGTTCAACCAGACTTTCACGACGCAGACCAATATTGTGGGTCCTGGCGCCCCCCTTGGAGGAGCCGTGCCTGCCCATCTCGCGTCCACGGCCGTGGGTTTTCTTTGGGTGCCCGGATGGACCTTCTTGGGAGCGACATATGATGCCGTACTGGTGCAGCCGATCTCGATGCTCGACGTCGGTTCGCCGGTCAACCTGCAAAAAGTGGGAGCGCACAACACGTATGTCGTGCCCGGCGAACTGAGCTGGAAACTTGGCGACAGCGGATTTTTCGTCAAGACCGGCCTGGGAATATACGTGCCAGACGGTTCGACCAGCGGCGCAAACGGGCTTAACAGTATCGGGAACCCGTGGTGGACATTTCAGCCGGAAATCTTCCTCTCCTATCTGAAGGACGGATGGAATCTGACGGCCTTCCTGTCGGAAGAGCTCAATACCAAGAACACCATCACCAACTATCGCTCGGGCGACGTTCTCCATGCGGAGTTTACCGCCACCAAGACGGTCGGAAAGTGGACGGTCGGCCCTGTCGGTTACTACGTGGGCCAGATCACCAACGATACGTCGAGTGCATTCTACCGCCAAGCCATCAACACCAACCGGTTCGACATCTACGCAGCCGGCGCGCTGGTCGGATACAATTTCGGGCCGGCTGCGCTAAACGTCTGGGCTGTCGACGAGTTCTACGCCAAGGCATGGGGCGGCGGTCCGCCCGGTTCGGCGGTTGATACCGCGTCGGTCACGAAGGGCTGGAAGGTTTTTGCCAATCTCAGCTTCAGGATATGGTCGCCTGAAGAACCGCAGAAGCGGCCGCTTCTGTTCAAGTAGCCGGGAGTGTACCAGGTCTCTATCAAACTCTAACGCCGCGAGCGGCGTCCTTTTTTGCGGGCCGTCGACGGGCAATTCGCGGGCGTTGGGGACCACCTGGTCACCACCATGATACATTGTTGGAGGACATCGTGCTTGTTGCCGAGGACAATGGGGTGAACTTATCCGTCGAGCGCGAACAGGCGGCGCCGCTGTTGCTGCTTGTTTTCGCGTTCGTCCTGGTGATGGTCGATGGCTACGACATATTCATCGTGTCGTTTCTGGTGCCGCTGATTACGGCGGAGCTGAACCTGACCCATATGAGCGTGGGTCAGATCTTTGCCGCAGGTCTGGCAGGTTCAATGCTGGGCGGCATGACATTGGGACCCGTTGCCGATCGCTTCGGGCGCCGCCCGGTGCTGACGCTGTCGCTGGCGATTGCAGGTCTGGCCACAATTCTTTGCTCGACCGCATCGTCATTCGGCGCGCTCGCTGCCTTCCGGTTGATTGCAGGCTTCGCGCTCGGCGGCGTCCTGGCTGCGGTGATCCCGTTGGTTGCTGAGCACTTTCCGAAGGAGAAGCGCAACACCGCCGTGACCATGATGTTTGTCGGCTTTCCATGCGGGGCGGTCGTAGGTGGCGCGCTGACATCGATGCTTATTCACCACGGATGGCGCACGCTATTTGTCGGTGCCGGAATGCTGACCCTGGCTGTCGTGCCAAGCGCATTCCTTATGAAGGAATCGCTCGCAGACACACGATCGCGCGGCGAGATCAAGAGCGGACGACCGGGACGTATATCGTCAATCCAGGCATTGTTCACAGAGGGGCGTCTGTGGGCCACGATCTGCATGATGCTCGGCGTTTTCTCTATGCTGTTGGTCTCGTATTTGCTCAACAGTTGGACGCCGATGATCGCGGTCAAGGCGGGGATGTCGCCGGCTAACGCGGCGCTTTCCGGCGTATTCCTGAACCTCGGGGGCATCGTCGGCGCGCTGGGTTCAATGATTGTCGTCAGAAAATATGGCTTGTTCCGGCCCGTGGCCGTGATGATTGTTCTGGGTGCGGTTGCGATTGCCATGCTCGGCCAACTGACGCAGACGAGCACGATGCTGTTCGCAGGGCTTTTTGTTGCCGGGCTATTCGCCATTGGCGGAAACCAGAATTCGCCGGCAATGGCGGTCGACGTCTATCCCCAAAGGATAAGAGCGACGGGAACCGGCTGGCAGTTCGCCGTCGGCAGATTGGGTGCCATCACAGGACCGCTGATCGGAGGCCAGTTGCTCACATGGCAAGTCAGCTCAGAGACGCTGTTCATCATTGTTGCGATTCCGACGCTGCTGGCGGCTGTCGCGTACGGTGCAATCGAGTTCGTCAAACCGAAAGAACAGGCAAGCGGATCGTAACGAGCGGCCGCGTGAGATGAGACCTGAGGAAAGAACAAGGTGATGGAACAGCCTGGCAACACGGCGACGAAGGAACCTAAGGAAGCGGCGCATCTCGTCGAGCACCAGCGCCTGCCGACCTCCGGCGCGCGGGGCATGTCGACCTTTGTCGTATCGGGCAAACGATACCTGATCGTTCCGCAACTGGCGCGCGACCTTCCCGATACGCCGGCCCACATGAATGGCGGGGACAGCGATACCGGTGCCCTGGTCTTTCGCTGGGAAGCCGGGAAGTTTGTCGATGACGGCGTGCTTCCGCTCTCCGGTGGCGAAGACGTGCTGTTCTTCGAATTCGGCGCCGGCGAATTTCTGGTTACGGCCGGAATCCGCGCCGGCCGCGGACCCTTCAACTACAATATCGAGCAAGTCCTCTACAAAAGATCCGGTCCGACGTGGGAGCCGTTTCAGACGTTTCCGGCCTTTGCTGCCAAACAATGGCATTTCTTTCAGATCGGCGGCCGCGCTTTCCTTGCTCTGGCGCAGGGCGTGACGCTGGGACACATCGAAGCCAAAAACCCACGGGAATCCCGCATCTTCGAATGGGACGGCTCGCGCTTCCTCGAGTTCCAAACGCTCGATGGAAAGTGGGGTTACAATTGGGAGTCCTTCAGCATCGATCGGCATCACTTTCTCGGCTACGCTGACCATGTCGGCGATTCCATGCTGCTGAAATGGACCGGCTCGTCGTTCGTCCCGTTTCAGCGGTTCTCGACGTCCGCCGGGCGTTGCTTCCGCTTCTTCGATGCCGACGGCGAATACTTCCTCGCGTTTGCGAACATCGAGCGCGAGTCGCTGCTTTATCGCTGGGATGGCAAGCAGTTCGCAGTTCATCAAGAACTGAGCGGGCCGGGCGGGCGTGAGTTCTGTGTTGTCAGAGCCGGCACAAAATTGTTTCTTGTTCAGATCAACTTTATCCAGGGCGCGCCTTCGGCTCCTCGGACCGCGCTGAAGTCGTGCCTTTACCAATGGGTGGACGGCCGGATGAAGCTGATCGAGGAGTTCGCTACATTCGGGGGCACCGAGGCGTCCGCGTTCGAAGAGGATGGCGCGCTCTTCCTAGCGGTATCAAACAGCTTGACCCCCGAGGTTCGCTTCCGTCAGGACTCGATCATCTACCAGTTCAACGCTTAACGGGCTCTGATCAGCGTGTCTGAGCTCACGGATTAAACGATAGCATGACGAAACCCACGTACCATCCGGATCCGTCCTTCCGCAGTCTTTACGACGCCTACACCGGTCCAGACAGCACGGGATTGCATCTCACCCGTCATATGGTCGAGTTGACCCGGCAAGACCCGCTCCTCGTCGTGACCGGGGCGGATTTTGTCCTTTTTCCGGGGTCAGGAGAGCCCCCGCTTGTCGAAGGCTTCCGTAATTCGACGCGCGGTTTCGTCGAACTGACGGCGATCTCCCATCTCGGACCGGCTATTGCGTGGATATTCCGGTTGCGCGAGCTCGGCTATGCCGGCTGGAAGGAAGATGCGGAACGCCTCATTGAACGAACCGTAAAAGTCCGTGAAATCAACACGGCATCCTACTGGACCAACGAAGTGGCCGTGGCGGCATGGGCAGGATACGAATCGAAGATCGTTGATCTCGTCGATTACACCTGCGAGGCAACAATCGCATTTCTGTCCGGATGTCTTGCCGACGAAGGCCGCATGACCTTTGAAAACCTTCGCGAGGTCTTTTTGGACCCTACGAAAAGTTCGGAAGTCGCGGTCCCGATCGACGACGTGATGGTGGCCACCTTTGCGCTGACGTTTCTCGACATCGGTCACCGCATCATTCGATGGCTGCGTTCGCGTGACTTCGATTGGAAGAAGATCATGGTGCTGGTCAGTGGGAGGGCCGGCAGGCCGACCGCAGGCCTGACCTGGGCGACCAATAGCAACTGTCATCTGTTGTGGCGTGCTTCGCAAGGCCAACTACCTGTCGAGAACCTCCATATCGCGGCACACGGACCGTCGTTCTCCGTTGCGGATGCCCAGGATCCGGCACGGATGACCGAACTCGAAGGTCAATTCCGCGAGATCTTTCTGCACCTGCGGGCGAACATCGACCTGGCGCGCAGGATGTTCGAAGGATATCCCGCTTTTCTCAAGAACATTGAGGAGCCACCGGTCATCGAGTCAGCGACCAAAATCCTTCATGCGATGCCGAAACTCAGGTCGCCCGACGACCGTCAGACGGCCATCACCCGACTGCGCTTCGTGATGGAAGATCCGACACAGCAACTCGCCAACTCGGTTGCGCATTTTGTCATTGACCAGCTCTGCGATCACGACAACAGGCCGGAGGCGGTGGTGATACCGGGTTTCACCAATATAACATATCCGACAAGCAAACGATCTTAAAGCCACGCTCCTTGACGACCATTGAGCGTGCCGGAAGCGCTGAACATGATTGGCAGGACTACAGATGGACGCTTCGGCAAAATCAGAAAGTAACACCTTGCTCGAAAAGTTGAGACGCGGTGAACTCGTCACCGCAATGATGATCAGGAGCGCAAGAACGCCGGATGTCGTCCGGGTGGCGCATTCGACAGGACATCAGAGCATTATCATCGACCTCGAGCACAGCACCATGTCGCTTGATGCTGCGGCGCTCATGATGTCGGCGGCCAATGATCTCGGCTTGTTTCCATTCGTTCGCGTTCCGGAGCGGGATTATGGCTCGATCGGACGCTGTCTCGATGGCGGGGCATCCGGCATCATCGCAGCGCGAATCGAGACCGCCGGGCAGGCTGCTGAAATCGCGCGGGCGTGCCGGTTTGCTCCGCGCGGACAGCGTTCGCAGATTGCGATGGTCCCGCAGCTTGATTTCGTGCCCACGGCTGCGGGCGTTCTCAATCCTCTGCTCGATCGGTCGGTTATCGTGCAAGTTTTGATCGAAACGCCACTTGGCGTCGAGAACGCGAATGCAATCGCCCAAACCGATGGCGTCGATATGCTCGCGGTCGGCGCCAACGATTTGTCGGCCGAATTGGGTATTCCAGGCGACTTCAGTAGTTCGCGTTTGCGCGAATGTGTCGCAAAGGTCGCCGCCGCATGCGCCGAAAACGGCAAGCTTTGTGCCCTTGGGGGCATCTCGGATCTCGGCCTCGTTCGGGAGTATCTGCTGATGGGAGTAGCTCCCCTCATCATATCGGGAAGCGATATCGAAATGCTCGCAAGCGCCGCGAAGTATCGAAGCGCCGCGCTGAAGGAATGGCACTCGGAATTTGCACACTGAGCCGGATGAAAGGTTGATTGACGATAATGAGTAACGCGACCGAGGAAATTCTTGTGCCAACGCCCATGCGTGAGGCGCGGACCAATACCAAGCCGAGATTCCCGCTCCCGGCCGGTTCATGCGATGTCCATTTTCACGTCTTTGAGGCGGGCTACCCGTCAGTGGCGAAGCCGCATTACACGTTTCCGGACGGATCGTTGAGCAAGTATCTCGCGGTTTGTGACTATCTCGGCATCGACCGGATGGTGTTGGTCCAGCCCAGCTACTACGGCACCGACAACAGGCTGACGATCGATACATTGAAGAAACTGGGTCACCGCGCTCGAGGCGTGGTCATGGTCGAGGAAAACGTCAGCGAACGCGATCTCGACGCCTACCATGCGGCAGGCGTGAGGGCCATTCGGCTTGATCTGTTCGCCAGAACTTCGTGGCCACGAAAGGACATGCACGACTATATCACGCGGATGCTCGAAAGGGCGCGGCCGCGTGGCTGGCATATCCAGTTCTATACGCCGGGTTACGTCGTTCGAGATCTTATTCCGTTCCTCGGAACGCTGGAGGACGATTTTGTCATCGATCATATGGGGTACATGTTGGAAGAGGATGGCCTTACCAACGACGATTTTGGCAAGCTGCTTGGGCTTGTCGAGAAGGGGAGGGCGTGGCTCAAGCTCTCGGCGCCATATCGAATCGCAAAGGGAAAGAGCTATAAGTCGATCGAGCATCTGGCCAGGGGCATCGTAAGCGCGCGCCCCGATCGTGCTCTCTGGGGCACCGATTGGCCACATCTGACGGATGGAAGTCGAGACAGCGGAGAGCTTGTCAATCTGCTGCTTGACTGGATTCCCGACGAGAAAATCAGACGTCAGGTCCTGGTCGACAATCCGGCGAGGCTGTTCTCGTTCGACGGGTAAACGGCACCGTACTGCAAATTCGATCAATCAAGACGCGAGGGCGATTGCGCCCCGATTCCGCTAATCCCGATCTCAGAAAGGTGCACCATGAAACTAGACACCCGGATGCCTCAGGCTATGGGTGCAGTCCGCATCGGAACAAGCCTGCTTTTTATCGAGCATGGCACCCAGAAACTGCTTGGGTTTCCGGCGCCGGCGCACGGTATCGCCCCGTTGGCTTCTTTGATGGGCTTGGCTGGCTGCCTCGAAGCGCTTGGAGGAATATTGCTTTTGGTCGGACTAAAAACACGGATTGTAGCGTTTATCCTCTCGGGCGAAATGGCGGTGGCCTATTTCATGGCACATGCGTCCCGCGGCTTCTACCCCGTTCTTAACGGTGGCGACGCGGCGATTCTGTTTTGCTTCATCTTTTTGCTGTTCGTGTTCTCGGGCGCAGGGGCCTGGAGCGTCGACGTCGATTGGACCCACCTTGCGGGCTGAATTTGCGACCGCCTTGGGAATTGCGTCATTGCGGCGGGGTCCATTGACGCCGTCGAGCGGGGACACGACATATCCTGTACCGTCGATCCAGGTCACTGCTCAGGAGCAAGAAATGAACGCGCCGCCAACCATCGATCCCGACGCCGCGCATTCCGCTAGCGACGTTGTGCACTGGCTGACAAACGATACGCGCGATGAGCGCTTCATTGACAATATTTTCGCCGAGCTGTGCGTTCGGCTCCAGCAGGCAGGCGTTCCCGTCAAGCGGGCGTCGCTGCATATTCTGATCTACCACCGCAATGGCTTGGCGCGCGGATGATGTGGGCGGATGGGATGCGCGAGGCCGAGATTGCGAGAGTCGACTACGATGTCAGGGAGCGATCCGAATACATCGATAGCCCCGCCAATGAAATCCATGACGGCGCCACCGAGGTTCGCGAAGATCTCGAACGCGATCCCGCGCTGGGGCGCAAGCACGCCGTCTATGACGAGATGCGGGCAAAAGGCCTGACCGACTATGTGGCGTGGCCGCTGTACCATACGCTCGGCAAGCGGCATCTCGTGACCTTTGCAACCGA
>Ga0137415_10006476_pt1 | contig 11607 bp, 11 predicted proteins | sample CZODoug3_1_1_16f_FD_183082 | JGI IMG/M metagenome (GOLD analysis project Ga0137415, IMG submission 183082) | Vadose zone soil fungal communities from Angelo Coast Range Reserve, California, USA - CZODoug3_1_1_16fungal (Hybrid Assembly) | ecosystem: Environmental > Terrestrial > Soil > Vadose...
CTGCGGCGACCGGATCACCTCGTTCCTGCCGTCGGCCCACATCGCGGACCGGTTCACGGCGCTGTACCTGCAGCTGGTGTTCGGCACGCAGATCACGGTGGTCGCCGACCCGAAGCAGATCGCGGCGGCCGTGGTCGAGTGCCAGCCCACGGTCTGGGGTGCGGTGCCCCGGATCTGGGAGAAGTTCAAGCAGGCGATCGAGCACGTCGCCGCCGTTGAGCCCGACCAGGCCCGCCGGGAGGCTATGGCGCAGGCGCTGGCCGTCGCGGCGGAGCAGGGCGCGCTGATCCTCGCCGGAGAGCCGATCCCCGCCGAGCTCGCGGCGCGCTGGGCCGCCGCCGACGAGACGGTGCTGTCCGGGCTGCGCGCCAGGCTCGGGTTTCGCGAGCTGCGCTGGGCAGTCTCCGGCGCGGCGCCGATCCCCGCCGCGACTTTGGCGTTCTTCGCCGGCCTCGGCATCCCGATCACCGAGATCTGGGGCATGTCCGAGCTGAGCTGCATCTGCAGCGTGGCCGCGCCCACCGAGGCTCGGCTGGGCACGGTCGGCAAGCTGCTGCCCGGCATGGAGTACCGGATCGCCGAGGACGGCGAGTTCCTGGTCAGGGGCCCGCTGGTGATGAAGGGCTACCGCAAGGAACCGGAGAAGACCGCCGAGGCCATCGATTCCGACGGCTGGCTGCACACCGGGGACGTGGTGAGCGTCGACGCCGACGGCTACCTGCGGATCGTCGACCGCAAGAAGGAACTGATCATCAACGAATCCGGCAAGAACCTCTCCCCGGCGAACATCGAGAACGCCCTGAAGGTGGCGAACCCGCTGGTCGGCACCGCTGTGGCGATCGGAGACAGCCGGGCGTTCATCACCGCGCTACTCGTCCTGGACGCCGAGGCGGCCGCCGGCTACGCCGCTCGCCGCGGCATCGATCCGGACCCGAGGTCGCTGGCCAAGGACCCCGAGCTGGTCGCCACGCTCCAGGCGGGGGTCGCCGAGGGCAACACGAAGCTGGCCCGGGTCGAGCAGATCAAGCGGTTCCGCGTGCTGCCCACGTTCTGGGAGCCCGGGGGTGACGAGATGACCCCGACGATGAAGCTCAAACGCAAACCCATCGCGGGCAAGTACGCCGCCGAGATCGACGGGCTCTACGCCAGCCCGGCCGGCCCGGGGGTCCACGAACCCGCGAGCCGGTGAGGCCGAGGCGGCGCGGCGCCCCCGCCCCGGTGCTCAGCCGGCGCGGCTGACGCTGCCGATGCCGACCGCGTCGGGGCCGCGCCACCCCGGTGCTCAGCCGGTGCGGATGATCGTGCCGACGTGCTCGCCGCGCAGGGCCTTGGTGATGTTGCCGGGGGTGCGGCCGTTGACGATCTGGATCTGTTGCACGTGCTTGGCGTTCGCCATCAGCTTCAGCACCGTGGCGTCGATCGGCAGCGCCGGCAGGTTCCTGGCCAGCAGCTCGGCGGCGGTGATCTCGCGGATGAGCTCCGGCTGGCCGCCGTTGCCCGAGGTGGCGTTGCCCGAGTTGCTGTTGCCCGTGCCGCCGGACCGCGCCGGGTCCGAGGTGAACACCCCGTCCACGTCCTTGACGTAGGTGGTGCTCCGCGCGCCGTAGGCGTCAGCGAGCAGGAACGCGCCGGAGTCCGTGCGGTGCGGCGGGATCTTGCTGTGCTCCGGCGGGAACTCGTAGAGCCCGTACGGCGGGTAGCCGTTGGAGACCACCGCCCGGCTGGCCGCCAGGTGCACCGCGAGCTGGTGTGCCACCGCGGTGTGCGGCAGGTACGAGACCCCCTGCTCGGCGAGCAGCGCGGCGACCAGGTGCCCGTTCTGCTCCGCCTCGGTGGCCGCGAGCGCGGCCAGCACCCCGGTCGGCAGGCCCAGGTCGAGGCCGACGCCCAGGATGTGCCGGGCGCGCACGCCGGGGCCGGTGAGCAGCAGCAGCCGGTGCTCGGCCAGCGCGCCGCGCAGCTCCTCGACGACCGGGCCGAGTGCGCCGGCGCCTCCGTCGATGATCGAGCGGCCGCCGAGCGCGACGACGTTGAGCCACGGCAGCAGCCGGATCACCGGCCGGTCGATCGCCTTGACCAGCTCGCGGTCCAACAGCGTCTGGCGCATCAGCGCGGAGGGCACGTCCTTGACCGCAAACAGCGGCAGGGCGTCGGCGGGAGACTCGGCGCGGGTCTCGGTCACGGGGTTCTCCTGGAGGACTGGGGGGCCGCGCTCAGGCGGCCGAGATGATCGTGCCGACGTGCTCGCCGGCGAGGGCACGGGTGATCAGTCCCGGCTTCAGCCCGTTGATCACTTGTATGGACCTGACGTGCCTGGCGTGCCGCATGAGCTCCAGCAGCGGGCGCTCGACGACCACGTCGGGCAGGTCGAGGGAGATCAGTTCGTCGACCGTGATCTCGGGGATCAGGGTCGCTGAAGGGTCGGTCTTGGGGTTGGCCGTGTACAGCCCGTCCTCGTCCTTGACGAAGATCATGTTCCGACAGCCGTAGACCTCGGCGACCAGGTAGCAGCCCGCGTCCGTGCGGTACGGCGGGATCACGCCCTGGTTCGGTACCCGCTGCCACATGTCGTAGGGCGGCATGCCCGGGAAGATCACCGCGTGCGCCTCGGCGAGGTACAGCGGCAGCGCGCTGAACGCCTCGTGGCCGACCACCGGCACCCCGTGGCGCGCCATCAGGTAGCCGAGCATCTGGGCGTTCTGGCCGGCTACGGCGGCGCCCACCCCGGTCAGCACGCCGGTCGGCAGGCCCAGCTCGGCCGCCACCGAGTACACGTGCCTGGCCCGCGTGCCACCGCCCGTGCCGATCAGCAGCTGGTGCTCGCGTTTGACCCGCGCCAGCTCCTCCACCACCGGGTACACCGCCGAGCGGCCCCGGTCCATCAGGCTCTGGCCACCGATCTTGAGCACGCTCGCGTCCGGCAGGATCGGGTAGTCCGGCGCCGCGTCGCTGGCCGCCGCCAGTTCGAGGTCGTCGAGCGACCGCGTCATCAACAGCGACTCGAGCGTCGCCCGGTCCGCACCGATCGTCACCTGGTTCTCCTCTCACCGACCGCCGGACACTAGCCGTTATCGGCGACCGCTCGGAGTGATCACTTTCTCCGGGTATTCGGACCGAGCACTGTGGACTCACCGCGGCAGCGGCCCGGCGGCGTTCGGCGATCCGCCGCAGCGGGGCCGCGCCCGGCGCCGGAAAGAGCCGAACGTCACCCTTCCGGTGCACAGCCGCCGTCCGCCGCGCCGCACCGCAGGTGGCGCGCACCGCAGCTCGGGGTGACCGCACACAGCGTCGTATCGCCGTACATAGGGCTAGACCTGTGTGCGGCGGTATCACGATGTGTGCGGTGCGAGGGCGCCGCCGGGTGTTGCGCCGTCGCTGGCCCGCGGCGGGGCTCGGGTAGCGTCGGCGCATCAGACCGACAGTCGAATCCGCTCGCCCGCGGTGCCGGGCGCTGGCCGCTGTGCTGGTCGCGGGGCTGGTCCTGGTCGGTGGCTGCGGCGCTTCGCCGGTGGTGGCCCGACCGGCCGCACAGGTGGTCGGGCCACCGCCAGCACCGCCAGCACCACCAGCAGCACCACCAGCACCGGCCGGCTGCGCCAGCGCCGCCTGGAGCTGCGAGCAGCAGCGGCGCTTCGACGCGGTTAGCGCTTACGTGACCGGCACCGGCGGTGGCCACGGCTCGCTCAGCGCGGTGTTCGCCGACCGCGTGACGGGGCAGACCTGGCGCGTCGGACCGACCGGGCAGCCCGGCTGGACCGCGTCGACGATCAAGCTCGCGATCGCCACCGACCTGCTGGAACGCGGTCGCGCCGGCGCGGTCACGCTGACCGAGGGCGACCATCGCGACTTGGCCGCCATGCTCGCTGACTCCGACGAGCCGGCCTCGAACCGGCTCTGGGCGAAGTTCGGCGACGACGCCATGCTGGCGCGGTTCCGGGACCGGTTCGGCATGCCGGGGGTGCGCTTCGTGCCCGGCTTCAGCACCCGCGCGTACTGGGGTTTCGTCAAGTGCACCAGTGACGACCTGGCCGCCCTGGTGCGGCACATCCTGACCGTGACCGACCCGGCCGACCGCGGCTACCTGGTGTCCGCGATGCGCACGGTCGCGCCGAACCAGCAATGGGGCGTGTGGGCGGCCGGGCCGGACAACCAGCCGGGCAACAAGGACGGCTGGTCCTTCGAGGCGGACGGCTACGGCAAGCACTGGGTCGCGGCCACCGTGGGCTTCGCCGGCCCGGGCCAGCGCTACGTCGTCGCGGTGATGTACCAGCTCGACCCGCGCGGCACGTTGGCCGACGGCGTGCACGCGGTGAGCGACCTGGTCGCGCTGCTGTTCGGCCGCCCGGTGCCGGCGCCGGTCGGGGTGCCGGCCCCGGACGGCTGACCGTCCCATCGCGTGAGCCCGGTCAGGGGGATGTTGCCGGACCTGCCGAAGATCGGGCCAGCCAGCACGGGCAGGCCGGCCGGCGGGTTGAGCTGGGCGGCGACGTCCCCCGTGTGGCGCCGCGCACTGTGGGCCCGGGAATCCGGCGTGGCGCGTAACGGTGAGCGGGCGATGCACGACGACCCGAGTGACAGACCCCAGCACTGAGAGAGAGCAAGACCTCCGTTGTTTTCCCAGCTTTTCCGCCGCCTCACCGCCCACGGCCGGCGCTTCCGCCACGACCTGCTCAGGACCAGGGCGGACCTGCGCCACGCCCGAGACGAGTACCACCTGTCCAGGGCCGAACGCCCCCGTTTCGTCACCCGGATCGGCGACCTGGTCGCCCGTTACAACGGAGTCACGCTCTACCGCAACCGCATCCAGTGGGGCCATGAGGTCCGTTCGCTGGTCGGCGTGCACGCGTCGGTGTCCGAGCCGGCCGACCGCCGGACCGAATCCGGCCCGGTCAGTGAGGTCTACTGCCTGACCGTCACCGGCCCGGACTGGGAGTGGTCGGTGCACACCGTCGCGGTGTTCTCCTCGCGCAAGGTGCGGGCGTTCGCCGCACTGATCAACTCGCATGCGGCGGCGGGCACCGGCTCGGCACTCGCCGACGCGGGTAGCTAGTACCGGGAACCGGGAGGGGGCGCGGTCAGAGCGGCAGGTGCCGCTGGCCGCTCTGTGCGTTCACCCAGACCAGGTCCGTGAAGTCGTCCAGCGACCTCGGGCCGCTGCGCCCCCACCCGCTGTCCCGGACCCCGCCGATCGGGGCCTGCGTCTCGTCGTCGATGGTCGGGATGTTCACGTGTACCGAGCCGGACTTGATCCGGGCGGCCAGCTCGAAGCCCTTGAAGGTGTCGCCCGTGATGATCGACGAGGTCAGCCCGTAGCGGTGCTGGTTGGCCAGTTCGACGGCGTGCTCGGCGTCGTCCACCGGCGCCACCACGAGCAGCGGCCCGAAGGTCTCCTCCGAGCCGGCCTCGGCGTGGTCGGGCACGTCGACCAGGATGGTCGGCTCGTGCACCCGCCCGGAGTAGCCCCCGCCCGTGACCACCCGGGCACCCTTGCCGACCGCGTCGGCGATCCGAGCCTGCATGGTGCGCACCGCCTGGTCGTTGATCAGCGGGCCGATCACCGTGGCGGCGTCGCCGGGGTCGCCGAGCGGCAGGCTCTTCGCCCGGTCCACCAGCCTGGCCAGGAACTCGTCATAGATCGGCCGCTCGACCAGGATCTTGCGGGCGCACAGGCACACCTGGCCCTGGTGGAAGAACGCGCTGAAGGTGGCCGCGCGCACCGCGTAGTCCAGGTCGGCGTCGGCCAGCACGATCATCGGGTTGTAGCCGCCCAGCTCCATCACCGACCGTTTGAGCGTCGCGCCGGCGCGCTGGGCGAGCATCCGGGCGGTGCGGGCGCTGCCGATGAAGTTGATACAGCGCACCTCGGGGCGGTCGTAGAACACGTCCGCGATCGGCCCGGCGGCGCCCGGCGCGTGCGTCACGACGTTGATCACACCCGGCGGGAAGCCAGCCTCCTCGGCGACCTGCGCCATCACCAGCCCGGCCGAGATCGGCGCCTCCTCCGACGGCTTCACAACCACGGTGTTGCCGGCGGCGATGGGGGAGATGATCGCCCGCCAGCCCAGCACGTTGGCGCCGTTCCACGGGGTGAAGCTGGCCACCACGCCGAGCGGGCGGCGCACCGCCATGGAGAAGGTGCCCGGGAGGTCGGACTCCAGTACCTCGCCCTTCGGCTGGTAGACCCAGTTGGCGGCGTGCCGCAGCATGCCCTGCACCACGCTCTGCTGGAAGTCGGCGAAGAAGATCGAGCAGCCGGTCTCCCCGGCGAGGATGGCGGCCAGCTCGGTGTGCCGGCGGCCCACGATGTCGGCGGCGCGCAGGAACATCTGCTGCTTCTGCCCCGGCGGCAGCTCCGCCCAGGCCGGGAAGGCGCGCTGGGCGGCGTCGACGGCCCGCTCGGCGTCGTCGCGGCCACCCGCCGCGACCCGCGCGTAGACGTCGCCGCTGTACGGGTCGAGCACGTCGAACACCGTCCCCGAGCCGGCCTCGGTCCAGCTGCCGTCGATGTACTGCCGGTAGTCACGGGTGCCGGTGGTCGGCTGGGTCGTGGAGGTCATCGGTATCGCGCCTTTCGCTGAGCGGCGTGTCGCCAGGCACCGCGAATGCGTGCGGCGACGGAGCAGTGGGGGCGTCCCGATACCCAGTCTGTTGGCGAGTGAGTGAAGCGTCCAGTGCAACTCCAACAGCATTACTATGTGCTGCGTGCATAGTGACAACGCCGATCTGAACCTGCTCCGGGCGCTCGACGCGCTGCTGGAGGAACGGCAGGTGTCCCGCGCGGCCGATCGTTTCCACCTGAGCCAGTCCGCGATGAGTCGCACCCTCACCCGGCTGCGCGAGACGTTCCACGACGAGCTTCTGGTCCGCACCGGCAGCGGCTACGAGCTGACCCCGAGGGCGCGCGCCATTCAGCGGGAGCTGGACGAGCTGCTGCCCCGGCTGCGGTCCCTGGTGCGCGGGGATGACTTCGACCCGGCGAGCGCCACGGACACGGTGCGCATCCACTGCTCCGACTACGCCTGCGCGGTGCTCGGCCCCCGGCTGTTCGCCGAGCTGTTCCACCAGGCTCCCCGGCTGTCGGTCACGGTCGAACCGCTCAGCGCGGCCACGTCCGACGACCTCGGCCGGGGGCGGGTCGATCTGGCACTGACCCCGGTCCGGCCGCCGGCGCCGCTGACCTGGACACCGCTGTTCGAGGAGGACTACGTCTGCGTGCTCTCGGACCGGCACCCGCTGGCCGTAGAGGGCGCAGACCGGCTCACGCTGGCCGACCTCGCCGAGTTCCCGCAGGTCAACATCGTCGTGCTGGCGCCGGAGACGATGATCTCGGATCGCCGCCTGCGCGAGCTGGGCGTGCGCACCCGCTCCGGGCTGCGGGTGCCGTTCTTCAGCGCGGCGGTGTCCGCGCTCCCGGGCACCGCGCTCATCGCCATGTTGCCGAGGCGATTCGCCCGCCAGCACGCCCACGTCGACGGCCTGCGCATCGCCGAAGCGCCCGAGGAGTTCGAGCCGTTCAGCTACGGGATGAGCTGGCACCCCCGGCTGAACACCGACCCGGCGCAGACCTGGCTCCGCTCCCTGGTGCAGGCCGCCGCGGCGTCGATGTGAGCGGGCGCTAGACCAGGGGGCGCCCGGTGCGGATCCGCCAGCGCAGGTCGGCCAGGTAGGCGTTGAACGGGAACGCGCGCAGCACCGGCGGCGAGAGTCGCACCACCAGGCGGACCAGGCCCATCGTCCGGTCGAACCAGCGCTGCCGGCGGGCGTCCCAGGGCAGCCGCATCTCGTCCCGGAACCGCTGCTCCAGAAAGCCCGTGGTGATGAAGCGGCTGAGCCGCCCGAGCGCGAGCCGGGCCGGCAGCGGCAGGTGTCGCAGCAGGATCAGGTCGGTGAGGTAGCCGCGCACCGTCTCGTCGATCGAGACCTGGTTCAGCCCGGCGTCCCAGTACCGCCGGAAGGCCGCCAGGTCGGCCGGCCAGCGCTCCGGCGGCACCTGCAGGGTGGTGCCGAGCACGGCCGAGTCGCGGTACAGCCGCTCTCGCAGCGCCGGGTCCAGCGGCTTGCCGAGCAGCCGGTAGGTGTCCTCGAAGCCGACGTAGAGGCACGCCGCGACCCACAGCTGCAGGTCCGGGTCGAAGGCGTTGTAGCTGACCGGGCTGGACTCGGTGGAGCGGACCGCCGCATGGGACCGGTTGACGCCGCTTCGGAACAGCGCGCGCTCCTCGTCGGTGCCCAGGGTGGCCACCGCCAGGTAGCTGAGCGTGGTGCGGGCCCGCTTGATCGGGTGCAGGGTGACCTTGCCGCTGTCCACCGTGCTCTCCACGACGCCGTAGCCCACGGCGGGCCTGGCCAGCTGCATGATCACGTTCGCCGGGCCGGCCAACAGTCCGGCGCCGATCACCAGCTCCCGCAGGTCGACCGAGGACGGCGCCGTCGCGGTCATCTCGCCTCCATATCTGAACACGTGCGTTAGCACTATGGAAGCGCGCCGCCGACCGGGTGTCAAGATGGCGCGATGGAGCCAGGGCAGCGCAGGTACGGCGGCGTGCGGGGCGACGAGCGCCGCGCCCTGCGGCGGTCCCGGCTGATCGAGGCCGGACTGGACCTGCTCAGCGAGGACCAGGGCGAGGCCAACCTCACCGTGCGCAGCGTGTGCGCCCGGTCCGGGCTGGCCGCGCGGTACTTCTACGAGAGCTTCGCTGACCGGGAGGCGCTCGCGGTCGCCGTGTACGACGAGGTCGTCGAGGAGCTGGCGCTGACCACCTCGGCGGCGGTCGCGGTCGGGCCGAACGACGCGCGCGCCCGGACCAGGGCCGGCCTGGACCACATCGTCCGGTGGATCGTCGAGGACCCCCGGCGCGGCCGGCTGCTGTTCGCCAGCGCGTTCCTCAGTCCGGCGCTGGCCCGCCGCCGGCTGGAGGCCGCCGAGCTGTTCCCGCGCCTGCTCGGCGGCCACACCAGGGCGTTCTACGGCATCGAGGGCAGCCCGGCGCTGGACCTCACCGCGCAGTTCGCCGTCGGCGGGCTGGCCCAGACGCTGGTCGCCTGGCTGCAGGGCCACCTGGAGATCGACCGGGACCAGCTCGTCGAGCACTGCACCGACCTGTTCGTCGCCCTGATGGCCCACGCCGTACGCGTCGAGCAGCCGGACGGGTAGCGGCTCAGCGGTTCAGTGGGCTCACTGGCTCAGCCGGTGAGCTTGGGCTCGGGTAGTCGGCGAGGAATGCGCGCAGCACCTCGGGGGAGTCGCGCTCCGGATCGACCGTGACGTAGAGCGCCTGCAGGTTCGTGGCCAGCGGGCCCAGCGAGTCCAGCGCGGCGGACAGCCGGGTCAGCGCCCGAGGGCAGACCTCCCGGCAGTGCGTGAAGCCGAAGAACAGCAGCGCGTACCGGCCGAAGTAGCTCGCCTCGGTGACCCGTTGGTGGTGGTCGACGAGCGTGAACGACCCACCGACGGGGGGCACGCTCACCGGCTCACCGCCAGCGTGTACTCGCCGACCGGGCCGGCCGGGCAGCGCAGCTCCACGCCGTCCGGCCCGCCGCGCACCCCCAGCCCCGCCGAGCCGCCGACCGAGGAGTCGACCGTGTCGTCGGTGCCCTGGGCGACCTGCTCGCCGTCCCGCTGCAGCGTCCAGTCCCCGCGCCCGGCCAGCCGGCCGATCACCACCCGGCCGGGCTCGGCGCCGGCCAGCCCACGCAGCCGGAAGTGCAGCACCCCGTCGGCGAACTCGGCCTGGCTCACCTCCACCTCGGGCGCGACCTCGGTGAGCGCGGGCTCGGCGAAGTGCGCCTTGCCCCACGGGTCGCGGTACAGCATGTGCAGCCCGTCCGGCACGTTCAGCCGGGCGTAGCCGAGCAGTACGTTGCCGCTCATCGGCTCGATGTCGGTGCGGTGGCCCTCGGCGTCGGCCGGCGTGTCGTTGCGCGGGTAGTACAGGCCGCCGTCCCGCCAGGTCGGCGCGAAGTGCCGGTCGGCGTGGGTGAGCAGGCCGGCCAGCGTCTCGGCGTCACCCATCTCCGAGGCCCAGGCGGCCACCCAGCCGAAGTCGCAGGTGTCGCTGACCACGGTCTGGCCCATCACCTGGGCGGCCGGCGCCGAGCGCACCGAGAGCGCGCCGCCGGACCCCGGTACCAGGAACTCGGCCACCTGGCGCGGGTAGTTGGCGTGTACGAAGTCGCGGTTCCAGCTGTTCATCAGCGCGCCGCACCAGGCGTCCACCCATGGCGCGAGGGACTCGTTCGGCCGCACCTGCCGGCTGTCCTCGCTGATCATCATGTTGTAGTGGCCGGCGGTGTCCAGTCGGCCGTACTGCTCCCAGGCCTTCTGGTAGCCCCGGACGATCTCCTCGGCGCGGCTGCCGCCGGAGCGCAGGTCCTGCATCCGGAACCCGAGGATGGCCGGCTGGTTGCAGATCTGGAACACGCAGTTCGGCTCGCAGGCGATGCCCACGAAGCCACCCTCGACCAGCTGCCAGTAGAGGTGCTCGGCCAGCGAGTTCTGGTCGTAGGAGAACCGCCGCTCGCCGCCGCCCCAGAAGAACGACCAGTACCGGAAGCTCAGCGCGCCCGGCTCGGCGTAGCGGTCGTCGTCGAACAGGTACGCGTAGAGGTGCGCCATGGACTGCAGGTACGCGCTGTACATGATGTTGTCCTTGACGACCGGGTCCCACTCCTCGTGCAGCTGGTCGGCCAGGTGCGCGTTGAACACCGAGCCGCCCCGGCTCACGTCACGCCAGTACAGCCATACGTCGGGCTCGAGGATCTTCTCGATCAACCGCTGGAACGTCGGCCGGAAGGCGCCCGGGGCGGCCGGCAGCCGGTGCCGGTGCGCCAACGCCAGCGCGTACGCCGTGTACGCCAGCTGGAACCGGTAGCTGCCGAAGTCGTCCTGCCCCTGGCCCTTGCCCTGCATCAGCGACCAGTCGTTCGGCAGGCGCCGGGAGAGGTTGTCGAAGTGGCGGAGATGTCCCAGCTGTGCCCGGTCCAGCGGCGCGGACAGCGTCATACCGCTGGACGCTACGCCGCCGTGCCGACGCCGGCACGGTGCCGGGTGGGTGCCGGTACGGTGCCCGGGCTGTGCCCGGGTTACCTCGGGGGTAATTGCCGGGCCGGGGCCGGCCGGGACAGAGTGCTGGGCATGAATGGCGACGCATCACGACGGGTCGACCCGCTGCTCGGGCTGGCGGCCGGCCGGATCGTGCTCGGGGCCTGGGCACTGGCCGCGCCGGGCTCGCTGGTCCGGTCCTTCGGCATGTCGAGCACCCCCACCCACAGCTACCTGACAAGGATCTTCGGCGCCCGGGCGATCGCGCTGGGCGCCGGCTACCTGGCCGAGTCGCCGGCCGGGCGCCGGCGCTGGCACCGGCTCGCGCTGTTCGTGGACACCTCGGACACCGTGACCGCACTCGGCCACCTGGTGCGCCGGGACGTGCCAACCCGCGGCGCCGGCGCGCTGGCCGCGCTCACCGGCGGGTACGCGCTGGTCGGCGCCGCGCGGCTGGCCCGCGAGCTGGCCGCCCGGCACTGAGTCGCTCTAACGCACGCCCATGTGCCAGAGCAGCACGTTGTGCACGTGGTGGCTCTTCTGGTCGCCTCGGAACTCGACCTCGT
>Ga0137415_10006477_pt1 | contig 11607 bp, 5 predicted proteins | sample CZODoug3_1_1_16f_FD_183082 | JGI IMG/M metagenome (GOLD analysis project Ga0137415, IMG submission 183082) | Vadose zone soil fungal communities from Angelo Coast Range Reserve, California, USA - CZODoug3_1_1_16fungal (Hybrid Assembly) | ecosystem: Environmental > Terrestrial > Soil > Vadose...
CGGCGAGAGCGTGGCATCCAACCGGTAGCCGACGAGGGCGTGCAACGGCGGGGCTCCCCCCGCTTCCCGGGCCGCCTCACCCCTCAGGTGCTCGGCCAGCAGCCGGTAAGCGCCCGGCCCGTAGAAGTCGTCCGCGTTGCACACCGCGAAAGGGCCCTCGACGGCATCCCGGGCGGCGAGCACGGCGTGAGCCGTCCCCCACGGCTTCACTCGCCCCTCGGGTACATGGCGGCCGCCCGGCAGGTCGTCGACCCGCTGCTCGACGTAGTGGACGGGTACGGCCGTTCCGATCACGTGTGCGACGTGGTCTCGCACGCGAGCGCCCAGTTCCTCGCGAATGACGAGCACCGCGCGCGTGAAGCCGGCGCGCGTCGCGTCGTAGATCGCGTAGTCGAGTAGCGTCTCGCCCGACGGACCCACGGGGCTCAGCTGCTTCGGCCCACCGAAGCGTGTGCCGAGGCCGGCAGCCATGACTACCAGCGTGAGCGCCATCGGTGCCCCCTTTTTGCAGTCTTGGAGGCGTGGCGTCAAGCCCGGCACATGGCAATTTTGTCTGCATTGGATTGGCGCAGCACCGTCCGCCATGAGCCAGGAGGGGGCGATGAATCGGACGAGTCAACGCGAGCAGGCGGAGGCGTTCCGGCGGCTCCATCGGGAAGGTGGAATCCTCGTGCTCCCCAACGCGTGGGACGTGATCACCGCCCGCGTGATCGAGAGCGTGGGAGTCGCCGCCATCGCCACGTCCAGTGCCGGCGTAGCGTGGGCGCTCGGCTACGCCGACGGCGAGCGCATCAGTCGCGGTGAGATGCTCGCGGTGGTCCGCCGCATCGCGGTGAGCGTGCGCGTGCCGGTGACCGCCGACATGGAAGCGGGGTACGGGACGACTCCTGAAGCCGCGGCCGAGACCGCGCGCGGCGTGATCGCGGCAGGGGCGGTGGGGCTGAACCTCGAGGACGGGACGAACGACGGTCGCCTGGTGGACGCCGCCCTGCACCAGGACCGGATCCGCGCCATGCGCGAGGTCGCGCGGGCGACCGGCATCCCCCTAGTCATCAACGCGCGGACCGACGCGTTCGAAGTCAAGGAATGGTCACCTACCGAGCGACTCACCGCGGCCGTGCGACGCGCCAACGCCTACCGGGCGGCCGGCGCCGACTGCCTGTTCGTGCCGCACGTGAGCGACGCGGCCACGATCGGCCGGCTCGCGCGCGAGATCGAGGGGCCGCTCAACGTCATTGCCGGTCCTCCCGCCCCGACCATCCCCGAGCTCGAGCGCCTCGGTGTGAAACGCGCGAGCCTCGGTCCGCGCGTCGTCCAGGCGACGCTCGGTCTCGTGCGCCGAGCGGCGATGGAGTTGCGCGAGCGCGGCACCTACGAGACGATGACGGACCTGTTGATCCCGTTCACCGAGCTGCAGCGTCTGGTCGCGCCCACCCCTTGACGGGTTCGAACGGGCGGGTATATTTATGCTGGCAAGTGAATATTCATGCTTTCGGGCGAATACTCTTGGGTGGTCCCGACATGCTGTATCACTGTACGCTGAAGGCCGTCGCAATTCTGAACCCGGCGACTCCCACCGATGGGAGCGGACGGCGGGCCTAAGCGCGTAGACGACTCAAGGCAAACCCCCCGGCCCGCTCCCAATAGAGCGGGCCGTTTTATTGACCGGGTGTGAAGAGGAGACAGGATGCCCGCAGCCGACCGATCGCGTTGGGCCAACAGCCGCTCGCGGGAGCTCGACCCCTGGCGGGAGCAGGATGCCTGCGGCGTCGGGTTCGTCGCGCGCGCCTCCGGACACCGCTCCGCCGATATCGCCCGGCTCGCGCTGCAGGCGCTGGCCCGGGTGGCCCACCGCGGTGCCGCGGCCACCGACCGTTCGGGCGACGGTGCCGGCGTGCTCACCCAGATCCCCGTGCCGCTCTTCGCCCGTGAGGCCGCGAGCCGCGGATTCGCGCTGGCGCCGGGCCAGCCGTTCGCGGTCGGCGCCTTCTTCTTGCCGCGCGAGCACGACGCGCTCGGATGCGCCACCGGCATCATCGAGGAGGTGCTGCGCGGCGAGGGGCTCCCGGTGCTGGGTTGGCGCGACGTGCCCGTGGACTTGGACGTGCTGGGCGCCGGAGCGCGGGCGTCGTGTCCCACCATCCGCCAGGCCATCCTCGCCGCGCCGGCCGAGCGTGGACGCTTCGACGAAACCGCGTGGGAACGTTCCCTCTACCTCGCGCGCCGGACCATCGAGCGTCGCATCGCCGACGCGGGGCCCGGCCTCGAGTCGTTCTTCGTTGTCTCCCTCTCGTGCCGTACGCTCGTCTACAAAGCACTGCTCACCGGCACGCAGCTGGGCGCCTTCTTCCCCGACCTCGCGTCCTCGGATTACGAGACGGCGCTCGCGATCTTTCACCAGCGTTACTCGACGAACACGACGTCGAGCTGGCCGCTCGCGCAGCCCTTCCGTATGCTCGCCCACAACGGCGAGATCAATACCCTGTGGGGGAACCGAAACGCGATGCGGGCCCGCGAGCCTGCCCTCGCGGGACCGCCCTGGGGCGACGCTGTGGACCGCCTCAAGCCCGTCATCTGGTCGGATGGAAGCGACTCGGCCAGTCTCGACAACGCGCTGGAGCTGCTCGTACGCTCCGGGCGCGACCCCGTTCATGCCCTCATGATGCTCGTCCCCGAGGCCCACGAAGGCGCCGTCGAGATGGAGCCCGCCTTGCGGGGCTTCTACGAGTTCCACGAATGCCTGGTGGAGCCGTGGGATGGGCCGGCGGCGCTCGCGTTCTCGGACGGCGTGTTCGTCGGCTCTGCGCTCGACCGCAACGGGCTCCGTCCCTGCCGCTATCAGGTGACGCGCGACGGGCTCGTGGTGGCAGGTTCCGAGACGGGTCTCGTCGACCTGAACCCCGCGGACGTGGTGGAGCGAGGCCGACTCGGTCCTGGCGAGCTGCTCGTGGTGGATACCCGCCGGAAGGCGATCCTGCGGAACGCGGACGCGAAGCGCGAGGTGGCCCGGCGCCGGCCCTACAGCCGGTGGGCAGCGCGGGGTATCCGCCCGCTGCGGCCAACGGCGGCGGTGCCCGATACGCCGCCGGCGCCCGAGGTCGAGCGGGTGGCTCGACAGTTGGCCTTCGGCTGGAGCTTCGAGGACCTGCGCTACGTGCTCGAGCCGATGGGCAGTGCCGGACACGACGCCGTGTGGAGCATGGGCGACGATACGCCGATTCCGCCCCTCGCGCGCGTCCCGCCCGGCCTGTACGCGTACCTGCGCCAGCGCTTCGCGCAGGTCACGAACCCCGCGATCGATCCGCTGCGCGAAACGCTGGTGACGTCGTTGCGGATGCACATCGGGCGCCGGGGCTCGCTGCTCGCGGACCGGCCCGCCGGGCTCCGCCTCGTGCGGAACGAGCACCCTGTTCTGCTGGCGGACGAGATCGCGGCGCTGCGCGCCGGAGCGGGCGCGCAGGTAGTGACCCTCGACGCGACGTGGGGCGTCGCTCCCGGGGGCGGCCCCGACGCGCTGCGCGCTGCGCTCGACGGCCTGTGTCGCTCAGCCAGCCATGCGGTGCGGGAGGGGGCGCGGATCGTGATTCTCAGCGACCGGGCCGCCGCGCGTGAGCGCGCGCCGATCCCTATGGTGTTGGCCGTCGGGGCCGTGCACCAGCACCTGCTCGAGCACGGCTTGCGGACGCGGCTCGGCCTGATCGCTGAAGCAGGAGACGCGTGGGACGTGCACCACTTCGCCGCGCTCATCGGCTACGGCGCCGAGGCCGTGCACCCGTGGCTGGCACTCGAATCGGTGCGGGCGCACGTCGCGGAGGACGATGCGCGCGTGCGGTTTCGCGCCGCGGCGGAGGCCGGCCTCCTCAAGATCCTGTCGAAGATGGGCATCTCGACGCTCTCGTCCTACTGTGGTGCGCAGATCTTCGAGGCGCTGGGCCTCGGCGCGGAGGTCATCGACCGCTGCTTCACGGGCACGGTCTCGCCCATCGGCGGGATCGGCTTCGCCGAGATCGCCGAGGACGTGCTGGCGCGCCAGCGCACCGCGTATCCCGAGACCGAGACGGCTGTGGTGCTGCCCGACCACGGACGGGTGCGCTATCGTCGCGACGGCGAGGACCACGGCTGGTCGCCACAGCTGGTGCGAGCGATGCAGGCCGCGGTGACCGCGGACACGCCGCAAGCGTACGACGCCTTCCGCGCCCGCGTCGCGGCCCGGCTGCCCGCCAGCCCGCGCGACCTGCTCGCGCTCCGCACCGCCACCCCGATCCCGCTTGACGAGGTCGAGCCCGCGGAGTCGATCCGCCGCCGCTTCGTGTCCACGGCCATGTCCCTCGGCGCGCTCTCCCCTGAGGCGCACCGCACGCTCGCCATCGGCATGAACCGGATGGGCGCTCGCTCGAACTCCGGCGAGGGGGGCGAAGACCCCGACACGTATGCACCGCTCGAGAACGGCGACCGCGCCGATAATCGCATCAAGCAGGTCGCGTCGGGCCGCTTCGGCGTCACGACCTATTACCTCGTGCGCGCCGACGAGCTCGAAATCAAGATTGCGCAGGGCTCGAAGCCCGGCGAAGGCGGCCAGCTGCCGGCCCACAAGGTCACGGCGCTGATCGCGCGGCTGCGGCACTCGGTGCCGGGCGTGTCGCTCATCTCGCCGCCGCCGCACCACGACATTTATTCGATCGAGGACCTGGCGCAGCTCATCCATGATCTGAAGCAGGTCAATCCCCGCGCGCGTGTCGGCGTGAAGCTGGTGGCGGAAGCGGGCGTGGGGCGGGTCGCCGCGGGCGTCGCCAAGGCGTACGCCGATTACGTGCTCGTCTCCGGCCACAATGGCGGGACCGGGGCCTCGCCGCTGTCCTCGATCAAGCACGCGGGATCCCCCTGGGAGCTGGGGCTCGCGGAAACCCAGGCGATCCTGATCGAGAACGGACTGCGTCACCGCATCGAGGTGCGGGTGGACGGCGGCCTGCGCACGGGCCGGGACGTCGTGATCGCCGCGCTGCTCGGCGCCGAGAGCTACGGCTTCGGAACGGCGGCGCTCGTCGCGATCGGCTGCGACATGGCCCGGCAGTGCCACCTCAACTCCTGTCCCACCGGTATCGCGACTCAGAAACCCGAGCTCCGCGCCAAATTCGGCGGCACGCCGGAGCAGGTGATCGCGTACTTCACCTGGATCGCGGAGGACGTGCGGCGGCTCCTCGCGGGGCTGGGTTGCCGCACCCTGGACGACGCCATCGGGCGGGTGGACCTACTGGAGCGCGTGGATCATCCCGAGATGCCCCGCGCCCAGATGCTCGATCTATCGTTGGTCCTGGCCGATCCCCTCGCGGGAGGCGAGGCACCACGGCGCCGCACCGCGGACCGCAACGACCGTCCCGGCGTCGAGTCTCTCGATGACGAGATCCTCGACACGCTCGCGCCGCGGCTCGAGTCCGGCCGCCCGTTCGCGGGGGTGTACGACATCGGGAACCATCACCTCACGGTTGGGGCCCGCATCGCGGGACGGATCGCCGAGCGCCTCGGCAACGCCGGCTTGCCGCAGGGATCGATCCGCCTGCGGTTCCGCGGCAGCGCGGGGCAGAGTTTCGGAGCGTTCGCCCTGCCGGGGATGCACCTCGAGCTGGAGGGAGAGGCAAACGACTACGTCGGTAAGGGGCTCACCGGCGGCGAGATCGTGATCCGGCCGTTCCGCGAGGCGGCCGCCGCCGGTGCCACCGGGGAGGACGTGCTGTTGGGCAACACGACCTTGTATGGGGCGACCGCCGGGAAGCTGTTCGTCGCGGGGCGTGCGGGAGACCGCTTCGCCGTGCGCAACTCCGGAGCAATCGCCGTGATCGAGGGCGCCGGCGCGCACTGTTGCGAGTACATGACGGCGGGCGTCGTGCTCGTGCTCGGACCGGTGGGGCGCAACTTCGCCGCGGGGATGTCGAACGGCGTGGCGTACGTGCTCGACGATACCGAAACGTTTTCGGCCCGCTGCAACACCGACATGGTGGCCGTGCGGGCGCTCGAAGCGTCCGATGAGCAGCTCGTGCTCGATCTATTGCGCGAGCATGGCGCAAAGACCGGTAGCGCCAAGGCGCGCGCGATTCTCGACTCGTGGGACCGCTTCGGCCCGCTGTTCCGCAAGGTGGTGCCCCACGCGGCTCCGGCTCCCGTCGCCCTCCCCGCGGAAGTCGCGCCCGCGACGCGCCGGGCGGAGCAAGAACCCTCAGCCGCGGCGACGGAGCAGCGGCAGCTCTAGGCTGTCTCGTAGCGCCTGCCAGCTCGCCTCGATGATGTTCTCCGAGCACCCCATGGTGCTCCAACGTTCCGTGCCGCGCGCCGACTCGAGCACGACACGCGGCTTGGCAGCGGTGCCGAGGTGTTCGTCCACGATCCGCACCTTGTAATCCACGAGCCGCACGTCCGCGAGCTCCGGGTAGTGGGGGAGCAGAGCCTTGCGCACGGCACAATCGAGCGCGTTCACGGGGCCCGCGCCCCCGGCTGCGGTATGGATCACCTCCCCGTCCACGCGCAGCTGCACCATCGCCTGCGCGGTCGTCTCGCCTCCGCTCCGCCCCTCGACGATCACCGTGAACCCGAGCAGCTCGAACGGCGCCCGATAATCCGGCGCGGAGCGCCGTACCAGCATCTCGAATGAGCCGTCCGCCGCCTCGAACTGATGGCCGGCGTATTCCAGCGCTTTCACCTGCTGCAGCACGTCCGCGCCCGCCGCGAGGCCCATAGCGTCGGCGCGCAGCCGCACGTTCTGGCGCCCCGACAGTTCGCTCACCACCACGCGCATCTCGTTCCCGACGAGCGCCGGATCGATGTGCTGATAGCTCTCCGGCAGCTTCGCCACGGCCGCGACGTGGATCCCCCCCTTGTGCGCGAACGCGCTCGCGCCGACGTACGGCGCGTGGGCATCGGGATTCAGGTTCGCGACCGCCGCCACGAACAGCGCCACCTCCCTCAGGCGTTGCAGCTGCTCGGGCGGCAGCACGGGACAGCCGAGCTTGAGCTGCAGGGTCGCGATGAGGGGGATCAGGTCGAGGTTGCCGCAGCGCTCGCCGTACCCGTTGATCGTGCCCTGGATGTGGACGCACCCCGCGCGGATCGCCGCCAGCGCGTTCGCCACGGCGAGGCCGCTGTCGTTGTGGGGATGAATACCGAGCGGCGTGCCGAGTTGCGCGCGCACGTCGCGCACGCGCTGCTCGACAACGTCGGGCAGCTCTCCCCCGTTCGTGTCGCACAGGACGATGCAGTCCGCGCCGGCGCCCGCCGCCGCCCGCAACGTGGCGAGGGCGTAGTCCGCGTCCAGGCGGTAGCCGTCGAAGAAGTGCTCCGCGTCGTAAATCACTTCCCGGCCGAGCCGCTGGAAGTACCCGACGCTCTCCGAGATCATGCGGAGGTTCTCGTCAGGGCTCGTCTCGAGCACGCGCTCGACGTGCAGCGTCGAGGTCTTCCCCACGATCGTCACCACCGGCGTTTCGGCTTCGAGCAACGCGGTGAGACTGGGATCGTCTTCGCACCGCCCGTTGGCCCGCCGCGTCATCCCGAAGGCCGCGATTTTCGCGTGCCCGAGCGGCTCCTTACGGATGCGACGGAAGAACTCGGCGTCCTTAGGGTTCGAGCCCGGCCAGCCGCCTTCGAGATAGTGGACGCCCAACTCGTCCAACCGGTGGGCGATTTTCAGCTTGTCGTCGACCGAGAGCGACAGGCCCTCGCGCTGCGTACCGTCCCGCAGTGTCGTGTCGTACAGGAACATGTGCCTTGCCCCTCGCGTGCTTCCATCCGGGATCGCAAAAAGCGGCGCGGCCTCTCGAGCTTTCGAGAGGCCGCGCCGCGCATCATCGGGGTTCTGTCCGTTCAGCCGATTGCCGACACGCCGCCTCTCAGGAAGAGTCGGATGGTAATGCTCGTAATCAGCAGGCTGCCGCAACGGACGCTCATACCTGTGATACTAACCGCCGGGCGGGTTGCGTCAATCCCACGGGCTCCGCCCCCAGGAGCTCCCGGACCTGGACCACCTCCCCGATCACCACGGTGGCGGGAGGCTCGAGACCCTCCTCTGCGACACGTTCGGCGAGTGTCGCGAGGGTGGCGACCACGGTTCGTTGAGCCGGGAGCGTACCACTCGCGATCGCCGCGGCGGGGGTGTCGGGATCCGCGCCGTGCGCCAGCAGCCGGGCCGTGATATCGGGTAAGGCCGAGAGTCCCATCAGCACGACCAGGGTCGGGAGCCGCGCGAGCGCCTCCCAGTCGAGGTCCGACGCGCCAGCGCACTCGTGTCCGGTGACCACCGCGAACGCCGAGGCCAGCTGGCGGTGGGTAACCGGAATCCCGGCCGACGCGGGCGCGGCGATCGCCGAGGTCACTCCGGGAACGACGTGAAACGGCACCCCCGCGGCGTGCAGGGCTTCGCACTCCTCGGCGCCGCGGCCGAACACGAAGGGATCGCCGCCCTTGAGCCGCACGACCGTTAGTCCGCGCCGGGCCCGCTCGACCAACAACGCGTTGATCTCGTCCTGCGCCAGGTCCGCTCCGCCACTGTAGGGGCGCTTTCCCACGAACACGCGCTCCGCCGCGGGCGGCGCTTCGGCGACCAGAGCAGGTGCAACGAGGCGATCGTACACGACCACGTCAGCCGATCGCAGGATTTGCAGGCCCTTCGCAGTGATCAGGCCGGGGTCGCCGGGGCCCGCGCCGACCAAATAGACCGTCTTCGTCGCGCCATGCGCGGGTAAACCCGCGGCTCGGCATTGCCCGTGAACGGGCAGTGCCTCATCCAGGAGCTCGTCTATTCGCCGGTGGGCACCATCGTCGTCGCCCCTGCGCACGAACTCGATCACATCCGAGTCTACGACGCGATACCACAGGGCCGTGCGGGCGCGGGTGTCCGGGACACGGGCGGCGAGCTCTGGCCGCAGTTCGCCCAACAGCTCGCACAGCCGCGCTTCCGCGGGCCCGACCAGGCGCGCGACGCGTTGGCGCAGCCGAGCCGCCAGCGCGGGGCTCTTTCCCGATGTCGAGACGGCGACGGTAATGTCTCCCTCCCTGTGGATCGCTGGCGCGATGAAGCTGCAGTGATCCAGATCGTCCACCGCGTTCAGCAGCACGCCCTCCCGCTCGGCCTCGGCCCAGACCTGGGCGTTGGCCGCGCGATCGTCGGTCCCCCCGATGGCGAGCCATGCGCCCGCGAGGTCGCCCGTGCGATAAGCGCGGCGCCGCAGGTCGATCCCGCCCGCTGCCGCGAGCTCCGCCAGTCGGGGCGTGGTCTCGGGACTCACCACGGTGACGTGCGCGCCGGCCGAGAGCAACCCAAGCACCTTCTGCTCGGCGACCGCGCCGCCGCCGATCACCACGGCGCGACGGCCCCGGAGATTGAGAAACACCGGGTAGAACGTCACGGGCTGACCGGGACCGAAGCGCGCAGCGCGTCGATACCCACGCGATGGCAGAAGTCGCCGAACCGTTCGTCGTCCAGCCGCTCGTCCCGGTAGCGCTCGAACAGCGGTCGCACGGTGGCGACGAGCCGGTCGCGCGGAACGAGATCCGCATACAGCGTCCCCAACCTCGTGCCGAGCATGCTGCCACCCACGAACACGCCGTACTTGTGCAGCGAGCGACCCACGAACGCGAGATCGGCGGTGTAGGGTCGCGCACAGCCGTTGGGGCATCCGGTCATCCGGACCGTGAGTGCGGCATCTGCGACACCCAGCCGCTCGAGCTCGCCCTCGAGGTCCGCTATCACGTCCGGCAAGACCCGCTCCGCCTCGGCGACGGCAAGCCCGCAGGTCGGGAGCGCCGGGCAGGCCATGGACCAGCGCCGCACGACCGACAACGCGCGGTGACCGGCAACACCGTGGTCGGACAGGATCTTGTCCACCAGCCGCCGCTGCCGATCGGGGATGTCGGTCAGGAGCAGATTCTGCTGGGGGGTGAAGTGGACGCCGCTGGCGATGGTCTCGACAACGCGGCGCAGTGCGGTCCGTAGCCGCCGGTCCTCGCCGTCCCGGATGCGCCCGTTTTCGATGAATATCCCCAGAAACGAGCGTCCATTATCCTGCTCGTGCCATCCGAGATGGTCTTCAATGGCCGCAACCTCGACCGCCGCCGCCGGAGCGAGGCGACGACCGAGCTGGCGCTCCACCTGATCGCGGAACCAGTCGAGCCCCTGTGCCTCGAGGAGATACTTGAGGCGCGCATGGCGCCGGTCGCTGCGATTGCCGTGATCGCGCTGCACTTTGACCACCGCCTCCGCAACCGCCACCGCCTCCCCCGCCTTGGCAAAGCCCAGCGTGTCGGCGAGCCGCGGGTAGGTGTCCGTCTTCCCGTGCGTCCGCCCCATGCCGCCGCCCACCAGCACATTGAATCCCGCGAGCCGATCTCCCTGTGTGACCGCCAGGAACCCGAGGTCGTTCGAGTGCACGTCGCAGCAGTTGTCTTCCGGGAATGCGAACGCAACCTTGAACTTGCGCGGGAGGTACCGGGTTCCGTAGATCGGGTCCACCTCCGGAGGACCGCCCGCCACCTGCTCGCCGTCGAGCCAGATCTCGTGATACGCCTGCGTTCGCGGCAACAAATGATCCGAGAGCTGCCGGGCGACCTGCAGGACCGCCGCCCGCAGTCCGCCCGCCACCGGAGCGGGGCAGGAGATCACGTTCCGGACCACATCTCCGCAGGCACCCAACGTCGTGACCAGTACGTCGTTCACGGCGCGAATCGTCGCTTTGAGATCGCCCTTGAGCACGCCGTGGAACTGGTTCCCCTGGCGCGTCGTGACACGCAGCGTGCCGTTGCCGTAGCGGTCCGCCAGCTCGTCGATCACGAGGTACTGCTCGCCGGTGAGCACGCCGCCTGGGATCTTGCAGCGGACCATGAACTGGTGATCCGGCTCGCTGTCCGTGCCACGACGCTCGCGGCGCTGGTCGCGATCCTCCTGTTGGTAAGTTCCGTGGAACTTGAGGAGCTGAGCGCCCGTGTCGGAGAAATGGTCGGAGCCGGAAACGAGCTGCTCGCCCAGATCACCGCGCAGGCCGCGGCTCTCCTCTTTCACCTTCTCGACCGCGCTCAGCGGCTTGTCGCTCATGCGACCACCGCTTCCCGCAGGCCATCGGCGAGCACCTGACCGACCTCCGGCCGGCTGAACTCGGGCGGCGGTAGCGTGCCGCTCCGCAGCATTTCACGCACTTTCGTGCCGGAGAGTGTCACATGGAACTCGGCGTCGTGCGGGCAGGTCTTGGGTGACGCCATGCCGCCGCAGCGCTGGCAGTAGAACGTGTGCTCGAAGCAGATGGTCTGAATGCCGAGCTCGCCCGGCGCGAAGCGCTCGAAGATGCGCTGCGCATCGTAGGTGCCGTAGTAGCTCCCGACCCCCGCGTGATCGCGGCCCACGATGAAATGAGTGCAGCCGTAGTTCTTGCGCACCAGCGCGTGGAACACGGCCTCCCGCGGACCGGCGTACCGCATGGCGGCCGGGAACCCGGCCAGCAGCACGCGATCCTGTGGGTAGTAGCGCTCGAGCAGCACGCGGTAGCTCTTGACGCGCACAGCAGCGGGGACATCGTCGTCCTTGGTGGGCCCGAGCAGCGGATGCAGCAGGAGTCCGTCCACCGTCTCGAG
>Ga0137415_10006478_pt1 | contig 11605 bp, 12 predicted proteins | sample CZODoug3_1_1_16f_FD_183082 | JGI IMG/M metagenome (GOLD analysis project Ga0137415, IMG submission 183082) | Vadose zone soil fungal communities from Angelo Coast Range Reserve, California, USA - CZODoug3_1_1_16fungal (Hybrid Assembly) | ecosystem: Environmental > Terrestrial > Soil > Vadose...
CGAGGCCGGGTCGGTGAGGACCTGCACGATGGACGCGCCCGGCCGCACCTCGACGACGCGGCCGACGAGTCCGTCGGGAGAGATCACGGCCGTGAGGCGCGGGATGTTGTCGCCGCGGCCGCGGTTCACGGTGAGCGCGCGCATCCAGCCGCCCCAGTCGCGCGCGATGATCTCGCCCGAGACGGTCGTGAGCGGCAGCCGCTCCTGGAGCGCGAGCAGGCGACGGAGGCGGCGGTTCTCGTCGTCGGTCTCGCGGACGAGCAGCCCCTCGACGCGCAGCTGCTGGTTCTCCTCGCGCAGGCGTCGGTTCTCGGCGCGGACGTTCTTCCAGTCGAGGTAGGTCTCCCAGGCGGAGAAGGCCGCGCGATGGGCCCTCGCGATGCCGGTCTGGATGGGCGTCGTCACGGCGGCGAGTGCATCGGCGGCGCGCGCGCCGTAGCCCCGGGTCTGGAGCGTGAGGAGCAGGAGGCAGACGGCCACCGCTAAGCTCAGCAGTGCGAACTTCCTCGTCTTCACCCTCCGCCCTCCAGCCAGCGAACGCCGACTCCGGCGCTAGGCGGGGATCGCCACCTTTTTCAAAAGTTCGAGCTCATCGAGCACCTTGCCCACGCCGAGCGCGACGCACGACAGGGGGTCCTCGCCCTGCGTGACGGGCAGGTTCGTCTCCTGGCGCAGCAGGTGATCCACGCCGCGGAGCAGCGCGCCCCCGCCCGTGATCACGATGCCCTTGTCCACGATATCGGCCGCGAGCTCCGGCGGTGTCCGCTCCAGGCACGTGCGGACCGTCTCGACGATCGTCATGACGGGCTCGCGCAGCGCCTCGCGGATCTCCTCGTCCGTGATCACGATGGTCTTCGGGATGCCGTCGATGAGGTCGCGTCCCTTGACCTCCATGGTGCGCCGGTCGCCGCCCATCGGATAGGCGGAGCCGAGCGTCATCTTGATCTCCTCGGCCCGCCGCTCGCCCACGAGCAGGTTGTAGTGCTTGCGGATGTACTGGATGATCGCCTCGTCCATCTCGTCACCGGCGATGCGCACCGACTTCGAGTAGACGATGCCCGAGAGCGAGATCACGGCGACCTCGGTCGTGCCGCCGCCGATGTCCACGATCATGTTGCCGCCCGGCTCCTGGATCGGCAGCCCGGCGCCGATCGCGGCGGCCATCGGCTCCTCGATCAGGTACACTTCGCGCGCGCCCGCCTGCATCGCGGAGTCACGCACGGCGCGCTTCTCGACCTGCGTGATCCCCGACGGCACGCCGATGACGATGCGCGGCCGCACGAGGGTGCGGCGCCGGTGCACCTTCGAGATGAAGTAGTGCAACATCTTCTCGGTCACGTCGAAGTCGGCGATGACGCCGTCCCTGAGCGGCCGGATCGCGACGATGTTCCCGGGCGTGCGCCCGAGCATCGCCTTGGCCTCGTGGCCCACCGCGAGGACCGAGTGGTCCGACTGGTGGATGGCGACGATGGACGGCTCGTTGAGCACGATGCCTTCGCCGCGCACGTACACGAGCGTGTTCGCGGTTCCGAGATCGACGGCGAGATCGTTGGAAAAGAGTCCGGCGAGCAGATTGTAGAACATCAGCACTCCATCCAGGGTCGAGTGAGCTTGTTTCTGAGCGCCATACACTAGCACAGTCCGTGCCATCGGCAAGCGAAAACTCCGTGTTTCTAGGGCTTTAGAGCCGGAACCGGAACGCCGTCCACCCGCTTATTTCCGGGAAAACACCCAGATTTTCAGTGGGTTCCACGGGCCAGCGGCACAGCCGACCCGGGGCCCGCGATCCCCCCGACGGATGAGCCTCCACGGTACCGGGGCGAGCCCCCAAGCCCGAGGGAGCGGACCGCCTGACTTGGGTCCTGACTCAGGATGGCACTAATCCTGACATCCTTCGTCAGTTTTGTCTCTAGGGGCGGGCTCGCACCGCGCCCTTTCTCGTTGGGGCTCGTTCCATTCTAGTCGAGGTGTTGGCGGAGCAGCCGTCCCCGGTATAGCATTCGGGCGCCCGGATGACCGCCGACGAGTTCGAGGTCTGGTTCGAGAAGGGCGTCACGGACGGACTCCCCGTGGTGCCGCCAACGCGCGAGCGCGTCGAGCGCATGCTCGCGGGCGTGCGTCGGCGACGGGACGAGCTCGTCGGCGAGATGCCGCCGAACTATGGCCGGCTCACGGTCGAGAAGGCCGCGGTCAACGCGGTCATGGCCGGCTGCAGGCCGGAGTACCTGCCGGTGCTGCTGGCCGCGGCCGAGTGCGCGTGCGACCCCGCCTTCAACCTGCACGGCATGTCGACCTCCACGCACTTCTCGGCGCCGCTCATCATCGTCAATGGGCCGGTGCGTGCGCGAATCGGCCTCAACTGCGGTTTCGGCGTGTTCGGGCCGGGCTACCGCGCGAACGCGACGATCGGTCGCGCGCTGCGCTTGCTCATGATCAACATCGGCGGCGCCCGGCCGGGTGAGACGTCCATGTCCACGTTCGGCCATCCGGGGCGTTACACCTACTGCATCGGCGAGCACGAGGAGGCGAGTCCGTGGCCGCCGTACCACGTGACCCGCGGCTTCGCCGCTGGAGCGAGCGCGGTGACGCTGTTCGCCGGTGAGGCGCCGCACGGCATCTCCGACCACGCGAGCCGCACCGCGCGGGCGCTCGCGGGCTCGCTCGGCTGGTCCATGGCCGGCCTCTGGAACAGCAAGCACTTTCCGCTCTACTCGCACACGCTGCTCATCGTCGGCCCCGAGCACGCGCACACGTTCGCCGATGACCACTGGACGAGGGAGCAGCTCGCGCGCCACCTCTACGAAGCGGTGCGCGTGCCGTACGCGTCGCTCCTCCCCGACGAGGACCACGGCGAGGGCACGAACCTGCGCTACGGCAAGACGCCCCCGGCGCGCGGCGCGTTGATCGCCAAGTTCCCGTCGCCGGAGGAGATCCACATCGTGGTGGCCGGCGGCACCGCGGGGCGGTTCTCGGTGGCGGTCGCGGGCTGGCTCGGCACGAAGAACGGCTCGCGACCCGTCACGCGGCCGGTAGAATTCGATTGACTTGGCCGGGAGCGCGTGGCATGCTGCTTCGCGGTCCTGGTACAGACGGAGTTTGGTAACGATTACGAGAGATCGCGACACACGCCGCGCGGAGCCAGTTCGCGCGGCGTTTTTGTTTGCCTTCCAATTCCGGAAGGCAACCCCGCCAGGCTGGCGGGAGAACACAGGGGCTTGAAGACCCCCCAAGGAGAGGTCCGAGGTATGGCACAGGGACAGGTGAAGTGGTTCAACGACGCAAAGGGGTACGGTTTCATCACGCAAGAGGGCGGCGAAGACGTGTTCGTGCATTACTCCGCCATCCAGGCTCAGGGTTTCAAGAGCCTCGCCGAGGGTGACAAGGTCGAGTTCGAGGTCACCCGGGGCCCGAAGGGTCTTCAGGCAGCCAACGTCAGGAAGGTCAGCTAGCTCTCAACCCTCGCTCAGTCTCCGCCCGGGTCTGTCGCCGGGCCCGGGCGGTTCAACTCAGCACCAGCTCCGAAAGGTTCACACACTCATGGTCCGTTCATTCACCGAGCTTCCGCTCACGCCCGCCATGCGCGACGCTATCGCCGGCGCGGGCTTTTCCATTCCCACGCCGATCCAGGCCGAGGCCATCGGGCCGATCCTCGAGGGTCGCGACCTGATCGGCTGCGCGCAGACCGGCACCGGCAAGACCGCGGCATTCGCGGTACCGACTATTGAACTCCTCGCGGGGGCCGGCCCGCGCCCGCGTGCGGGCTCCGGCTCCGGGCCGCGCGCGCTCGTGCTCGCGCCGACGCGCGAGCTCGCGCTCCAGATCGCTGAGACGTTCGACACGCTCGGCCGAGCGCGTGGTCTCCAGACCGTCGTCCTCATCGGCGGCGAGTCCATGGGACCCCAGCTCGCGGCGCTGCAGAAGCGTCCGGACGTGATCGTCGCGACGCCCGGGCGCCTTTTCGATCACCTCGAGCGCCGCACGGCCAGCCTCGGCTCGATCCGCATCGTCGTCTTGGATGAGGCCGACCGCATGCTCGACATGGGCTTCGCGCCGCAAGTCGAGCGCATCCTGCGCGTGACGCCGCTCGACCGCCAGACGCTCTGCTTCTCGGCGACGATGCCGCCCGAGGTCGACCGGCTCGTTCGCCAGCACCTCGTCCGGCCGGTCCGCGTCGAGGTCGGCACGGTCGCGAAGCCCGTCGCCAAGGTGACGCAGGTACTCTATCCGGCCGACGCGCCGAAGAAGACACCGCTCCTCTTGAGGCTGCTCGGCGAGGAGCGTGGCCGGACGCTCGTCTTCACGCGCACCAAGCACCGCGCCGACCGCGTGGCGCGCGCCGTGATGGCAGCCGGCCACCGGGTCGCGCGGCTCCACGCCGACCGCTCCATGTCACAGCGCCGCGAGGCGCTCGACGGCTTCCGGAGCGGGCGCTACCGCGTGCTCATCGCGACGGATATCGCCGCGCGCGGGATCGACGTGCCGGAGATCGCACACGTAGTGAACTTCGACCTGCCCGGGACTCCCGAGGACTACATCCACCGCATCGGCCGGACGGCGCGCGCCGAGGCGAGCGGCCGCGCATCGAGCCTCGCCGCGCCCGAAGAGCGCGAGCAACTCCGCGCGATCGAGCGGCACCTGGGTCACCCGGTGCCGCGCGCGACGGGATCGATCAACTAGCGCGCCGATCGCGGGGCGATCGGCGCGTGCGGCGGGGCTCGAAGGGATCCGTTCCCGCCCACTGGCGACGGACCGCGCGTGCCCGGATGGAGCCCAGCCGCAAGGGGACAGTGGACGCGGGCCGCGTGATCCCGCGAGCCCTGCCGCGCGCGCCGATCATCCCGCCGCGCCGCGCTTGCGCGGCGATCGTGAGCATGAAATCCAAGACGGACCACTCGCGAGGACGGCCTGGGCCAAAAAAAAGAGCCCCGACGGTGGCTGCGGCGCGTGATCCGTTCACTCGCCGTCGCGCCGCCCCGCTGGTGAGGCGGGACCGTCGGGGCCGGTGGCGCCTGGACTCCCAGGCAATTCCACCCGGAGCTAGCGTGGACCCTGCCTAGGAGGCAACCACCTCACAGATCACCGTAGGGGTACACATCGGCTGGATCACCTCCTATTCTCGGCAAGGCCGCCACGCGGGCCCAGTTCCCACCTACCCAGAACCGGATGCCGACTCCCGGCCCGGGGCCCGGCCACGTTCAGCCGTCGGCGGGATTGCCGACGGGGACGCCACGAGGAGCGCTGTTATCGCTCCGGCCGATTTGTCTTCATCCTACAACGGGGCCGGGACACTCCAAAGAAAAAGTGAGTGCCGGCTACTTGACGACGATGCGGGCGCGATTCCGCTCCCAAAGCCCGCTGCCGATCCCTTCCACTTTGCGGAGCTCCTCCGGCTTCTGGAAGTGGCCGTGGTGCTCGCGGTACTCGACGATCTTCTCGGCGACCCTGCGGCCGACGCCCTCGAGCGACATCAGCTCCTTGACGTCCGCCGTGTTGATGTTGACCGTGTCGGCGCTCGTCGCGGCTGCGTTCACCGCGTCAACGCGGTGCGGCGGCGCGCCCTCGCCGGGCGAGGGCACGAGCCACGCGAGCGCGACGAGCAGCGCGACGACTGAGATCGGGGACTGACGCATGACGTTCCTCCGGATCGTGTCGGGTTCACTCCAATGCTCGCGAGCGAAGTCATTGAACCCGCGATCGGCGGCGCGCGTCAACGTCCAATGATTCAGACAGCGCGCCGTCAGTCCTCGGAGACGCCGAGGCGGCGGAGGTGCTCCTCCCATTCGACGGGGATCAGCGCCTTCTTTCTGGTGTTGCACGCCTTGCAGGCGGGGACGACGTTGCCACGCGTGGAGCGTCCGCCACGGCCCAGCGGAACGATGTGATCCATCGTGAGGTCGGCGCGCCCGACGGTGCGGCGGCAGTAGGCGCAGACGCCGGCGGCGATTCGCCGCTTCCACCACGGGCTCGCGCGGAGCTCACGCGCCTTCGCGCGCTCGCGCTTGAGCACGTCCGGATCGAGCGGGGCGTAGAAGTCACTCATGAGGCGCTAGCGCGGTCGAGAGCTCCTCCCACTCACGCATGAGCCACATCACCTGTTCCTCCGCGCTCTTCCGCTCCGCGGTCACGGCGCGCGCGCGCTCGCCGTCGGTGTAGAGCGTGGGGTCCGCGAGCGCGGCGCCGATCTCGGCGATCCGCGCCTCCAGCGCGTGGATCTGCTTCTCGACCTCCTCCAGCCGGCGACGCAGCTCGCGTACCGCCCGCGTCGCCCCGCCCGGATGCCGCGCGCGTCCGGCGCGCCGCGCCTCGGAGGACGCGGCCGGGGCGCGCCCGGATGAGTGTCTCTCCGAGATTCGGACTCCCCGCGGCCGCGCCGACCCCGCAGCGACGCCACCGACGTCCGCGCGCGTCTTCGCGGTCAGATAGTCGTCGTAGTTGCCGAGATAGGGCACGAGGGCGCCGCCGCCGACCTCGACGATCTTCGTCGCGATGCGATTGATGAAGTAGCGGTCGTGGGAGATGAAGACGATCGTGCCGCCAAACCGGGCGAGCGCCTCGTCCAGCACCTCGCGCGAGGCGAGGTCGAGGTGATTGGTCGGCTCGTCCATGCAGAGGAGCGCGGCTGGCCGCACGAGCATCTTCGCGAGCGCGACGCGCGCCTTCTCCCCACCCGAGAGCACCGCGATCCGTTTCTCGACGGCGTCGCCCGAGAACAGGAAGGTGCCCAGAATCGTCCGGAGGCGGGTCTGGCCGAGCTCCGGCGCCGCGCGCTCGAGCTCCTCCAGCACCGTGAGAGACGGCGTCAGCGCGTCGAGCTGGTGCTGGGCGTAGTAGTGCACCGCGACGTGGGCGCCGAGCGCCCGCTCCCCGCGGTCGAGCGCCAGCACGCCCGCCAGCATGCGGAGGAGCGTGGACTTGCCCGCGCCGTTTGGCCCGACGAGGGCGATCCGCTCGCCGCGCTCGACCTCGAAGTCGACACCCGCGTAGACGACGTTGTCGCCGTACGCCTTGCCGGCGCCTGTGAGCCAGGCGACGCGGCGGCCGGTCCGCGGCGGCGCGGGAAACGCGAAGCGGATGTGCCGGGCCTCGCGCTCGACCTCGACGCGCTCGATACGCTCGAGCATCTTGACCCGGCTCTGGACCTGCCGCGCCTTGGTCGCCTGATAACGGAAGCGTTCGATGAACCGCTCGATCTCGGCGATGCGCTTGGCCTGGTTCCGCGCCTGGGCCAGGAGCAGCTCCCGCCGCGCCTCGCGCTGGATCAGGTAGTCGTCGTAGTCGCCGGGATAGGCGGTCACGCCCGCGGGACCGAGCTCGGCGATGGACGTCACCATGCGGTTCAGGAAGTAGCGGTCGTGCGAGACGAGCACGACCGTGCCATCGTAGTCGGCGAGGAAACCCTCCAGCCATTCGAGCGACTCGATGTCGAGGTGGTTCGTCGGCTCGTCGAGCAGCAGGAGCGACGGGCGCAGGAGCAGCAGGCGCGCGAGCGCCGCGCGCATCCGCCAGCCGCCGGAGAACTCGGCGAGCGGCCGGGCGAGGTCGCGCTCGCGGAACCCGAGGCCGCCGAGGATCGCTTTCGCCTGCGTCTCGAGCCGGTAACCACCCGCCGCCTCGAATCGGTGCTGGAGATCGCCGTAGCGCGCCGTCAGCGCCTCGCTCTCGGGGCCGTGGCGCACGCCGGTGAGGCTGGCGGCCACGTCCTCCATCTCGCGCTCGAGGCGCCACACGTCCTCGAACCCCGAGAGCGCCTCGGCGAGGACCGAGCCCGCCGCGCTGCCGGCGACCTCCTGCGGGAGATAACCGACCGTCGTCTCGCGCGGCCGGCTGATGCGCCCCGCGTCCGGCTCCTCGACGCCGGAGAGGAGCCGGCAGAGGGTTGTCTTGCCTGCGCCGTTCGGCCCGACGAGCCCGATCCGCTCGCCGTCGGGGACGCGCCAGGAGAGCCCCCGGAAGATCGCCTGGCCGCCGTAGGACTTCGCGATGTCGTCGAGCTGGATCACGCCCGGCGGATCACCCCATCGCCTGGACGGTCTCGGGCAGCACCTTCACCATCACGCGCACCTCGCCCGGCCGACGGTTGGGGTACTTGTCCTTGCCCAGATACTTCTTGGCGAGCGTGTCGATGTGATCGTCCGCGCCCTGCTCGGTCATCTCGACGACCCGCCCGCGAATCTGGACATAGCGGTATGGGTTCTCGGGGTCCTGGATCGAGAGCGCGACGCGCGGGTTCTTCTTGAGATTCTTGTCCTTCACGCGCCCCCGCGCCGTGTTGAAGCGCACGTGGGTGCCGTCGTAGTCCACCCACACCGGCGTCACCTGCGGCGCGCCGTTCGCGCCCACGGTGGCGACATGGGCGAACGCCTTCTTCGTGAAGAGGTCGCGGTACTTCTCGGGGATCGTCGCCATCGTCATGTCCTCCTCGCCGCGTTGAGCTCCTCGAGCACCTTGAAGGCGTGACGCGCCGACTTCGCGGCGAGCGTCCCGCCCATCAAGAGCCCGATGTCCAGCGTCTCGGCGATCTCTTGGTCCGTGGCGCCCTGGTCGAGGACCTCCTCGACGCGATGCTCGATTCAGTCGAAGCAATTCTGCGAGACGGCGACGGCGAGCGCCGTCAGCTCCTTGTGCTTCTTCGACAGTGCGCCGTCGGCGTAGACCTGCTTGCCGAGCTCGCCGAAGGCCCGATAGACCCGCATCGGGGACCGCAGCATGAGCCCGTTGAGCCGCTTCTTCTCCGCGCTCCGTTCGTGGATGTGCATTGTCCGTCCCCGGCGATCAGCCTTCGTTCGTGGTGAGCTCCGTCGCGCGCGTCTCGGCGAGCGTGCGGAGCGCCAGCAGCATGCGCACCACGCACTGCTGCACCAGCAGCGCGTCCTGGGTGAACGGGTCCGCGAGCCACTCGCGCGCCCACTCCGGGTTCTCGGCCGCGAACCCGAGCGTGGGCGACAACGCCTGCAGCCGGAGCAGCAGGTCGTCCTGCGGCAGGCCCGCGGCGCGCAGGCGCGTCACCACCGCGGCACGGACCGCGGCGTTCCAGACGCCCGTGAGCCCCTCGAGGAGCGCCGTGTAGCACGTCAGCTCCGGCTTGTCCTGGAACTGCTGGAGGACGGCCGGCACGAGCGGGTTCACCACGGCCTCGCCCTCGTCATCCACGCCGAAGAGCGGTCCGATCACGGGATCGCTCTGCGGCTCGGGCAGCCGCTCGATGAGCTCGAGGACCTCAGCGGCGGCGACCGCCGTCATGCCGGCCAGCCGCTCGAGCAGGGGCGCGTCGCCCGCCATCGCTCAGCCTCCCGCGCGCGTCGGCTCGCCGCGCATCTCGGCGCGCGCCAGATCCTGGGCGCGTCCCGCCGGCACCAGCAGCGAGGAGGCCAGGGCGCCGCCGCACACCACGAGGCCCGTCACGAACACGCCGTGCAGGGCGTCCACGAGCGCATGCCCCGAGGCGAGGCGCTGCGCCATCACGGTCCCCATCACGGAGACGCCGAGCGCGCCGCCGATAGACATGAAGAACTGGATCACCGACGTCGCGATGCCGAGCTCGCTCCGCGGGACGGCGCTCTGCACAGCGATCAGCATCGGGACGATGACGAGGCCCATGCCGATGCCCGCCAGCAGGACGTCCCGCATCGCGCCGACCAGGCTGAGCCCCGCATCCCACCGAGCGAGCAGGAGGAACGAGCCCGTCAGGCAGGCGACGCCCGCTATCACGACACCCCGGTAGCCGACGCGCAGGACCAGGCGGGCGCTCGTGGCGGACAGCGCGACCCAGCCCAGGACGAATGGCACGAGCACGGCGCCCGAGCGGGTCGCGCTGGCGCCCGTCACGGACTGGACGAAGAGCGGCACGAACGCGAGCGCGCCGAACATCGCCATCGCGGCGAGCGAGCGCGTCAGCACCGCCGCGACGAGCATCCGGCTCGCGAACAGACCGAGGGGCACGATCGGCTCGGCAGCGCGCCGCTCGACGGCGACGAACGCGGCGAGCGCCAGCGCGCCCGCCGCGAGCGGGCCGAGGACGCCGGAGCCCGACCACGCCGCCTCCCGCCCGGCCTCGACGAACGCCAGCATCACGAGCACGATCCCCGCCGTGAAGCAGGCGACGCCACGCCAGTCGATGGTGGGCCGCCGCACGGGACGCGTCTCGCTCGAGAGGGCCGTCGCGATGAGCGCCATCGCCACGGCGCCGAAGGGCACATTCATGTAGAAGACCCAGCGCCAGGACAGGTGGTCGGTCAGGAGGCCGCCGACCGGGGGGCCGACCATCGAAGCCACCCCCCACACACCCGAGAGGTAGCCCTGCAGGCGCGCGCGGCGCTCGAGCCCGAAGAGCTCTCCGATGATCGTGTAGCCGAGAGGCATCAGCGAGCCGGCGCCGAGCCCCTGCACCATTCGGAAAGCGATCAGCTGCGTCATGCTCTGCGCCGCGCCCGAGAGCGCCGAGCCGGCGAGGAACGTGGCGAGCCCGACGAGGTAGACCGGACGCCGTCCGTAGAGGTCCGAGAAGCGGCCCCAGAGCGGCATGGTGACCGTCTGAGTCAACAGGTAGCCGGAGAACACCCACGAGTAGAAGCGGATCCCGCCCAGGCTGGCCACGACCGTCGGCATGGCCAGCGCGACGACCGTGGACTCGATCGCGGCCAGGAAGATGGCGAGCATGACCGCGACCAGCACGCGCCGCTTCGCGCGTTCGTCCATCAATGACCGCCGGTGCAGCCGGCGCAGCGGCAGAGCCCGCGCAGCTCCGGGTACGGGTAGAGGCTCGCGTGTCCGTCGGCCCACGCGACGGCGAGCCCCGCCTCGGTCTTCTTGATCCCCTGGGGCCACGCCATCGCCTGGGTCAGCGTCGCGAGCGTGGCGCACGCGCCACACGGACAGTCGCGTCGCAGCCGCTCGAAGGGATAGATCGAGCCATGGCTGTCGGCCCAGTCCACGCCGATCGCGTAGCGGCCGACCAGGTGCACGTCCTTCGGCGCGTTGGGGTCGGGCTGGCCGAGAACCCGGAGCGCGATGGACCGGTTCATGCGCCGTCGGCCGCACGCCGCTGCAGGCGGCGCATCCCCGCGAGGAGATAGTGGACCGCGAGGTTCTGGTATCCACCCCACACGCGCGCGCGACGTCGGATCGCCCGCTCGGAGAGCGCGCGCCCGCGTCCATAGTGGTGCTCGAACGCCTTGCGGACCGCGAGGTCACCCGCCGGGCAGACGTCGCCGCGGCCCAGGCAGCGCGCGAGAAACCAGTCGGCGGTCCAGCGGCCGAGGCCACGCAGGCGCGTGAGCCGTTCGATCACCGCGTCGTTGGGCATTGCGCCGAGCGCGGCGAGGTCGAGGTCGCCCGCGACGACGGCGCGCGCGAGGTCGCGGATGTATTCGGCCTTGCGGCCGGAGAATTTCAGTGCGCGAAGCCCGCGCACGCGGGCGCGCGCGAGCGTGGCGACGTCGGGGAACGTCCAGACGGTCTGGCCGGCCACGCGCACTGCGCTGCCGTACCGGCGCACGAGGCGCGCGCGGCACGCGAACGCGAAGGCCAGATTGATCTGCTGCGCCGTGATCGCGCCGACGAGCATCTCGAGCGGCACCGGCGCGAGCGTCGGCCGGAGCCCGTAGAG
>Ga0137415_10006479_pt1 | contig 11604 bp, 11 predicted proteins | sample CZODoug3_1_1_16f_FD_183082 | JGI IMG/M metagenome (GOLD analysis project Ga0137415, IMG submission 183082) | Vadose zone soil fungal communities from Angelo Coast Range Reserve, California, USA - CZODoug3_1_1_16fungal (Hybrid Assembly) | ecosystem: Environmental > Terrestrial > Soil > Vadose...
CACGGCCTCACTCACGCCTACGGCATTTTCTTTATCGCTTGCGGACTGACCGGCGTGCCTGCCGTCCTTCTGTTCGCGGCATTGGATTACTGGCACAGGCGGAAGCAAACGGCTCCAGCCGCAGCCTAGGACTCTTTAGCGTCCGCATTGTAAAGGCCGACCTGATTGTGAAAGCCTCGAAGTATCTCGCGGAGTTCGGTTTCGGGGACGTCGGGCTCGGACGGAAGGCTCTTCGGGTCTACCTCTTTGAAGTCGGGGTAAAGGTCCGCAAGCCGTGGGAGCTTCCTTTGGACATCCCAAAACCAATGACACACTGAATCGTAGTCTTTTTGAGCCCTCTGAAATTGAGCGGGAGGCGGCGAGAACTGGCGCCGTACAAATGCTCTGCAAACCGGCCCCTCCTGGCTGTATTGATCAACGAAAGAAAGGAGCTGCATGTAGGATATTTGGGTTCGCTGACTTGAACTTGCCACCGTGTTGGTTGCGACGAGTTGGCGAGCCTGACCGGCTGCTCCGAATATTCCCAACGCCGCGAGACTCAGCCAAATATAGTCGACAATCTTCCATGCTCGCTTGCCGATTTTCAGCCATAAGACCAAAAGTAGGTGAAAGAGAACGACTTCGGCTGCAAAGATGGACAAGACTACCCAGACGTTAGTAAACGCCGGAAATGTAAATCTATCCATAAAGTTGTAGGCACAAGTAATTTCGTTTTGAGGAGGTCACTTGGTGAGTACGACCGCCGTTCCCCGCCCAATACTCAGCGTCCGCGAAGCGTTTCCTTTGTTCACCGCGATCTCTACGTATCCGGCGGAGCCGAGGTAGGCCACCGGTTCGCCCGCTTCGCCGCTCGCAAAGGTTGGCACCATGCGCGACACGGCCTGATTTCCCACCTGAAATTTCACTTCGCCGTTTGTCAGCGCGCTCTCCGGTAGATCCTCAATCCGAAAGTTTGTAATCAGGTTTCCGAACGCGTCCACGCGCATGACGATGCCTTTCGCGACTCCGTCGGCGGCTTTCGGTTTCGGTAGCGCAAATTTCTTGTAGTCGGTAATCTCCTCTCCCATGCTGGCGGTCTGCCATCCCTTGGAGAGCCACGCGGCGATGGGCGCAAAAATGTCGCGCCCATGAAATGTTTTGCTGATCGGCTGCAAATAGTAGTGCTCGGCGGTAGCGTGCCGCGCGATGACGTTTTGCTCTCGCTCATAAATCATGGAAAGAACACCGTTGTCCGGCGCCACAAAATATTGGTTTTCGGCGGTTACCAGCAAGGGGCGCCGCTCCGTGCCCACTCCCGGGTCGACCACCACCACATGGATGGTGCGCGCCGGAAAGTAGGAATACGCCGAGCCGATGGCCAGCGCCCCATCCAGCAAATCAAACGGCGCGACGTTGTGCGTGATATCGACAATCGTCGCTTCCGGATTGATTTTTAGAATGACCCCCTTCAGCGTGCCGACAAGGTGGTCGTTCGTTCCGTAATCCGTAGTCAACGTGATGATCGCGTTGGGCAATGGGTTCTCCCGTTTTCTTAGTCCGCAGGGCCGCCGCTGCTGAAGTGGGGAGGCACTCCGCTCTTTGACGCTAGCGAACGTCCGCACCGGCGTCAAGCCAGCGCGCCGGTAAGCATTGCGCAATCCGCTACCCACTAATTTTTAAGAAATCCCCAATAATCTCTTGCCAGTCGGGGAGTTTTTGACTAGCTGCCTTCGGAAGATGATTTCGGATTTGCTGACTGGTAAAATCCTGTCACACATCGGTTGTCACAAAGGCGGCGGCCTGCAACATGAGAGTCGCGATCGTATCGGACATTCACGGAAATCGGCGCGCTTTTGAAGCGGTGCTCGCTGATCTTCGGCAGGTTGCGCCTGACCTTGTTGTCCAGGGCGGCGATTTGGCCTACGGTGGCGCGCACCCGGCGGAGATCATCGATCAGGTCCGCGCGCTCGGGTGGCCAGGGGTGCGAGGGAATACAGACGAGATGCTTTGGGCGCCGGAAAGCCTGGCTGAATTTGCTGCCGCGGCGCGTATGCTCGCACCACTTCTTGCCGCAACTCAAGAGCTAATTCCACCGGCGCTGGCAAGCATGGGTAAAGAACGCCTGCGATGGCTTAAAGGACTTCCCCATCAGTACGCGGGACCCGGTTTTGCCGTGGTGCATGCCAGACCCGGGGACTTGTGGCGAGCACCGATGCCCGATGCCAGCGATGACGAATTACAGAGCACGTATGCGTCGCTTGGCGCGCAAATCGTGGTCTACGGACATATTCATCGTCCGTTTATACGTCGGCTTCCGGGTATGACCGTCGTGAATACAGGCAGCGTCAGCCAATCCTACGACGGAGATACTCGCGCATCCTATCTGGTGATTGACGGAGAGAGCGTCGTTATCCGCCGCGTCGAGTACGATGTGCAGAGTGAAGCGGAAGAGCTTCTGCGTTCGGGGTTGCCTCATGCGGAGTGGCTGTCGCGGATTCTCCTAGCCGGAAAATACTGTCCTCTGGAGTAGATAAGTGCCACATCATTTTTAGCGTCAAGAGCGGCGCGCGACGGACGGGAACTGGATGCCCCGGCTCCACGATGGCGTAAGCCACCGTTGGGTTTTCTGTCTATTCGAGTTGGGGCCGGAGCGATGAAGAGATTACGCTGGCGGTCTTTCGGTTCGGGCAGAAATCGTTACTTGGTTGGGATCGCAACCAAGGCAGGCCTCATCCGCAGGAATCACCATTACGCTTCGTGATGGGGTCACTTCGGGGCGTAGAAGAGGTAGTCGGCAGAGTACGCTACGCGGAGTTCCTGGCCGACGTGCGAAGCGTCGCAACCGGACGCGGGTGCTTTGCCGCCTTTGGTGTTGAGGCGCTGAATGGTGGTGGCGCGCGAGAGCACACCGTTGCCATCGTGGCTGACGATGTTGACGAGAAGCCAGGGAATAGAATTGGCGTCCGGGGAAGGAGCATTGGCAACGGCTTTGCCGGTAACACGGCTGCCGTCGTTGGCCTCCCAGGAAGGTCCGGCGAAATGTTTGCCGAAGGGTTTGCCATCATTGTCGAAGAGCTGCGCGTCAGGAGCCTTTAGCGTCCAGGCGAATTGCGTGGCGTCGCCCTTGCAGGTGTAAACCTGGTCGCCCTTCGCATGGACTTGGAGAAGAAGTTGTTCATTGGCGGGCGGCTGGAGTTGCTGCGGTATTTGTTGCGCATCAACAGAGAACGAAAGAAAAGTATTCGCGACGGCAAACAGCGTGGCGGAAGCGAATCCGCGAATGCAGTTGCGCATGGAACAATTCCTCCTGTGAGGGAACAGCCTTGAGTCGTGCGCGCGAGGCGCAGGCTTACGCCTGAGCGGCTTTGCGGGCTTGCGCGTCGTCATAGCTTTCGCCATAGATCGAGGGGACTTTGGCGCCCATGCAGCGCAGATAGCTCGAGAGCTGCCCGCGATGGTGGATGCTGTGGTTCATACTGACCTGCAGGAAGGCGACGGCGGGGAGCTTGAAGATGCCGCGGAAGTCGGTGATCTTCATAAGGTGCTCGCCTTTGAGTTGCGTGAGCTTTTCGAAATGGCGCGCGAAGTTTTCGGAATACCAGGAGGCAACCTCGGCCGGAGTCTTGACGCTGTCCGGCAACCCTGCGGCGGTGGGGAATTCGGCGTTGATCGTGGTTTCGAGGAAGCGTATTTCGGCGGCGGCGATGTGGCGGGCCAATTCCATGGCGGTTCTGGCGAATGGATCGGGACGATAATCGGCCTTGTCGGCGGGCACAGCTTCGAGGATTCTTTTGGTGGTGCGGCTTTCGTTTTTCAGCGTGCCGAGCAGGATATCTTGCAGCCAGAATTCAGCCAGGTCGGGAGTTAAAGGCCGAGTCATTTTTGTGCCTCCAAAGATGGACGAACGGGAGTATACATTTTTTGCTAGGCGGGCGGCTAGGCGCGCAAGGACAAAATGGCGAGATAAACCCGTCGCTACAGGAGAAATTCGTCAGAGCGTGCGGAAGAAGAAGTGCCAGGTGGCGTCGACTAAGGCGTGAACTAACGCGGAGGCGAAGATTGAATTGCTCTTGCGCCAGGTCCATCCGTAGAAGAGCCCGGCGATGGAGGCCAGGATCACGTAGCGCCAGTTGGGAAAACCAAGATTGGTGATATGTGAGAAGCCAAAGAGGACGGAGGCGGTCCACCATCCGGCGAAATCGCTCTTGCTGGAGCGCGAGAGCATATTCTGTAGCAGGCCGCGAAAGAGAAATTCTTCGGGCCAGGCGGTGAAAAAGAGAATCGCGATAGACAGAAATGGGAGTGAACGCCACGCGTGCCATTGCGGAGCGAATTGGATGAAGTGCATACCAGTGCCAAGCGGAATCGCGATCGCGCCGAACACGAGGAAGCTGCCGAGCACGTAGAATCCCCAGCGACGGCCCCAGCCGATGTTGTAACCGATGCCGGGCACCTTGCGCACGAGCACGAACGCGGCGAGAGCGACGTTGACGCACAGGAGCACGGTGAAAACGTAAGCGAGGCGTCCGCCGGGGTAAGGCCAGAGCCAGTGCGACGGAGAAAATTTCACGGTGACCCAGATTCCGCCGAGAGTGAGGTAGTCTTGCCAGGCGCCCGGAGGTTGGCGTTCGGCGGATGCAGCTAGCGCGAGCGGCAGGAAGATGAGGGCGGCGATGGCTCCGGCGCGCGAGAATGCGAAAGTATTTGTTCCGATGGCGTAGATCAGATAAGCAAACAGGGTGGCGGCGCCTAGAAGATAGGCTGCGCCGGCGCCGAGGCGGGCGGAGAGGAATTCGGGGACGCCGCGGGCGGCGAACAGAAGCATCACACCGAAGTAAAATGAGAAGACGGTGAGCGTTGCAGCGAAGGCGCGGCCGCCGTAGCCTTGCCAGGAGGCGTAGAGGCCGCCGCCGAAACAGAGAGCAGCCCAAAGGCCGAGCATGGAGAAAGGACCGAGTTGGCGCGTGGCAGACAATTTTGCTCGTTCCGTGTTTGGGGACGCTTTGAACCTTTCCGATCGGCGTTGCCGGCGGTCACTCCGCCAATGCGGTCGCACGCTCTCGCGCTCTAAAAAAGAAGGAAGATTGTAGCGCATCGAGATGGCGGACCAAATTCAGGCTGGGAGTTTGGGCGGGGCGAAGCCGCGGCGGCTTGCCTACATCGACTGGATGCGCGGGCTGGCATGCGTGCTGATGTTTCAGGCGCACTGCTACAGCGCTTGGCTGAACCCAGACGCGAGGAAGTCGGAATTTTATCGGTGGTCGCAAGCGGCGGCGACGTTGCCGGCGCCCTTGTTTATTTTCTTGGCGGGAATTTCGTCCGCGATGGTTACGCAGCGGCTGCGCGAGAAGGGCATCGCGCGCAACGCGATTGCGCGGACGACAATTTTGCGCGGGGCGGAGATTTTTGGGTTGGGATTCCTGTTCCGCGGGCAAGAATACCTGTTGGGCTATCCGAAATCTCCCTGGACGGACTTGCTGCGCGTGGATGTGCTGAACATTTTGGGAGTGTCCATGATGTTGCTGGGCGTGCTGTGCTGGCTCACCGCCGCGGAGACAGCGGAGAAGTCGAGGGAAAGAGCAATCGGTTGGGGATTGGCGGTAGCGGCGGCAGTCGCAGTTGTGACGCCGTGGCTGTGGACCACATATCGTCCGCGATGGCTGCCGTGGCCGCTGGAGTCGTATATCAACGGCGTGCACATTTACGCGCAGCCGCAGCCCTGGTTATTCCCCATTTTCCCATGGATAGCATTCGCCTTCGTGGGGCTGGCGCTGGGTTTCCTGTTGTTTTCTGGTTTCGCCAAGAAGAGCGAAGCGTGGTTTTTTGCTGCTGTTGGCGGGGCGGGGGCGATCGCTTGCGGGCTCTCGCAGTTGCTGGATGGCGCGCCCGTGCGGTTGTATTCGGCGGCGATTTACGATTACTGGCACACGAGCCCGGAATTTTTCCTGATGCGCTGCGGAATTTTGCTGGCGCTGCTTTTTTTGGTCTATGCGTGGTGCCGGTGGGGCCTGGCGCTGAAGGGATTCAGCCCGATTATTCAGTTGGGGACTACTTCGCTGCTGGTCTATTGGGTGCACATCGAGTTTGTCTACGGGCGCTTTTCCATTTTGCCGAAGGGCCGGTGCAGCATCTTAAAGGCGACGGCGGGCCTGCTGATTATTTTTCTGGCCATGGTGGCGCTTTCCGTGCTGCGGACGCGATGGAAGAAGCGGCCAGCTAAGGTTTTGCAGGCGGGTCCGGCGCCGGCTGCTGTGACGGTGGAATCCGGATGATGATTTCGCCCGGTTTGGCGCGCTGCAGATCTTCGCGCGCGATCTTCTCGATTAGGCGGGGATCGGTTTTTAGCGCTCGAACCTGATCGCCGAGTTCCATGTTCTCCTTGTTCAGGCGATCCAAATCTTTTTTGACTCTATCGATTTCGCTTTGCGTGCGGCGCATGGCGATAAAGCCGTGCGGGCCGAAAACGTCGTGAACGACAAGAGCGAGAACGCAGAGGCCGAGGAGTGTTCGGCCATGGCGCTCCAGAAAAGCGCCAAGTCCGGTTTTCGGTTCGGGCTGTTTCAACCTTTTAGTACCCACTCGGTAGCCTCGCGAGCCAGCCGCGCGGATGAAGCGGCGCTGTCCGCTTCGACATAAAGGCGAAGCAGCGGCTCCGTGCCGGAAAGGCGCAGCAGCATCCACGTTCCGTCATCGAAGACAAATTTTGCGCCGTCCGTGCGGTCGATGGAAACGACTTTTCTCCCCAGTAGTGTCGAAGCGTCCACGGCAACTTTCTTCACCGCGTTTGCTTTCTGTTCGTCGCTGAGGTGCAGGTTTTCCCGCAGCGGCCAGAATTCGCGGCCGATTTTCTTGAAGAGCTGCTGAATTTGCTCTTTGATAGAGCCGCCACGAGCCGCGAGCATTTCTGCTACAAGCAGGCAGGCGAGGATGCCGTCTTTTTCGGGCACGTGACCGCGTATCGTGAGGCCAGCGCTTTCTTCGCCGCCAAGAGCGATTTTGTCCTCGCGAATTAGCTGGCCAATGTACTTAAAGCCGACGGGAGTCTGAAACGTGGATTGGCCGCGCGCCTTCGCCGCGGCGTCAACCATCTCCGATGTAGCGACGCTGCGCGCAGCGGGCATGCTCCAGTTGCGCGTTTCGACGAGGTAATCGTAAACGAGCGCGAGGATCTGGTTCGGAGAAACCCAGGTGCCGTCGCGGTCGACGATGCCGAAGCGATCGGCGTCGCCGTCGGTTGCGAGCCCGGCAGCGGCGCCAGCGTCCGTGACGGCTTTGCGAAGCGGAGCGAGATTTTCCTCGGAGACGTCGGGGCCGGTCCCGTCGAAGAGGCAATCGCGGTTGGTGCGCAGGGATTGCACCTGAACGCCGTGATCGGAGAGGGCGCGGTCGAGATAGCCGGCGCCGCAGCCGTGCAGCGCGTCGACGACAAATTTCGCTTTCGCTTTGCGAAGCACGTCAAAGCGGACCAATTCTTCGAGACGCTTGAGGTAAGTTTCCCGCAAATTCACGGTTTCGCCTTGGCCGTCCTTGCCGGCGTGAGAAGGCGCGGCGTGGGCGAAAGGGAACGGAGCGTCCTTTTCGATTATCTTTGCGACGCGGGCTTCGATGTCCTTAGTGACTTCGGGGAGCGCGGGCCCGGCGTCCGAGGTAGAAAATTTCAGCCCGTGATATTGCGCGGGGTTGTGGCTGGCAGTGAAGTTGATAGCGCCATCGAGCTTGCGGCGCGTGATTTCGTAGGCGATTGCGGGGGTTGGGGTAAAAGTTTCGCAGAGCAGCGTGCGGATTTTGTGTTGCTGTAGAATTTCCACGGCAAGCTGCGAGAATTCTTCGGAGTAGAAACGCGTGTCATAGCCTACTAATACCGTGGGATTCTTGGTTTTGGCGTTGAGGTGGTCGGCGATGGCTGTTACGGCTAGGCGGACGGTGGCAAAGGTGAAGTCGTCAGCGATGAGGCCGCGCCAGCCGGAGGTGCCGAACTTGATGGGCGAGGCGGCTGTTTTTGGAGAGGCGCTCATGGGTGGGTATTCTACGCGTTCCGCTATCGTACTTAAAGATGAGCGTGGAAGGGAAAAGAGAGACGCGTTGTCGTTTCCTTCTTCTCCGCGAAACTCAGCGCCCTCTGCGCCTCTTTACCCTGAGCCTCGAAGGGTGCGTTATCTTCTCTTCTAGCTTCATGGTTCAGGGTAAACAGAAGTCACGGAGAATAGTCATGATTCAAACTGGTGGACGATATCGGATTGTCTTGGCCACATGTGCGTCAGTTGCCGAGGCGCGGAGGATCGGGCGGAGCGCGGTAGAGAAGAAGCTGGCGGCTTGCGCGAATATTGTTACCGGTGTCGAGTCGATTTACCGGTGGAAGGGGAAAGTCGAGCGTGCGCGAGAAGTTTTGGTAGTGATAAAAACTACAGCGCCGCGTTTGCCGGACTTGGAGAGAGAAGTGAATCGGCTGCACAGCTACGATGTGCCGGAGTTCATCGTGTTGCCGGTCGTAGCGGGGTCGCGAGAATACCTGAAGTGGGTAGGAGACAGCGTCCGCTGATTTTATGGAGTCCGGCGGCCTTGTTTTATCCTGAGCTCCGAAGGGCCACCGCTTTCACGGCCCCAGCCCAGCTTCAAAAGTAAGTTAGACGTAGAGAAGCGCCTGGTCGAGGTCGGCGATGATGTCTTCGATGTCTTCGATACCGACGGAAAGGCGAACCAGACCTTCGCTGATACCTACGCGCTCGCGGACTTCGACGGGCATCGAGGCGTGAGTCATCAATGCGGGGAGCGAAATTAACGTTTCTACGCCGCCGAGGCTTTCGGCCAGCGAACAGAGCTTGACTTGATTGAGAAAACGGCGCGCGGCATCGAGCGAGCCAAGATCGAAAGCCAACATGGCGCCGGGGCCGCGCTGCTGTTTGCGCGCGATGTCGTGCTGCGGGTGCGAGGGCAAGCCGGGGTAGTGCACCTTGCGAACTTTCGGATGGGCGTCGAGATGGCGGGCCACCGCGATGCCGTTGGCATTGTGCTGCAGCATTCGGACGGCGAGTGTTTTCAGGCCGCGCGAGACGAGGAAGCAGTCCATGGGAGCCAGGCCAGCCCCGGCCGAGCGCTGGACGAAGTAAATCTTTTCGGCGTCTTCCGGGCGCGTCAAGATCGCAGCGCCGCCAGTAGCGTCGCTGTGGCCGTTGAGATATTTCGTCATGGAATGGACGACGATGTGCGCGCCGAGCTCGATGGGGCGCTGGAGATACGGACTGAGGAATGTGTTGTCGACGACCAGCGTGATGCTGCGTTCGGCAGCCAGCTTGCCAAGCGCCGCGAGGTCCGAGACTCGCAGAGTCGGGTTCGTCGGAGTTTCCACGTACAGCATCTTTGTGTTTGGGCGGAGCGCGCTGAGCACGGCGTCCTGCGACGATGTGTCGACAAAAGTAAATTCAAGGCCGAAGTGAACCAGGAGTTGCGTGGACAGGCGGAAGACTCCGCCGTAAACGGCTTCGGAGATTACCGCGTGATCGCCCGGACGAAGCAGGCGGAAGACAGCGTCAATGGCGGCCATGCCGGAAGTAAATACGTAGGCGCTCTGACCGCCTTCCAATTTGGCGACGGTGCGCTCCAGAGCTTTGCGATTCGGATGATTGGTTCGCGCGTAGTCGTAGCCTTTGTCTTTGCCGAGCTCGGTCTGGACATACGTTGAAGTCTGGTAGATCGGCGCGACAATGGCGCCGGTAGCGGGATCAGGTTCCTGTCCCACGTGAATCGCATTGGTGGCGAAACCCATTGTGCTCTCCCTGCTAATCGCCGCTGCGGAGTCGCGCATACCGCGCGATGCTGACGCTCTCGCGCGCTTGTTGCTCCGGAGTTACATGTACGGAGTCTCGGGGGCGCGGCTGCAACAGGCGCGATGACCGCGATTGCCCGCCGAGTAGGTTCTTGAAAAGGTACAGGAGCAAAGAGAGACAGTCAATGCAGGGCGGCAGTAAAATTTCTCGACGAGGGCGGAAGGAAAGGACGTATCGGCATCGTGCGGAGAAAAGTCAGCATCAAAAGGGGCAGCAGGCACTTGACCTCTGCGAGTAGTGCGTAGAGGATAGACTACGTTCCAAGATGAAACTAAGACTCGAAATGGCTTTGCGGGTTTTCGTCATGGCGCTTGCCCTTTGCGGGTGCGCGTGGGCACAAAATACTCAGGAGCCGGATGCCAAGGCGCACACCGGAAAATCGGATTTGGCATCGCGCGTGACAATTGAAGTGTCCGGCGGAGAAAAAGGCACTCCGGTGGAGAACGCCAGCATATATTTGAAATACGTGGAAGAACACAAGCTGAAGAAGAATAAAAAGGTAGAGCTAAATGTGAAGACCAACCGTGACGGGACGGCGCACATCCCGGAGGCACCGACCGGAAGGGTATTGATTCAAGTGGTCGCGGAAGGCTGGAAGACGTACGGGCGCTGGTACGACATCACGGAGGCAAAGCAGACCATCAAGGTGCATTTGGAAAAGCCGCCGCGGTGGTACTGAGAGCGTGAATTTACGAGCGTGAGAGTTTTAGCGTAAGACTTTCTGGAAAATGTTTGCCTCCTTGGGAAAAATCTACGCCGCAATCGAGCCTTGCATGTTCCAGCTTTGAACAAATCTTGTCGTCGGCAATTTGAAAACTCGGTGCGACGGGAGAGTTGCACTTAAATAGTGCAAACAGCAGCAGACTACTGAGAATCGTGTAGTTAGCATTAGAATTGCCGCGCTTTTCCACAAACTTATCAACACTTGTGTTGAAAACTTCATCCTGCAGAAATATTTTTCTCGCCATTCGGCCCGAAGGTTGCTGTCCGCAAAAACTCTCCACATTTGACCTGTGAAAGCGCAGTGATACAGTTAGGACTCGGAATCTCAAAATGAACGAGACCTTCGACGGAAATTTCTCGCTGCTCCAAATGTTTTGGGGCAATATTGCGGCGCGACGGCTGCGATCCTCCCTGAGCGTGATTGCCATCGCCATCCAAGTAATTTTGGTTTTGATGATTGTCGGCCTCACTTCGGGAATGATTTCCGAATGGGGAAAACGCGTGGAAGGGGTGGGAGCGGATATTCTCGTGCAGCCGCCGAACTCGCCTATATTTTTCGCCTTCTCGAGCGCAGTGATGCAAGAGAGTTTGGGCGACCAGATAGAAGCGCTCCCCGACGTAGACGTTGTCGCGCCAACCGTGATTCTGACCGAGCCCAAGAATTTGATCATGATCTACGGTATTGACTACAAGCGCTTCAACGCGCTCAGCCGCGGATTTCTGTACCGTGCCGGGCGGGCGTTGCGGGCACCCGACGAGGCGTTGGCGGACGACATCATCGCGCAATCAAAGCACTTAAAGGTGGGAGATCACATCACCCTGCTGAATCACGGATTTGTAATCAGCGGCATCGTTGCGCACGGGAAGGGCGCGCGCTTTTTTGTTCCACTGCGAACCGCGCAGGAGATTGCCGGGGTTGAGAATCGCGTTTCGATGTTCTACGTTCGCAGCAAGGGCGATACCGAGAAGGCGCGCGCGGAGGTTTTAGAGCTGAATCCGAAAAACCGGGTGAGGTCGACTTCGGAGTACGTGACACTCATGAGTTCTTCGAATCTGCCGGAGTTGCGCCCGTTTATCC
>Ga0137415_10006480_pt1 | contig 11604 bp, 10 predicted proteins | sample CZODoug3_1_1_16f_FD_183082 | JGI IMG/M metagenome (GOLD analysis project Ga0137415, IMG submission 183082) | Vadose zone soil fungal communities from Angelo Coast Range Reserve, California, USA - CZODoug3_1_1_16fungal (Hybrid Assembly) | ecosystem: Environmental > Terrestrial > Soil > Vadose...
CCACCTCGGCGTTGCGCTTGGCATCCCTGGCCACGAACGCGACCTTGGCCCCGGCCTGCGCCAGGGCCGCCACGAAGGCCGCGCCGAGGCCGCGGTTGCCGCCGGTGACCAGCGCGGTCCGGCCATCCAGCCGGAAGGTGTCCAATACGCCGGCCATCAGAACACGCTCCCCGGGTCGTAGAACTCGGCCACGTTGTCGCAGCCGATGCCGGCCGCCTTGGTGAAGGAGTGCGGCGGCACGGTCTTCGGGTCCACCGCGCCGGTGGCCACCTTGATGGCGATGTCGAAGGCCTGCTCGGTGGCCAACCTCGGCGAGTTCAGCCCGGTGGACACGTACTGGCCGGTGCAGCCGCCCTTGGAGATCTCGGCCAGGGCTTCCTTCTGGCCGTCCGCCGCCGCGGCCACCAGCGTCTTGGTGTTGCGCTGGTCGCGCAGCACCTTCAGCCCGCCCAGCGACATCGAGTCGTTCAGCCCGAGGATCAGGTCGATGTCCGGGTGCGCGGCCAGCATTGACTCGGTGGCCGGCACCGCCTGTTCCTGGGTGTAGGTGGCCGTGGCCGAGGCCACGATCTGGTAGTTCACCCCGCCGTTCTTCAACCCGGCCAGGAAGCCCTCCTGCCTGGCCGGCCCGACCAGCTCGTCGTTCGGGCCACCGTTGAGGATGGCCACCTTGACCGGTGTGGCCGGGTTGAACCGCTTGGCGGTCAGCTGGCCGGACAGCATGCCGATCTGCCGGTTGTCCGACTGCACCCCGGTCAGTCCCACTCCCGGGATGATCGAGTCCAGGAAGATCAGCGGCACCTGGCCGGCCACCTGCTGGAGCTGGGGGCGTTGCGTCTCCGGGCTGATGATGTCCGCGACCAGCACGTCCACCCCCTGGGAGAGCATGGTCTGCACCTGGTTGAGCTGGGTGACCGCATCGAGGTTGGCGTTCTGGAACAGCAGCTTGAAGCCCTGCTTCTTGGCCAGGTCCTCAGCCACCGCCTGCATCGCCACGAAGTACGGGGCGTCCATCTGCCGCTGGGCGAACCCGATGGTGACCTGGGATGCCTCCTTGCGCTGTTGCTGCTGCCCGGGCGGCGCCGAGCTGGATCCGGTGGTGCCACACGCGGTGACGGTGAACAGGGACACGGCCACCGCTATGGCCGCCAAGCGGAACGTGCGCATGGGTAGCTCCTCTTGTTGAGAGAAGAAGCGGCTGGTCAGGGGGTTTCTCTGGCCTTCTTGCGACCGAGGGTCGCCAGCGTCACCGCGATCAGGATCAGGGCGCCCCGGAAGGCATCCTGGAGGAACGTCGACACGTTGAGCAGGACCAGCAGGTTAGTGATCACGCCGAAGATCACCGTGCCGACCACCGCGCCGAACACCCGGCCCTGCCCCCCGCGCAGCCGCGTCCCGCCGATCACCACGGCGGCGATGGCATCCAGCTCGAAGTTCATTCCGGCGGTCGGCGTGGCCGCGCCCACCCGGGAGGCCAGCAAGAACCCGCCCAGCCCGACCAACAGCCCGGCCAGGCAGTACACCACCACCAGGGTGGTCCGCACCGGGATGCCGGCGGCCTGCGCGGCCTCCCGCCGGCTGCCGATGGCGAGCACCCGCCGCCCGAACACGGTGCGCCGCAGCAGGAACGCCATGCCGACGGCCAGCAGGATCCAGATCCAGCCGATCACCGGCACCCCGGCGAAGGTGGCGGTACCCACCGCGGTGAACCCCGGGGCGGCCGGGCGGACCGGGACGCCCTCGGTGTAGGCGTAGACCAGTCCGCGCCCGAGCGCCAGCATGCCCAGCGTGACGATGAACGGCTCCAGCCCCCGGAACGCGATGAGCAGCCCGTTCGTCGTGCCGAGCAGCGCCCCGACGGCCAGCGCCACCACCACCGCGAGCAGCACCGACGTCCCGCTGAACAGGCCGGCGCTGAGCACGCAGGACAGCCCGAGTACCGAGCCGACGCTGATGTCGATGCCGCCGGAGATCACCACGATGAACTGGGCCAGCGCGACGATCCCGGCCACCGAGGTCTGCAGGACCAGGTTCTCCAGGTTGCGCCCGGTGAGGAACGCGTCGCTGGTCAGGCTGGCGAAGATAAGCAGTGCCACCAGGATGAGCAGCGGGTACTGATGCCGCAGCCACTGTGCCCCCGACGGCAGCGCGCCCGAGAAGCGCTTGGCAGGCTGCTCCTCAGCCACCGCGTCCGCCGCCGCCCGATCGGTCGCGGTCATCCCCTGCCACCCCCGTTTCCCCTGCTCAGGCCCTGTGAGTGGTATTGGTCGCTATAGCGACCAATACCACTCACGGGCCATGACCTGCGGTTTTGCGGTGTCATGCGGCTTCCTCCGCTAGGGCGGCGCGCATCAGGTCTTCGGTGCTGGCGTGGGTGGAGTCGAACTCGGCGACCAGCTGGCCGTCACGCAGCACCAACACGCGGTGGCAAAGCAGCAGTGCCTCCTCGGCCTCGCTGGTCACCACCAACACGGCTTTGTCCCGCTGGGAGAGCCCGTGCACGATTTGGTAGATGTTCAGCCGGGCGCCGACGTCGATGCCCTTGGTGGGTTCGTCCAGCACGATCACCTCCGGCTCGGCGGCCAACCACGTGGCCAGGCAGACCTTCTGCTGGTTCCCCCCGGACAGGGTGCGGGTGGGCGTCCTCGGTCCGCCGCTGATCTGGAACCGGCTGATCAGCTCGTCGACCTGGGCCCGCTCCGCCGCGCGGCGCACCACCCCGGCGGTGGCCAGCCGGGACAGGGTGACCAGGCTCAGGTTCTCCGCGTTGGTGAAGTCCGCCACGAAGCCCTCCCTGCGGCGGTCCTCGGTCAGGTACGCGACACTCCGGCGCAGCGCGGCCCGGGGCGACGGCATCCGGACGGCTGCCCCGTTGACCTCCACCACACCGGCGCGCGGCTGCGCCTGGCCGGACACCGCGCGGGCCACCGACGAGCGCCCACTGCCGACCAGCCCGTACAGCCCGACCACCTCGCCGGCCGCGACCTCGAACGACACGTCGGTGGCCGAGCCGGCGGCGAGCCCACGCACCGCGAGCGCCGGCACCCGCCCCGCCGCCCGGTGCGCCGGCGGCCGTTGCAGCGCCCGCACCGCGTCGCCGATCATCAGCGTGGTGACCTCGTCCGGCGTGGTCCGGGCGGTGTCCAGGGTGGCGACCAGCCGGCCGCCGCGCAGCACGGCGATCCGGTCGGACAGCGCGAACACCTCCGGCATCCGGTGCGAGACGAAGACGACGGCGGTGCCGGCGGCCTGCTCGGCGCGCACCATCTCGCGCACCCGCAGGAAGTGCTCCTCGCTGGTGGACGCCGTGGTCTCGTCCAGGATCAGCACCCCGTGCCGCGTCACCCCGGCCCGGGACAGCGCGAGCATCTGGCGCTGGCCGGGCGCCAGGTCGGCGGCCGGCCCCTCCGGCGGCACGTGGCCGAGCCCGACCTCGCGCAGCGCCCGCCTGGTCCGCTCGTCGTCACCCCGCCCGGCCCGCGACCAGGCGCGGATGTCCCGGCCGGCGCGCAGCCGGTAGAGCCAGACGTTCTCGCCGACCGTGAAGTCGTCGATCACCAGCGGCTCCTGGTGCATGAGCAGCACTCCGGCCCGCTCCGCCCCGGCCGGGTCGCGCAGCGGCTCGGGGTGCCCGGCGATCCGGATCTCGCCGGCGCTGGGCGCCTCCTGGCCGGCCAGCAGCCGGGCGAACGTGGACTTGCCGGCGCCGTTGGCCCCGCAGATCGCCAGCACCTCGCCGGCGTAGCCGTCCAGGTCGAGGCCGGTCAGCGCCTGCACGCCCGGGTAGCTCTTGGCGACCCCGCGCGCCGAGAACGCCACCGTGCCGGGGCCTGGTGAGCCGCGGTCGACGTCGTCCACGGGCTGCACCTCCTCAATCTCGGGAGAGCTCATGCATCTCGAGTGAGAGAACGCTTGTCATTACAGGATGTCAATGGTCGAACCTGTCTCGGCGCTGCCCCGGAACGCGGACAGCGCCTCCTTCATCTCGCGCAGCCGCTCCAGGTGCCTCGGGCCGCGCCGGACCGCCACCGCGGTGGCCAGGATGTCGACCAGGACCAGCCCGGCCAACCGGCTCACCGTCGGCGTGTAGATGTCGGTGTCCTCGAAGGTGCGCAGCACCAGCACCACGTCGGCCAGCTCGGCCAGCGGCCCCGGCCCACCGGTGACCGCGACGATCGCGGCGCCGTTCTTCTTGGCCCGCTCGGTCACCTCCAGCACGGAGGTGGTCCGGCCGGTGTTGGACACGGCCATCACGACCGTGCCGCTGCCGCACATCGACGCCGCCATGTACTGCTGGTGCACGTCGATCGGCGCCGCGCAGGGCACCCCGAACAGCACACCCTGCTGCAGCGCGTCCTGCGCGATGATCCCGGAGGCGCCCAGCCCGACGAACAGCACGTTGCGCGCGCCGACGATCAGGTCCACCGCCTCGGTCAGCCGGGCCGTGTCCAGGGCGCGCCGGGTCCGGTCCAGGCTGCTCAGCGTGTGGTCGAAGATCTTGCTGGCCATCGCCTCGACGGAGTCGTCCGGGTCGATCGCCGAGTGGGTGACCGGGATCCCGATGGCCAGCGCCTGCGCGAGCCCCAGCTTGAACGACTGGAACCCGGCGAAACCCAGCCCGGTGCAGAACCGCATCACCGTCGGCTCGCTCACCCCAGCGGCCTCGGCCAGCGCCGCCATGCTGTAGGTCAGCACGCGGTCCGGGTCGGCCACCACCGCCGAGGCAACCTTGCGCTCCGACGGCCGCATCCGCTCCAGCCCGCCGGTGAGCAGCTCCAGCAGCGGCACGTCGGACGAGTCGTCATGCATGTTCGATCACCACAGGTTTGATCACCCCAGGTTTGATCACCACAGCGTCATACCTCACTGCCGCCCTCCAGCACAGTGAGCAGGTTGTGCACGGCCTGCTCGGTGGACCGGCGCACGCTCGCGCCCGTGTACCCACCCAAGTGTGGGGTGGCGATCACCCGCTCGTGCCGCAACAGGTCGGTCAGCTCGGGCGGCTCGGTCTCGAAGGCGTCCACCGCGTACGCCGACAGTGCCCCGGTGCGCAGCGCGGCCAGCACCGCGTCGTCGTCCACCAGCGCGGCCCGCGAGGTGTTCACCAGCACCGCGCCGGCCGGCAGCGTGCCCAGCCGCGCGGCGTCCAGCAGCGGGCGGCCGTCCGGCGGCGGCGGGGCGTGCAGCGTCACCACGTCGGAGCTAGCCAGCAGCTCATCGAGGTCGACCGGGCGGACCGGCGAACCAGCGGCGGGGGCCACTGCCGGGTCGTAGCCCAGCACCTCGGCACCCCACGCGACGCACAACTCGGCCACCACCGCGCCGACGGCGCCGAGGCCAACCACGCCGACCCGACATTCGGCCACCTCCCGTCCCGGCCAGCGCCGCCACCCACCGGCCCGCACGACCGCCGCCGACCAGGGCAGCTGTCGCAGCGCGGCGAGTACCAGGGCCAGCGTCAGCTCGGCCACCCCCCGGGCGTTCGCGCCGACCGCCCGCTCCACCTGGACCCCGAGGCGGCGCGCGGCGGCCAGGTCCACCGCGTCGACCCCGGTGCCATTGCGGCTGATCACCCGCAGCTCGGTGGCCGCGGCCAGCACGTCGGCGCCGATCTTCTCCACGCCGGCCAGCCAGCCGACGCAGCCGGGCACCAACTCGAGCAGCTCGGCCTCCGTGGGCAGCCGCCCGGCCGGCCCGGTGACCAGCTCGAACCCGGCCTCGCGCAGCGGTTGCAGCTCGGCGATATCGGCCAGCCCCGACTGGGTCAGCGACCGGGGTGTGACCAGCACCCGGGGCGTCGGCAGCACCATCCCACACGTCATCGGCGGGCCGCCGAGGCGATCCGGCCGAGCTCTTCGAAGCGCGGCCCCGAGGTCGGGATGGGCACGCCGAACACCTCGGCGATCACCTGCGTCCAGCCGTGCAGGAAGTACACCCAGCCGTCCTCGAGCCGTACGCCGGCGGCGCGCGCCTGGTCCAGGAAGACCAGCTCGCCCCGGTAGTTCAGGTCCCAGGCGATCGCGTCGGCCGGCCAGCGCGCGGTGTCGGCCAGCGGTGAGCCGGGCGCGTCCTTGCCGAGCCCGGTCGCGTTGACCACCAGCGAGCCGGCCGGCAGCCCGGCCAGCACCGCGTCGTTGTCCCCCGGCTCCGGGGTGGGCACGGTGCGCACCTCGATGTCGGTGCCCAGCTCGGTGTGCACCCGGACCACGGTGTCCAGCCGGCCGGCGCCCCGGTTGGACACCACGATCCGGCTCGGCCGGTCCGCGCCGCGCTCCGGCCGGCTCAGGTACCAGCTGATCGCGATGGCCGAGCCGCCCGCGCCCATCAGGAACGCCGCCGCCCCGGTCCGTGCCCAGTAGCCGGCCGGCAGGAACGCGTCGATCGCCAGCCCCGAGGAGATCGGGTCCTTGGCGTGCGCGACCAGCCGGCCGTCCCGCTTGGACAGCGAGCTGACCTCGCCCATCAGCTCGGCGAGCGGGTCGACCTCGTCGAACAGGTCCCGGCAGGCCAGGTACAGGTCGATCTTGTGCGTGGTGACCAGCGCGCCGAGGCTGAGCGGGTCGGCGGCGATGAACTCCACCGCGCGGCGGTAGTCGGCGGCCGGGGCGTGCGGCGGCAGGTCGATGCCGACCAGTGGCACGTCGCCGAGGCCCAGCTCGTCCGCCCAGCGCGGGAACACCGTGCGGATCGACGAGCGGCCGGTGGTCACGCCGATGAAGTACATGGTCGGCCGCGTCGCCGGTCGGGGCAGCTCGCCAGGGGCGGGGTCCAGCACAGCGGGGTCGGCGGCTCGCGCGTCCACGGCTCAGCGCCCCCCGCCGGCCGTCGGACCGCCGACCGAAGCCGCCGGGCGCAGCGCGGCCACCGCCCGGGCCCGCTCGGCGATCAGGTCCCAGCGGCGGGCCGTGATGTCCGCCCTCGGGGCCACCCAGGTGCCGCCGACCGCGAACACCGCCGGCCGGGACAGGTACTCGGCGGCGTTGCCGGGGCCGACGCCGCCGGTGGGCATGAACCGCACCCCGGCCGGCGCGAACGGGGCCTCCAGCGCGGCCAGCGCCGGCACCCCGCCACTCACCGCGGCCGGGAAGAACTTGACGTGCCGGGCACCGGCGGCCAGGCAACTGGTCACCTCGGTGGGAGTCACCGCGCCGGGCACGAACGGCAGGCCGACCTCCTCGGCGGCGTCCAGGCAGGCGGCGCTGAAGCCGGGTGCGACCCCGAACCGGGCGCCGGCCGCCTCGGCGGTGACGACCATGTCCGGGGTGAGCAGGGTGCCGGCGCCGAGCAGGAAGTCGGGCAGCTCGGCGGCGATCGCGGCGACCGCCCGCTCGGCCGCCGGGGTGCGGAAGGTGACCTCGAGGACCGGCAGGCCCGCCTCGGCCAGCGTGCGGGCCAGCGGCACGGCGTCGACCGCGTCCTCGATCTCCACCACGGGTACGACGGCGAGCGCTTCGATCTGGTCGAACAGCTCGTCCCCGGTCACGCGGCCACCTCGCGGTAGCCGACGTGGTCGGGGTTGGCGCGGGTGGTCCAGCCGCCGGCGCCGTCGTCCACCACGAGCTGGGCCATGCCGCCGGCCGCGCCGATGATCTCGTAGTTCTGCCCGGCGTCCTCGGGGTAGCAGAACAGCGTGACCAGCGGCTCGTCCCCGGTGTTCACGCTGCGATGCACCCAGTGCCCCGGCACGTGCACGGCCGCCCCCGGGGTCAGCGGCACGGCCCGGCTGCGCCCGTCCACGGCCTCCATCAGCAGCAGACCGTTGCCGCTGAGGCAGTGGTACAGCTCGGCGCGGTCCGGCTTGCGGTGCAGGTGCCCCCTGGTGACCGCGAACTCGTCGCCGTAGCGGCCGGGCAACAGGGTGCTGGTGCCGATGATCAGTGCGCCGGCGCCGCTGCCGGAGCGGTGCTCCTCCACCCGGTAGACCAGGTGGTCGGCGCCGAGCTCGGCCGTCGCCGAGGCCAGCGCGGCCTCGTCCCGGTACACGCCGGTCATCTCGCCCAGCCGCTTGTCATAGCCGCTGGTGCGCCCGCCCAGCGAGCCGTCCAGGCCGACGAGCAGCTCGCCAGGCTCCGGGATGGACGGGATTGCCGTCATCAAGGGATCCCCCACTTGTAGTTTCACTACAGGCCGGTACTTCCAACTCGTCAATATTCGGGTGTCGGATCACCTGATTCACCCCGATGAACAAGTGATCTTCGCTCGTTCTTGCGTTCTTGGGACGCGGTGAGCTAGTAGTACTACATCACGACGGCACGTGGCTAGTGTCGACTCGGATCGGCTAGACGGGACAACGGCACGGGGCGGCGACGCCGGGCGGCACTGGTCCGCACCCGGGGGAACCGGCCCACGGAGAACCTGGGGGTCGGCGCGATGACGCGCTTCCACGGACGGCGGATCGCCGTCACCGGTGCGGCCGGCGGGATCGGCCTGGTGATCTGCGCCAGCCTGGCCGAGCAGGGCGCGCAGGTGTACGGCCTCGACCGGCACGGGCTGGACCGGCTGCCCGCCGGGGTCCAGGGCGTCCCGATCGACCTCGCCTCGGAGGAGTCGGTGGCCTCGGCCGTCCGCGCGCTCTACGCCGAGGACGCCGGCCCGGTCGACCTGGTGACCTGCGCGGGCATCGTCGAGGACAACGTGGCCGCCGAGGACATGTCGCTGGCCCAGTTCGACGCGGTGCTCGGGGTGAACCTGCGTGGGGTGTTCCTGACCTGCCGCGAGTTCGGCCGCGAGCTGCTGGCCCGGGGTGGCGGGGCGATCGTGAACGTCGCCTCCATGTCCGGCAACGCGGTGGTCAACCACCCGCAGCGGCAATGCGCCTACAACACCTCGAAGGCCGGGGTCAGCGCGTTGACCCGCTCGCTGGCCGTGGAGTGGGGCCCCCGCGGCGTGCGGATCAACACCGTCTCCCCCGGCTACGTGAACACCCCGCTGAACAGCCTGAAGACCGACCTGCACGGGCAGTGGCTGGCGGAGACCGTGCTGGGTCGGTTCGGCACCCCGCTGGAGATCTCCCGCGCGGTGGAGTACCTGCTCAGCGAGGACGCCGCGTTCTGCTGCGGCACCGAGCTGCTGATCGACGGCGGCTTCTCGCTGCGCTGAGCTCTGGCCTTTACCGCTGAGCCGCGGCCCATCCCCTCCCGAGGAGCGCGCACGTGATCATTTCCCACGACCTCGGCACCACCGGCGACAAGGCCACGCTGGTGAACGCCGACGGCGCGGTGGTGGCCAGCACGACCGCCGGGTACCCGGTCGACTTCGGCTCCGGCGGCAAGGCCGAGCAGGACGCCGAGGCCTGGTGGGAAGCGGTCTGCACGGCCACCCGGCGGCTACTGGCGCAGGTGCCGGCGGCCGCCGCCCAGGTCGCCGGGGTGTCCTTCTCCGGGCAGATGATGGGCGCGGTGCTGGTGGACGGCGCCGGCGACCCGGTCCGGCCGGCGATCATCTGGGCGGACACCCGGTCCACCGCGCAGACCGACCAGCTGATCGAGCGGATCGGCATGGACGCCGGCTACCGGATCACCGGGCACCGGCTGAACCCCACGTACTCGCTGACCAAGGTGATGTGGGTGCGCGACACCGAGCCGGACGTGTTCGCCCGGGCCCGGCACGTGCTGCTGGCCAAGGACTTCATCGTCTACCGGCTGACCGGCCAGCGAGTCACCGATCCCTCCGACGCGAGCAGCACCAACGCCTTCGACCAGGCGGCCGGCGACTGGTCCGCCGAGCTGATCGAGGCGGCCGGCCTGGACCGGGCGCTGTTCCCCGAGGTCGTGCCGTCCACCACGGTGGTCGGCACGGTGACCGGCTGGGCGGCGGCGCGGACCGGGCTCACCGAGGGCACCCCGGTGGTGCTCGGCGGCGGCGACGGGCCGATGGGCGCGCTCGGCGCCGGCATCGTGGACGCGGCGGACGGCGCCTACACCTATCTCGGCTCGTCGTCCTGGGTGTCCCTGGCCGCCGATGCGCCGCTGCACGACCCGCTGATGCGCACCATGACGTTCAACCACGTGGTGCCCGGCCGCTACGTGCCGACGGCCACCATGCAGGCCGGCGGCGCCTCGCTGCAGTGGATCATGGAGACGCTGGCGCCCGGCGACGAGACGCGCTACGAGCGGCTGCTCGCCGGCGTGGCGAAGGTCCAGGCGGCGGCCGACGGCCTGTACTTCCTGCCGCACCTGCTCGGCGAGCGCTCGCCGTACTGGAACCCGAGGGCGCGCGCGGTGTTCGCCGGGCTGGCGCGGCACCACGGCCCGGAGCACCTGACCAGGGCGGTCGTCGAGGGCGTCGGGTTCAACCTGTACACCGGGCTGCTTGCGTTCAACCAGAACAGCGTGGACGGCACCCGGATCGAGCGGATCGACGCGATCGGCGGCGCGGCCAACTCCGAGCCGCTGCTGCGCATCTTCGCCGACCTGTGGGGCATCCCGGTGTGGCGGCGCAACCTGGTCGACGAGGCCACCGCGCTGGGCGCCGCCGTGGTCGGCGGGGTGGGGGTCGGGCTGTTCGACGGCTTCGACATCGCCAGGCGGATGTCCCGGCGGACCCTGGAGTGCCCACCCGACCCGGCCGCCCACGAGCGGTTCCTCGGCGAGTACGAGCTGTTCATGGACGCCTACCGGCGGATCGAGCCGTGGTTCGACAGCCTGTGAGCCCGTCCGCCGAGCGGCTGGTCCGGACCGTGCTCGGCGATGTGCCGGCGGACGGGCTGGGCCGCTGCGACTACCACGAGCACCTGTTCCAGGTCTCGCCGCTGCTGCCCGGCGACGAGCTCGACGACGAGGCGGCCAGCCGGTCCGAGGCGGCCACCCTGCGCGCGGCCGGCATCACGGCGATGGTCGAGGCCACCCCGACGGGGCTGGGGCGGCGGCCGGCCGAGGTGGCCCGGATCAGCGCGGCCACCGGGCTGGCCGTGGTGCACGTGACCGGCGGCCACCGCCACGAGCACTACCCGGCCGGGCACTGGCTGCCGGCGGCCACCGAGGCGAGCCTGGCCGCCCGGTTCACCGCCGACATCGCCGACGGCCTGCCCGACCGCGACGCCCGCGACCGAGGCGCGCCCGCGCTGGCCCCGGACGGCAGCCCGGTGCGCGCCGGCCTGGTCAAGGCGGGCGTCGGCTACTGGCGGATCGACCCGTTCGAGCGACGGGTGCTGGCGGCGGCGGCCACGGCGGCCGGGCGCACCGGGGTGGCGGTGATGGTGCACCTCGAGCACGGTTCGGCGGCCTGGGAGGTGCTCACCGCGCTGGCCGGGGACGGCGTGCCGGCCGACCGCGTGGTGCTCGCGCACGCCGACCGCAACCTCGACCCCGGGCTGCACGCCGAGCTCACCCACGCCGGCGCCTACCTCGGCTACGACGGCATGGCCCGACACCGGGAGGCCCCGGACTCGGCGATCCTGGACTGCCTGGCGCGCGTCGCGGCGGACGGCGACCCGGCGCGGCTGGTGCTCGGCGGCGACGTGGCGCGGCGGTCCCGCTACCGCGGCTACGGCGGGCTGCCGGGGCTGGACTACCTGCCGGTGCGCTTCGTGCCCCGAGTGCTGGCCCGGCTCGGCGCCGAGGTCACCGAGCTGCTGCTGACCGCGAACCCGGCCCGGCTGCTCGC
>Ga0137415_10006481_pt1 | contig 11604 bp, 15 predicted proteins | sample CZODoug3_1_1_16f_FD_183082 | JGI IMG/M metagenome (GOLD analysis project Ga0137415, IMG submission 183082) | Vadose zone soil fungal communities from Angelo Coast Range Reserve, California, USA - CZODoug3_1_1_16fungal (Hybrid Assembly) | ecosystem: Environmental > Terrestrial > Soil > Vadose...
AAGCAGAGAGCATAGTATTGAAACAAAGCACTAAATCCATCCTGCGCGTAATCAGCAGGTCCTGCGCGCTGCTCTTTATCCTCATGGCGCTGTGTGGCCTTGCAGTGGCGCAATCGACAGACCCCGCTAACCCAACGCCGATTACTTCAAAAGAAGTTGAAGGCAAAGCCACAGGGGCAGGCGCGACATACTACTATCGCTTCAGTGCGCAGAAAGGCAGTGTCAGGGTCACGCTCGTTGGTCGGACCGATAACTATTCAACGCAATTTGAAGCAGACTTGCTGGATAGTGCCGGAAAGGACTTAGGCGACATTTACGTCAGCGCAGATGATTCAGGCAATCATGCGTTTAAAGACTTCAGCTTCGACAGCGATCAGTCGGTGAACATCGTCGTGAAGCTGACGAAGGATGATACTTTGAAATCGCAGAAATACAGCATCATGCTTTCCGGTGCGGTTGATTTCGGAGGGCAGGGCGGTGGAAATAAAGAGAACTCCTCTCCGGCTATTCCGGCGAACTCCTCTCCGGCTCTCCCGGATTTGATAGTTACGGATGTTCAAATCAGCGGGAATGGCGGAAACAAGGCGACTGTTTTTGTCTCGAACGTATGTAACGGCAATGTCACGGCAGACTCCATCAGGGTAAGACTGACCGTCTACAACGGTCCTGATAAGACTTCTGGAGAAGGGCCTTTCATAGAGGGCGATCTGGCTCCATTGGCTGGCAATACAAGCTCAAAAATTACTTTCCCTCTCCCGCCCCCCTCGTTGAAGAGCTTCAAGGGCAGGTATCTCCGAGTCGACATTGATCCCAAAAACCTAATCAAGGAAACCATAAAGACCAATAATTGGTGGGAGACAGGCGCGCTTCCCTTTCCTGATCCCCCCGATCGCTGTAATCCCAAGTCACAGTGAACGCGGAAATTCTGTGTGGTGGAAGGAGTCGGAGGAAATAAAGACAACTCCCCTCCTGGTCCCCCGGATTTGAAAGTTAGATACGCGGCGCAACGAAGAGTTTCCCAGCTAGGCGCGCAATGTGTCCTGTCTGGCTGAGATGGGCCCATGGAACGAAAAGGAAACGCGAAGTGGACGGAGGAAGATAATGAGCAACGGGATAAAAGCTGTCTGGTTTGGCTTAATACTCATCATGTTCGCGCCGTTCGGACCGGTTTCGCGCGCATCTTCGATCAACCAATCTTCAGCGTTCGCGCCCGCCGCGGTTCAAAAGGGCAAGATCAGCGATCCCGCAGAGGCTGCCAGGCGCCTCTACAATGCGTGGAGAAGAAAGAACCGTCGCGCCGCCTTAAATGTTGCCTCGCCTAAAGTAGTCGACAAACTGTTCAGCGTGCGCCCCATGTTGATGAAGTTCAATGCCTGCGAGAGCAGTAACGAAACATTTTCCTGCGTGTATCACAATGCAAACCTTAACCTGGACATGAGTATCGACGTTATTGGAGGAGTTTCGGCTGGCTATCACGTCGAGCGGGTTTCTTTCTCATCAGAAGATTAGTCACGCAGAGAAGCGAACGAAGGAAACTGTTACTACATTGATTGGAAGGAGAACATACCGATGAAGAATCAATTCACTGTGATGGTCCTGGCTGGTTTGCTGGCGCTGGCGTCAGCGCTCCCGGGTGCGCACGCTGTCGTTATTCGTCGTGCTGCGCACGCGCCATTTTTGTCGCACCCGGATGAATTCTTGGGGCATGTCCTGCCGTTCATCGGAACCAAGGTAGCGGCATGAGTCTGGGCGCAGGCAATAAACGCGGCGCCGGCGACGCGCCTGACGATTTTGCGCTCGGTGCGCTGTCGGTCCGAAGGTCTTTCGACCGCGCCGGTGCCGGCTATGACGCGGTTGCCGTATTGCAAACCGCTGTACGCGATAGCCTGTTGCAATGCCTTGATGTGACCGCCGTGGCGCCACGAATCATCTTGGATGCCGGTGCGGGCACCGGCCATGCAAGCCACGCGTTGAAGCGTCGTTATCCGGTCAGTCAGGTGATTGCCTTGGATTCGGCCTTCGGCATGCTGCGCGCAGCCGAATGCCGGCAGTCGTGGGTGGGAAGTTTTCACCGGGTATGCGCGGACGCCGAGCACTTGCCTCTGACGGATGCCAGCGTCGACTTGATCTTCAGCAGTCTGATGCTGCAGTGGTGCGACCTCGATGCCGTGTTCGCGGAATTTCGCCGCGTACTCGCGCCCAACGGATGCTTACGTTTCACGAGTCTCGGACCTAACACGTTGTACGAGTTGCGTGCTGCTTGGGCCCGCGTGGACTCGCATAGCCACGTCAACCGCTTCATCCACATGGACGACGTGAGCACCGCCATGGTGCGCGCCGGCTTTGCGGCGCCGGTGCTCTACGTCGAGCGCTACACATTGGCCTACGCAGAAGTGCGCGGCCTCGCGGCGGATCTCAAAGCCATCGGCGCGCATAATGTCACCGCCGGCCGTCCTAAGGGTCTGACGGGACCGCGCAAGTTCGCGGCAATGCAGGCCGCTTATGAGACCTTTCGGCGCGAGGGCCGCCTGCCAGCAACCTATGAAGTCATCTTCGGCCAGGCGTAACTGACATGAGCAATCGGACGGCGCCGGCAATTCGACACGCCAACTGTTGAAGCGATGTCGGCGAATCCCCCGAAATGGGCATTCGGTTCTCCATAGCGTATATTATCGAGCGTTTTTTGGCCGTTACTGCCGTGAGCCGGCAAGCGGCCACAACTGGCCACAACCCGTAACGCCTCGCAACTGAGAGGGATTCACTGATGCTTCGACATCTTCTTAAGTCCAAGATACATCGCGCCACCGTCACGCATTGCGAATTACACTACGAAGGCTCATGCGCGATCGATCAGGACTTGCTCGATACATCGGACATCCGCGAGAACGAGCAAGTGCACATCTGGAATATCAACAATGGCGAGCGGCTGGTCACCTACGCGATCTGCGCCGCGCGCGGCAGCGGCATTGTGTCGCTCAACGGCTCGGCCGCACGCCGCGCCAGTATTGGGGATTTAATCATCATCGCCGCCTTCGGCATGGTGGCGGACGAGCACATCGAGGCACACCGGCCAAGCCTGGTGTTCGTCGATGCCAAAAACCGCCAGACCGAGCTGAAACACAGCGTTGCCGTGCAGGAGTTGTAGGCGTTCAATCAGCGCGCGCCTATCACCTTGTATCGACTGCGGGAGATGTACATGAAGGGCCAGATGTCGAAATCGCGGGCATGCCAGCCGTGGCGTACGCTTGTCCGGTCTGGTGTTAACGACAGCGCGCGAGTTCTCGATAGCCGTACTCGCACCACTCGAGAAGAAAGCGCGCAACCCCATCGCATTCGCGATTCGGGAAAACAAGACCGTGGGCCTCACACCGAACTGCGTCCATGCCCTATTTCGCCAAGTGGTGCTTCTTAAAGTTCGTCCGTACTATTTGCACCACCCGGATTTAGCGCCAGGCACCTCGCATTTTCGGGTTCCAATTGAAGTTGCACAAGAGCTGATGCGAGTCTTGAGAGGTAGGCTGTCCGGTTTGTGCCTACCCACGGTTCGGTTCGACCAGCTCGTAGCGTAACGTCTTCCGAACCAAGACGGAACTTCGAGGGAACGACTACCCGCGCTATTTCCTGCACACTTTCGCCCATAGATGAATCGCGCAATCGACTTGTGTGGTTATTCGCAGAAACATGGGCGCTGTACGTTTCCGTATAAACATCTTCTTCGACGCGCTTGTTCCCAAGCGGGGAGGCAACGGTGAACCTCAGATCTCAAAGCACGAGGATCGGCCGTACGGGGGGCTACGCAGGGCCGAGTGGCTTTTGGTCGCAGAGCAGGAACCGCCAGTGGGTTCACACGTTGTCACATCGCGCTGTGGTTACCAGCATCACGGAATCTACGTCGGTGGTGGCAAGGTCGTGCATTACGCGGGACTCGCACACGGCCTTCACAGAGGGCCGGTGGAAGAGATTTCTCTCGCTCGTTTCACGGACGGCCACCCTGGCTGGGTCAGATCCGATGCGACACCGAACTTCGATCGTCGGGAGGTGATCCGCCGAGCGCGCTCCCGACTAGGCGAAGACTCCTACCGACTGTTGACCAACAACTGTGAGCACTTCTGCGAATGGTGTCTGTGGGATGAGCGGCGCAGCTACCAGGTAGAAGCGTGGCTGGCGGGTCCCGGGCGCGCGCTGCATGCGATGATCCGCTTCATCGCGCAGGTGCTCTCCCCGCTGGGACGATTCCGTCTGCGTCCTGCTCGGCCTGTCTCTACGAACCCCTGTTGAGAATCCTCGCTACTGCCGGCGCAGACAGGAATATCTGTCGAAGCGGTCCTTCTGCGGGCAATGAATTCGCCAACTGCAGAATCGTGGTGCGACTGATATCGCGGTGCGAACGGGCCGATTGCAGATTCCCCGCATCCTCATCGATCTCGGCCGCCGTCGAGTGAACCCGCCAGGCGGCCAAGGGCACCTCGAAGCCCTGCACCGTGGATAAAGCCATTGCGATGCAATCTCGTGCGCGGTCGCGGTCGAGGCGTTTCACGGCAATACGGGCATTGGCTTCCCAGGCAAGCCCCTGCCAAGTGCGCTCCGCGGTTGCGAGTGCAGTGTCGAGAAACTGTTCAGCCTGCTGCCGTCCGCGGACCAGATCTCCTTTCGCGAGCCACAGCTCGGTGAGGCCCGCAGCCAGCGGCATGCGCAGGTACCAATCGAGGATCGCCCTCTCGCGGTCCATCTCGAGGCTCGCTGTCGAGAAGTCTTGGAGGGCGCGCTCGTGGTCTCCTAACGCCGCTGCCGCCGAGCCTGTGAAAATCAACGCCGACCGAAACGACGATGGTAGGATATTGGAGAGTCCGGCGGCGGCGCGGGGCGTTGGATCTCTGACCAGAGGCAGCGCCGAGTCACAGATCGCCAGCGCGCCCGTGAAGTCCTGGGCACAGAGATGGGTCCATGCAACGAGGAGTTGCAGCCACTGGAAGAGCTGATAGTTCCCGTTCTTTTCCGCCTGTGCGATCCCTGCGGCGAGATCTCGCAGCGCCTCGCCCCACTCTCCCAGGAAGAGAAGACTGAAAGGCGCAATGATCGAGTGAGAGAGTTGATATTCGATGCTCAGATAGGGGTTGTCGCGGCTCCGCTCGAACAGCTTCGCACGGCTCTCGAGCGCGAGCCGATGCGCCTCGCGGTATTCGCTGGACATCCACCGGATGAAGCTGTCGTCGATCAGATCGGAGGCGAGGGTGGAGAGGTCATCGGTCTTGCGGGTCTCCACGAGTGCTTCCCGGCATTCTCGAGCATCCTGAGCGTTCCACCCGGCGACCCACAGGCGCCGCAACGCGCAGCTCGCGCGCGTGCGTGTGCGCATGAACGGATCCTGGCCGGCGCTCAATTGCTGCGCACGCTGCAAGGCTTCCAGGCACCGCTCCAAGCTGAACAAAGACAATGGAAAGGAAAGGTCGATGAGCGCGCGTACCTGTACATCGATCAGACCATAGTGCGCCGCCCGTGCAGCCAGAGATTCATAGGTCTCGATGGCGCGCATGTCCAAAGCCGCGGCGCGATTCGAAGCGAGCTTTGCCAGCAGCTCGATCTCCTTCGGCGCGCGCTGTGCCTCGGGCAGGTTGCTTACCAGCTCCAGAGCTCGCTGCAACAGGGAGTCGGCTTGCGGATGAGCATACCGCCGTCCGGCGAGGTCCGCCGCCAACCGCAGGTATTGCACGCTGCGCGGCCAGTCGGTAGCCGCTTCGAAGTGGTACGCCAGCTCGGCCACGACTTCGTCCATCCGCTGCGAGTACAGCGCCTCCAACCGCTCTCCGATGCGGCGATGCAGCCTTGCTCTGCGCCCCGGCACCTGTCGGTCATAGAGCACCTGGCGGTAGAGCGCATGCACGAATTCGTACCGCTCGGAAGCGGTTCCGTCCGGAAAATGCTGGGTGCCCACCCATCTCACGATCTGTTGCCGGCGAGACAGATCCTCGCACCGGTCCTCGAACGTCTGCGAATCAATATCCGCTACCGAGCTGATGACAATCGCCGAGAACGAAGCACCCACGATGCTCGCCAGTTCCAGTACGCGCTGCTCTTCGGTGGAAAGGCACTCAAGTTGCGCTTCGATCATCCGGCGTAGTTCATCCGGCACCTCGAGGTCGATTTGCTCCAGCGGCACCTGTAGCTGCCAACTTCCAGTCTCCCGGGAGATGAGGGCTCGTTTAGTCATGTGATCCAGGGCGGCCACCATGAACAGGGGGTTGCCTTCCGAGTGCCGGTGCAGAAGCGCTGACAGGCCCTCCGGTAGGCTCGTGGCGGTCGAGTAGGCGGCAAGATATTTCCCCACCTGTGCTTCGGTGAGAGAGGCCAGCGCGATTTCGCGACACAGCCGATGAACCAACAGATCCTGCGTGAGCACCTTCAAGGGATGGCCACGAGGTTCCAGATCCAACGGGCGGCAGGTGGCGATGAGCATCAGTTTGGCGGGCGCCTGGCGGCGCGCCAGTGCAGAGATGAGATCCACCGTGGAAAGATCAACCCATTGGAGGTCTTCCAACACCAACAGCAGCGGACTCTCTGCGGTAATCGTCGCCAGCGCATCGCCGATCTCGCGCAGCATGCGCTCACGCGTGGCGCCCAGGATCTCCCGGTGCAGCGTTTCGCGGTGCTCGCGTTTGAGCAGCGCCGGGAACTGAACCAGCCACGTCGGGGCTTGCGCCGCCAAGATCTGGACGATCGAGGTTCCCTGCGGGCCAGCACACAATCGCCCCAGCGCATCGAGCATCGGGTAATAGGCTTCCTTGCCTCCGTAGCCTTCCACGCATTGTCCCTGCGCGATACGAGTCGAGAGGGCGGTTGAGGCGACCTGGCGGCGGAATTCGTCGACCAGGGCGGTCTTACCGATTCCCGTTTCCCCGGTGATGAAGACGACCTGCCGTTCGCCCTTGGCCGCGTGTTGCAATCTATCGTGTAACTCATCGAGCGCTCGGTCGCGCCCCACGAGTGTGTCTCGTGCCGCCCTCCCAGGCTCTGAGGGGGTGGAGGCGACGCGTTCGCTGACCGGGGCAATGAACCGGTAGCCGCGCTTGGTCATGGTTTCGATGAAAAGAGAATTCTTCGGACGGTCCCCGAGGGCGCTGCGCACCTCGAGGATGTTTTTCTTGACGGCCTGCGGTTCGACAACGCTCCCGGCCCAGACCGCTTCGAGCAGCTCCTCGTGCGTCACCAAATGCCCGGCGTGCTCCACGAGATACCGGAGGACGGCAAACGCTTTGGGAGTCAACAGAATACGCTCTTCACATCCCGCATCGCCGGTGCGCCAGAGACACTGGTTAACGGAGTCGAGCCGGAATGGAGGGAATTCCATCATCGCTGGCCTCGGGGATCGGCGACCGCAAACGGAACCAAATTGGAACTCCGACCGAACCACCGTGAGCTCGAATGTGCGTAGCCTCGCCGAGCGGCTGGGGGGGAGGGGGCCAAATGGGGGAACATGAGGCGCGGCGGGGCTGGGGCGCAGACACGACACTTTCGCTTCGAACTGCGGTACTGCGAGGCGATGACATGTTGATCGAAAAGGTTCTCTACCGCGCTCGAGTGACCGCCACGGGCGGTCGCGATACCCGGGCAGTGTCCTCTGATGGCGTACTGGATTTGAACCTGACCACCCCTCGCGAGTTGGGGGGTGCCAACGGGCGCGGGACCAATCCGGAACAGTTGTTTGCGGCGGGTTACGCCGCCTGCTTCCTCGAAGCGATGAAGTTCGTAGCTTCCCGCGACCGGACTTCGCTCCCGCCGGGCACGGCGGTCGAAGTCAGCGTTGGCATGGGCCCGATACGGCGTGGATTTGGGATGGAGGTCGAGCTCAAGATCAGCCTTCCGGGCCTTGCCCGTGCAGAAGTCGATTTGCTTGTCGAAAAAGCGCATACCGTGTGCTCGTACTCGAACGCCACGCGCGACAACATTCCCATTCGCCTCGTGCTCGCCTGAGCCCACCGGCTGTCCATTGCCGCGGCGTGACGACGATCCAATGAGGCAGGCAAAGGCAGCTTCTCCCTTCAGAGAGTTGCAACTGCATATTACCCCCAAATGTCATCAAACCCCAATGCATGCGCCGCTGCGGCGCTTGTGTACAGGAGAGTAACCGGATCCTGGGGGTGAACACCGCACAATGGCGTCAGATCGATCTTCAAGCGCAATTACAAACGACGCGATTGGGCACGGCCGTCGCCCGGATCGGTCAGATCGCGACGTTATCTGCCGCGACCCGCAAGCCGGCTTATCAGAACAGCGCTTCGCGCGATCTCGGCGTGGCAAGGCAATGTTCGAACGTGCTTGGGGCGAGCCTCGTCAAGGTCGAGGAGATGGACTAGACGTATCTCGCCCGGAATGAGGCGGGCGCGGGCTTTCAAGCGTGGATGCGGTCCCGGCAAATGCAAAACGCTGTGCACCCGGCGTAACTCCGGCGACACAGAATCGATCAGCGCCGCGGCCTCGCGCAACAGGGCGGCGTGCGGCGGTTCGCAGTGCAACCAATCTCGGGGGTATCGGCGCCGGGTGGCCTGCAGTATGCGCGCCGATCTCGCGGCGTAAACCGGCAACGCGATTGCCTCGCTCCCTTTAGACCGAGCGCGTAACAGATCGAATGATTGATTTCAATTCGGCTTGGCCGCGAGCAGTGTTACCTGATTGGGGTCAGTGGCGTCAGCAAGAGAACATCCGCCGCTTTGATCGAGTCTGGGAACGCGCAATGCAGAACGCCGCAGTGCAGAACACCTGTGGGAGCGCGGACGTTACAGTGAACGCGGGGATCCCCCGGCTCCACCATAAGTTTCGCGGAATCTTTAATCGGCGGCAATGTCAACGTCGTGGCGTGGATCACGTTGTGTTATTCGACTTGGTCTCATCAGCGGTCGGGTCCGGATCCAGCTGACACCGTCGCCCGGCTAGGAGGAGCTGCAATGCGATTGCCCAGCTTCTTGTTTGCCACGATTTTTGTCGCCTTTTTCAGTCCAACGCACGTAAACGGTCAGACCGGCGACCAGCAGCAGGTCGAGGAACAGCTCGTGCCTTACCACAGGCATCACGATACGCGTTTCGGCCACGATCGTTTCTATCCAGACCGAGGCGCCATCCTGCGCGACGTGCCGAAGGGCGCCGCGGTTGTCAATTACGCTGGACTCTCCTACCGGTTTCATGATGGCGTGTGGTTCGAGCCCAGGGGGCCGGCGTTCATGGTCGTGGCGCCCCCTATGGGCGTTATCGTTCCCACGCTGCCGACGTTCTCCACTGTCCTTGCGCGCGGCGGGCAGACGTATCTTTACTGCAACGACATCTACTACCAGCCTAGGCCCGACCTCGGCGGCTACGAGGTGGTGAACGATCCCCTGGAAGAGAAGTCGGAAGCCGGTTCCGGCACCGTGGTTGGTGCGCCACTCGCTGTAGCTTCGGCTTCTGCGCCACAGGCTGCAGCGGTGCCGGTGGATACGGCATCTGCAAAGGTTAGCCCCCCATCACAGATCCCGGCGGCAGGGTCGTCCGCCACAGCTCCTACGTCGATTCATGCTGCAACGCCTCCTGTCTCAGTCCCCGCCGGGGGGATTCCCGCCTCAGCACCCGGTGCGACGATTGCCGCCGGCCCACTCCCGACGGGGTCTTCATCGGATTCGTCGTCCGGGTCACCGAAAGCAAATAAGGTCTTCGTGTACCCGAGAAATGGTCAGAGCCCCGATCAACAGGAACGCGATCGCTATGAGTGCTACCGGTTTGCCGTGGCACAAAGTGGTTTCGATCCGATGCGCTCAACCGGCGGTGTGACGCAGGCTCCGAAAAGCGACTTACAGTCGGACTATGAGCGGGCACAGGGTGCTTGCCTTGACGCCCATGGCTATACGGTTCGATGACTGGAGCTTTCGCTCGCACCCGACACTGGAGAGTTAGAAGCAACCGAGCAACCGACAAAGGAGCAACACTGTGATGCGGGGATCTCTGCGGGCACTCGTGGGACTAAATCCGTTTGCGGGGACTCAGGTGGGTTCGCTGGCTGCCTAAGCCCTTGGAGAAAGTGCATGCGGTGGGGTGTTGCTCTCGCAATCTCAATGTTGGCCGTCTCTGCAGCAGCATTCGATGCAGCAGGAGGGGAACCGTCGATTACAATAGTTTCGCCCCAGTCGACAGTTCGGCCCATATCGACCCCTGTGCGAATTGAAGTAGCGTTCGAGACCTCGCCGGGCGCACGAATCGTTCCCGACACGTTTAAGGTGCTATATGGCCTGTTGAAAATTGATGTGACCTCGAAAATTCGTCCATATGCGGTTGTGAGCGAGCACGGACTTTTGGCGGAAAAAGCGGTACTTCCACCAGGCACCCATCGCCTCTTCCTTCAAATCAGTGATAGCGCTGGTCGGACTGCAGAGAGCGAGGTGAAATTTTCGGTTGCGCAGTGAAATACCTTGGGGATCCAACTTTCACTGTGTGGGTGGGCTCAGCGTTGAAACAGTCGTGGTCGGTTCCCACCTGCCTATTGTAATGCGGGCTCAAATTCTCGGCAGATAGCACACCATGATGCATAGAACTCAACAGCGATGGTGTGATTGGAGGATGGAGCAAGCACGTTGTCAGTTTCATTTACCCGTTCACTTCCTCCACATAAATACTGCACTACTTCTATTAACCACTGCACCGCCCGGTGCCGACCTTTGTCCTTTGTCGGGGTTCCAATGGAATGAAACACCTCTTAGCAAGATCTACCTCTAAATGAGAGGCGGCCGGATTGGAGGGTATCGCACATGGCTCAATCCATTCCTTTTGGTGCTCGTTCAACTGCTGATCAGGTGCTAGCCGGCGTCGATCTGACGCGCAAGCGAATGGTCGTAACCGGATGCGAGTCCGGCATCGGACTCGAAACCATGAAGGCGCTTGTTGCCAACGGCGCGCATGTCATCGGCCTTGCACGAACGATCGATGATGCGCGGGCGGCGTGCAATGCGGCGGATACTTCGTCGACACCGATCGCCTGCGACCTGACGGATTGCGCCTCGATCGACTCAGCGGCGGATTCGATATGCGACCTCGCTGGGCCGCTGGATGCCATCATCACGAATACGGATCTCGCCGATCCCCCCGTCCCAACGCGTGAAGCGAAGCAATATTGTCACGACCATCGTTTTTTTGAGAGGCTGTAGAAACAGGCATACGACTTTCTGAGCACGCTGGAGAGACGTTTTTATTGACCATGCGAAGAACAAGAAAGTTGTCACTTGCAACCAAGGAGCAAGAATTCTGTCACTTACGCGGGCTGCCGCGACAAGGGTAATTTATCGGATAACGCAGCCCTTCTCGCACATCGAACGGTTTCCCCGACGTACGAAGTGCAGGCTCGAGTCTTGGCGGGAATGACGATCCGATACTTGGAAGAAACGCAAGCGCGCTCGATGGGCCACGCCGACCGAACGAGGCAAGGCGCAGCCCGGTGCCGGCCTGGTGTGCGCCAAGCGGAACCCATGGAAATACCCTAGACTCCCGCGATGTGCCGCCGAGCGCTCGCCGGGCAAATGAACAGCGGCGAAATCGAGATCATGAAATCAGCAGTCAAGCGATGGCTGAGAGCGCGGACCGCGGTGGCGC
>Ga0137415_10006482_pt1 | contig 11603 bp, 5 predicted proteins | sample CZODoug3_1_1_16f_FD_183082 | JGI IMG/M metagenome (GOLD analysis project Ga0137415, IMG submission 183082) | Vadose zone soil fungal communities from Angelo Coast Range Reserve, California, USA - CZODoug3_1_1_16fungal (Hybrid Assembly) | ecosystem: Environmental > Terrestrial > Soil > Vadose...
GCCCAGGTGAACGGGTACCGGTACCAGAGCCCGGATTGGTTCGCCTCGCACTGCTACCTGGTGGTGACGCAGGACATCCGGGGCATGTACGCATCGGCGGGCACGTTCTCCGAGTTCAGCAACGACCAGAACGACGGCTACGACAGCGTGGAGTGGGCGGCGAAGCTGCCCGGCTCCAGCGGCAAGGTCGGCATGTACGGCTCGTCGTACGTGGGCGCGACCCAGTGGCTGGCCGCCCAGGCGGCACCGCCGCACCTGACCACCATCGTCCCGGCGAACACCGCATCGGACTACTACCAGGGCTGGGCCTATGTGGACGGCGCTTTCCGGCTGAACTTCATCGAGCCGTCGACGATGCGAGACCTGGCCAACGCCGCGGCCAAGCAGCGGGGCGACCAGGACACCGCGACAGCGATCGAGGAGGACTCGAAAAACGCGGCGTCCTGGGCGAAGTTCACGCCCTACAACCTGTTCCCGCCGCTGCGGCCGAACCAGCCGGAGGTGGCCCCGTACTTCTTCGACTGGGTTCGGCACCGCACCGACGACCTGTTCTGGGACCGATGGGCGCCGCGGCGGTACTACCCGAAGATCGCCATCCCGGTGCTCAACATCGAGGGCTGGTACGACGCGTTCCTGGTCGGCGGGGTGGAGAACTTCACCGGGATGGTGGCCGGCGGCGGCTCGGACTTCGCCAAGGCCAACCAGCGGCTGCTCATCGGGCCCTACGACGACGTCGGCTGGGGCCGCCCGGGCAGCACCGAGGCCCCGATCCTCAAGGACATCGGCCCGATCGCCGACTCACCGGTCAACGACCTGATGCTGTCCTGGTTCGACCACTACCTCAAGGGCGTGGGGAACGGCGTCGGCAGCGGCGGCCCTCGGGTGGACTACTTCCGGATGGGCTCCAACACCTGGCACACCAGCAACGCCTGGCCGCTGCCCGGCACCCAGACCACGCCGTACTACCTGACCAGCGGCGGGCACGCGAACACGGGAGCGGGGGACGGCGTGATGTCGCCGACGAAGCCGGTCCCGGACTCCCCCGCCGACCACTACCACTACGACCCGGCCGACCCGGTGCCCAGCGTCGGCGGCCACTCCTGCTGCAGCTCGGCGGGCGGCACCCAGGGCCGGTACGACCAGCGGGAGGTGGAGCAGCGCCAGGATGTGCTGACCTACACAACCGCCCCGCTGACCGACACGGTCGACGTGACCGGCCCGATCAGCCTGGTGCTGTATGCCTCCTCGTCGGCGCGGGACACCGACTGGACGGCCAAGCTCGTCGTGGTACACCAGGACGGCAGCGCGGTGAACCTGAACAACGGCATCCAGCGGGCCAGCTTCCGCGACTCGCTGAGCCAGCCCACCCCGATCACCCCGGGCCAGGTCTACCGGTACACGGTCAACATCTGGCCGACCAGCAACCTGTTCCACTCCGGGGACCGGATCCGGGTGGAGGTGTCGTCCAGCGACTTCCCCCAGTTCGACCCGAACCCGAACACCGGCGGCTGGTTGGGCAGCACCACCCGTACCCAGCCCGCCGATCAGACGATCCTGCACGACGCCGGACACCCGTCCGCGCTGATGCTGCCGATCATCCCCCCGTCCGCCGAACCGGAGTCGCTGCCCACCGCGCCCACCCGCTAACCGGTCTCGCGGAGTTCAGTGAGCTCAGTGGGCCCAGCGGAGCACCAGCGGGTCGTGCCGGCGGGCGAGCTCGAGCAGCCCGGCGCGGGTGCGCGGCGACACCGGCAACGTCGGTGCCCGGGTGCACTCCGAGCCGATCACGCCGCCCTCGGCCAGCAGGATCTTCTGTGCCCGAAGGCCGCACTGCCGGTTCTCGAAGTGGATAAGTGGCAGCAGCCGCTCCCAGTTGGCCACCGCCGCGTCCCGCTCGCCGGCGAGGTAGAGCCGGACAATCCGGCCGAGCTCATCGGGCACCATCGAACTGCACATGGTGCCGACCGCGCCGGCGTCCAGGTCCGGGATCAGGGTGACCGACTCCTCGCCGTCGAAGGGCCCGACCAGGTGGTTGCCAACAGCGTCCACCAGCGCGGCCAGCTTGTCCGCCGCGAAGGGCACCTCGATCTTGGCGTAGCGCACCGCGGGCACCTGTTTGGCCAGGTCGACCAGGAGGTCCGTGGGCAACGGCGTGCTGGACAGCGGCGCGTCCTGCACCATGATCGGGATGTCGATCGCGTCCGCGACGGTGCCGAAGAAGTCGATCAGTGCGGGCCCGGCCACGGACAGGGTGGCACCGAAGAAAGGCGGCATCACCATCACCATGGCGGCTCCAAGGCGCTGGGCCGCCCGGCTGCGCGCGGCGGTGATCCGGGCGCTGAAGTGGCTGGTCGTGACGATCACCGGGACCCGCCCGGCGGTGTGCTCCAGAACCGTCTCGGCCACCACGTCGCGCTCGGCGTCGGTGAGGGAGAACTGCTCGGAGTAGTTGGCCAGCGTGCACAGCCCGTCCACCCGCGCGTCGATCAGGTAGTCGACCACTCGCCGCAGGCCCGGCAGGTCGAGCTCCTCGTCGTCCCGGAAGACCGTCGGCACGACCGGGACGACACCGGTCAGCGGATGTCCGCCGGTCGCCTCGTGCCCTGGTGCCTCCGACATGAACCATCCTCTCCGTCGATCGGCCTGGTTTCCGGTGTGCTCGAGATGTCCGAATCTGTGCCAGGACATTCGAAATATCGAATGGAGTCTGACAAGTCGAACACAGGGAAAGTAACCTGCACACAGCTCGCCCGACAACCACCACGCACGCCCAGTGGAGCGCCGATGTCCGCACCGCAGCCAGCCCGCCTCATCCGGCTCCAGCCGATCGACGATGTGGCGATCGCCGCCGAAGACGTCACCGAGGGCGCCCAGGTGGACGCCGGCGCCGGGCCGTTCACCGCCCTGGCCGACGTGAGCCGGGGGCACAAGATCGCGGTACGGGACCTGCGCGCCGGGGACCAGGTGCTGCGCTACGGCCAGGTGATCGGGTTCGCCGGTCGGGACATCGCCGCCGGTGAGCACGTGCACCTGCACAACCTCGAGTACCGGGAGTTCCGGCGGGACTACGAGTTCGCGGTGGACGCCCGGGTCGAGGAGCTGCTCGACCAGTCCGAGCGGGCCAGCTTCGACGGCTACCTGCGCTCCGACGGCACCGTCGGCACCCGCAACTACCTGGGCGTGCTGACCAGCGTGAACTGCTCGGCCACCGCCGCCAAGCAGATCGCCGCCCGGATCCGCTACTCCGGGGTGCTGGACGAATTCGAGCACGTGGACGGTGTGGTGGCGCTGACCCACGGGCAGGGCTGCGGGATGGCGCCGGACGGGGAGGGCATCGACGTGCTGCGCCGGGTGATGCGCGGCTACCTCACCCACCCCAACTTCGCCGGTTTCGTCGTGCTGGGCCTGGGCTGCGAGGACAACCAGATCGCCGCGCTGACCAAGGACGTGCCGATCCGCGCCGAGGTGCCGGTGTTCGCCAGCACCATCCAGGAGATCGGCGGCACGAAGAAGACGGTGGTGGCCGGTGTCGAGCGGCTGACCGAGATGCTGCCGATCGCCGATCAGGCCCGCCGCACCAGGGTCTCCGCCAGCAAGCTCATCCTCGGCACCAACTGCGGGGGCTCGGACTCATACTCCGGGCTCACCGCCAACCCGGCGCTGGGCAACGCGGTGGACCGGCTGGTCCGCAACGGCGGCACCGGGATCGTCGGGGAGACCCCGGAGATCTACGGCACCGAGCACATGCTGGTGCGTCGCGCCGCCACCGAGAAGGTGGGTCGCAAGCTGCTGGAACGCATCGACTGGTGGCGGGAGTACACCGCGAAGAACGGCGGCTCGATGGACAACAACCCCTCGCCGGGCAACAAGGCCGGCGGGCTGACCACGATCCTGGAGAAGTCGCTCGGCGCGGTGTCCAAGGGTGGCACGACCACGCTGGCCGACGTGGTCGAGTACGCCGAGCCGGTGACCACCCCGGGGTTCGTGTTCATGGACACCCCTGGCTACGACCCGGTCTCGGTCACCGGGATCGTGGCGGGCGGGGCCAACGTCGTCTGCTTCACCACCGGGCGGGGCTCGGCGTTCGGCTGCGCCCCGGTGCCGAGTCTCAAACTGGCCACCAACACGCCGCTCTACGAGCACATGTCCGACGACATGGACATCAACGCCGGCGGCATCGTGGACGGCACCACCACCGTCGAGGAGCTGGGCGGCCAGATCTTCGAACGGGTGCTCGCGGTGGCCTCCGGCGAGCCCACCAAGAGCGAGGCCATGGAGTACGGCGAGGAGGAATTCGTGCCGTGGCACATCGGCACCGTCATGTAAATCCCGGCGAGTCGCTAGATTTCGCGGGGTGAGTCGCTAGATTTCGCCCACCGTTTCGGGAGAGGTGACGCCGTGGCCCGGCTGACGCCCGCGGTGCTGCGCAGCCTGGACATCCTCGAGCTGTTCCTCGCCGAGGACGCCACGCTGTCCGCCCCGGAGATCACCCAGCACACCGGGCTGCCCCGCACCACCGTGCATGAGCTGCTGGTCACCCTGACCGCGCGGCGCTACCTGGTGCGCGACGAGGTGTCCGGCCGCTATCGGCTGGGGCTGCGGGTGTTCCAGCTGGGCAACGCCTACGGGGAGCGGTTCGACCTGGTCCAGGCTGCGACCGAGGTGGCCCGGCGGGTGTCCGCCCAGTGCAACGAGACCGTGCACGCCGCCGTGCGGGACGGCCGCAACGTGGTCTACATCGCCAAGGTGGACAGCACCCGTGCGGTGCGCATGGTCTCCGCGGTGGGTCGCACCCTGCCGGCGCACTGCACCGCCGTGGGTAAGGCGCTGCTCGCCGGGCTCACCGACGCCGAGCTGGCCGGGCTCTACCCGAACGGCACCGAGCTGGGCGCGCTCACCCCGCGCAGCCTGACCAGCGTGGCAGAGCTGCGCGCCCAGCTGCGCGCCACGGTCGAGCGGGGGGTCAGCGTGGAGGAGTGCGAGTCCAACCCGGACGTGTGCTGCCTCGGCGCCCCGGTGCGCGACCACCTGGACCGGGTGGTCGCGGCGATGAGCATCTCGGTGCCGGCGAACCGGTGGACGGCGCGCGGCCGGGCCGGCTGGGAGCGGCTGCTGGTGGACGGCGCCCGGGAGCTGTCCAAGCAGCTCGGCCAGCGCGGCCGATGACCACCAGTGGGCTCCGTCGAGGTCAGTCCCGCGGTGCCGCTCGTGGCATATCTATCCGCTGGCCTTGCTGAACCGGAAGCGCATGCCAAGCTCACCGTCCTCGTGGACGTTGCTCTCGTCGGCGAGTTCGCCGGGTGAGAGTTCTGTGATGTCGAGAGCGAGTACCGCTCCCGCTATCTCCTGTTCGTGTTGGCGGATAGCTTCGGCGGTTTCCTCCTGTGCGGTCCAGGCGAGGAGGATGCGGTCGGTGACATCGAAGTCGGCTTCTTTGCGGGCGTTCTGGATGAGGCGGATTACTTCTCGGGCGAGTCCTGCCCTGCGTAGATCGGGTGTAATCGTGGTATCCAGGGCGACGGTAACGGCTTGTTGGGTCGATACGGCCCATCCGCTCCGCGGCACTTCGCTGAGTGTGACTTCGTCCGCGGCTACCGTGATGCGTTCCCCATCAAGCGTTACGGTGCCGCTATTGGTCTCGCGTAGTTCGCGGGCAAGATCGGCGTGATCAGCGGTGTTGATTGCTTTCGCGATAAGGGGCGTTTGCGCGCCAAATCGCTTCCCGAGCGCGCGAAAGTTAGGCTTTACGGTGATATCGATGACCTCGCCAGCTCGGCTGAGGGCGGTCACCTCTCGCACGTTCAGCTCATCGGCGATCTGGGTGACCAGGCCGGCGGACAACTCCCGACCACCGGGAATGCCGACGAGCGCCCGTTGGAGTGGCTGGCGAATGCGGACGTTGCTTACCTTGCGCGCCGACCGGCCTGCCTCGACGAGGAGTCGGGTCACAGCCATATCCGCGCGCAGATCATCGTCTGCTCGGGTGGGGTCGGCGGTCGGCCACGCGGCGAGGTGCACGGAATCCTCGGCAGCGGCGTCACCTGCTCGAATGGCCTTCTGCCAGATCTGTTCGGTGATGAACGGTACGAACGGAGCGAGGAGCCGGGTGACCACGTGGAGGCACTCGTGCAGCGTGGTGAGAGCATCCGGATCGCCCTCCCAGAAACGGGGCCGGCAGCGGCGGACATACCAGTTTGATAGGTCGTCAATGAACTGGGTGAGCACACGGCCTGATCCGGCGGTGTCGTAATCCTCCAGCGCGGCATCGACCGTCGCGACGACGTGATTCAGCTCCGCAAGCAGCCACCGGTCGATGACTGGGCGGTCGGCAACCGCTCGCGCATCCCCGGGCAGCCAATTGCTTGTGCTCGCGTAGAGGGTGAAGAAAGAGGCGGTGTTCCAGTAGGTGAGCAGAATCTTTCGGACGATTTCTTCGAGGGGTGCGTCCCCGACACGGCGGGGTGACCATGGAGAGCCCGAGCACAGCATGAACCAGCGCAGTGCGTCCGAGCCGTGTCTTTCCATGAGTGGTATGGGCTCGATGATGTTGCCCAGGTGCTTGCTCATCTTTCGGCCGTCTTCGGCCATGATGTGGCCGAGGCATACGACGTTCTCATATGAGGATCGGTCGAATACGAGGGTTCCGATCGCCATGAGTGTGTAGAACCACCCTCGGGTCTGATCGATGGCTTCGCAGATGAACTGTGCGGGATAGCTCTGCTCGAACTTCGCGACACTGCCCTCGACGTGAGGGTAGCCGTGGCTGGCGAACGGCATCGAGCCGGAGTCAAACCAGGCATCGATGACTTCACTCACTCGGCTGGCCGGGATACCGCAGGTCGGGCACGGGAAGGTGACATCGTCGATGTAGGGGCGATGTGGGTCGAGGCCGGACAAATCCTTGTCCGCGAGCTGGCCCAGTTCGGCGCGCGACCCGACGCAGGTGAGATGCCCATCGGAGCATTGCCACACCGGGAGCGGAGTACCCCAGTATCGACTCCGGGACAGTGCCCAGTCGATATTGTTGTCCAGCCAGTCGCCGTAGCGGCCGTGCTTGATGTGGTCCGGGTACCAGCTGGTGCGCTCGTTCTCCCGGTGCAGCTCCGCACGTCGAGCGGTGGTGCGGATGTACCAGGCGAGCTGGGCGTAGTACATCAGTGGGGTGTGGCACCGCCAGCAGTGCGGGTATTGGTGCTGGTAGTTCAGCGACCTGTACAACAACCCGCGCCGCTCAAGGTCATCGACAAGGATCGGGTCCGCGTCCTTGAAGAACGTCCCGCAGACGAGGCCGACCTCGGGCAGGAAATGACCATCCGGACCGATCGGGTTGACGACCGGCAAGTTGTGCCGCCGGCACGCGGCAAGGTCGTCAGCACCGAACGCGGGCGCCTGATGTACCAGGCCGGTTCCGTCCTCGGTGGTGACGTAGTCCGCCGTGATGACGAAATGGGCACCGGGGATGTCAACCAGGTCGAACGGCCGCCGGTAGCGAAGGCCCGCCAGACTCCGTCCGGGCATCGTGGCGAGCACCTCGGCGTCCTCGCCAAGTACCGCGCCGAGCAGCGGCTCGGCCACCACGAAGGCACCCCGCGGCGTTCGCGCGATCGCGTAGCTGACGTCGGGGTGGACCGCCACCGCGGTATTCGCGACCAGCGTCCACGGGGTCGTCGTCCAGACCAGCAGCTCGACGCCGTCCAGTCCGTCCAGTCCGCCGGTGACCGGTAGACGCACGTACACCGACGGGTCGGTCACGGTCTCGTAGCCCTGGGCGACTTCGTGATCTGAGAGCCCGGTGCCGCAGCGAGGGCAGTACGGGGCGACGCGGTGATCCTGGACCAACAGGCCCTTGTCGTTGATCTGCTTCAACGCCCACCACACGCTGTCGATGAACTCCGGGCTCATCGTCCAGTAAGGATGGGACATGTCAACCCAGTAGCCGAGGCGCTCGGTCAGGGTCTCGAAGTCGCCGATGTAGCGTTGCACCGACTCACGGCACCGGGCGTTGAACGCCTCGATGCCGACCTTCTCAATGTCCTGCTTGCCCGACAGACCAAGTTCCTTCTCCACCGCGATCTCGACCGGGAGACCATGACAGTCCCAGCCGGCCTGGCGGGCGACGTGGAAACCCTTCATCGTCTTGAACCGAGGGAAGATGTCTTTGAAGACCCGAGCCTCGACGTGGTGGGTCCCCGGCCTCCCGTTCGCGGTCGGGGGCCCCTCGTAGAACACCCACTCTGGACCGCCGGTTGTCCGACTCACGCTTCTGGCGAACACGTCGTGCTCACGCCAGAACGCCAGCACCTCATGATCGACAGCGGTCAACTCCACTCGAGCCGGCAGCGGGACGTACGACGACGGATTCGGATCAGACAACAGGGCTCCTCCATGCCGAGCCGCGATGAACACACGGGCTAGCAAACCTGCTGCCGAGGATATCCATCCGTAACTGGACAGCCCGGCCGCACCGCTGACCCCGGCGGGCGCCGCCGGCGATCACTGCCGGCGCACGCCCGCAACAATCCCTAGTTACAGCAGCTTGTCCAGAGTGATCGGCAGATCGGTCACCCGCTTCCCGGTGGCGTTGAACACCGCGTTGGCGATCGCCGCCGGGATGCCGACCATGACCAGCTCGGCCAGCCCCTTGATGCCGATCGGGTCGGCCGTCGGTTCCTCGCCGTCGAGGAAGGCGGCGTCCAGCTCGGGTACGTCGGCGTTGATCGGGACCAGGTAGTCGGCCATGTTGGCGTTCACGATCCGGCCGTCGCGGTGGTCGATCACACCGCCCTCCAGCAGCGCCATGCCGATCCCGGCGACCATGCCGGACAGTGCCTGGCTGTGCGCGAGCTTGGGGTTGATCACGCGCCCGATGTCGTAGGCGGCGAAGATCCGCCGCACCCGGGCCATGCCCAGCTGCTCGTCCACCGAGACCTCGGCGAAGATCGCGCCATAGGCGTAGGAGGAGAAGTGCTGGTTGAAGTCCCCCGGCCCCCAGCTTTGCTGGGTGTCCATCCTCGGCCGGCCCCGCCGCCGCAGGATCTGCTGGTAGGACTCGCTACGGCCGGCCACGCTGAGCAGCCCGTCCTGTACCGAGACTGCCTCCGGGGCCGCCCCGTACAGCGGGGAGGCCGGGTCGACCACGGCGATGCGCGCGAAGCTGTCCCGCAGCGCGTGGCAGGCGGTGTACACGGCGGAGCCGACGCTGGCCAGGGTTTTGGACCCGGAGTGCATAGGCGCGGTGGGCAGGGTCGAGTCGCCGAGCGCGAACGTGACCCGGTTGGTGGGCAGACCGAGCACCTGCGAGGCGATCTGGGTCATCGCGGTGTACGTGCCCGGCCCCATGTCGGCGGTGGCGCTGGCAACCAGGGCGGTGCCGTCGGCATTGATGCTGGCCATCGCGGTGGCCGAGGTCCGGTTGTTGGAGTGGGCGGCCGCCGCCATACCCATGCCGATCAGCAGGTTGCCCTCCCGCTGGGTACGCGGTGTCGGTTGGCGTCCTGACCAGCCGAATCGCTGGGCTCCGAGCTGGTAGCACTCGGCCAGCCGCCGGGTGCTGAAGGGCAGGTTGTTGAACGCGTTCACGGTCGGCTCGTTGCGCAGCCGCAGCTCGATCGGGTCCACGCCGAGCTGGTGGGCCAGGTCGTCCATGGTGGACTCGAGGGCGAACGCGCCGGTCACCGTGCCCGGCCCGCGCATGAACGTGGGCGCGTGCACGTCGAGCGGCACGAGCTGGTAGCTCGAGCGCATGTGCGGGCCGCCGTAGAGGAACTGGGGCAGCTCGACGCCCGCGTCGTCGTAGTCGGTGTAGCGCGCGGTCTCCGAGCTGCCCTCGTGCACGATCGCGGTGATCACACCGGCCTCGGTGCTGCCCAGCCGGAAGCGCTGGCGGCTGGTCGGGCGGTAGCCGATGCCGGTGTACATCTGCCGGCGGGTGAGCACCAGCTTGACCGGGCGGCCAAGCTCCCTGGCCGCGAACGCGGTCAGGATGACGTGCGGCCAGGTCCGGCCCGCGCTGCCGAACGCCCCGCCGAGAAACGGGCAGATCACCCGGACGTTCTCCGGTGGCACGCCGAGCGCGGTGGCCACGTTGCGAGCGTCGCCCTGGACCCACTGGGTCTTGTCCCACAGCGTGAGCCGGTCGCCGTCCCATTGCGCGATGGTGGACGGCGGCTCCATCGGGTTGTGGTAGTTACGGGCGATGGTGAAGGTGTGGTCGAGCACGGTGTGCGCGGACCGCAGCGCGCCGTCGGGATCGCCCCGGCGGTAGTCGGGGGTCTCGGCGGACGGGTGCCGCGCCGCGTTCGGGGCGTCCATGTCGCTGCTGCCCGGCTGGGGCACTGCGGACACCGCTGACACCGCAGGCACCTCTGGCACCTCTGGCACCTCGACCAGCGAGCGCACCTCGACCAGCGAGGCGCCGTGCTCGGCCTGCTCGAGCGTGTCGGCCAGCACGATGGCCAGGGCCTGCCCGAAGAAGTTGACCTGGTCGGTCGGATAGCCCAGTTTGACCCCGCGCAGGTCGGTCAGTACCCGCAGCACACCCGGTGCGGCCAGCGCCCGGTCCGTGCCGACCGAGGCCGCCCCGGCCCTGCGCACCGCGCCGCTCACGATCACGCCGTAGACCACGCCGGGCACCGGGTGTTCGGCCGTGTACGTGGCCCGGCCGGTGACCTTGAGCGGGCCGTCCACCCGGGACATCGGCTGGCCGACGGCGCCCCCGACAACGCCGCCGGCCAGGCCTCCATTCGCGCCCACGGTCATCCGAGGGTCGCCACCGTCGCCAGCTGGCGGGCCACGGTCCGTTTCACCAGCTCGACCTTGAACCCGTTGCCGGACAACGGCCTCGCGCCGTCGGCGGCGTGCTGGGCGGCGTCCGCCCACACCGGCGCGGACGCGGTGCGGCCAACCAGGGCACGCTCCACCCCGGGCAGTCGCCACGGCACGCTGGCCACCCCGCCGACGGCCACCCGGGCGCCGCGGATCACCCCATCCTGGATCTCCAGGGCCACCGCGGCCGAGGACAGCGCGAACTCGTAGGACTGCCGGTCGCGGACCTTGAGGTAGCCGGAGCGGGCGGTGTGTGGGCCGGCGGGTACCTCGACGGCCACGATGAGCTCGCCGGGGCGCAGGTCGTGCTCCTGGTCGGGTGTGGTGCCGGGCTCGCGGAAGAACTGGGCGATCGGGATGCGCCGCTCACCGCCATGGGACCGGGTAACCACCACGGCGTCCAGCGCGACCAACGCGACGGCCAGGTCGGAGGGGTGGGTGGCCACGCACTGGTCGCTGGTGCCCAGCACGGCGTGGCCGCGGTTCTCCCCGCCGATCGCCGGGCACCCCGAGCCGGGCTGGCGGCGGTTGCACGCGGAGGTGACGTCCCGGAAGTACAGGCACCGGGGCCTCTGCATGATGTTGCCGCCGATGGTGGCCATGTTGCGCAGCTGGGCCGACGCGCTGCGCTCCAGCGCCTCGGAGATCACCGGGTACTGGGTGCGCACCCTCGGATCCCTGGCCAGGTCGGTCATCCGGACCAGCGCGCCCACCCGCAGCCCCGCGGCGCCGACGTCGATGGCGCGGTAGGGCAGCGCGTTGATGTCGACCACGGTGGC
>Ga0137415_10006483_pt1 | contig 11602 bp, 10 predicted proteins | sample CZODoug3_1_1_16f_FD_183082 | JGI IMG/M metagenome (GOLD analysis project Ga0137415, IMG submission 183082) | Vadose zone soil fungal communities from Angelo Coast Range Reserve, California, USA - CZODoug3_1_1_16fungal (Hybrid Assembly) | ecosystem: Environmental > Terrestrial > Soil > Vadose...
CGAACGGCGGGTACTGGGCCAATTTGCTTCGCCAGATCAACTCAGCTCTCGCCTCACAGGGAGGGCCGTTCGGCTCGAAGAGCCACGTTCTCGGTCGCCTGCAAACGCTCAACGTACATACAGGTACGCCTCGCGTTGCAGGCTCCCTCGGGCGTGGTGGTTCGAGCTGAGGGCGGAGCCCCGAGGCGAGGGCTGAGTAGATCTGGCTCGCAACTTGACCCAGTACCGAATCGAGGATTCGGCTTGACCGTCGAATCTTGCGGATGTTAAGTGATACACGACGTGCCCACGACGGTTCGAGTCGCCCGGCAGGGGCGCCGGGACAGAAGGCTACGGACGAAGGTTACGGAAGGAGGAGGCCATGGTGACGGGGGTGAGACGAGCGGCCCGACTCGTGGGCACGGCGCTTGGATTGGCGGCACTCATCTCGATGGCCGGGCTCGCGGCGGCGCAGGCGCCCTGGACGGCACCGGCGGGGGAGAAGGAGAAGAAGAACCCGCTGCCCGCCGATGCCAAGACCATCGAGCAGGGCAGGAAAGTGGCCCAGATCAACTGCGTCACCTGTCATGGGGCCAAGGGCAAGGGCGACGGGGCGGCCGCGGTCGCCCTCAACCCCAAGCCGGCGGACTGGACGTCGAAGACGGTGCAGGACGACTCGGACGGTGAGCTCTTCTGGAAGATCACCACGGGCCGCGGGGCCATGCCCGCGTGGCGGCATTTGCCCGAGAACGATCGCTGGGCGCTCGTCCGCTACATCCGCTCTCTCGCGGCCAAGTAGCGCGGAGGAGGCGGTCGCCGAAGTTTGCCGGGCGGGTGGGTCCGAGGGCGAAGTAATATCTGCTCGGGTTGCCCATGAGCGACGAGCAGGTCTCCCCGGATCCGACCTCGCAGGACCTCCACGGAGCGCTCGTCGAGATCCGAAGGAGCATCGAGTCGCTCGCCCACCAGTTCCGTCGTGCCGCGCTTTCCTCCTCGTCTCGCGGGCCCGGGGTCGCCGTGGAGGCGCCGGAGGCGCGGGATGTCCTCACGGTCGGCGAGGAGATCCTGGCCATCCCCTCGAGCGGCCTCGAGCCGTCTCAGGTCTTCTCCCTCGCCATGGATCGCGTGGCGCGTGTTCTCACGGCGGACCGCGCCATGCTCTTCACCTGGGATGCCCTGGCCTCGAGGCTCGTGCCGCGCGCCGGTCGCGGGTTTCGCCGGGACGACCTCGACAGCATCTCGATCAAGGCCGGGGAAGGGCTCGTGGGCCAGGCCTTCCAGGACGAGAGGCTCACCCGCGCCTCGGGCGGCGCCCCGCGCATCGTGGAGGATCCTTTCCTTGCCTTGTTTCCCGTCTCCGACGCCGTCGCCGTCCCTGTCCGCTCGGGAGGCAGCGCGTCGGGAATCCTCTACGCGGGCCGCCGCGCGCCGCGGCCGCCCTTTTCCGAGGCCGAGGTCCTGCTGCTCCTCGTGATCGCCGACAGGGTCGGCAACGCCCTCGACCAGCGCGATGCCATCGAGACCACCCGAGGCCACATCGGCCGGCTCCGCGAGCTCGAGGTCTTCCTCGGCCACGTGCTCGTGGGACAGGACATGGAGGCCGTTCTCGCGCGCGCGTGCGAGGTCGCGTGCCGGCTGACGGAGGCGCGGGTCTCGGCCATCGGCGTGCCGGCTGGCACGGGCGGCCTCGCCCTCGCGGCGGCCATGGGGCTCTCCGCCGAGGCCCTCGACAGCGTCCGCGTGGATGGCGCACGCGGATTGACGGGGGAAATGTTCGCGACGCAGCGCCCGGCGGCCTGCCGCGACATCCAGGAACGCGCGGGATCCGAGGATGACTTCCTTCTCCAGGTCGGGCTGCGCGCCTGCCTCGCCGTGCCCGTGCGTTTCCGGCGCCAGACCGTGGGCGCGCTCTACGTGGGCGACTCCGAGGCGCGCGACTTCTCCGCCGACCAGATCGAGGCCGTCCAGGTCCTGGCCTCGATGCTCGCCCTCGGCCTGGAGAACAATCGACTCTACGATGAGGTGCAGGGCGCCCTCCAGGGCCTCGAGAGAGCCCAGGAGCAGCTCGTGCAGACGTCGAGCGCGCGCGCGGCGGGCGCCATGGCGGGCGGCATCGCCAACGAGTTCAACAATGTCCTGGCCATCGTGCTCGGCAAGACGCAGCTCATGCTCTCGCGCGTCCCCGACGGGCCCTTGCGCGAGGACCTGGCCGACATCGAGGAGGCGGGGTGGCGCGCCGCCGACATCGTGCGCCGCCTCCAGGGCTTCGCGGTGACGAGCGCGGACGATGCGACGGGGCCCGTGGACCTGATCGCCGTCGTGCAGGACGCGATGACATTGACCCGAGCGGTGTGGAAGGACGAGGCGGAAGCGCGCGGCGTGCAGATCGACGTGGTCACCGATCTGGATCGCCGCCTCTCGGTGGACGGGCAGGCGACGGCGCTGCGCGAGGGCGTCATGAACCTGATCCTCAATGCCATCGACGCCATGCCGCAAGGAGGCCGCCTGCGCTTGACCGCGCGCCGCGTGGACTCGGGGGTGGAGCTCCAGGTCTCGGACACCGGGGAAGGGATGCGCGAGGACATACGGCGGCGCATCTTCGATCCCTTCTTCACCACACGGGCCCCGCACCGGACCGGGCTCGGCCTCTCGGTGGTCCAGGGGGTGGTGAGCCGTCACCGCGGCAGCGTGCACGTACGGAGCGAGCCGGGCGGGGGCACGACGGTGACGCTGTGGTTTCCCGCCGGCTCCGGCCAGGGCGTGCAGGCGCCCCCGCCCGCGGCCGAGCCAGGGAAGGCGGTCACGGTCTCGAATGTCGCCTCCATCCTGGTGCTCGAGGACGAGGACCGCATCCGCGCGATGCTGGTCGAGGCCCTGGCCTCCGCGGGCCATCACGTCGAGTCCGCGACCGACGGGCTCACGGGGCTGGCGCGCTTCCAGGGCGGGGCCTTCGACGTCGTGCTGACCGACCTCTCGCTGCCGGAGTGCTCGGGGCTCGATGTCGCCAGCTCGGTGAAGCGCCTGCGTCCCGACACACCAGTCATCCTCATCACGGGATGGGGGCACCTGCTGGATCCGGAAAAGCTGCGGGAGGCCGGCGTGGACCTCATGCTCGTCAAGCCCTTCAGGCTCGAGCGCGTGCTGACCGTGCTCGCCGACGCCCTGCGTCTCCGCCCGTCCGCCTAGCCGCGGTGGGCGGGTGCCGCCGCCGGCGGACCGTGGGAGGGCATCCTTGTGAGATACTGACTAGGTCATGAAGCGAAGACCGGCGTCCGGGCGCTTTGCCGAGCAGCGGAGCTTGCTCTTGGTCGTCGAGACCCAGGCTCGCTGAGAGGGAGGGGCCATGGCGAATAGATCCGGCCAGTACAGCGCCAACCCGCAGCGCCGATCAGCCATCCAGCTCGCTCCGCGGCCCCCCAAGCTGGCCTGGCTCGAGTGGGTCCTCCCCGTGTGCGCGGCCGCGCTCCTTCTCATCATGTTCCGTCCCGACGTGGTGCCGCGGCTGCTCTCGGAGCCCGCGTCCTCGCCGATGGCGTGGATCGCCTGGGGGGTGATCGGAGCGCTGTCGGGGATCGTCCTCTTCTCCGCGGCCTTCGTCGTGTTCTTTCTCCTCTATGCCCCGGTCTATCTCGCGGGCAAGATGCCCGCGTTCGTGGGCAAGGGAGGATGGACCGACCGGCGCGAGATCCGATTCTACGGTTTCTGCTTCCTCCTCCTCTGTCTCATGATCGTCCTCATCGCCGTCTCGCTCATGACGGGCGACTGGCGCTGGGCGGGATCGGTCTTCCTCGTGCTCACCGGCTTTGCGCCGGTTGTGTGGCGGGCCCTGGTCTAGGGAGCAGGTGTTGACAGTGCTGGGACCGCTGACTATCCTTGACGAACGGGTATGAACGATATCGCGGTCCTGGTGCTCAACTACACGTACGAGCCGCTCCACTTCACCAACGCCAAGCGCGCCGTCACCCTGCTGCTCGCGGGCAAGGCGGAGAGCGTGGAGAGCTCACCCCGCGTCATCCGCTCGCCCTCCCGGGTCTTCCCGCTCCCCTCCGTCATCCGTCTCGCCGCCTATATTCGCAAGCCCTTCCTGGAGCGGGTGGCCTTCAACAAGAAGAACATCCTTCGTCGCGATGGCTACACCTGCCAGTACTGCTCCCGTCGCGGGGAGAAGCTCACGGTGGACCACGTCATGCCGCGCTCGCGGGGCGGCCAGACGACGTGGACCAATGTGGTGGCGGCCTGCCTCCGGTGCAACCTCTTCAAGGGCAATCGCACCCTCGAGGAGTCGCGCATGCGGCTCATCCGTGAGCCGGTCCACCCGCAGTTCCTCTTCTCGGTCCACCTGATGCGGCACCCCCACGCCACCAGCTTCCTGGACTCATGGCGGAAGTACCTGGTGGCGGTTCCCACCGCCCCCTGAGCGTGTCTTTCCGGCTGTCCTCGGAGTACTCGCCCGCGGGCGATCAGCCCGGGGCCATCGAGCGCCTCGCCTCTCTGGTGGCCGAGGGGCACCCCCATGCCGTGCTCCTCGGGATCACGGGAAGCGGCAAGACCTTCACGCTCGCCAACGTGATCCGGCAGCTCGACCGGCCCGCCCTCGTCATCTCGCCCAACAAGACGCTGGCCGCCCAGCTCTACGGCGAGTTCAAGTCGTTCTTTCCCGACAGTGCCGTCGAGTACTTCGTGTCGTACTACGACTACTACCAGCCCGAGGCCTACATTCCACAGTCGGACACCTATATCGAGAAGGACGCCCTCGTCAACGACGAGATCGACCGGATGCGGCACTCCGCCACCACGTCGCTCTTCGAGCGCCGTGACGTCATCGTGGTCGCCTCCGTGTCATGCATCTACGGCATCGGCGCGCCGGAGACCTACCAGGGCATGCACGTGGGGCTCGAGACGGGCCAGACTCTCGAGCGCGACGCGCTCATCCGGAGCCTCGTGGCCATCCAGTACGAGCGCAACGACGTCGATTTCCGGCGGGGCACCTTTCGGGTGCGGGGCGACGTGGTCGAGATCTTCCCCGCCGCCGCCGAGGCGGAGGCGCTGCGCGTGGAGCTGTGGGGCGACACCATCGAGAAGCTCTCGACGCTCGACTCGCTCCGCGGCGTCACCACCGGCACCGTCTCCGGCGCGCGCATCTATCCCGCCAGTCACTACGTCACACCGGCCGACCAGACGGAGCGCGCCATCGCGGGCATCCTCGAGGAGCTCGGTGAACGGTTGAGGTTTCTCAAAGGCAGGGGCAAGCTCCTGGAGGCGCAGCGCCTCGAGCAGCGCACGCTGTTCGACATGGAGATGCTGCGCGAGATCGGCTATTGCCACGGCATCGAGAACTACTCTCGACACCTGTCGGGGAGGAAGCCGGGCCAGAACCCACCGACCCTCATGGACTACCTGCCCAGGAACGCCCTCGTGATCATCGACGAGTCTCACGTGACCGTGCCGCAGATCCGCGGCATGTACCCGGGCGACCGGTCACGCAAGGAGGCCCTCGTCGAATACGGGTTCCGGATGCCCTCGGCCTTCGACAACCGGCCGCTGACCTTCGAGGAGTTTTCCGCGCTCGTGCCCCAGACGCTCTACGTCTCCGCCACCCCGGGACCGTATGAGCTGAGGCTGGCGGGAGGGCGGCGCGCGGCGCCCGGCCAGCCGTGGCTGGGGGGGGCGGTGGCCGAGCAGATCATCCGTCCCACGGGGCTCATGGACCCGAAGATCACCGTGCGGCCCGCGGGCGTCCAGGTCGACGATCTCATGGCCGAGGTGCGGGCGCGGGCCGAGCGCGCCGAGCGGGTACTCATCACCACCCTCACCAAGCGCATGGCCGAGGACCTGACCGAGTACTACCAGCAGAACGGCCTGCGCGTGCGCTACCTCCACTCCGACATCGACACCCTCGACCGCGTGGCCATCATTCGCGAGCTGCGGCTCGGCAAGTACGACGCCCTCGTGGGCATCAACCTCTTGCGGGAGGGCCTGGATCTGCCCGAGGTCTCCCTCGTGGCCATTCTCGATGCCGACAAGGAGGGTTACCTCCGCTCCGCGACCTCCCTCATCCAGACGGCGGGGCGAGCGGCGCGGCACGTCAACGGCGAGGTGATCATGTACGCCGACACCGTCACCGGCTCCATGCAGGAGGCCATCGCCGAGACGGAGCGGCGCCGGTCGGTGCAGGGGCGGTACAATGAGGAGCACGGGATCACGCCGGAGTCGGTCAAGCGGTCGCTGCGCGACCTCCTCGACAGCGTGCCCGAGCGCGATTACTACACGGTCGAGGTGCCCACCACGGCCGAGCCGACCTGGGAGAGCCCGGCCGCGCTTCAGGCTCACATCGTGGAGCTCGAGGGGGCGATGCGCGAGGCGGCCCGGCGGCTCGACTTCGAGCGGGCGGCCGAGCTGCGGGACCGGATCAAGGCCCTCCGCAAGGTCGACCTCGGCGTGCACCGAGGGTGATGACGCCGTGTTCGTGGTCAAGTGGACCCTCGTATTCTTCGCCGTGCTCGCGGTGGCGCTCGTGGTGCTCTCCAAGCTGATCGCCTTTCTCAATCCGCCGCGGCGCGGACGCGCGGGAGCGCTCGCGCTTCGGCGCTGGGGGGAGATGCTGACGTGGATGGTGCTGGTGCCGGCGCTGGTGGGCCTCGCCCTCCTCGCGGTGACCTTGTGGCTGGGCGCATAGGGGCGGGGGAGCTCGAGGACAAGCTCGACCGGCTACCCGCCCGGCCCGGCGTCTACCTCTACAAGGACGCCAAGGGCCAGATCATCTACGTGGGCAAGGCCGCCTCCCTGAAGAGCCGCGTGCGCTCCTATTTCCAGGAGTCCCGCGCCCCTGACCCGAAGACGGACGCCCTCGTCGGGCAGATCCGAGACCTCGAGTACATCGTCACGGGCAATGAGCTCGAGGCCCTCATCCTGGAGTCGAACCTCGTCAAGAAGCACCGGCCCCGGTACAACATCATCCTGCGCGACGACAAGCACTACCCGTTCCTCAAGCTCACCACCAACGAGGAGTACCCGCGGCTGGTCGTGGCGCGACGCGTGCAGCAGGACGGCGCCGCCTACTTCGGGCCCTTCTACCCCGCCACGGCCATGCGCGAGACGCTCCGGCTCGTCCGCCAGCTCTTTCCCCTCCGGACCTGCCGGATCAAGATCGACGGCAAGCGATCGCGACCGTGCCTGCAGTACTACATCCATCGCTGCAACGCGCCCTGCACGGGGTGGGAGAGCCGGGAAGGCTACACGGGGACGGTGGCCGACGTCGAGCGCTTCCTCGAGGGGAAGAACGACGGCCTCGCCCAGGAGCTGACGACGCAGATGGAGTCGGCGGCCGAGGAGCTCAAGTTCGAGCAGGCCGCGCGGCTGCGCGACCGCGTCCAGGCGCTGAACACGGTGAGGGAGCGGCAGAAGATCATCTCGACCGAGGACAGCGACCTGGACATCGTGGGCTGCGTGCGCCAGGGCCCCGATGCCTGCGTGCAGCTCTTCTTCGTCCGTCGCGGCCGGCTCCTCGGGCGCGAGTCCTTCTTCTTCGAGCGGCTGGGCGGGGAAGGCGAGGGCGAGCTGCTCTCCGCCTTCCTCCGCCAGTTCTACGCCCGCGAGGTCACGCCGCCGTCCGAGATCCTCCTCTCCGCCGAGATTCCCGAGGCGGATCTGGTCCTCGAGTGGCTGGCCCGGCGCCGGGCCGGTCGCGTCGAGCTCCTCGCTCCCCAGCGCGGGCGCAAGCGGGAGCTCGTGGCCATGGCGGAGGAGAACGCGGCGCTCGCGCTCTCGACCCACCTGCTGTCCCGCGGCAACCGGACGCAGGCCGTGCTCGACGAGCTGCAGCGCGCCCTCAATCTGCCCGAGGCGCCGCACCGGATCGAGGCCTTCGACATCTCGACCTTCCAGGGCGGGGAGACGGTGGCCTCCATGGTCGTCTGGCAGGACGGGGAGATGAAGAAGGACGACTACAAGCGCTATCGCATCCGCACGGTGACCGGCACGGACGACTTCGCCGCCATGCACGAGGTGGTGACGCGCCGCTACGGCAAGGCGCTCGAGACGGACGGCGCCCTTCCCGATCTGGTCCTGCTGGATGGCGGTCGCGGCCAGCTGAGCGCGGGGCTCAAGGCCCTCGAGGCGCTCGGCCTCGACTACCTGCCCATGGCCTCGCTGGCCAAGAGAGCGGAGGAGGTGTACACACCGGACCGGCTCGAGCCCCTCGTCCTCGAGCTGACCTCGCCCGCGCTCCAGGCCCTGCAGAGGATCCGCGACGAGGCGCACCGCTTCGCCATCACGTATCACAAGAAGCTGCGGACGCGACGGACCATCAGCTCGGTGCTCGACCAGATTCCCGGCGTGGGGCCGACATTGAGAACGAGCCTGCTTCGCAGCCTGGGCTCGGCGCGCGCGGTGCGCGAGGCCTCGGTCGCTCAGCTCGCCGCCGTGCCGAAGGTCTCGCCCAAGCTCGCGGAGCGCATCCACGATTTCTTTCACCCCGCCCCGGAGCCCCCGGCGGCGCCGGAAGGGGAATCGGCGCCGTCCAATGGGGAACCCACCCGTCTGGAAAGAGGTTAGAATGCCGACAGTCACGGAAAGGGGGTGAACACATGAGGAAAGTCCTGATAGCTCTTGCCCTGATCGTCGCGACCGCCGGGGCGGCCCTGGCCAACCAGTGCCCGCTCCTGATCAAGCAGATCGACGACGCGACCGCCGGCAAGACGGACGACGCGTCGAAGAAAGCTCAGGCCCTTGCCAAGGAAGCCAAGGCGCTACACGATGCCGGCAAGCACGCCGAGTCTGTCGCCAAGGCCGACGAGGCCGCGGCGGCGATCAACTTGACCTTGAAGAAGAAGTAACCTCTTTTCCATCCCCGGGGGCCTCTCGCCCCCGGGGCCTTTCTTGCGCCCCCCTGCTAAGTGTGGTAAAAATCAGCCAGAATATGGCCATCGACGACCGCCAGGACCGCTATCCCTTCCGGGACATCGAGCCCAAGTGGCAGGGGGTCTGGGAGCAGAGCAACCAGTTCCGGGTCACGGAGGATCCGGGCCGGCCCAAGTACTACTGCCTCGAGATGTTCCCCTATCCCTCGGGCCGGATTCACATGGGCCACGTCCGCGTTTACACCATCGGCGACCTTCTGGCCCGCTTCAAGCTCATGCGGGGCTTCAATGTCCTCCACCCCATGGGATGGGACGCTTTCGGCCTCCCGGCCGAGAATGCCGCCATCGACAACGGGGTCCATCCCGCCGTGTGGACCCTCGAGAACATCGCCAACATGAAGACGCAGCTCGGGCGGCTCGGCATGTCCTACGACTGGGACCGCGAGCTCGCCACCTGCGATCCCGCGTACTACCGATGGGAGCAGCTCATCTTCATCCGGATGTTCGAGCGTGGTCTCGCCTACAAGCAGCGCTCCAAGGTCAACTGGTGTCCGTCGTGCCAGACCATCCTCGCCAACGAGCAGGTGGAGGCGGGCCGCTGCTGGCGCTGCGATTCCGAGGTCGAGGCCAAGGAGATCGAGGGCTGGTTCTTCAAGATCACCGACTATGCCGAGGAGCTCCTGGACTGGTGCGACCGGCTCCCCGGCTGGCCCGAGCGGGTCCTCACCATGCAGCGCAACTGGATCGGCCGGAGCGAGGGCGCGGAGTTCGACCTGCCCGTGGTGGGACGCCCCGGCCTCGCCATCACGATCTTCACCACGCGGCCCGACACCGCCTTCGGCATGACCTACGCGGTGCTCGCCCCCGAGCACCCCCTCGTGGACGCCCTCGTCGCCGACGAGGAGGAGCGCGCGCGCGTGGCCGCCTTCCGGCAGGAGGTGGCGCGGGAGTCCGAGATCGAGCGCCTCGCCGCCGACCGGCCGAAGCGCGGGCTGCGGCTCACCGCGCGCGCCATCAATCCGTTCACGGGCGCGGAGATCCCGCTCTTCCTCGCCGACTATGTCCTCATGGGCTATGGCACCGGCGCCATCATGGCCGTGCCGGGAGAAGACCAGCGGGACTGGGAGTTCGCCAAGCAGCACGGGCTCGACATCGTCGCCACGCCGGCCTTCAGGGCTACCGGGTCGCCTACATAATAGGCATTGGTGTCCCCTGAGTCGATGTGGTAAATGTTGCCTCCGCCTGTCCAAGGGGCGCCATTCAAGTACTTGATTGGCGTCAGGCCGGAGACCTTATTGGTGTTAGCCATCTTGGTTCTCCTAAGTTAGTTAAGTCGTTTTCGTCACTTTTCTCGTCGGCCTGTTGAACAGGGCTGTCTTAACGTACCTCAATGCCTGATCGTCACTCGATACCTTTAGCTCGTCTGAGTCCAATATCTTCTCGCCGCGGAAGATCGAACCCATGCGAGCGGCGTTCCGCTCGTCGATCGCTCGACGGTCTTCCAACCAATACTCCTCGCGTAGCTTCATCAGCACGAGGTATTCGGGGTGCGAAAGTTCGCTCACCCCTGAAAGCACTCGAACCCGGTCTCCGAGGTCTGCCGAGCCTCCTTCAAGGCTCGTCCCGATCCCCGTCGAGTTGATCGGCAGTTCACGGAAGTCCACGAACTCGTAGGCCGCTTGAATCGCCCGCGGGACGTTCTTCTCTAGGAACCAATGAAGGTGCCAGCCAGGGAGGTCTGGAACCTCTAGCTTGCGCAGTGGTACCGACATCGGAATGCGCTTGCGCGCGGCAGGAGCCGCGGCCGCGGCTGATGGCGGTCAACGCCGATGAGGGCGAGCCCGGCACGTTCAAGGACCGCTATTTCCTCGAAACCGACCCGCACCGTTTTCTCGAAGGCATGCTGATCGGCGCGTGGGCGGCCGAGGCCGAGGCGGTCTACATCTACCTGCGCGACGAATACCCGCAATGCCTCGAAATCCTGCGGCGGGAGATCGCCGCGATCGAAGCCGCCGGGCTGGCGCCACCGGGCAAGATCCAGCTGCGGCGCGGCGCCGGCGCCTATATCTGCGGCGAGGAATCGGCGATGCTCGAAAGCATCGAGGGCAAGCGCGGGCTGCCGCGCCACAAGCCGCCGTTTCCGTCGCAGGTCGGGCTGTTCGGCCGGCCGACCCTGATCAACAATGTCGAGACCCTGTTCTGGGTGCGCGACATCGTCGAGAAGGGGCCGGAGTGGTTCACCGGCCAGGGCCGCAACGGCCGCCAGGGCCTGCGCACCTTCTCGGTATCGGGCCGGGTCAAGGAGCCCGGGGTCAAATTGGCGCCGGCCGGCATCACCGCGCGCCAGCTGATCGACGAATTCTGCGGCGGCATCGCAGACGGCCACGTCTTCAAGGGCTACCTGCCGGGCGGCGCCTCGGGCGGCATCCTGCCTGCCGGGCTGGCCGACATCCCCCTCGATTTCGGCACGCTCGAAAGCGAGGGCTGCCTTATCGGGTCAGCGGCGGTTGTTGTCCTTTCCGACAAGGACGACATGAGGGCCGTGGCGTTGAACCTGTTGCGGTTCTTCGAGGACGAGAGCTGCGGCCAGTGCACTCCGTGCCGCGCCGGCACCGAGAAGGCGGTCAAGCTGATGACCGCGCCGCACTGGGACGAGCCGCTGTTGGAGGAGCTGACGCAAGTCATGAGCGACGCCTCGATCTGCGGTCTGGGCCAGGCTGCGATGAACCCGGTCAAGCAGGTGCTGAAGCATTTCCGCCAGGATC
>Ga0137415_10006484_pt1 | contig 11601 bp, 10 predicted proteins | sample CZODoug3_1_1_16f_FD_183082 | JGI IMG/M metagenome (GOLD analysis project Ga0137415, IMG submission 183082) | Vadose zone soil fungal communities from Angelo Coast Range Reserve, California, USA - CZODoug3_1_1_16fungal (Hybrid Assembly) | ecosystem: Environmental > Terrestrial > Soil > Vadose...
TTGTTGAGCGTCGCGATACGCGGGCTGGAAAGCACCTGCACGTTCCCCTGGGACTCGAGGAAAGTCAGCAACGCCGCGAAGCTGGGAGTCTGCAGCGCCAGCCCGAACACGGCGCCGGCGGGGTTCGAGGCGGCAAAGGCACCTGCGGAAGTCACAATGCTGCGTCTCGCGGTGTCGGCGACAAGTCCGCTCGCCGCCGCGGCGCCGCTGACTGCGGCGCTGCTCGACAGCTGCCCGACCGCGACGTTGCGGTTGAAGATCGCCCAGTTGATTCCCGCCTGGTACTCGCCCGACAGCGTGACCTCGATGATTTTCGCCTCCAGCATCACCTGGCGCTCGATCGACAGGCGCGTGGCGCGGAGGTACTGCTCGACTGAGCGCAGCTGCTCTGGCAAAGCGCGCACCACCACGACGCCCGACTGCGGGGTGACGATGACCGAGCGGCCTTCGCCGGTGCCGACGATGGCGAGCAGCGCCGTGCGCAAGTCGGCCCAGAGGTCCGCTTGCTGCTGGGTGGTCACCCGGCTCGTTTCCTGCGCCCGGCTGGAGGTGGTCGTCGTCGGCGCCGCGCCTGGGGACGTCGCTGCGCCTTGGGCGGTATCGGTGACCGCGCCCGAGGTCACGCGCACTTCGGTGATGCCGCGGCGCTGGCCCGGCAGGTAGTTGACCTGGAAGACCCGCGTCTGCAACCCGGCGGGCTGCACGTAGATGCGCGTGCCTTCGGCCCGGTAATCGTAGCCGTACTGCTCGCGGATCGCCGAAAGCGCCTCCTCCACCGTCACGTCCTTGAGGCTCACCGAGATCACGCCGCTCACTTCAGGATGCAGCAGGATGCTGTAGCGCGTGCCGGAAACGATCGACATGAAGACCTGCGCCGCGGGCGCGTTGCTCACGTTCAGGTCGAAGCGGGGCTCGAGGTCGACGCCCGCGATGCTCGGCATTCCCATTTGCACCGGCGGCAGCAGCGCGCGATCCAGCGCCTCGGGGCGCGCCGGGGGCTTGCGCTCGGCGGCGCTCGAGAGCTCGGACGCAATCTCCGGCAGGACGCCCTTGGTGGGCGGCGGCACGGCGCAGCCCGAGATCATCGCGAGCGCCACCGCGATGGCCGCGTATTTCACGGCTCCTTGTCCGCAGACGGACGCTTGAGCTGCTTCTTCTCGATGCGCGGATACATCCGCAGTACCTCGGTCTGGCGGTCTTTCTTCAGCAGCGCCGAAGATTCGGTAACCTCGACCAGTCTCGAGTCGCGTATCGCGCCGCCCATGGGAACGATGGCTCCGTTGATCAGCGCGAGCTTGCGTTGCGGCGACACCACTACGCCCTGCAGGCTGGTGGCCGCCTGCGATGCGACCGGGCCGGCGTCTTGACGCGCGTCGGCTGGCCGCATCGGATCAACCAAGGCTTGCTGTGCTCGCGCAGCCGGATGTGCCAGCACGGCGCACGCGGCAGCGAAGGATAGACAGATGACACAGGTGACCGATGTTGTTGTCAGTGTGGCGCACCCCATGCTTACACGGCAATGCTAGCAGGCTTTTCCTAAGCCTTCACGTCGCCAGCAACGACCATCGTGTACTGAGGGTGTGAACGATCAAGGTGAGCTTCACTTCGGGGTACTGCTCGACCTGTAGCTCGAACTTTCCCCAAAGGAGCGGCGCGGGCAGCTTTTCAAGTTCGCTCAGGTATTGCAGCAGGTCGAAATAGGAGCCCGTCAAGGTCACTGCCACCCCGTGCCGGTAGACCTCGGCGCCCGCTTGCGCACCGGCCGGCTTGCCCGGCGCCGACGCCGAAGCAGCGGCTCCGGGTGTCTGCAGCGGCGTGCCTGGAAGCAGCCGCAACGATTCCAGCTTGAGCTGAGGATTGCGTCCCAGCATCTGCCTGAGCAGCACCGGGAGCTCCTCCGGCGCGATAAAGGCGCGCTGCTTGGCCTCGACGCTCTTTTCGGCCTCCCTGATCTTGCTCTCGAGATCGGCGATCGCCGCCTCGTCGGGATGCCGGACCTGGGCCTGGCTCTCCTTCAAGGCCGACTGGAGCTGCTCGCGCACGGCTTTGAGCTGGCTCTGGTCGCGCGCGACGCGCTCGATGAGCCCCTTTTGCTTGGTCAGCAGGCGATCGATCAAGGTGACATGCGCCGCTACCACCACGACGAGGGCAACCGAGCCGAACAGCATCACCCGCTCGCGCAGGTTCATGTCGTCGATCCGCGCAATCCAGGCTTTCCAGTCGAAGCTCATTTCTTTGCCTCTCCGCCTCCTGATGACAGCACAAACTCGACGAATCGCGCCTGCGCCGCGGGCGCGGCGGACGCCTGCGCCGGGGCCGGGCGCGTAATTTCGAGGGTCGAGAAATCCTGGCCGCGCAACCTTTCCTCCCGGCGCAGGCGCTCCAGATAGGGAGGCACCAGCTCGGGCCGGGTGGCGCGCCCGGCGATGGAAGCTTCGCCCCGCTCATCGGACAAGCGGACTCGTGTGAGCCATACGCCGTCCACGGACAGCCTTGCCAGCGCCCGTAGAACGCTGGAGTACCCTTCGGTCCTTCCGAGCACCCCCTTGTCCATGGCCTCCAGCGCCTGCGTGCGCTCGGCGTATGCGCTCTCCAGCTTCTTCCTGCGCTCGGCCAACAATTTGGCGCGCACTTCGGGTGCTTCCTGCGCGCTGGAGGCCTTCAGCCGCTCGAGCTCCTCTTTCAGTTGCCGGCCGGACTCCAGGGCCCGAGCCTCGAGCTGCGAGGTCTGCGCAGACAGGTAAAAATAAACCACCGCCACGCCGAGCACGACCAAGCCGATCGCCTGGAGTATGTTTACCGCGGAAAACACCTTCTTCTGCTTGCGGGCGAGCGGGCTGTAGAGATTGATCTGCTGGCTCAGGGCGCGTTCTCCTCGATGCGCAACCCGGCGCCGATCACCTTCAGCCAGTTCGTCCGCTCCGCAGCCCCCCAGGCAGCGGCGTCCTGGGGCAGGCTCAGCGTCTGGCCAAGGTCCATCGGCTCGACCGGCAGATACAGATGGGACGCCAGGTGCTCGCGCAGACCGATCTCCTTGGGCAGCGGACCGAGGACTACGCGTCCCATCGAAAAGAAGGGGTAGGTGCGCTCACAATGGTCCAGCGAGCGCTGCGTCTCCACCAGCACTCGATCGAGCAGGCTGGCACGCTGTTCGCCGCTCGACTCCAGAACCAGCGCTGGATCGAGCGAGCCGACACGCTGTTCGCCGCTCGACTCGACAAGCTGCCTGTCGCTGATCTCGAGGCGCCGGGACAGATACAGCTCGCCGGCAAAATTGACCGTGAGCAGCATGCCGTGCGCGTCGAAAGTCACGGCGACCACGCCGCGCTGCTCGCTCTCGTAGAGCGCGGCGACGTTGCGCTGCGCCATGTCGGGGATGTCGATCACCGCCAGGGGCAGGCCGGCTTTCTGAAATCGTTCCACGGTGGTGCGGATGGTCTCGTTGCGCGCCGCCACGGCGTACATGTAATGAGCGCGCTGCGCGGTGTTGGGCGGCACCGGCACGTCGAGCACGTCGATGGTGGCGTCCTCGACGGGATACTCCAGCATGTCCTTGATGCGCCAGCGCAGCGCCGGCTTGAGCTCCTCGCGCGTGACCGCCGGGGCCTCGACCAGCAGGATCTGGTAGTCCGCGGGCTTCAGCAGGGTCGTGCAGCGGAAGCGCCGCGCGTCGAATTCACGCGCCACGCGCTCCAGCGACTTCGGGTCCGCGGCGTCCCAATCCCGCTCCTCGGCAAACTCTACCTCAGGCCGCTCGCCGCCCGGCCGCACGTGCGCGACTCGCACACGCGTCTTGCCAAGGTCGACGGCGAGCCAGCCCGGAGCGCTTGCGCCGGCGAACATGCGTCCGCGAATGGATTCGATCAGGCGCGCGGGCAGTTTGATCTCCGCAAAAAAAAACGGGGCGCCTGTTGCGGCGCCCCGTTCGCTTTCAGGTGCTGCTTCTTACGACGAATAAGCGCCCGTGCCGACGCCGGCGACGGTGGTCGCACCTCCGCAAGTATCGATAACCGCGGGCGCCACGCCAAGCAATGGAGTGTTTACCCTGCCCTGAACGATATTGCACACGCCGCCAACTACGGCGTTGGTCGCCCCCGGCAACTCCGCTTGGACCATTGCCGCAGTTGGCGCACCCGCGGTCGCCCGGTTCCTCGCCGCAGCAATGGCGACCGCGCTACCGACAGAGGACACACCCGCGCTCTTGGTTGCATCCTGGGATGCCTGCGTCAGGTCCAGGTAGCGGGGAACCGCTACCGCAGCAAGGATGCCCAGGATCACGATGACGATGACAAGCTCGATCAGCGTGAAGCCTTCTTCCTGCCTTCTCATGGTTATTTCTCCCTTCTCTGTTAGAGAGCCGCAGCCCCCGCACGCCCTAGCGTGCCCGAGCAGTCTGCGGACAGATCTTCTAATTGTCAAGCACTTAGCCGGACAATCGCCGGTTGTTTGCAAAGTATTCCGCCCTTTCTAGAGCAAGCGTGATGCCCACAGGCTGAGCAATACGAACAGGCTGCCGCCCGCGGCCACGATCCCAGCCAGCCGCAGGTGGGCGCGAACGAACTCGTCGGGTTGGTAGCGCGGCTCATCGAGGTTCTGGCTCGACAGGCGCGGTGAGTATTGCCGGTCGGTCCATCCCTCGACGCCTTTGAGCAGGCTGGGGCGCAAGACCAGGATCATGCCGACGAGGATGGCAAGCGCGTTCCCGGCCACCAGGAACAAACGCGCGCTATCGGCGAAGAGCTGTAGCGTTCCGGGGTTCGCGAGGTCGCGGAAAATGTGCACCAGAGGTCTGGTCTGGATGTTGAACACGAGCACGTCGAGTGCGTAAAGCGCCGCGGCGAGAACCACCAGGCCGAGGATCCGATGCCTGCGGTACACGATGCGATTGAGGTCGTGCGGCTGATCGAGCACGCGGAGCGACTCGCCGGTCGAGATCCAGCGATTCAGGTACGCATTCCAGCGCAGCACGCGTTGGCTGTCGATGAGCAGCATGATGCCCACCAGCAAGCCAAGCGCAGCGCCGAGCAGCAGCAGGATGTAGAGCGCCTGGCCGAGCACGCTGACCAACAAGGCAATTGCAGCTTTCATTGTCTTTCCCTCCATGAATAGGGCTCGAGCGGCACCAGCTTCAGGCCGAGCACCGGGTCGCGCCCCGGATCGAAGCGGCCGTTGCGGTCGATGTCGTCATAGTCGAGCTCGACGCTGAAACGCGCGCGCGGCGGCCCGTCCAGCCCTGTGACGAACCGCTCCGGAAAGCGCACGATATAAACGATCGCGCGGTCGCGGGTATCGAAGTACCAGGTCCCCGGCGCGAACACCGCGGGGTCGGGGCCATAAAACTCGCCGGCGTAGCCGGCGGGCTTGCCGCTAAGCCGAAGCATCGGGTTGCTGCCGCCCGCCGTATCGATGCGCTCGGTCTGGCCGCGGGCCGCGGCGGCAGCGAAATCGATGTAGAGGGCGCTGCGCATTGCACCGACGATGCTCTCTACCGTGACCCGCTCGGCTTCGAAGCGCAGCTTCAGCAGCCGGTCGGTCGCGATCGCCGCGAGCACGCTGACAATGACGATGACGATTGACCAGCTCGCGGAGCGGGAAGCCACGCTCATTGCGCACGACCACCGCCTCCCCTTGCAGCCGACGCCATGTCCCACATCGGCAGGAACACGCCCAGCGCGAGGATCAGCACCAGGATGCCCATGCACACGAGCAGGATGGGCTCGGCCTTGGCGCTCAGGCCTTCCACTTCGATCGTGACCTCGCGCTCGTACATGTCGGCGATCTCGGACATCAGCTGGTCGATCTCTCCCGTCTCCTCGCCGACCGCCACCATCTGCAGCACCACCGGGCTGAAGACGCCGGTCGCCACCGCCGTCCTGAGTATGCTCTCGCCGCGCTCGATGCCGTCGCGCATCTTCACGATGCGCGACTCCAGGTACGCATTTTCCACGACCTCGGCCACGATCGAGAGCCCCTGCACGATCGGCACGCCGCTCTTCGCCGCGAGCGCGAAACCGCGCGAAAACCTGGCGAGCGTCGCCTTGTGGATCAGCGGCCCGACCACCGGCAGCCGCAGCTTCAGCCCGTCCCAGGTAAAGCGCCCGTTCTCGCTGCGCACGTAAAACCGTGCCGCGGCCACCAGCGCCACGACGCCGACGATCATCAGCGGCCAGTAACCGACGAACAGATCCGAGGTGCCGATCAGGAGCCGCGTCATGAGCGGAAGCTGGGCATGGAAGCTCGAGAACATCTTGCCGAACGCCGGGATCACGAAAATATTGACGATGAACATCGCCACCGCCAGCGCGATGATCACCATGGTGGGATAGCGCAGGGCGGCGCGGATGTCGTCGCCCATCTTCTTTTCGAAGGCAAAGAACTCGTACAGCCGCATGAACACCTCGTCCAGCAGGCCGGTGACTTCGCCGACTCGGACCAGGCTCACCATGAAAGCGGGGAACACCTTGGGATGCCGGCGCAGCGCTTGGGAAAGCTCGTTGCCCGATTCCAGGCTCTCGCGCACTTCGGCGATCGTGCGGCGCAGGGTCGGATTGGTGGCCGACTCGTGCAGCCCCGAAAGCGCCCGGATGATCGGCACCCCCGCCTTGAGCAGGATATGCATCTGCCGCGACAGGAGCATGAGATCGGCGAGGCCGACCTTGGGCTCGCCGAAGCGCCCCCCGAGCTTGCCGACGGCGAGGGCAGCCGCGGCTTTTGCTTCATTGATATGCACCGGCGTGATGCCGGTGCTGAACAGCTGATCGGCGACTGCGCTGCTGCTGGCGCCTTCCAGCATCCCCTTGACCAGCTCGCCGCGGGCATTGCGCCCCTGGTAGGCGAACTCGGGCACGCTATTCCTCGGACTGGCTGATGCGCATGACCTCGTTCAAGGTAGTGCGCCCGCTGGCTGCCAGTTCAGCGGCGTGGTGCGCGAAGCTGTGCCCCGCCATTTCTTCTTCCGCGATGCGCGCGAAAGCGCTCACGTCCTCCTTGGCGGTGGCCTCGACCAGCCGCGGGGTCATTTCCAGCATCTCGTAGACTCCGATGCGGCCGCGGTAACCGCTGCCGGCGCAATGCGTGCAGCCCTTGCCCTTCCTGTAGCCGCTCTTTCCCGTGCCGCTCCACCCCGCTTCGACGAAACGCCGCTCCTGCGGCGTGGGCGAGTAGTCCTCGGCGCAGCTCTCGCAGATCCGCCTGACCAGCCGCTGCGCGATCACCGCCTGCAGCGAGGTCGCCACCATGTAGCGCGGCACCCCCATGTCGAGCAGCCGCACCGGCGCGCTCGCCGCTTCGCGCACGTGCAGCGTCGAGAGCACCATGTGGCCGGTAATGGCCGCGCGCATGGCGATCTGGGCGGTTTCGGTATCGCGCATCTCGCCGATCAGCATCACGTCGGGGTCCTGACGCAGTGCCGAGCGCAGCACGGAGGAGAAGGTGAGATCGATTTTCTCGTTGACCTGGACCTGGTTCAGCCCGGCGACCCGGTACTCGATCGGATCCTCGACGGTGATGATCTTTAGCGCCGTGGAATTGAGCTCATTGAGAGCCGCATAAAGCGTGGTGGTCTTGCCGCTGCCGGTGGGCCCGGTGACCACCACCATGCCGCTCACCCGGTGGATGATTTCCCTGAAACGCTGCAGCATCGAGGCCGGCATGCCGAGCAGTTCCAGCCCGAGCAGCCCGCTTTGCCGGTTGAGCAGGCGCATGACGACCGACTCGCCGTAATGCGTCGGCATGGTGGAGAGGCGCACGTCGACCGGCTGCTGGCGCACCAGCACGTTGAAGCGGCCGTCCTGCGGATGGCGCTTTTCCGAGATGTCGAGCCCGGCCATCAACTTGAGCCGCAGGGCGAGCGCCGCGGCGACGCGCGGCTCCGTCTCCGTCTGCGCCTGGAGGTGGCCGTCGACGCGGATGCGGATGCGCAGCCTGTCTTCCTGCGGTTCGATGTGGATGTCCGAGGCCCCCACCTGCGTGGCGTCCTGGAACAGCGACTGCAGCAGCTTGACGACCGGCGCGTCCTCCGCGCCGAGCGCCGCATCGAGAGCGCCGAAATCGACCGCGCTTTCGCCGAGGTCCTGCTGCAGCTCCTTGGCGAGGCCGCTGATTTCCTCGGTGCGGCGGTACACCCGGTCCAGCGCCACCGCGACTTCGCTCTCGGCCACCACCACCGGCTCGATGTCCTTCTTCAGGATGCGCGAGAGCTCGTCGAAGGCGAACAAATCGGTGGGATCGGCCATGCCGACCAGCATCTTCGCGCCGCGTTCCTCCAGCGCCAGGGCGCGGAAGCGGCGTGCCGAGCTCTCGGGAAGCTTCAGCGCGACATTCGCCTTGAAGTTGTGATGCTTGAGGTCGACGAAGCCGACGTTGAGCTGGCGCGCCAGCGCCTGGGCAATATTGAGCTCGGCGGTGAACCCCATGTCGACGAGCGCGCGGCCGAGCCGGCGGCCGGAGCGCTTCTGCTCGTCGAGCGCGAGCTTGAGCTGTTCCTGCGAGATGACTTTCTGCGCCACCAGGATGTCGCCGAGCCGCAGCCGCTGCGGACGGCCCGCGGCGCGTACCGGTTCGGTCGTCGAGCCTGGAGTCGCCATGCTGCCGGGCAACTTAGCTTGTTTCCGCTCGCCTTACAAGTTGGATAATTCACTAAAATTGCGCCTCATGGGCAGGGTTGCCGCCACGCACAGCCGCCAGAATCCGAGCGCTCGTTACCGGCGCTTGCTCGAGCTCTACCGCGAGATGCACGCGCGCGGCGAGCTCATGCGGAGCATCGCTCCCGAGCACACGTTTCCCGGCAGCAGCCTGTTGCCCCAGGCGCACCACGTGCGCCGGCTGGTGGCGCAGACCGGCGCGCGCTCGATTCTCGATTACGGCAGCGGCAAAGGCAGCCAGTATCGGCCGCTGCGGCTTGCCGAGAACGGCGTCGCGCGCTGGGAAAGCGTGCAGGAATACTGGGGGGTCGAGCGCATCGTCTGCTTCGACCCGGCCTACGAGCCTTTTTCGAGGGCGCCGCAAGGGCTGTTCGACGGCGTGATCTGCACCGACGTGCTGGAGCACTGTCCCGAGGCCGACCTGCCCTGGATCATCGCCGAGCTGTTCGGCTTTGCTCGCCGCTTCGTGTTTGCCAGCATCGCCTGTCACCCCGCGGTGAAGCGCTTGCCGAACGGCGAGAACGCGCATTGCACCGTAAGGCCGCCGCAATTCTGGGCCGAGCTTTTCATCTCCGCAGCGAACAGCCACCCCGACCTGCTATGGGAAGCCCGGGCTTACACCAAGGGCAGCGAAGGCGGCGATGTCCGCCTGGGGAACGCGGCCGGCGTCGAGCTCTCGCCCGTTGCCATCGCTTGATCTGATCCTGCAGGGCAGCGAATGGCTCGCTCGCGGGCGCGCCAGCGAAGCGCTGCAGTGCGCCGAAGAAGCGCTGCGCCAGGACCCGCACGATGCAGACGCGCTGTTCCTGCTGGGCGCCGCGCACTACCGCGACGGCGATCTGGCCGCCGCCGAAGCTCGTCTGAAGCAAGCGATCCAGGCGAACGGCAAGGTGGCGGTTTTCCACAGCACCCTGGGCAACGTCTACCAGGACCGCGGCGCGCTGCCCGAGGCGGTCGCCGCCTATCGCCGCGCCATTCGGCTCAAGCCCGATTTCGCTGAAGCGCACAACGACCTCGGCACCGCGTTTTTCGCGCAAGGCGACCCCTCGCGCGCCGCACAGAGCTATCAGCGCGCCACCGAGCTGCGGCCCGATCATGCAGTCGCCTACGCCAACCTCGGCGCGGTCTATCGCAAGCTCGGCATGCCGCGCGAGGCGCGCCGCGCCCTGCAGCGCGAGCTGCTGCTCAGGCTGCGCGGCCTGTTCCGATGGAGCAGGCGCAAGCGCTCGCTGGCCGCTCTCGCCCAGGAGCAGCTGCGCCTCGGCAACGCGGGGCTTGCCCTGCGCATCGGCCGCCGGGCGCTTGAGCAGGACGCGAGCAACCCGCGCCTAGTGGCGCTTCTCGCCGCGGCATTGCGCAAGGATGGGGCGATGGAGGAAGCCATCGGCTGCGCGAAGCGCGCGGTCGAGCTCGCTCCCGCCGATGTGCGCTCGCGCGAACAGCTTGGCAGCTTGCTGCTCGAGACGGGTTCACCGCAATCGGCGCTGCCGCACCTGGAGGAATGTGTGCGCCTGCAGCCGCGCTCGCCGCAGGCGCTGCTCGCGCTTGCCGAAGCGCACATGGTGCTCGGCAATCGCGAGCAGGCGAGCCAGCTGGCGCAACGTTCGAGCGCGCTGGGGCCGAGGGATGCAGCGCTGTGGGTGAGGCTAGGCGAGCTGCTTTCGAAGCAGGGCCTCGCGGCACAAGCCGAGCTCGCGTTTCGGCAGGCCATCGAACTGGATCCAGCCGCGCCCGCTGCGTGGATCCGGCTCGCCGGCCTGCTTCGCCTCGGCGGGCGGCTGCAGGAGGCGAAGGCGTGTGCCGAGCAGGCGGTGGCGCTGGACGACGAGTCTTCAGCCGCGCTCATCGCCCTCGGGCTCGCGCTGCGCGAGCAGGGCAGAACCTCCGCGGCGGTGGCGCGTTTCGAGCAGGCGCTGCGCCTGGAGCCGCAGCGCGCCCAGGCACTGCAGCAGATCGGCGAGATCCTGCGCTACGAGAACAAGATCGAAGAGGCCGAGCGGCGCTTTCGCGACGGCCTCAAGTCGCGCCCCGACAACATCGCGCTGCTGGTGGATCTCGCCATGGTGCTTGGCGACCAGATGCGCTATGAGGAAGCGTTCGCCTGCATCGACAAGGCGCTGGCGCGCGATGCGAATTCCGCCCTCGCGCTGGCGACGAAAGGCATTCTGCTGGATCTGACCGGACGCGAAGCGCAAGCCGAGGCGCTGTTCGCGGCGGCGCTGCAAGTCGCGCCCGATGACGCCGACATCGGCTACAACCTCGCCATCTGCCGGCTGCGCCATGCGCGCTTCGCCGAGGGCTGGAAAGGCTTCGAGCTGCGGCGGCGCAAGGAGAATTTCATCGGCCGCTACCGCAAGTTTCCGTTCGCCGAATGGCAGGGCGAGCCGCTCGACGGCAAGACGATCCTGGTTTACCCGGAGCAGGGCCTCGGCGACGAGATCATGTACGGCTCCTGTATCCCCGAGCTGATCGCTCGCGCGCGGCACGTGGCGATCGAATGCGATCACAAGCTGGGGGTGCTCTTTGCGCGCTCGTTTCCCCGCTGCGCCGTCACGGCGCGGCTGCGCACGATGGCGAACGACTGGGTCAATCACCTGGAGCCGCGGCCCGATTACCAGGTGCCGATGGCCTCGCTGCCGGGCCACTTCCGCCGCCGCGTGGAGGACTTTCCCCGGCAGGGCGGCTACCTGGCGCCGGACGAGCAAAAAGTGGCGGCGTGGAAACGCCGCCTGGACGCCCTCGGGCCCGGCCCCAAGCTAGGGCTTTCATGGCAGGGCGGCGTCGGCCATACGGGCAGGGCGCGGCGCTCGCTGACGCTGGAGCAGCTGCTGCCGCTGCTGCGCCTTGACGGCGTCCACTTCGTCAGCCTGCAATACACCGACGTCGACGACGAAATCCGCGCTCTCGCCGCGCGCCATGGCATCACCGTGCACCACTGGCAGGGAGCGATCGACGTCTA
>Ga0137415_10006485_pt1 | contig 11601 bp, 13 predicted proteins | sample CZODoug3_1_1_16f_FD_183082 | JGI IMG/M metagenome (GOLD analysis project Ga0137415, IMG submission 183082) | Vadose zone soil fungal communities from Angelo Coast Range Reserve, California, USA - CZODoug3_1_1_16fungal (Hybrid Assembly) | ecosystem: Environmental > Terrestrial > Soil > Vadose...
AATGGCTGGGCCGGCAGAAAAGTCAAGGCAGACTGTTTTGTCGCGCCGCGTTGGTGGTCAAAAAAAGTCAACTTGGTCTTTTTGATGTTCGGCTTTCAGGCCTTGCGCGCGTTTCTTGAAAGAAATTCTGTCAACGGGCTGGCATTTGCGGGCATGATTCTCAGCGTGACCGGTCTCTGCCTGTTCCTTCCGTTCTTGGGCATCTTTGCCTTTGCCGGACCTGTTGCAGGGAAACTGTATCTTAGCGGAGATCTTCAGGCAGTCAGCATAATCTCAGAAGCAACCGGCACATCGAACCTGGCTGCCCTTGCCATTGGCGGAGTCTCTGTTCTATTCTCGGTTCTTGGAGCGATCCTCTTCTCCGTCGCCATCTGGCGATCCGGCAAGCTACCGAAATGGTCCGCGATCGCTTACGCTATCTCAGCGCCCTTGAATTGGACTCCACATTACGTCCCCATTCTTTGGCTCTTAGGTGGGTTATTCCTTTTCGGAGTTGGAATTGCGATTACACGAGGAATATGGAATGCTCTAAACGAAGAACATTCGGGAGACACTGGCAACACAACCTCCAACTGAGCGCTGAAGTTCCGGTTCCCGTCAGGCATCACTTAGCGCCAAGTCCCTCAAAGTTGGGTTCTGCGCTGGGATTTCGAATGAGTTCAACCCGTACCGAATTACTTGTTCGTGAAGCGAGAAAAGGGTCCTAGACCTCCCTACGGGCTAGCTGTCTTGCCTGGGTCCATGAGGTGATCCTTCTGCTTCCGAACAACCCTCGTGTAGAGGAAGACGACTCCAAGTCCAATGGCTACGTAGAAAGCTGCGTCGAGAACGAAGAAGCCCCAGTTGTAGCTCGTAGGCTGCGGACACATGAAACATGTTGGGATAAGTTCTACAATCTTCCAAGGAAGCGGAAACCCATATTCTTCTGGACCATTTCCAGGAACCGCCCAGAAACCCTCAGCCCACGTGGTCAATACCGCGAGTACCGGAATCAGAACATAGAAGATGGAGATGTGCTTCGGTTTCACACTCAAACCCTCAGCCTCCAGTTCTTAGGTTAAGTCTGTAGAAATCCTAAATATCGGCCTTGGCCGCGGCAACTCTGCACATTCTTGTCGTCCCAGAAAACAGAAGAGGTCAAAATAACTGTCCGACCCGCCAACACTCTCTATCAGGCCTCAGGTAGGATCCAGGACGGAACATTTCGTGGTCGGTGGCATTTTTCCTTCGACATGTACAGCAGCCCTCGATACAATAATTTCGGAAACCTCCGCGTACTCAACGATGACACGCTGAGTCCCGGCGCTGTCTGGCCGTTGCATCCGCATACTCAGAATGAGGTTGTCACGTATGTTGCTGAGGGTGAGTTTCGTCATGAAGACGAGCGTGGTAAGGGCGGTGTGCTCCACAAGGGAGGGGTACAACACACCACCGTGGGCCGTGGAATGTATCATTCGGAGATAAACAACAGGAAGGATATCCCGATGCGGTTCATCCAGATCTGGTTCATGCCCGAACGGCTCAACATGACACCGTCCGTAGAACAGCAAGAGGTAGATCGATCGGAGAGAACCAATCAATGGCTGAAACTAGTGGCCTACAAGGACCCTGAGACTCTACCGCTCAGAGCAGACGGCGCGGTCCTGGCCTCATTCCTTCAACCCGGACACAAGATCGACTATCATGTCAGAGACGATTATGGATTATACCTCTACGTATTGGAAGGTGGACCAGTCCGCGTCGGCGACAAGATTCTACCGGAATTTAACGCGGCAGAAATACGAGGAATAGGAAACATAACAACCACAGCAGAAGAAGACGCAGAACTGCTGCTACTCGAAGTCAACCTGAACAAAGGCTGGCCGACTCACTAGGCTATTGACCGCTCGCTCTAACGAACGGTCCTAGCCCTCAAAGGGCGGGAGTTCCAGTGCGCGCTCAAAGGCCGCGCGGTCATGCACTGGCTCACCATGTGAAACGATCACTTGTTCGAATGGAAGTTCGAGCAGTGCACGCAAGGCTGGCAGGACCCGTTTTTCGTGGGACGGCGACCCCCAGACATGAAGCTTACCAGCCCTCTCCGTCAGCGCATCCCCAAAGACTATCACCCGTTGCTCTGGCAGCCAGAGAGGCGTCTCAGCGCGTCCCCGTCCATCGTACAATGCGACAAGCCCTCCAGGCAGCACGCTATCAGGCCTGATCGGCTCAAGCTCAGTCCTCGGAATATCATCACGAAAGAAAAATAGCGGCCCGAACGCCCGAACATGATAACGATCCACAAACTGGTCGACGTCCCGAACGTGGTCGGGAAGAAGAACAACTGCCGCCGTCGGCGGACGCTCGTCAAGTCTCTTCCAGACCTCGACAGCGTCTGTAGGTGGAGCAAGCGGGTCCAAGACCAGCCTCTCGCCCCCAGACTCTACGAACGTTGATGTCACAACCGGCTCCCAATCGCTACCTGGCTTCCAGTGATGATGTCTCACACGCCAAATCCACAAGCCTGGAGCCACATCACGAACCTCGACCTTACTGGTCATTGAATGCATAACACGTTCTCAATGAGCGCCCATTGAGATAAGATTTGTTGAAACGAGGTCAACTTATCGAAAGGCTGGCCGATGCACTACTCAGGTCTAGCGCGTCTTTGGAGATTTGGCGATGGGCAGTTGCCTGTATTGTCTGATCATTTCTTCGAAGTTTGGAAGGGGCTTAGAAGAGCCGAGCTTTTCTCCTGCGTGATGTTTCAACCCGTACCGCAGAAAGGATAGGAGTATGAAGACAGCATCCTCCCCGCGCGAGGTCAGAGCATAAGATACGACGTCATCTGCGGCTTTTCTCTCAATCAGCCCTTCCTTCTGCATATCCTTCAGCCTCCTCGACAACACTCTCGCCGTGAGGCCGGGATTGTTTCTGAGAATCTCGCCGAGGCCACTGAGAGTAAAACGCGCGACTATGGGCTAGGGGATGCTGGCGTTTTGCCGAAGAATTTCTTCGGTCCCGTCCTTGTTAAGTACAATGGGATGACTATTCCAGCGACTATCCTGATGACTCCGCCCACGCCTCCGATAGTACCACCATAGACTATCTCGAGGATTCCGAGCAGTATCGAGACGATGTAGATCACGATTCCTCCCATCCAAGCCCAGCGCGCTCCTGTGTAGAATCCGACGCCCAGTGCAAGTCCAAGGATGCCGAAGATAGTCACCACGATTGCCAGCCAGGTGGGACCTGTGGCGCTGCCGGCGAAGACGGATGCGGCTCCGAACAGTGACAATACGCCTCCCGCAGCAGCGATCACCGCGATTACTACGACTCCAAGTGGCCTCTTAGGCTTCGATTGAGACTGCATAGCCTTTCGAACCTCCTAATGTTTGTGTAATAAGAGTGTGTCTTTCGTATCTCGCCCCGGAGAGTGAGAAACACGAGCCAATCGCTCCAGATTATTGAACCGGTTCGGGTCTCTTAGAGGTGCAGCCTGGTGATCGTCTCATCGTCTGGTTTGATGCCGTCGCTTACTCCCGGAATTCGTCGCAACTATGTCGAACAGTATGCGCTTGTAGTTTATCGTCAGAGCTCTTGCGAAGAACGGCCCTTCGATCCTCATATCTCTCAGATCGTGACTGTTCCTTTCGTCTGGGCGGAACCTTTCGAATGACAAGCAATTTTCGAGGTATGGCCTGAGCTTGTTAACATCGGCATCTACCACGATCTCCTTTGGTATGAGCCTCTTCTTTGATGAACGGAGCAGGTCGTTCAGTACTTCTCTAGCCGCTTCATGATTCTTCCAGGCTTCCTCAACAAATCCGGTGAAGAGTCCATTCGCGACCAGCTTTGATACGAATGACCCATCGCTATCTTCCGCGTACCCTTTGAGAAGGTGCGCTTTGATGTTAAGCTCATTTGATCTGTCGAAGCTATACAATAACCGGCGAGCAACCCCTTCGTGATCTGATTTGTAAGCATGGTTGAGGGAATCACCGAAAGATCCGCCGGCTAGGAGAAACCTAGCCGTATCATAGTCTCCGGAGATTAGAGCGCTGGAGATCATGTGTGAAAAGTCAGGCTCGTATGGGATTTCGCTCATCAAGAGTCCCTTCAAGGTGGCTCTGCCGGTGTATCGGTCCATTGCTCCAATTTCAACGAGCCAGTTCTCTGCAAAGGCAACCTCGCGATGGTCTACCTTTGACATGAACTCTAGCTCTGAGAGTTTGAGGCCATACTTGGACATGAGGAGCACCAGGTCAAAGGGGGTCTCGTTTTCGAGAGCTTTGCGCACTGGTATCGGGTCGATCTTCTTTGGGAGGGGTTCGTCAGTAAGGATGACCGCCCGACCGGGCTTGAAGCGACCGATTCTGCCTATCATCTGCAGTAGAGAGTTGTTGTCTATCTTCGAATAGTGGAGCGCCTTTTGACCTAGTCTGTCCTTGCTGTCAATCACGTCATCAAATATCAACACGTTGTCCACGTAGATATTCACTGAGGAAGCGATTACGTTTGTCGCAAATATCCTCAGATTCTTGTCCTGCTCGGCTCGTTGCTGGATCCTATTGACTTCAGAACCTTCAAGGCCTCCGTGAATGTAAACGCCGCCATAGCTGCTGGCATACTTTTCGACGAGGCGCCTGGTGGGGAGAAAAACTAGCCATGATTCATCGCGGGGCCGCGAGTCAAGGTAGACCTGTAGAGTCTTGGACATTTCATTGTGGTCCTCTGCGACCTCCACCTCGAGCGCGACGGGATATCTGCGACCGCTCATTCGATAGAGCTTTGAAATGCCGAGGAACGATAGGAACTCCTGCGGATCGATTGTGGCGCTCATGATCCGAAACAAGTTCTTTGCGCTGGCTTCCTCCTTCTTTGCGAGTGACATGCACAGTTCGAGCTGGGACGTCATCTGGTGGCTTTCGTCAAAGTAGATTGAAGAATCAGAAATCGAGTTCTCGGCTAGCATTCTCAGCAAGACGCCATCTGTGACTATCTTGATCTTGCCACCGAGATTGATCTTGGTGTCCTTTGTAATGACTGCTAGTGCATCTCTTGTCTCCGGATGAAGGGCTTGGAGCGAATAGAAGAGAGCGTTGCAGGCGGCCCTTGAGGGTTCGCGAATAATGATCTGCCTGTTCCCCTTCCACAATTCGTATTCGTGAATCGGGGTTACAGTGCTCTTCCCTGTACCGACATCCCCGATTATCACGAAATGGTCCGAAAATTCTATCGAGTTAAGGATCGAGAAAATTGGGAGTTTTGGCTCTAGCCGTTTGTCAGTCGTCTTCTGCACTTGGCTCTCCACTCCATCTCCTGGGACGGATGGAAAACGGTGGCCATGATCAACACTGGGTTCGTTGCCAGCCAAAGGAGACTCGAGCCCTCCAGAATATCGTTTCCGGAAGGGCAGAAATAAACCAGTCCCGACAGGCACAGCAACAATGGACGATGTTCACACTCGACTGGCTAGGCTTACCGATCTCCAGGAGGTGGAGATGCTGGACAGGAAGATCGCATCCTTTCCCACCTGGCCCTTCGACATACAAGTCGTGTCCGGATTCATAACCATAGTATTGTCAGTCACAGCAGTTCTCCTGTCGCGGCTGATCACGAACCTTCTCCATATATAGTGACAAGAGTATCATCCTTCGACATATCAAGATCCGAGAATCTCATTCTTCGAACATCTCCAATCCCGATAATGTCGAGTCTCGAAAATATTGTCTGGCGGAACATTCCATATATTTCAACACGGCGGCGAAGCCGGTGAAAACAAAAATGATGAATCTCAGAATACTGTCAAGTACTATTGTTCTCGTCGCTCTCTCGCTATTTCTCGGACTGCCGTCACTTGCCCACGCTGACAACGGCGAGTCGCAAGGCGCATTCGTAAACTTCTTCCACAGCACAAACGCTGAGGCAGGCTGGGTCCAATTTACCCCTACACCAGCTGGTGATCCAGACATGTGGTCGATCAGGCTAAACCTTGGCGCTGCTCCTTCCACCTGCCCGCCTCCAAACTATGTCAACTGCCCGTACGCTGGAGCCGCATTGAAAGGTGTACCGGGAGCGCCCCCATCCACTCCGCCTTCGTTCGACTACTACTCTACCGTCGCCGGCGACAGCGGTGGATCGCCACGACTGCACATAGACTTCAGCGACGGTGGAAGTATGGACCTTCGCCCGCTTGTCCTGACAGCCAACACTTGGACGCACGTAGACGGGAGTGGTACTCTCTGGGACAATAATGGCGGGACGTGCGGCTTCCTCTACGGAACCACCTATTCGATCGCTCTCGCATGTCATTCCAGCGGAACCGTGACAGGCGTTATCGTCGTCACAGACTCGGCATGGCTCTTCACAAGCGGCTATACACATTACATCGACAACATCAGCTATGGTAGCATATTCGTCACCAGCCCCTCTCCAGGCTGCCACGAATCTGACGGTGGAGGAGACTTCCAAGGCGACCATGGCAAAGGAAACGTCGCATTCGACCATGACGGCTGCATGGATGGAGACCAGGATAGTGTCCAGTCAACGGACAGGGGAGATAGTCGCGACTTCCAGTCCAGCCAGATTAGCACAGCCCAGTATGATCCAATCGCCAATACACTCACCGTTACTGGATTGGGAACCAGCAGAGGCGTCCCTATCAGTTTCATCCTCGTTGCACTAGCAACCGGCCCGACAACGCCCGGCTGGGTCAGCTTCAGCTTCAGCGACGGCTATACGAACGCAGGCAACCTCGTCAACGGCAGCATAGTCCTACGGTAACGAACAATCGGTACCTGTCGCGGTGGGATCGTCCCCTTTTTCTTATTATTTTATGCGGGAGGCCTAGGATCTTCCAAACGTCGCCGATCCAGATCTTAGTTCAAGGTGGTCATTTTCATTGTTACGTCATGCTCATCGAGTCGGCCTAGTACAAACTGGAAGAGCCGTTCGTTTTGAGCGATTCTCTCCGGGGTAATAATACCGGACTCTTTGATCTCTCCGCGTCCCATGAGTAGCGCGACAGAGGTGCATGGGTAGGCTGTCGTCCGGGCCATTGCCGAGACACCTGATCGTCGGTTGTAGTGGTCGAGAAGCTGGTATCGAAGATGAATTTTTTTCCCTTGGGACAAGCCCTTCACGTCAACCCTCAAGGCCAGAAAGTCCTCAGGCGACCCCTGAGACATTGCCGGGCGAAGTAGCTCTATCGACAACTGCCGCGGCTCCACCTCAACACCGTCAATCTTTACCGGATTCCGTTCGAAGAAGCCCAGGGCCCGTAGTGTCTGCATCATATCCGCGTGTCCCGGATACCTGAGCGTGAACTCGTGCATTTCCCTAGTTCTTGGATAACTTCTCGGAAGAGAGCCTAGACCATCGGTGAGAAAATACTCCAACCGGCCAACCCCGGGAAAGCTTGTAAGACCACGCCCGGACAACGCATCAACCTTCTTCAGCTTGCCGTCCTCAATAACCTGCACAGGTCGAGAGTACTCGTTCACAACATCTTCAAGCGAAAATACAATCCGATAATTCAATGGTGGTTCAGGCTTCTCCGGAAGACCACCCACAAAGATCTCCACCGAGTTCATTTTCTCCATTCTTCTCGAAGCGTCTCCAACACACATGTTCGTGAAGCCAGGCGCTACACCACATTGAGGCACAACCCGACAACCCACCTCCTTCGCCCTACGCTGAAGCAGGAAGGCGTCCCGGGGAGTATAGGAGATGTCCACAGTATCTTTGCCAGCCTTGACTGTCTCACTCATCAAGTCAAATCCGAGACGGCCCGGCAGCGCACCACAAACAAGGTCGACTTTTCCTAGAAGAGCATGCAGAGGCGTCTTTTGCGATATGCTCAGCTTGACAGTCCGGATCTTAGGGACCCGTTTCCTCAAGAGTTTCAAGTTCTGAGAACTGGCATCCATCGCAACTATGGAGTCAACTTCGTCTGATGTCGCTAGATCTCGGGCGATCTCTGAGCCTACTTTGCCGCATCCCACAACGAGGATTCTCATACCCAATCTCTTTTCACCGAGAGGAAAACTGCCTCAAACCACTGGTCTCCGAGGAAGAAGGTGTGCTCCCCTGCCAGGGTGTTAAGTTGATGGGCCTTCACGTCCACGAAGAGTGGCATCTGTGAGGCCTACTATTAGCATCGCTTAAATCTCATGCTGCGCGGCATTAGTCCGAGAATGACAAACGAGGTTTCCCCCGTGTCTTGCGTCCAATGCGGCATTGACCTAGGTTCGGCCCCGCCCGGTGCACTTGTCCGGTGCTGGAAATGTAGCCAATGGATTCAGGTGCGGGAACGAACTCTTGAGCTTGGTGAAGCGTTGTGGCGGGAGTAGTACCACGTCCAAGTTGTCGTATTCCCAACTACCCTCCCAGGCATTCGCTGGGGCTCCTTAAGCTGGACGAAGATTCTGAGAAAAACGCATAGGCAGACTGAGATGGGCGAAGGGTGTACCTAACACGGGGCTTCTACTGATTCTTATCGGAATAGGAGTCTTATTTTCATACTTGATTTTCGAATTGACAGGGACTAGAAGGAAGGAATGAAACCCGATATTTTTTTCTCAGTAAGAACAAAATAGATCACTCAACGATAGGAACCCAAGAGAGCAAAGCGATCGACAGGAAATTGTTGGGAAATTGGGTCAATTTCTCTACCGAATCCAGCCGGTACGTCATGATATGCTAATGAGTGGTTCTACTGAGTTCGAATCGCGCATTGTCTCTGAGCATTTCAACTATCTGAAACAGCTTACAAAGGATGGTGTGGTAATTCTTGCTGGACGTACTCAGAATACAGACTACAGCAGTTTTGGAATTGTGCTTTTCAATGCAGAAACTATCGAAGGGGCGCGCGAGATCATGCTCAATGATCCCGCGGTGAAGAACAACGTATTCCGCGCGGAACTGTTCCCTTACAAAATGGCACTATTTGGCCCTGAAAATGCTAAACGCAATTAGGAAAATATCGCCTTGACAGCGTCTGCTGCAACGCGTGGAAGGAGTGTTGCGACTTTTCTCTTCTTCAGCATGCGAGTGATGATTTTCCCCTGGAAATCCATGTCCCCCTCCTCTTCGATCTCTCCGACGTTGTCCCGCAAGACCGAGAACAATCGATCAAGAGTCTCGTCCGAGAGGCCTGCGAACAGTTTACGCGCGAGGCCCATCTTTCGAAGGTCAGAACCGAACTTCTCTCTCCACTGCGAATCATAGCTTCTCAGAAATCTTTCAGATTCTTCCCCGCTATGGGCAGCGGCCGATGCCGCAGCTATACCGGCCAGCTTTCCGCAATAACCTCCGATAACAATGCCTCCGCCCGTGGTCTGTTTTACCTGTCCAGCCGCATCTCCAACCACGATGAAGCCGGGCGACCAGCATCTCGATATTGGCCCAGCGACAAGCACTGATCCCGATTTTGTCGCATCGACCGCGGCCTTCGGCCATTGCTCCTTGACCAGATCATCGAGAAACTTCTTCACGTTCCCCTTCTTCGAGGCTAGACCCACTCTCGCACTGTTTTTTCCAGTAGGAATGCTCCATGCGAAGAATCCGGGGGCTCTCTTGGATCCGAAGAACAGCTCAACCAGGTCACCCTGCTCTTTCATGTCCACCAGCTCGTACTGCAAGCCCGGCAGGATCTGAGCCCAATCAGGCGACTGAAGGCCAGCCTGCTCTGGCAGCCTACTTCCAGCTCCACTCGCATCAATGACGATCCTACTATGAATCTTCGACTCATCTCCGAGAGTCAGAAGATCGCCATCAGCGGCCCGTCCGAACTTTGACACCCGAGTCTTCGCCCGAAGCTCTACACCCGCCGCAACCGCCTGCTTTGCGAGGAATTGATCCAACTTCATCCTGTTCAGAATAAGAGCCACAGGTTCTTTCTTCCGAACCTCTATCGGTTCACCATGAGGCGGATAGAACCTTGCACCATGAATCAATTTCTGGCTAAAACTAGAATGAGCTTCCAGCCCAATGAGTTCCAGTCCTTTGAGACTGACAACACCAGAACAGTGACTAGGTAACCCGACCTGTGGATGCTCTTCCAGAAGTAGGACCCTGGCGTTTTTCTTTGATGCCTCTAGCGCCGCTTCGCATCCAGCAACTCCGGCACCGACCGTGACAACATCGTAATGGTCGGAAGGGCTTCCCAAAGGGAAGATCAGTCTTCGAACTCTATTCTAAGCGTCAGACTCTTCAGTTCATGGGCGAGCTTCTTTACAACCTCAAAATCGACAGGATTCCGCCTTGGCCTCCGCCCGTTCAGGATAACCTTCGTCTCTCGGCTCCCATCCGGAAGCCAGATCGTATTGATCGTCAAGATCGAGAAGGGTGTGAACAGTCCCTCAAGAAAGTCCCTATCATCTCCACCCTGGCTGAGAACCTTCACCCGCCTACCGACGCGGTCACCCAGATTCTTAGCCAGCTTGGCACCGCTCGCAAGAAAGGTGTCCATACCCCTTCGGTCTACCATAAGCGCCATGATATCGCCCGCCTCCACCGCCTTGTGGAAGGTAACTTCCTGGAGGGTCGGGTTCTCCTTCTCCAGTTCAGTGATACTACGAATAACCCGGATATCCAGGTCGGTAATCTGACCCTTCTTCAGCTTCTCCTCACATCGAGAACAGAAAATACCGCTCTTGACACAGAAATTGTCCAGGATCGTCTTTACCATTGACGCCTCAACCCGTCCCGATAGAGACATGGTAGGGTCTCGTCTGTCTGAGTTTCTCGATCCTTGGGAATCTCGTGCCCGAACAAGCGTTGACCTATCTTAGTCGATTTAGACCGACTTCTAAGCCTAGGGAACCCATGCTTCATAAATGCATTACCTTCACCGGTTCTGAGAGGTCTTAGGTTGCAATCGCTGGCTAGAGACCGTGACAAGCTGGTTGTTATGGTTGGCGGGGGGATTCCATTCCCAAGTATAGGACAACCACCCCACCCGCGACGAACAAGAGTCCTTCGCCAAAGATGAAGAGCGGGAGAGCCTGACCGACGTAGACGAGTGCTGTTAACGCCCCCACAATAGCGATTGAGTTGCCATAGAGAACTAGAAGCGTTCCAACAATGGCATTCAGATATTTCGTACCAGATACTTGCCACGTCGTTATTTAGGGCTTGACAAACGCAGAACGAGCAATTGATGGACGAGATAGTCGAATTCCAGTCGGCGAGTGAATGGGATAAGTGGCTGGCCAAGAACTCCTCAAAATCAAAGGGAATCTGGCTTCGCTTCTTCAAGAGGGCGTCCGACATCTCTTCGGTAAGCACTTCTGAAGCACTGGACGTGGCGTTGTGCTACGGATGGATCACTGGCCAAGCCAAGCCCTATGATGAAAAGTCATGGCTGGGCAGATTCGTCCCTCGAAGACCAAAGAGCATCTGGTCAAAGATCAACACCAAACGCGCCGAGACTCTGATCAGACAAGGAAGAATGAGGCCAGCAGGCCTCAAGCAGGTAAAGGAGGCGAAGAAAGACGGTAGGTGGGACCGAGCATACAGCCCGCCCAGCACTGCGAAACTGCCCGAGGATTTCATCAAAGCACTCCAGAAGAACAAAGAGGCGGAGGCGTTCTTCAAGACGCTTGATCGAGCCAACATCTA
>Ga0137415_10006486_pt1 | contig 11599 bp, 11 predicted proteins | sample CZODoug3_1_1_16f_FD_183082 | JGI IMG/M metagenome (GOLD analysis project Ga0137415, IMG submission 183082) | Vadose zone soil fungal communities from Angelo Coast Range Reserve, California, USA - CZODoug3_1_1_16fungal (Hybrid Assembly) | ecosystem: Environmental > Terrestrial > Soil > Vadose...
GTCCGCGAAGTAGAGACTCAAGATTGCAACCGACTTCAGGCCGGCAAAGGTGGCGTACGCGCGTTCGAGGCCCACCGGCGCGATCACCTTGTGAGCGTATAGGCACCCCGCCAGAAATCCGAGGGCTTCGGCGGTGGCGATCAGTCCGATCACCCCATCCGACAGTCCCAAGGCGGAGAATCGCAACGGCAGCAGCGTACCCAAGAAGCCGGAACCGAGCATGATCAGCGCCGTGCTGATCAGGGGCGGCGCCACCCGCCATGGAATGGCGGTAGCGGGACGTGGGAGCGGTGCGGGCGGCATGTTGCGGGTATTTTGCCACCGCCTGGCGCGCCCGTTACGCTTGTCGGATGACGATACACAAACTATTTCCGACTTTCGTGTACTCCGGTGCCCTCCAGAGACGCGGAGCAAACGAGTTCAACCGTCAGCTATTAAAGGAATGCCGGCAGCTTCGCCATGACGATGCGGCCGGCCGCCGATGGTCTGCCGAGAATTATCCGGGCGGTTATACGTCCTACGGCTCGGTGCATTGGTTACAGCGCATTTCGCCGACCTTCAAGGCCTTGCAAAGCAAGCTGGAGCGGCATGTCAAGGTTTTCGCCAATGCGGTGGAATGGGATCTCGAGGGGCGCGAGCTGAAAATGACGGATTGCTGGCTCAACATCATGCCCAAACATGTGGTGCACGGCCTGCATCTACATCCGCTGTCGACGCTGAGCGGCACCTACTATGTGCACGTCCCGGCGGGCACGCCCGGGATCAAATTCGAGGACCCGCGGCTGGATCGTTTCATGGCGGCGCCGCCGCGCAAGGCCACCGCCAAGCGCGAAATCCGCCCGTGGGGAACATTCCCTGCGGCCGCAGGCCAATTGGTGCTCTTCGAGAGCTGGCTGCGGCATGAAGTGGTGCCGAACCGCGTCGACGCCGAACGCGTCAGCATCAGCTTCAATTACAACTGGTTCTAGCTCGAGCGCCGCGAGGAATGGGGTAAACTGAGCGTCAATGACAAACCGAACATCCGACGCCACCATGGCGGTTTTCCTCGACCTTGAGAACATTGCGTTGGGCGCACGCGACGCCAAGTTCCCGAGCTTCGACATAGAGAAGGTGCTCGAGCGCCTGCTGCTCAAGGGTCACATCGTCGTCAAGAAAGCCTACTGCGATTTCGACCGCTATAAGGACTTCAAGCGCGGCTTGCACGAAGCGGCGTTCGAGCTCATCGAAATCCCGCACGTGCGCCAATCCGGCAAGAACTCGGCGGACATTCGCATGGTCGTCGACGCGCTCGACTTGTGCTACACCAAAGGGCATGTCGATACCTTCGTCATTTTGAGCGGCGACTCGGACTTCTCGCCGCTGGTCAGCAAATTGCGCGAAAACGCCAAGACCGTCATCGGGGTCGGGGTCAAGAACTCGACCTCGGATCTCTTCATCAATAACTGCGACGAATTCATCTACTACGATGACCTGGTCCGCAAAGAGCCTTCCAAGGCGCGCCGCCGTACCGTGGCCGCCGCCCGCCCCTCTGCCGTGTCAACCGAAAATCCACCCGCCGACACGGCGGCCGCCGAGAACAAGGGTCCGGATCTCAACGATGCGATCGAGCTGATCGTGGAAACTCTGGAGGCCTTGGCCGAGGAGCGGGGTGGGAGTGAGCCCATCTGGGGTTCGATGATCAAACAGGCAATCAAGCGACGACATCCTGGCTTCAACGAACGCGCCTATGGGTTCAGATCGTTCAATGATCTATTGGCCGACGGCGAGAAGCGGGGACTACTTAGTCTGCGGCCGGACGAGAAATCCGGCGGCTACACGGTGCGGGTGCTGGATCGACCCGCGCCGCGCGCACCCTAGACGGCCTCGCCCCGCGATCGCGTTGCATCGCGATGCGATTCACCGGCACACGCTAATCGCCTAGGATTCTTCTGACATTCCGCGTAGGACACACCTTAGGCCACCTCAGACGACGTGACCGTGACACCCCGTCCCTCCCCGCCCGGTTTCCCCTTGAACTGGGCCAAAATGTCCGCATTTTGATGTGACTCATCAGTTTGGCGACTACCATGAACTCAAACCGCAGAAAGTCTTGGATGTGGGCGGAAGCCTGTGCGCTCCTCGACGAGGCCGAGCGCAAACATCGGCGTTTCTTCGAGCTGCTGGCCGTGCCCGCGAGCCATCCCGTATGGGAGCCGCCGGCCGACATCTTCGCGGACGGCTCTGATCTCCAGGTGGTGGTGGCATTGCCCGGCGCCCGCGCCGAAGAGGTGGTGGTGCAAATTACGCCGACCGGACTGCAGATCGAAACCATCGTACCGCCGCCTTCGCTCAGCGCCCAGGTAAACGTCGTGCGCTTGGAAATACCCTATGGCCGGATGCGCCGGCGCATCGATCTTCCGCCCGGACGCTATGCGCTGACCGAACGTCAGCTGGATCGCGGGTGCCTGTTTCTGCGGCTCACGAGGGAGGCGCAATGAACGCCGAAGATGTACTGATCATTTTGCCCGTCAGCAACGCGGTACTGTTCCCCGGCGTCGTTCTACCGATCGCCATTGCCGGCAACGCGGCGTTGGCGGCGGCTCAGGAAGCGGTGCGGACTCAGCGCCGCGTAGGACTTTTGCTGGGGACCGATCCTGCCGTCGGCATCGAGGGCGCCGCCGCGCCGGTACCCGAGAATCTGCATCGGGTCGGCACTGCCGCCAGCATCGTGCGTTTCATCACCGCGCCGGACGGTACCCACCATTTGATCGCCCAAGGTGAAGAACGCTTCACGGTGCTGGACTACGTCAGCCGCGAGCCCTTCCTGGTGGCGCGGATAGAGACGCACAAGGAGCCCACGGTTCTGGACCGTGAAGTCGAAGCTCGCGGGCTAAACTTGCGCGAAAAGGCGCTGGAGGCCGTGCAGCTGCTGCCCCAGGCGCCGGGGGAACTCGTCAATGCCATTCGCGGCATCGAATCGGTTCCGGCGCTGGCCGACATGGTGGCGAGCTTCATGGATTTGAAGACCGCCGAGAAGCAGGAGATCTTGGCCACGTTCGATCTCAAGAACCGGCTGGATCGCGTATTGGCCCTGCTCGGCCGGCGCATCGAAGTTCTGAAAGTGTCGCGCCAGATCGATGAGCGGACCCGCGAAGCGTTCGACGAACGGCAGAAGGAAGCCGTGCTGCGCGAGCGGCTGAGGCAGATTCAAAAAGAGCTGGGCGAAACCGACACCTCGTCGGCCGAGATCGACGAAATGAAGCAAGCCATCAAGGACGCCGGCATGCCGCCGGAGGTCGCCGAGCAGACCGAGCGCGAGCTCAAGCGTCTGGAGCGCATGCCGGACTCGTCCGCCGAATACTCCATGACCCGAACCTACCTCGACTGGCTGCTGGCCATGCCCTGGTCCAAGGTCGATCCCGAGACGGTCGACATCGACCAGGCGCGCACCATACTCGATCAAGATCACTATGGGCTCGAGAAGGTCAAACGCCGGATATTGGAATTCCTCGCGGTTCGAAAACTCAATCCCGAGGGCCGCAGTCCCATTCTCTGCTTCGTCGGTCCGCCGGGGGTGGGCAAGACCTCGCTCGGCCAGAGCATTGCCAAGGCGATCGGGCTCAAGTTCGGGCGCGTGAGCCTGGGCGGCGTGCACGATGAGGCGGAGATTCGCGGTCATCGCCGCACCTACATCGGATCGCTGCCCGGTAACATTGCGCAAGCCATGCGCAAGGCCGGCCGGCGCAATCCCGTCCTCATGCTCGACGAAGTCGACAAGCTCTCGGCCAGCCATCAGGGCGATCCGTTTTCGGCGTTGCTCGAGGTGCTGGATCCGGAGCAGAACAACACGTTCCGCGACAACTACCTCGCCGTACCATTCGATTTGTCGAAGGTGCTGTTCATCGGAACCGCCAACGTGTTGGATGCCATACCTCCGCCGCGGCGCGACCGGATGGAAATCATCGAACTGACCGGCTATACCGAAGAAGAGAAACTGCAGATCGCCAAGCGTTACCTGCTCACCCGGCAGCTGACGGCGAATGGCCTCAAAGTGGAACAGATCGAAGTCTCCGAAGAGGCTCTGCGCCGCGTCATCGTCGACTATACCCGCGAAGCGGGAGTGAGGAGCCTGGAGCGGCAGATCGGGGCGCTGCTCCGCAACGCGGCGGTGACCATTGCCTCCGGCGGGGCGCAGAGCGTCTCGATCGGCGTGGACGACGTCGCGCGCGTCTTGGGCGCCGCACGCTTTGAAAGCGACGTAGCCTTGCGCACCAGCGTCCCGGGCGTGGCCACCGGCCTCGCCTGGACCCCGGCGGGCGGCGATATTCTCTTCATCGAGTCCAGCCGCGTGAGAGGCACCGGCAAGCTCATTCTGACGGGACAGCTGGGCGACGTCATGAAGGAGAGCGCCCAGGCCGCCGTCACCTGGGTGAAGTCACAGGCAGATCGCTTGAACATAGATCCTGCCCTCCTGGACGACAGCGACTTGCACATTCACGTCCCAGCCGGCGCAATCCCGAAGGACGGTCCAAGCGCGGGCGTCGCCATTGCCACCTCGTTGGCGTCGCTCCTATCGCAGCGCACCGTGCGGGCGGACGTGGCCATGACCGGAGAGATCAGCCTGCGGGGAGTGGTGATGCCCGTCGGCGGCATCAAGGAAAAATGCGTCGCCGCGGCGCGCGCCGGCATTCGCATCGTGATCCTGCCGGCACGCAATCGCCGTGATCTCGAGGACATTCCGGAGAGCGTGCGCGCGAAGCTCGAGTTCGTCTGGGCGGAGAAGATCGACGACGTCCTCGCCCGGGCGTTGGGAGATGCGCCTCCGGCACAACGGGCGGCGGCCTAACCCAACCAGCCCGGCGCGCTCGCCGCCGGCGAGCTAGAAAACGCGGCCTTCGCCGGCAAGGCGTTGGTCCACTTCGTTTTCCGCCTCCAGCCAGTCCTCGAGGTCGTGACCGGCGGCGAATCCACGCCGAGCGGCTTTGAGGTAGGCCGTCAAGGCAATCGAGACCTGGCGGTCTTCGACGATGTGCGGCACGGCGTACGACGCCGCCTTGCCGAGGAGACCGATCGACGTCAGCCGCTTCGGCTCGCCGACCCGAGTCATGATGCTGCGTTCGTGGGGTCGCGCCGTGATGCAGCGCTCCAAGGTCGTATCGCTGATGCTCATGAAAACCTCCGCGAACAGTGGGTTTCGATGGCGTCCATGCTGCGGCCGAGTATAGGCGCACCGTGTGACCGTTGCATTAACCCGGAATGAACATCCACACCGCCGCCGCGTCCATGACAGCGGTGGCCACCCAACCGAGAACGATGAACGAGCGGCTCGCCGTGAAAGCGCCCATCACGGACTTCTTCGAGACCAGCAGGATGATCACCGTCATGAGCGGCACCGCGACAATCCCATTGATCACCGCGCTCCAGAACAGGGACCCCCGTGATGAGCCCGGGTCCGACCCTCGCCAATGGGTGCTCTTTCAAGCGGGCCCAAATCATGTCCAGCGACAATTTCACCTCACCACGAGAACGGCTGCCCCCTGAATACGGCCGTCTCGCACGTCGTGGACTGCCTCACTCGCAGAGTGTAGCGGATAGCGCGTCGTGAAGGTCTGTATCCGAGCCTCTCGCGCTACCGGCAAAAACGTCGCCGCATCGCGCCGCGTGAGATTGGCCACTGAAACGAGCTGCCGCTCCTCCCATAAGATGCTGTATGGGAATGAGGGGATGTCGCTCATGTGAATGCCGCCGCAGACGACTTTTCCGCCTTTCTTCACGGCTTTGAGTCCCGCGGGTACGAGTCCGCCGACGGGCGCAAAAATGATGACGGCATCCAAGAGTTCGGGTGGCGCCTCCTCGGAGCCACCCGCCCAAACGGCCCCGAGGGAACGCGCAAAGGTCTGTGCGGCGTGATCGCCCGTGCGCGTGAATGCAAAGACCTCGCGCCCCTGCCACCGGCACACTTGAGCAATCACATGTGCTGCTGCGCCAAAACCATACAAGCCAATCGTTTTAGCGTCGCCGGCGGCAGCCAGCGAGCGCCAGCCGATCAAGCCGGCGCACAGCAACGGTGCCGCCGCGATCGGATCGGGAAACGCATCCATCGGAATGGCGAAGGCTGCGTCCGCGACGACATGAGTGGCAAATCCGCCGTCTCGGTCATATCCGGTAAATGTCGGTGCATCGCACAGATTCTCGCGGTTGGAAATGCAGTACTCGCACTGACCGCAGGTCTTTCCCAACCAAGGAATCCCCACACGCTGCCCGATCATCAAAGTACCGGCGCCCGGGCCCAGCGATTCCACGATGCCGACAATTTCGTGCCCGGGTACGATGGGATAATGGACATGGGGCAACTCGCCGTCGATGACGTGCAAATCCGTCCGGCACACGGCGCAGGCTTCGACGCGAATGCGAATCTCGCCGGCCCCCGGCACGGGATCCGGCCGCTTTTCCAGAATTAGCGGCCCGCCTCGTGCATGTAGTGCCATAGCATGCATCGAGAATGCCTAACCACCGCTGAGTTCGCCGATGGCCGAGAGGAGCGCTTTGGTATCGACCGGCTTGCTGAGAAAGCGGCAGTGAGGAATGGACGTCTTGACCACCCGCATCATTGACGGCAAATCGCCGCTCAGCAGGATGGCCGGGACGTCGCGGCCATGCTGAATGCGCAATTGCTGAAGAACGTCGAGTCCGGTCAGCTTTCCATCGAGATGATAGTCCGTGATCAACACATCGCCCGGCCGCATGCCGACCAACAGGCTCTGAGCATCCGCAACGGTGGCCGCCGTCCGCGTTTCAAACCCTTCGAGAGTCAGAAAGATTTCTGTGGCGATGCGCACCGAGTCGTTGTCTTCCAGCAGAACCAATCGGCATCTGGACAGCCCGTTTGGCATCGAGACGTCGCCATCCTCACGCACCGGTGCCTCCGCGTCGGACAGCAATCGAAAATTGCAGCAGCCGCTGCGCCATTGAACTAACTTCGCCCATTGCAGAGCCTCAATACGGAGGGGTGAGCGCGGGCCTGGCGATCCGTTGAATAGTGGTATCGACGATATCACAATTCCCGTTTGCGGGAGAAAAGCGCGGCGATCCCGGACTCTGAGTTGAGGGATCGGCGCATTTCTTTCGGGAATTCACAGGTGTACATACTCGATCCATCCCGGCAGACTGACTATTGGCGCGAAAGGGGCAGTCATTGGGCAAAAGCAACGAGAACGGGCCGGGTTCCGATCGCATTCTCGAGCAATTGTTGGAGATTGCCCGGGCCTCGGCGCTCGCAGAAATGGCAAGCGGTATCGCTCACGAGCTCAATCAACCGTTGGGCGCGATCGCGACCTTTGCCCAAGCCGGCGAGCGCATGCTGAACCGGCCCGAACCCATGGTGAGCCGCGCCCTGGAGGTATTTAGCCAGATCAACTTGGCGGCGCTCGGCGCAGGCGAAGGCATTCAGCGCATCCGCCGCCTGTTTCGCCAAGGATCGCCGACGCGCACGCGATGCCAGCTACCGGAACTCATTGCGGAGTTGCGGCCGGTGCTCGACGCCCTCGCCCTGTGCACGAAGAGCACCGTGAGCGTGGATCTACCGGATTCCGTGCCTGATTTGCTGATTGATCGACTGCGAATCCAGCACGTGTTGATCGCGTTGGCCCAAAACGCCGTCGACGCCGGCGCGCAAGCGTCGGATACACCCTCGATCCGGATCGACGTATCCGCCGACCGCTATTCCGTGGAGACCGGCGTCACGGATTCCGGTGCCGGGGTTCCGGCCGACGTACGAGAGCAGCTGTTCCGCCCGTTCTTTACGACGAAACCTCAGGGCACCGGTCTCGGCTTGGCGTCGAGCCGTGCCATCATCGAGTCCCATGAGGGAACCATAGGGTTTGATAATTTGCCGGCGGGCGGCAGCCGCTTTTGGTTCCGCCTGCCGGTTGCGGGAGCATGATCGAGTACCTATGACGAAACCAAATGAAAAAAGCGCTGTGCCCACAGTTTATGTGGTTGACGACGACGATGGGATGCGGCGCGCCCTCGATACACTGTTGAGCACGGTCGGATACACGACGGCGGTTTTTTCGTGCGCCAGCGAATTTCTGGCGAACTTCAAGACAGACGCATCGGGTTGCCTGGTGCTGGATATTCGCATGCCGGACATGAGCGGCTTGGAGCTGCAGCAGCATCTCAATCACATAGGCTCCATGCTGCCCGTCATTTTCATTACCGGTCACGGCGACGTGCCCATGGCCGTGCAGGCGATGAAGGAAGGCGCTTTCGAATTCATTCAGAAGCCATTCCGGGATCAAGACTTGCTCGATCGTATCAATCACGCCCTGAAGCAAGATTCCGAGAATCGCAGCACGGTAGCGCGCCGCACGGAAGTGCTGCACCGGTTCGAATCCCTGACCCCGCGCGAACGACAGGTCATGGATATGGTCGTGGATGGCGCGGCGAACAAGGTGATCGCCATCGATCTGGACTTGAGCGAGCGCACGGTGGAGATTCACCGCGCCAAGGTCATGGAAAAGATGGGCGCCCGTTCGGTTGCGCACCTCGTCAAGCTGCATTTGACGATGTCCGATACCTAGCACGCTACGCGCGGCTCGCAAAGCCGGCGGCTGCGGCGCGGCAGCGCGATCGTATTGCCCGCCCTCGGACAATAGGTTATCAGTGGCGCATGGACGCGATTCTCTCGTTGGCTGCGATGCCGCCCGCCCGCGCTGCGCAATACCCTCCGCTCGCTGAGCAGGCGTTCAGCCGGGCCGCCGGAGGCCCTCTGGTGGTCGGCAACGCGCTGGAGCTGCTGATCGACGCGGCCGCGCACTACGATGCGTGGCTGAAGGCGATCCGCGGCGCGCGCCTGCGCGTACTGCTCGAGAACTACATCATCCGGGATGACGAGGTCGGCTGCGAATTTCGGGATGCGCTGGTCGAACGTGCGAGGGCCGGTGTCATGGTCGCCGTGGTGGTTGATTGGTTCGGCTGCCTCGGTCAGTCGCGCCGCCGCTTCTGGACCCCCTTGCGCGCCGCCGGCGGCAAGGTACGGGTGTTCAACCCGCCGCAGTGGGGCGAGCCGTTCGGTTGGATCAGCCGCGATCACCGCAAATTGCTGGCGGTCGACGGTTTTCACGGCTTTCTATCCGGCGTGTGCATCAGCGCAAAATGGCTCGGCAACCCGGCGCGCGGCGTGCCGCCCTGGCGCGATACCGGCGTGGCAGTGCGCGGACCCGCCGTGGCGGAAATCGAGGCTGCATTTGCGCAGAGCTGGAGCAGCTTGGGCACGGCGCTGGGGGATTTGTCGGCGGATCCCCAGCCGATCGAGCCTCGAGGCTCGGTGGCGTTGCGGGTGATCGCCACGCAGCCGCCCTACGCCAGCGTGTATCGGCTCGATCAACTGATCGCCTCCACGGCCCGCAGCACCCTGTGGCTCACCGATGCCTATTTCGTGGGTATTGCGCCCTACGTGCAGGCACTGGTCTCGGCCGCCCGCGATGGCGTCGACGTGCGCATGCTGGTGCCGGGCAGCAGCGACATACCGATCATTTCCGGCGTGTCGCGCTCGGGCTATCGTCCGCTGTTGAAGGCGGGCATTCGAGTGTTCGAATGGAACGGTTCGATGCTGCACGCGAAAACAGCGGTCGCCGATGGTCTGTGGGCTCGAGTGGGATCTTCGAACCTCAATATCGCGAGCTGGCTCGGCAATCGCGAAATCGACGTGGCGGTGGAGGACGCCGGTTTCGCCGGCCTGCTTGCCGCTCAGTACGAACGCGATTTGCAGAACGCCACCGAAATCGTGTTGGCGCCGCGCCGATATCGCCGCAGCGAGCGGATTCTCGATAGCACGGCGCGCCCGCCCAGAGTCCACCGCGCCGGCGGCAGTACCAGCCGCGCGGCGGCCGGCGCGCTGCGCATCGCGAACAGAGTTGGAGCCGCTCTGGCGAATCGTCGCGTGCTCGCCGATGCATCCAGAGGCCCGCTGCTTGCCGGCGCGCTGCTGCTGGCGGCGCTTTCGGTCATCGGGGTTCTGTGGCCGCGAGTGATCGCCTGGCCGCTCGCGGCATTGGGCGGCTGGCTGGCCCTCAATCTTGGCGTTCGCGGTTGGCGTAAACTCGGGCGGCGACGCAAACCGCGGGGTACGACGGACGGAGGTCGCGGCCCATGACCCATGTTCTCGGCAGCGATAGATTCTACACCTGCCCCATGCACCCCGACGTTCGGCGCGCCGGACCCGGGACTTGTCCGAAGTGCGGGATGGCGCTCGAGCCTTTGGCTGCATCGGCCCCGGAGGACACCGCAGAGCTCGATGATATGACGCGGCGCCTTTGGATCAGCGTCGTGCTCACGGCCCCGGTTCTGCTCGCGAGTATGGGGGACTATCTGCCAGCCTTGGGATTGAGTCGCTGGCTCGGACACGATTTGTCCAACGTCTTGCAAGGTGTATTCGGCACACCAGTGGTCGTGTGGGCGGGCTGGCCGTTCTTCGAACGCGCGTGGGCGTCGTTCAAGACTTGGCAACTCAACATGTTCAGCCTGATCGGGTTGGGCACCGGAGCGGCGTACGTCTTCAGTGTCCTCGCCCTGGCGCGGCCGGAACTGCTGCCGAGCGCCTTCAAAATGAACGGCGCCGTGCCGCTGTACTTTGAGTCCGCCGCCGTGATCACCACCCTGGTGCTGGTGGGCCAGGTCTTGGAACTGAGAGCCCGTTCGCGCACCAATGCCGCAGTCAAGTCTCTGCTGGCGCTCGCACCCAACCTCGCGGTCCGGGTCAAACCAGACGGCGCCGATGAAGAAGTTCCGCTCGAAGAAGTACAAGTCGGAAACGTTTTGCGTGTCAAACCCGGCGGCAAGGTACCGGTCGACGGCGCGGTCACGGAGGGCCGCTCGAACGTCGACGAATCGATGATCACGGGCGAGCCCACGCCGGCGGAAAAAACCGCGGGTGACCGGGTCACGGCCGGAACGGTGAATCAGACCGGCTCTTTCCTGATGCGGGCGGAAAAGATCGGCGCCGACACACTGCTCGCGCAAATCGTGCAAATGGTGAGCGACGCCGGCCGCACGCGCGCACCGATCCAGAAACTCGCCGATCAGGTGTCCGCGTGGTTCGTGCCCGCGGTCATCGCGATTGCCGTTGCAGCTTTCGTCGTCTGGGCGGTAGTCGGGCCGCCTCCGGCGCTCGCCCATGGGCTAGTGGTGGGCGTGTCCGTGCTCATCGTCGCCTGCCCGTGCGCACTCGGGCTCGCCACACCCATATCCATCATGGTCGGCGTCGGCCGCGGAGCACAGGAAGGCGTGCTGATCAAGGATGCGGAAGCGTTGGAGCTCCTGGAAAAAGTCGATACGGTCGTGATCGACAAGACCGGCACGTTGACGGAAGGCAAGCCCAGGGTACAGCGGGTAGTGGCGGCACCGGGCTTCACCCCGGCCGACGTGTTGGCGTATTGCGCCGCCTTGGAGCGGCTGAGCGAACACCCCCTGGCGCAGGCGATCATCGCGCATGCCGACGAACGAGCGGCGCCCGCACTCCGCGTCCGGGATTTTGAATCTGTGACGGGCAAGGGCGTGCGCGGTCAGGTCGAGGGCAGAGCGCTCGCACTGGGCAACGCGGCGATGCTGCAGTTCACCG
>Ga0137415_10006487_pt1 | contig 11597 bp, 8 predicted proteins | sample CZODoug3_1_1_16f_FD_183082 | JGI IMG/M metagenome (GOLD analysis project Ga0137415, IMG submission 183082) | Vadose zone soil fungal communities from Angelo Coast Range Reserve, California, USA - CZODoug3_1_1_16fungal (Hybrid Assembly) | ecosystem: Environmental > Terrestrial > Soil > Vadose...
CTTGGAGGGCGCCCAGGCGCTGGCCGACAAGGGGCACTGGAGCGGGGGCATGAAGCGGAACCGTCGGTGGGTTGAGGCGACCCTCGGCGACCGGCTCTCGATCGCCCCTGGGCTCGGGCCGGGGCTGGCGGGGCTGCTCTTCGAGTCTGAGACCTCGGGCGGGCTCCTCTTCGCGACCCCCCCCGCGACGGCCGGCCGGGTGCGGGAGGGGTTCCGGGCGCGCGGCGAGCCCTGCTGGGAGGTCGGCGAGGTCACGCGCCAGGTGGGCATCCGCGTCGCGTAAACCCCCAGCGGCGGGGGCGACCGGCGGCGCTCGGGGGTCTAGCGGGGCTGTGTCTGCTGCTTCAGGAAGGCCAACAAGCGCTTCTTCAACTCGGGTGGGAGCTCGTCTTCCTTGAGACGGTTCGCGGCGGTGATCGTTCCCTTGTAGGTGTTGACGAAGGCGATGCAGGGCCGGCAGCCTTCGAGGTGCCATTCCAGGAGCTTGGCCTGATCGCGGGGGAGCGTCCCGTCCAGGTAGTCGCCCAGCACCTCGGCGATCCTCGCACACTCCATGGCCTCGCTCATCATTGACACTCCTATTATAGCTCCATGTCCTTAAGGATGCGGGGCCGGGCGGCACCGATTCTCCCGCTGGCCCGCGCGGCCTGACGGCCTGGTCCCCACCCGCCGATGACGCGGCGCGCCGCCCTGCTGACGCCCTTCGCCCCCCCCTCGGTCCGCGGCAACGCCATCACCGTCGATCGGATCGCGAGGGGGCTCGCGGAACGGGGGCTCGACGTCCGCGTCTGGGATCTCTCGGTGACCCCGGAGGCGGCGGTCGAGGCCGGGGTGGGATTATACCGTCCCGCCCTGGTCCACGCCTTCCATGCCTTCCGGGCCGGGCCGCTGGCCCTGCGCCTCGCGCGCCGCTTGGACGCGCCGCTCCTTGTCACGGTCACCGGCACCGACGCGAACGACGACCTCGTCGATCCCGAGCGCGCCCCCGCGGTCCGCCAGGTCCTCGAGGGGGCGCGGGCGATCGCCGTGTTCCACGAGTCGATCCGGGAGCGGATCGCCGGGGCGCTGCCCGGCGTAGTCGGGCGCATCGCGGTGGTCCCGCAGAGCGTCCGGCTGCCGCCGGGGGAGCCCTTCGACCTCGCCGCGCGGTGGCCGCTCCCCGCCGATCGGGTCCTCTTTCTGTTCCCCGCGGGCGTCCGGCGCGTCAAGCGGCCGCGCTTTCCGCTCACCCCGTTCGACCGGCTCGCGGCCGGGCGGCCCGAGGTGCGGCTCCTCTACGTGGGCCCGGTCCTGGACCCCCTCGAGGGTGAGGCGCTCCGGGCGGAGATCGCGCGGCGTCCGTGGGCCCGCCACCTCGGCGCCGTACCCCACCCGCAGATGCGCTGGCTGCTCGAGGCCGCGGACGCCGTCATCAATGCGTCCGCGGCCGAGGGCGGCATGGCCAACTCCGTGCTCGAGGCGATGGCGGTCGGCCGGGCCGTCCTCGCCTCCGACATCGAGGGCCACCGCTCGCTCGTCGAGGACGGCATCACGGGGCTCCTGTTCAGGACGGAGGAGGAGCTCGAGGCGGGCGCGCGGCGTCTCATCGACGAGCCAGGTCTCCGCCGTGCGCTCGGCCACGCCGGGCAGGACAAGCTCCTCCGCCTCTACCCGCCCGAACGGGAGCTCGACGACTACCTGGCGCTCTACCAGCGGCTCGTTGGGGCCCACCAGACGTGACCGAGGGTCGCGCGAAGGCCGAGTTTCGTTGACTGGTGTGCCAGGCCGTCTCATAATATTAATGACGGCGGACGGATCCACGGCACTGCCCTTGCGGAGGTTTCGCCCGGTGCGTCTTGATGGTCGGCTCGCGGAAAGGAGCGTTGATGGCCCAGGATGCGCGCGTCCAGGAATTCGTGAAGTCGTTCCAGTCTCTGCACTCCGAGGTGCAGAAGATCATCGTCGGCCACGACGACGTCATCCTGAGCGTGCTCGTCGGGCTCTTCGCGGGCGGTCACGTCCTGCTCGAGGGCGCACCCGGCCTCGGTAAGACCCTTCTCGTCCGCACGCTCGCCGAGGGGCTGGAGCTCTCGTTCTCGCGGATCCAATTCACCCCCGACCTGATGCCCGCCGACATCGTCGGGACCAACATCATCGTCGAGGACACGAACGGTCGGAAGCGGTTTGAGTTCCAGCAGGGACCGATCTTCGGCCATATCCTGCTCGCCGACGAGATCAACCGCGCCACCCCCAAGACCCAGTCGGCGCTGCTCGAGGGCATGCAGGAAGGCAGCGTGACGGTCGGCGGCGCCACGCGCCCGCTCCCGGCGCCCTTCTTCGTGCTGGCGACGCAGAACCCGATCGAGATGGAGGGGACGTACCCGCTTCCCGAGGCCCAGCTCGACCGCTTCATCTTCAAGGCGCGCGTGCGGTACCCCGCGATCGAGGAGCTGAACGCGATCATCGAGCGCACGACCCGACCCCGCGAGGTCGAGGTCCGGCGCGTGCTGAGCGGGCCGGTCGTGCTGCGGCTCCGCGAGCTCGTCCGCGAGGTGCCGATCGTCTCCCACGTCCGCGACCTGGTGTCGCTGATCGTCATGACGACCCATCCGGCCTTCGAGCACGCCCCGGAGATCACCAAGCGGTTCGTGCGCTACGGCTCGAGCCCGCGCGGGGCGCAGGCCATGGTGCTCGGCGCGAAGGTGCTCGCGCTGTCCCAGGGACGGTACAACGTGAGCGCCGAGGACATCCGCGCGATGGCGGCGCCGGCGCTCCGCCACCGGATCATCCTGAACTTCGAGGGCGAGGCGGAGGGCATCGACAGCGACACGATCGTCGCGCGGGCGGTCGAGAGCGCCGAGCGACTGGCCGTGCGCGAAAAAGAAGTCTTCCTCCGCTAGGGCGCGCATGGTCGACCCCACCCGTCTCGACCGTCTGGTCCGGGGAGTCGCGAGACAGGTGCGCCGGCGCCGCCTCGAGTTCTACGGGCTCAAGGGGGCGTTCTACGGGGCCGTGGCCGCGGTCGTGCCGCTCCTCGCCAAGGGCCTGGTCGGCCCGATGGCGGCGGCGGTCGCCGTCGCGCTCGTCGCGCTCGGCGCCGTGGCGGGCGCGCTCTGGGGCCTCGCCCTCGCCACTCCCCGGGCAGATGTCGCGCGCGTCGCCGACCGGGCGCTCGGTCTCGAGGACCGGGTCGCGACCGCCTTCGAGTGGGCCGCACGGCCCGACCGGACGCCGCTCGTGGACCTGCTCGTCGCGGACGCGATCGCCCACGTCGAGCGTCTGGCGTCCGCCCAGGCCGTCCGGCGCGTGCTGCCGGGGGAGGCGCGCCTGCTGCCTCTGCCGTTGCTGGTCGTCCTGGTTCTCGCCGTCGCCCCCGCCGTCCGGCTTCCCGTCAATCGGCTGCCCGACTTCTCGGCGCACTCCGACATCGAGGGCTCGCCGGACCGCACCGGCAAGCTCGAGAGCAGCGAGCAGACGCTCGCGAAGCCCGACCCCGTCAAGGTGGGGCCGCTCTCGGAGCGGGACCTCGAGCGGGCCTCGGCCAGCCTGGTGAGCGCCGGCGATCGTCCCGCGCTCTTCAAGGACACGGCGCTCGGCGGTCAGCGGCCGGACTTCAACAGCTTCCTCAGGAAGGGGGACGAGCGGCTCAAGCTGCTCGAGCAGATCGACGCGCTGCCCGACCTCCGGTCGGACTTCACCCAGAGCGAATATAAGATGATGCTCGACCAGACCAAGGCCCTGACGGCGGAAGGCCTTCGGCCCGATCAGATCCCGCCCGAGAAGCTCCGCGAACTGCTGCAGGAGATGGAGCAGACGGGGCGCAAGGAGACGCCGGAGGCGTCCCAGAACGCCACCCAGGGGCTACGGGCGCTCGACCGCGGCGACCAGGCGAAGGCCCTCGACGCGATGAACCGGTCGCTCAACACGCTGCGTCGCGCGGAGGAGGAGCGCAAGGGCGCCCTCAACCTCAGCGGGGGCAAGCAGGGCGAGACCGGCCGTCGGAGCAGCGACAGCGGCGACAGCAAGGACCCCGGCAACCCCGAGCAGGAGGATCCCGGCGGGAGCAAGGGGTTGGAACCCGGCAAGGGGCCGAGCGATCACCCCCAGGGCGAGGCGACGCCGCGGCTGTCCGCCAAGCCCCACGACTCCTCGCTCGAGGGCGACCCGCGGAGCGGCAAGAAGGACAGCATCGAAACCAACACGTACGGCCGCGCGGCCCGGGTGCCGTCGCGGCTCCCGGTCGGCAGCGCGTTCGAGCAATACCAGCGGATGATGGAGGAGGCAATCGCCCGTGAACAGGTGCCCCGCGACTATCAGCCACAGGTCAAGGACTACTTCCGGGCGCTGAGCGAGAAGTAGCGTCGTGGCCTCGCGGACGGTTCAGGAATTCTTCACGCCCGAGTTCCTCGCGCGTCTCGAGCGCCTCTCCCTCGTCTCCCGCCGCCCGTTCCGGGGCCGGCTCACCGGCGAGCGCCGGAGCCCCCGCAAGGGGCAGAGCGTCGAATTCTTCGACTACCGGCCCTACGGGGTCGGCGACGACCTGCGCTACGTCGATTGGAACATCTTCGGTCGGCTCGAGCGCCTCCACGTCAAGCTGTTTCTCGACGAGGAGGACCTCCGCGTGCACCTCCTGGTCGACGCGTCGGCGTCGATGGGCGTCGGCGGCAAGCTCGCCTACGCCGTCCGGCTCGCGGCCGCGCTCGGCTTCGTGGCGCTCGTCAGCCTCGAGCGCGTGGGGGCCGCGCTCCTCCGCGACCGGGTCGCCCAGGCGTGGCCGGCCGCCCGGGGGCGTCGGCACTTCGTGTCGCTGGTGGAGTTCCTGGCCCGGGCGCGCGCGGACGGCGCGACCGGGCTCAACCGGGCGCTCGAGAGCTACGCGATCGGCTCCCGCGAGCCCGGCGTGGCCGTCGTGCTCTCGGACCTGCTCGACCCGGCGGGCTTCGAGCGCGGGCTCCGCGCCCTGGTGGAGCGCCGGTTCGACGTGCACGTCCTGCACGTCCTGGCGCCGGAGGAAGTGAACCCTCCGGGTGGCGGCGACCTCCGGCTCCGCGACAGCGAGACCGCCGAGCGGCGGGAGGTGACGCTCGACGCCGAAGGGCTCGAGGCCTACCGGCAGCGACTCCAGCGCTTCCTCGACGGCGCCGAACGGTTCTGCCGCAGCCACGAGATCGGGTACCGGCGCGTCGTCAGCGACACGTCGATCGAGCAGTTCGTGCTGTCTCAGCTCAAGGAGGTCATGCTGGCGTGACCTTCCTGTCTCCGTTCGCGTTCGCGCTCCTCTCGCTGGCGGCGCCGCTGCTGCTCCTCTACTTCCTGAAGGTCCGACGCCGCGAGCGCACGGTGTCGAGCGTCCTGCTGTGGGAGTCGACGGCGCGCGACCGCCAGGCCTCGACCGCCTTCCAGCGCTTCCAGCGCGACCCGCTCCTCATCCTGCAGCTCCTCGCGCTGCTCGCGCTGGCGCTGGCGCTGGCGCGGCCGACCGCGACCCTCCTCGGCCACGGGGCGCGGAAGGTCGTCGTGGTGCTCGACACCTCGGCCTCGATGAAGGCCACCGATGTGGCGCCGTCGCGCTTCGCGCTGGCGAAGAAGGAGGCCCGGGCGCTGGTCGACCGGCTCGGTCTCGGCGCCGAGGTGATCGTCATCGAGGCCGGCGTCAACCCGCGCGTCACCGCCCCGCTGAGCCGCGACCACGACCGGGCGGCCACCGCGCTGGCCGGCGCCCAGGCGCACGACGTCCCCAGCCGCCTGGCCGAGGCCGTCCGGACCGCGCGCGCCCTCACCGCCGACGACCCCCATGCGGAGATCCAGGTGTTCACCGACGGCACCCATCTGCCGGCGGAGGGCGACGGCCTCGGCGATCCACGGATCCGGTGGCACGGGGTCGGACGGCGGAGCGACAACGTCGGGATCACGAGCTTCGCGATCCGCAAGGACTACTTCAGCAGCTTCGAGTACCAGGCGTTCCTGTCGCTCGTCAACTTCGGCAAGACCGAGAAGTCGTTCGCGTTCACGCTGGAGCTCGACGGGAAGACCCTGGCCTCGAAATCGCTGACGCTCGGGCCCGACGTCCGGCGCGCCATGGTGGTCCCGTTCGGCAACCAGGGCGGTGGCGTCGTCACCGCCCGCCTCGACGTAGCCGACGATCTCGTCGCCGACAACGTCGCCTACGCCGTGCTCCCGCCGCCGCGCAAGATCGCGGTCCTCCTCGTCACCCCCGGCAATCTGTTCCTCGAGAAGGAACTCCGCACCGACCCCCGGGTGTCCCTCCAGCTGCGGACGCCGGACGCGTACGGCGGCGGCATGGAGGGCTTCGACGTCGTGGTGGTCGACAGCGTGAACCCGCCGCGGATCGGTCGCGGCCGGTACATCCTCGTCAACAGCGCCCCGGGCGACGTGCCGATCCAGCTGCTCGGCCGCGTGGAGCGGCCGGCCATCCTCGACTGGGACCGCAGCAGCCCCATCATGCGCAACGTCGATCTCGCCAAGGTCGTCGTCGAGGACGCGGTCCGGATGCGGCCGCTCGCCGCCGGCAAGGCGGTCGTCGAGTCGGCGGCGGGGCCGCTCGTCTACGCGCTCGAGGAGCCGGATCGCAAGGCGCTGTTCGTGGGGTTCGACCTGTTCCGCTCAGACCTCCCGCTCCACGTCGCGTTCCCGCTGATCCTGTCGAACGCGCTGCGCTGGCTGCATCCGGCGGGGCTCGACCAGGCGAGCCTCCAGCTCGCCTCGGGCCAGCCGATCGTCCTGCCCGTCGAGCACGGCGTCACCGCGGCGACGGTGCTGACGCCCGCCGGGCGCCGGGTGCCCGCGCAAGTCGTCCGCGGCGTGCTGACCTTTGCCGACACCGACGAGATCGGGGTCTACCGGATCCTGACCGTGCGCGGCGAGACGCGGGTCGCCGTCAACCTGATGAACGCGGACGAGTCGAACCTCACCCCGCGCCCGTTGCCCGCGCCGGGGGCGGCCGGCGCCGCGGCCGCGGCGCCCGTGCTGGTCGAGCGCGAGCTGTGGCCGCCCTGCCTCGGGATCGCGGTGCTGCTCCTCGTCGTCGAGGGCCTCCTCTACTGGCGCCGGCAGACGGGGGGACGGCTCCGCCCGCCCGCCGGGCGCGGCGACCGCTGGGCGCTCGCGCTGCGCGGCGCGCTCGTGGCCGTCCTGCTGCTGGCCCTGCTGCGGCCGACCCTGCCGCGGTGGGTGGACCGCCTGAACGTCGTGTTCCTGCTGGACGAGTCCGACAGCGTGAGCCTCGCCGCGCGGGAGGGCGCCTACCGATTCGCCGCGGAGGCCGTCCGGGGCAAGCGGGGCGGGGACCGGGCGGGGCTGATCGTGTTCGGCAAGGAGCCGCTGGTCGACCAGAGCCTGTCCGAGCGGGGCGTCCTCGAGCGGCCGAAGGCGCAGGTCGGGGGGCGGGCGACGAATCTCTTCCAGGCGATCGAGCTCGGACTCGCGAGCCTACCGCCGGGCGAGGCCAACCGGCTGGTCCTCCTGACCGACGGCCGTCAGAACGAGGGCGATGCGTTGGCGGCGGCCGCGGCGGCCCGGGAGCAGGGCGCCGACATCTTCTTCGTGCCCACGCCGCTGACGTTCACCCAGGAGGTCGCGCTCGAGTCCCTCCTCCTGCCCGAGGAGGTGAAGTACGGCGAGCCGTTTGAGGCCAAGATTGTGGCCTGGAGCGAGCGGGACACCCAGGGGCGGCTCTCGCTCTACCGGAACAGCCAGTTTCTCGGTTCCCAGGTCGTGCGGCTCTCGGCCGGCAAGAACGTCTTCGTCTACCGTCAGGCGCTCGACAAGAGCGGCGTCCACGTCTACCAGGCCGGCATCGAGGTCGAGGGCGATACCCTCGAGGATAACAACCGGGCCGTCGGGACCGTCGTCGTCCGCGGGCGCCCCGCCGTGCTGCTGGCCGAGAAGGACGGGGGGCAGGCGCTGTCACTGGCGAGCGCGCTCCGGTCGCAAAGCATCGACGTCACGGTCGTCGGGGCTGAGCAGATCCCCCGCGACCTGGCGGGGCTCCAGCGGTACGACGGCCTCATCCTGTCCGACGTCTCCTCGCTCAAGCTCACGAAGCCGCAGATGGCGAACATCCGGGACTACGTCCGCGACTACGGTGGCGGGCTGATCATGATCGGCGGCGACGAGAGCTTCGGCCTCGGCGGCTACTACCGGACGCCGATCGAGGAGGCGCTGCCGGTCACGATGGAAGTCAAGCAGAAGCTGGAGGTGCCGAGCCTGGGGGTGGTGCTGTCGATCGACCGCTCGGGCTCGATGGCGATGTCGACGGACGAGAAGGTGACGAAGCTCGACCTCGCGAAGGAGGCCGCGCACCTGGTGGTCGACCTGCTCAACGAGCGGAACGAAGTCGGCGTGATGAGCTGGGACACCGAGTTCCTGTGGGATTCGCCGCTGCGCAACGCCAAGGACAAGGCCGGCATCCATCGCGCGATCGCGACCATCCGGGCGGGGGGCGGCACCGACGGCTACCCGGCGCTCAAGGAGTGCTACCGCGTCCTCTACGACAGCCCCGCCGTCCTCAAGCACGTGATCTTCCTCTCCGACGGGCAGATGACGCGCGGCGACTTCATCGGGCTCCTGAGCCGCATGGCCAAGGACAAGATCACCGTGTCGACCATCGCCATCGGGACCGACGCGGACGTGCAGCTCATGCGGGACATCGCCAAGTGGGGCAAGGGGCGCTTCTATTACACGGAGGACCAGCAGACGCTTCCCCGCATCTTCGCGCTGGAGACCCAACTCGCGTCGAAGGCCGCGCTCGTCGAGCAGCCGTTCCGGCCGGGCGTGACGGCCCCCGGCCACGAGGTCCTCCAAGACATCGACTGGAAGGCGGTACCGCCGCTCGGCGGCTACGTCGCGACCACGCTCAAGAGCACCGCCGACCTCCTGCTCCTGACGCATCAGGAAGATCCGCTCCTGGCCACCTGGCGTTACGGGCTCGGCCGGGCGGCCGCGTTCACGTCGGACGCGAAGGCCAAGTGGGGCGTGCTCTGGCTGCGCTGGCGCGACTTCAACAAGTTCTGGGCGCAGCTCGCCCGCTGGACCCTCAAGAGTGGCTCCCGCGGCGACACGGTGGCCAGCGTGAGCCGCCAGAACGGCGTCGGCGAGGTCACCGTCGAGGCCGTCGACGGCAGGGGCGAGTTCATCAACTTCCTCGACGCCGAAGTGGGGGTGGTGACGCCGGGCCGGCAGCGGACCGTCGTCGCCCTCGAGCAGGTCGCGCCCGGCCGCTACCGCGGGCGGTTCCCCGCCCCGCAGGAGGGCGTGTACCTCGTCGGCGTGTCCGAGCGCCGGGGCGGGAGCATGGTCGGTTCGCACCTCGCGGGCCTGGTGGTCCCGTATGCCCCGGAGCTGCGGGAGCTCGGGGTCGACGAGACGCTGCTGCGCGAAGTCTCGGAGATGACGGGCGGGGACGCGCTGGCGTCGCCCCGGGACGCCTTCGTGCGCGCGCGGCGCCAGTCGCGGGTCGCCGTCGACCTCTGGCCGTGGATGGTTGGATTCGTCGCCGTGATGCTGCTGCCCGAGATCGGGCTGCGCCGCGTGGGGCCCGGCACGCTCGCCGGGATCTTCCGGCGCTCCCGCCGCCGTGACGGAGCGGCCGGCCGATGAGCCGGACTCGGAGCCTCGCGCTCGGCGCGATCATTCTCGGCGGTCTGGCGGGATCGGCGGACGCCGCCGTGAAGCGGAGCATGCTGGTGATCCCCTTCGAGACGCTGGCGCTGGCGGGTGAGGAGGCGTGGATCGGCGACGGCGTCGCCGAAGCTCTGACGCTCGCGTTCGTGCAGCACTCCGCCTTCGTGCAGATCGACCGCGCTCGCCTCCGGGCCTTCGTCGATCCGCAGGGCTGGAGCGCGGCGAGCGTCCTCCAGGCGGTGCGGGCGCTCCACGCCGACGTGGCCGTCTTCGGCGACGTCCGCCGCGACGCCACTTCCTGGGTCATCCGGCCCCGGTACGTCGAGCTGACGGGCGGCGCCGGGGAACCCGTGTCGCTCGACGAGCTGGTGGTGGCCGACGGCGAGCTGCTCGACGGCCTCGCCAAGCTCCCCGCCCTCTATCTGCGCGCCCTCAAGGTGACGCTCACCGCGGACGATGTCGCCCGCCTGGCAGGCGCGGCGCGCCCGACGGGATCACCGCGCGCGTTCCACCTCTTCGTGAGCGGCCGCCTCGCCGCGCTCAAGGGGAGTCAGGAGGGCTACGAGACCGCGGGCGACCTGCTGGCCCGCGCGATCGACATCGACTCCACGTTCGTCGTCGCCCAGTACTCGCTCGGCGTCGTCCACCAGGCCCTCGGGAATCGCTGGAAGGCCGCCGCGCAGTTCCGCGCCTCGACCCAGCTCGACCCGCGCTACCCCGAGCCCTACAAGGCGCTCGGCGACCTGTTCCTGGCCGCGCCGCGGCGCCTCTACGATCAGGCGATCGAGGCGTACGCCAAGGCCATCGAGCTCCGGCCGTTCTACGCGGACGCGTACGTGGGGCTCGGCGACGCCAAGGCGGCCAAGGGCGACGTGGACGGCGCCATCGCCGCCTACCAGAAGGCGCTCGTGCACAATCCCCTGAACCCGCGGATGCACGCCAGCCTCGGGAAGATCTACTTCGCGGAGAAGGGGCTCTACTACGAGGCGGTCGGCGCCTACAAGCGCGCGCTCGACCTCGACCCGGCGTTCGTCGACGCCCACTTGGGGCTCGGCGAGGTCTACGAGGACAAGGGGCTCTACAAGGAAGCGATCGGAGAGTACCAGAAGGCGGTGGAGCTCGACGACAAGCACCCGGGCGCCCGCTACAACCTGGCCGCCGTCTACGAAAAGGTGGATCCGAGCGAGGCGATCTCGCTCTGGGAGCGCTACATCGATCTCGCCTCCCAGCTCCCGAGCGAGAAGGACTGGGTCGACGTGGCCCGCCAGCACCTCCACAAGCTCCGGGGCCAGATCAAATAGCCAGGAGGCGCTGAAGCTTCGGCCGGTCGAAGCCGACGACGACCTGGCCGTCGACGACGATCACCGGAATCGCCGTCCCGCCCGTCAGGCGAACGAGCTCCTCGCGCGCGGTCGGATTGGCGAGCACGTCGATATCCTCGTACGCCACTCCCTTGGACGAAAGAAACTCTTTCGTCGCGCGGCAGGGGCCTCAGGTCGGCGACGAGTAGACCACGACACGTTTCTGAGTACTTGCCACGTCCACCACCCTAGCCTCTCATCCTGCTATCCAGCCGTCAATCCCACCACTGACGAAAGGTCCTGACGAAAGGGCCTTCGTTGGAACCCACACACCCTTCAGACGCTGGCAACCCGCCTCCCGGTCCGCGTGGCGAAGGGGAGCCTACTCCGGCTGTCGAGCCCTGGCTGACGTAGCGGCCGAGAGCCTTCTCCTTCCGCTCACGGGCCTCGTGAAGCTCGTCCGGTACCAAGTGGTCGTACCGACCCGACGTCTTCGGACTGGCGTGTCCGAGCAGCGCGCTCCGGGTGTACTGGTCGAGCCCGGCCCGCCTGGGGATCACGTTCGGCTGACACCTGAGCAAACCGTTCACCGTCGACGATCTGAGCGCGATAGCTTCACCCGCCCCCCCTCCTCCGGCGTCAGCGCCGGCGAATGGATTCCAAGGGTCTCCGGAT
>Ga0137415_10006488_pt1 | contig 11596 bp, 16 predicted proteins | sample CZODoug3_1_1_16f_FD_183082 | JGI IMG/M metagenome (GOLD analysis project Ga0137415, IMG submission 183082) | Vadose zone soil fungal communities from Angelo Coast Range Reserve, California, USA - CZODoug3_1_1_16fungal (Hybrid Assembly) | ecosystem: Environmental > Terrestrial > Soil > Vadose...
AAAGACACTCCTCTGACTGCTTCGACTTCGATAAATGGTTGTAAAAGACTATCCAAACTGCCACCCACCACAGCGATTCAAGGTCGTGCAAGTGGTTGTGGGAAAATGGTGCGACAGCCGCTTTATCCTCTGTTTTGTTCGTGGCATTTGGCGAATCAGTTTGTTGTATCCCTCGCATTATTTCGGCGAAGCTGGCGTCTGGGCGGGGTGGACGAAATAGATATTCCTGCTCAGCAACTTCGATTGACATGAAGTGCATTCATTGTACCCTGTGAGGCATGATGAGTAGTTCATTATGCAAATTGAAAGATGATCCACTTGTCGTCCGCATTTCGTGACTCTTCACCTCCCCAACCCTCTTCGCATACTCCAGATGGGCTAGCTTGGCTTCTCCTTCATATGACAATATATTGCCTATGCTGACGTTGTGATGTACCCACCCCAACTTTCGAAGTAGTTGCAAAGCTGCGCGGTGACTAGATCAGACAAGATAGACGTGTATTATGAGAAGAGAACGCACCAGTAACAGGGCCGGTCAGAATCGTCATGACATCTGGGAGCCTTGGGATACGGTCTACGGTGATGCCCTCCTCCTTAAAAAAAATGCGGTAGTGTGACTTATGTGCATATTTCAGGTGCGGATGGGGAGCGTGGAGACGACTGGTTGCCCAAAGCCCTTCAAACCCAGTTATCCTTCCATCGTGCGATCGTGATCAATCCAGATATCCTTCAGCACAACAGGTAGACCTTTCTCCCTATCATGCACGTCAATTTCGATGGCTTCGAAAACGCAAGTACCTCGACCTCGGAGCGGTTCAACGCCATATGAAGATATGGTTTTTGTAGTCCAAAACCTTCGGAGGTTTCCCTTGTCGTTATCAGAATACACGGTAATGATGAATTGTGTCAGCGTTCTTGGGACACGATCTATCGTAGGATCAAAACCCAGCGACGTCTTATCGGCGAATAACTTGATGAGAGCCTCAGGTTGCTAATTGTATTCCAGTGAGCCAGATTATACGAAAGTCATCCGTAGAAAATATGCACACAATAATAAAATTGAATGCCTCACTGACGATAACCGAAGAACGGCAGCAGAACCAGACTCTGGTCGTAGCATTTTTAACAGTCATGCTAAATGTAGCTCGGCGACACGGATCGTCGCGCATAACATGTTGCATGCCCCATATGCACATGGGCACGTCCTAACACGACTGATAAGCATACCACAGCACCCCAGAGTCCCTGATGAACTCTTACATCGTCTAGGTGTTTATCTCCATCTTTCAGCTTGTACTCGCATGAAAAAACCACGTCGGCCCATGATACAGTCTTTCCTTGCATTCTATTTTTCACCAACAGATACCCATCAGGTCTGGTAGCATTATGCCTATCAGCAGACATCGGTGCCATGGTGGATTCTGCAAGAAATCGGTCGAACAGTCTCGTATGGTCAGGTTCAAGTTCGAATTTGTGATTATAGCATCCATGACTTTCCTGAAGACATCTGACATGGGTTTAAATAATTGCATCCTCCTTACCAACTTGATCCTTCGGCTCCTTCTCATACGCTGTCCACCGACCTGAAGCCGCAAGGATGCCCTCGCTGTCTGACTTCAGCTCCATCATCGCTTCAATATTGAAATCTGGCTGCGGAGGTGCTAAAAATTCCATGAAAGCCTGAAGAGGAATCTCGGGAACGCGAGACCTCGAGCACGACGAGTCGCGCGTCGTCAAGTAACCCATTTTGGTAGGAGCGACTGAAATGGAATTTCTTTGCGTGAACTGGTGAGTGCGATATCTTGGGGGAGATGGTGAATTCGGGAAGGACATGATGCGAAACGATGGAGAACCAGTTGACAAAGGATCGATATCGAAGTCCCACAATGGTACAGCCACCTTCTTGTTCACTTCAAGCGGAGTTGAAATCCATTCCTGCCTGTAATATGTGTAAGATAAATGCGGCGGCAGAAGCGCTATTGCAGCGCGATCGATTTGATGGAGCAGTGGATGATACCGATGAAGAAGACCGGGATAGTGTGTGAAGAATGGTTGAGCGATAGCAAGTCTAGCGAGTTTGAGTTGGAGGACGAATACCGTCGGAAGTGGTACGCAAGGAAAAGGGGAAGTCTCCTCAGAAAGAAGCATAAGGCCAACTCGTCAGACAATGGTGAGAAAGAACGAAAGGACATGGACTCACCAAAGTGAAGGATAACGAGTGGCACAACACAGGTGGAGGGACTCATCAAGCAGCTAAATTTGATTTCAAACGAAGACCCAGGGTACGGATTGGTGTATTATCGAGCGGTAAAACTTGACCGCGATGTGGATAAGGTAGTACGAGCACTGAGCTTCAGAGCGTCAGCCGTATGGGGGAAGCACTTACCAGAGGCCATCATACCCTGCGCCGCTAAGACCCTCGATGCCGACCTATCACCCGCCGACTGCTTCATCGTTTCAGGCCCAGCCGCCCCCACATCTCCACAGCAAACTCGTATCCAGTAAGCCGCCGCCACTAGGGGGGAACCTGTGTGGTGAAGAAATGGAGTGTTACGGCTGGGGAGAACCTGGGCATGGAATATTGATCTGTCGAAAGATAAACAAGTTAGTAAAACAAGGGGTAGTTACCAGGGACCACGCAGGGCACATCATTAAGGTGGATGGATCAGGAATACGACGGATGTGAACCGAAACGTTCATCGAGGCACTGAATCAGGGGGAGACCTAAGAGTCATCTGGTTACGGTACCAGATGTCTGGTCAAGTGACAGCGAGATCACATCAGAAAGCGAAGACGAACCGGACCCCGATATTTTCGATATTGGGTGCGAAGATGTTAATGTGATCCAGGGATGGAGATACGACGCCTATGCGGCTGACAAGATAGAGAAGCGGACAACCGCTACCCGAAAGGAAGGTCTGGGAGTATATCACCCAACTCTAAGAAGACAATCAGCCACACGTCCGGCCCGACGTCTCCTAAAGAGAAAATCGCCAAACACATTTCATTTGAGACTTGAGGGGACGAACTTGGCTATAAAGCTTTAAGGGAACAGTTAGTAAGCAACAAATACAAGAATAATTTGACTAACCAATGTTTTCTGGGACACGGTGTGGGAGGTATGGTGAAAAAATTGCTAGGAATCAGGGGTGAGAACCAGGAATACTTTACACTGCGCAACGGATGGAGACGACACAATATATTTCGATCATCCGTACGTTACATGGAATTGGTATCTAAGGTGAAAATTTGGTAGACGAGTCAGCAGATGTTTAGGGAATCAGGGAAATAGATAGAAATCACGAAAATCCGTGCGATGCGCGAACGAGCGGCGAATAGATTAGACCCAATGACGTACTGAGCATGGTATATTCTAAAGGGGGTTGAGTCTCGAATTGAAGTGCTGGATGTGAAATGGCCCTGGCAAAGTGATTCTGAAAGGCAAACAAACGAAAGAAACAAGTGCAGTGCGCGGCAGAACGACATGTACTATGATGTAGCAGCGGTAAGAGGGAACTAAGGAAAATTCGAACCAGAAAAGTCAGATGAGCTACAAGGGTGCTCGAGAATATTGGGACGCACCTCAGGACCCAAAAAATCCACGAAGCATTCCTAACCAATTAGGCTGTTTGTAGTCTCTTCAACTGCTCTTCCAGATCCTTCCACTTACGTTCTGCCTCGTCTCGCTTCCTCCTCTCTTCCTCCATGGCCTCATCCCGCTTCCTCCTCTCCTCCTTTACTGCTGCATCCACCGCCTCGTCTCGCTTCCTCCTCTCCTCCTTCACCGCCGCATCCACCGCCTCCTCTCGCTTCCTTCTCTCTGCCTCTACTGCCTCGTCTCGCTTCCTCCTCTCTGCCTCCACTGCTAGGTTAAGTTTATTCGTCGCGTCTTTGTCCCTTCCATCATCAATCTGACCATGGCATTAGTGGAACCGAATAAGAATTTAGAAAGCACTAAGGGCTCACTTCCTGCTTCGTCTTCAAGTTTGCGAGAGTGGCGGCTTCGGCGCGCCAGGCTCGACACAATTCATCAAAGGCCGAGTTAGGTGTTAATTTCGCACCAAGAGGAAAACCATGGATCGTCGATCTCCTACTATCCCGTTTGAGCGTATACGGGTATTCCCTGGATACACAATCACAGACGGCACCTGCGTACCAGTAGCAGTTCTTGAAGATTACATCGTATTTGGGCGCCCTTTTGGAAATAGATTGCAGCAACACCGCAAATTCGGTAACGGGGAGCTCCCAGTCTTCAGATAATACCATGGCATTAATCTCATGATCATCCGGTTCTTTGACTGGTGGAAGGCTTATATCAACGCCTTTACGAAATAACAGAAGATGGACGGTATCGTGCGCAGCGGTAGAGGATAATCCCACTGATGATGATGATGTCGACGATACCGAGTTGAGGGAAGAAGATGAGGCTGCACGATTGGGGGTAGGTGGTGGTAGGACTTGATCGGAGGCGGGTGTATCGTTGCTGTCGTTAGCATCAGGTGAAGCACGGGCATCTATAATGGTATCTCGCGGTACCCCCCGCGCTGGCGTCCCATTGCGCTCGACTCGTATCCACGCGGTTGCATTGCCTACTCTGATTCCGACGTCAATGTATTCATGCTGAACGTGGCGTTGTACTTTGCGGTGAACAATGCGAACAACTATACTTTGACGAGTCAACTCGAGATTTTCAGGCCTGATTACTTCTTTCGCCCACAGCTCCGTGGTCCAACCACGGGAATCCGGCAAAAAAGATGGGCTAGATGGAGGAGATCGTATGGCGGCCATGATAGATCGACCGGCTGAATAGAGAGAGAAGAGAACACGAGCAAAACGTTCTGAGACGTGCATCTTGGAACTGAAATACAGGGTATATATGTCCGCCTCGAGTGATGCATGCACGTAGAGGTGAGGTTGATCGAGGTCGAGGGTTGATCGGGACCAGTGACTAATCTGATAACCCTGATTTAGATGCAGTAAACCGAGATTGCGTCATCAAATTCGTTCAAAACGACTAACCTGGTTGCAATGGAGCCACAGGACACAGTCTCGTTCTTTGGATCAGCTTTACCCAATCCAACAGTGGACCCCATCTTTCTGAACAACCTCCAACGTCCACCGGGAGCTATATCCAAAGACAATAGGTTATTTTTTCGGGATTTAGAGGACGCTACTCGCCGTTTCCTATTAGGACCGCCAACAGAAAGCGCTGTTGATGACTTCGCCGCCTTTCTTTTGGGTATGCTGGACTACGATGAACCTGAACGAGTAGTGCATCAGCACCTGGAGATTGGCTTCTTGATGTGTGGGGAAAGGGTTGATGCCAAACCCGACGTAGCGGTCATGGATGAAGAGGATTATATTCTACTTGTGCAGGAGGACAAGGTGCGTCCCAGTTAATTGGACACATGAGACAGACAATTAATTGTGCAATTGCTACTCTATTAGCGCTACAGGTCGTCGGACGAGGCGGAACCTCAGCTCATTGCAGAGGCTATCGCTGCATTCTATGAGAACAACAGACGCCGCAGGGATCTTGGGATACGCACTGTGCCAACCAAGGTGTTTGCGGGCATTGTCATGTCTGGTACTGCGCCTACATTTTACAAGATTCCTGTCACTCAGGAACTGGTCGACGCCATATCCTGTGCACAACACCCGCCGACTCAAATTGTCGTCGACAAACTTGTTCCTCCCGTGCCCATTTGCATAGTTATATGTCGGATGGAATGATACCTTTGGAGAACAGGCGTATCGTCATCCAGTGTTTAGAGGCCTTCAAGCAGGTAAGAGTGCCGAAATGATCCTTCGAAGATATCATCTGGAACTGATGCATCTGTAGTTCGTGGGCTAGCTCACAGAAGCCAGTCAGAAAGAGGGTTTTTAGGAATCGCTGGTTGTTGCGGAAGTACCTGTCAGTAGTGGTCGTGAGGTCTATCAAGATATTGAGAGCATTTACATATAGCCTTCGTCTTACGTTTCCGTTCATATCTTACAGCGTATGGTACACGTTCACAGCCGGTCACCAACTAATCACTACACAACAATGAGCATCATGCTCTTACATGTCTACCGCGTTGTCGTTGTGAGGAGTTGTACAATAAACAGCATCCACACAACGTACAACTTGTAATTGCTCATGGAGACTGACAACAGAAGGACTAGCTTACACAGCTCGGTACCGTGCTCCCGCGGAGCGGACGACGGATGATCCCTCAGAAGTATTTGTGACTTCTTCGGTGAAAACGAATCCGACCCTTATGACGGATTTCAGGCTCCCCTTAAACCCAAACAGATCCCACGCCGATAGATCCCAAGGACGGTAGTCATGCAGCTGGACATGCAATAGCACATGGTTTTGTTCGTATTTATATTCTTCGACTTAATAGTTAAGTCAAAGGCCTATCCAGTATGTGAGGTTTAATATTATTATGATCACGGCTTTGGCTCACAAATGATGACGGCGAGGTGAGGTGACCAATCGGGTTTGGGAGTGCAATTCTGTGTGATGGTGCTGACGAGATGGTTATGGCTAAGCTCTAGAGTCTAGAGCGAGCGGTTGAGGCGCAGTGCAAAATCTAGAATCAAGGGGTTGACCCGAGGTTTGAAATTTATAGGAAAGTACGATACCTTATGAACATGAATGGGGAGATTGAGCAGTCTTTAGGAGCATACTATGAATTGTTCCGATTATCAACTTGCAGGCAGCCGCATGATAGAAGGATCAACATTATCCCCCCGAATACACTCAAGCCCATGTACATGATCATCCGATGGTGGCTTCTCGTAACGAACTGCGAACATCTTGGTGAGCTCTTCAATGAGTTTGTCCAGGTGTGGACGACGGTCGAACCTGATAACGTGTGGTATTTCACGAGTTGCAAGGAAGCGCATCCGATGGAGATCACCTTCCCTGACGCCATCTTCTGCTTATCCTCATCAACAGCTCTGAATAACCGATTCAAGCCACCTCCAGAGCACATTTGTTTGGTGGAGTCAAAGGCTGTCCAAGTCAGAACATGAAGAAACGACAACTCCCGATCGTACCCGATTTCATTACATTTCTTATTGTTGCAAATGAGCGCGGCTGACATTGCGAAGATTTAGGCACTTACTGTGCGATCAGGTCGCCTCACAGATGGCTGCTTACTGTCATTATTTTAGGTTGGCTAGCTTCATACTTGTTTCATACAGAGATCCCGGTCGATTTGAAGAGTCCCTTGCCCTCGTAGGCGATTGAGATAGTACCCGCGCTGATGTCGCGATGGACCGAGCGTCAAAGTAAGCATGATGATGCACTGTGGAGGCAAGGGATCAGCCATATGAATAAAAATTCGCAAAGGATGTTTCACATTCCATTGCGTCGGCTATGGCGCTCACAAACTCCTGGGACGAACTGAACATAAGTCAACAGACGAGCGTCAACATCCAAGGACATCCTATATTGTCTGAGCACCGTTTCCCTTTCCAAATGGCGCGATATTGGAATGCTCTTAGATTTTAGCAGGGTGTAAATATCTTCTTCTTTGTCCATCCAATCCACATGTGATCTCTTCAGAAAGACAAGCTTTTCCGCGGTAATATCAAATGCTAACATCGGCAGGGTAGCTCGTCCGAACGGTGAGCAAGCTGTATACTTGGGGGAAATGATATTGTGAACGGCTTTTGAACCTCTGGGTTGTTGCGGTCCAGAACCATTGCTATGCATAATTAACGGTGCGCAGGATTGTCATCCCACAAACGCTTTTCGATATCCCAAATCTGTTGGATATCGACTGGAGATGCTTTGAGACGGAAGTATCGTATCCGCGCTAGCCACGATTGAGGTATGCGTGGTGCGACAAAAAAGCTTGTGAGGAAGCAAGATTCTTTGATGTAGTCGAACGTCCGCGTAACAGTCGCACCATCGCGATCCCAACGAATGAACCTCCTGGACTTTCCCTATATAAGTGCACTGCAAATGTGAACATGAAACTGACACCCCATGTGAGCAGCAGAATAGAAGACCAGTTGGCTACGAACAAGTTAGTATCGATTGAATATTTCTTGAAGCCACAGCGGTTTGCTTATGGATGCAGAGAATCCTCTGGGTCATGGAATCAGATGCATCTGACAACTTGAGTTCAGCGAAGAGCTCCATTTTTTAGAAATCCACCTTAGAGTATCCTTACGGTCAATGATCGTTTGGGTAGACACCGATATCAGGCGCAAGTTTATCACGCTGGGCGTCCGGACTGGATTGTGTGTTGATGAACTGTCGCTGCCGTGATCTATGAAATGTTGATAAAGCACAGCAGGCACAGAAATAAGTGCCGTACTTACAAATGGGGTGCATACATTGACCTCATTATTTGCACTAGGAATACTCGCAAAAGCCCCCTCCGAGTCGAGTCCGGACATGTTGGACTATCTTTAGACATTGGATGTAATTTATCCAAAAATGGTTGAGGCGGCATTACGCCGAAGAACACTTGTCTAGTAGTTTGTGGATTCCATATTATGGACTTCAGAAACATGAGTGTAGCTGCCAGAAGTCTTGTTCCATATGGGGGTACTGATAGTGACTCGGATTGGACGCGTTTGGCGGTGGAGTTAATGGCCAGCTTTGCATTTGGTTCGACTGAGAGTAAGTGTGGATGGTGGGATGGAATGACTAGTACTGGCAGGCGGCGAAAGCAAGGTTACATCGATCAACAGAGGTCGAGACGGACAAGGAAAGTCAGCCGCACAGCCACATCTAATCTCCTCGATCAACGATGACGAATAATAGCATTTGTCCGCAATTTGTCGGTCATAATTAGTCCATCGACCAGCTGCAGCGTGCCATCCTGATGTGATATATACCAGCGTATACAGCGGTGTTGTCAAAGGCCTCAAATCCCATGTGCGTCCTTGGTCCGTCCTCCGTCTTTTATACCTTTTGTCGAGCTGACGCTCAATGGGATCGACAGCGCCACTTCCGAGAAGCGGCGACATACCTCCTGCAATTTCAGCAATCCATGACTCGAGACATGACCCTTATTAAATGGTATTTATTGGATCCTTACGAGCGTTAATGGCGGATGTATTTTGTCCTATGTCAGAAAAGGTGGGCTTTGGTATATCATCGTTTCACTTAACCCGTTCCGTAATCATGCAACTTATACCATCCCACAGGACATACCCCAAACGCACATCCTCTATACCCGCTTTCATAGCGTATCCGCCCCATTATCTCCTCTCCTTGGCGAACTGGAACAAAGGGCAAATGCGCACCCAGACGAATTATCTTTCTTACTGGCGGAGTGTCATGCTGCCTATTTTGAGGCTAGGGAAGGATGACTTATGGACAGACTTGTGGAGGAGATAAAGGGTTTGGATGAAGGCAGGATTGAGTTGGTTGACTTGGTGCGTTATTTAGGCTACTTTTATTATTATTGGTACGTATTCTTATATCTAGAGTGTGATTCAGAGCCATATTCGGTATTACGTCCCAAATTCGGAGGATCTGGCTTACCCTGATAAACTTGTCGATGACTACGGAGCGATCCATTCTTATGCTAGAAATTATCGAATATGGTGCTCATTGAATTCAGCGTTTTAGCTGTGAGGAAACCACTCGGCGGGCTCGAGATCAAGGAGAGAGGAGAGTGTGAGCTAGTTTTTCCAATTTTCTATCCCTTTTGCGGCATAACGCCGGTACCAAGCTCTAGGTCCGACTGGCTATGCAGGAGGGCTAGTTGTTTGTTCACTGGATTGAATACAATATTAACACCAATTTATTCCATTAGACTTGTGATGATTTCGCCAATATCCCTACAACTAATGGTCAAGCCATCAATTTTAGGGTGCGCATTCAGAACATCCGACCGACGAGAAAGCCTAACCATCTCATTCGTTCAATCCCACACTTAAAAGCCAATCCACGTGTAGGCGCCAAACTTGCCTTGATCACGTTTAGACAACAGATGATAACCGTACAAGGCATCCTACACGCTACCGATGAGTAATGTGGCGTTCCGGAGCACATGGTCCCCTGGGCTGAGAAGCTGCTCAAAGAGACGATCGCGTTGGTAGCGGTGAATGTGAGGCAGGGAGAGACGGAAGTTAATGGTACGGAGGTGCACCATTTCGAGATGGATGTTATGATGGTTCGTCTATTGAGCGATTGTCATTCAATTTCGTTTTGGCTGATTATCATTGCACAGCTGCACATTCTTTCTGAAGTGTCCGACTCCCCACGTTGGATAGTCGCATATGTGTCTAGACTGGTGGGCCTTGATGGGCAGGTAAGATACTCCGTGCTCTCGCACTTCGCGGGGCCCGTACTCATTGCATCGTAACAGAGCGGCAACACTGGCATCGTACAAAATGCCAGGATCGCAGGCATCAGCCTCTAATGTCTACTCCAATACCGCGCTATGGATCTCTGGGTATGATGTTCCACTGCTTGTATGTACCTTGAGGCGCGTAGTATAATCGACGGACTGCTCAAACACTTATTCCGAAGCATCTTAGTGAACCACTGGGCTGAGCTAGACCATGCCAAGTGTCAATTCCCCAACGCGCTGACTTGGTTTTCCCCAAAGAGACGGGTGGTACTCACATCCACGACGAGATTAGTGTATTGAAAGACAGCCCATTCAGTGACTTAACCCGTCGTAGACCGGCCACCCGGCTTGACAATTGCCCATGTAAGACCGGCTAGCTGGTCCGGCCGGCATCCGGTTCTAGACGAACTGGCCAGTGGTGGAATTGTCCCCATCACCCATAGAGCAGCCAGTGAATCTAATGTCGGATAAAAGACCGTCTGAAATCGGATGGCCGGTCATTAGAATCACGGTGTCATACTGACTGGCCGAGGTGATAGGCTGACATATATTGTTTTCATCAGACATGGGATGGCCGGAAACTGGAATATTGTACCCATGTTAAACCTGTCGGCTGGTACAAGACTCCTCCATTGCAGACTGATCGGCCAATATACATTGTACCCACCTAGCACCGGTTGGCCGCAGAAAAATAGGGTCATTGCTGACCGACCGGCCGACATACAATTATTGTACCCTTCTTGAACCGACCGGCTGGCGAGATGTAAGGTCATTGCAGACGGGTCAGCCAACCTATATTGTACCCATCTAGTACCGGCTGGCCAGAAAAAAATTATCACTGCCTAGTACCAGCCGGCCGATGCAAAATAATCATTGAAAACCGACCGGCCAACATACAATTATTGTACCCTTCTTGAACCGACTGGCCAGTGAGATGCAAGTTCATTGCAGATGGGTCAGCCGACGTATATTGTGCCCACCTAGTACCGGCTGGCCAACAAAAAATAATCATTGCAGACCGACCGGCCGACATACAATTATTGCGAATCGACCAGCCAGTGAGATGCAAGTCCATGGCAGACCAGGCGGCCGACAGTTATTGTACCCACCCAGTACCGGCTGGCCAGAAAAAGAATTATCACTGCAGACCGACCAGCCGACATACTATGATTGTACCCTTCTTGAACCGACCGGCTGGTGAGATCCAAGTTCATGGCAGACCGGTCGGCCAACATATATTGTACCCACCTAGTACCAGCTGGCCAGAAAAAATTATTGCTGCAGAC
>Ga0137415_10006489_pt1 | contig 11595 bp, 9 predicted proteins | sample CZODoug3_1_1_16f_FD_183082 | JGI IMG/M metagenome (GOLD analysis project Ga0137415, IMG submission 183082) | Vadose zone soil fungal communities from Angelo Coast Range Reserve, California, USA - CZODoug3_1_1_16fungal (Hybrid Assembly) | ecosystem: Environmental > Terrestrial > Soil > Vadose...
GGTAACGCCGGCGCCGGGAGCCCGTCCGTTTGCGAAAATGGGCGGTGATGACGAAAAGGCCATGTTTTCCGGAAGTTTCTGCGTCGATGGCGTTTGAGAAGTGTTTCACAATGCGACGCATCGAGGTCGCGACTTAAACTCTGGAACGAGTCCGGAACGAATCGCGCCCGAATCGCTGACTCGCACCACTCCGGCTTCGTTCACCGCAACATCTCGCGTGGACACCTCATCGCGGCACTAGATCAAGTTTAGCGCGGCTCGACAAGCGGCGGTTCGGCGACGAAACCTCTAAACGTCATGCGCAGAGGATCGAGCCAAGAGTCAAGCCGGGAGTGAGCCGAGCCGACCGGATTCTCGAACCCGAAACCCCTCACGATCCGCTGGCAGCGACTTTCAGGCGCGCCTGCAGCTTAGGGATCATTGCGTTTTGGCGACGCGCGGCGGCGACGCCTGTGTGATGAACTGGGTGGCCTCCAGCATGGCGGTGCCGAGCGGCGTCGGGATTACCATCCGGAATGGGACCAGAATGCGGGTGCCGGCGACCGGCGCGAATGCGATTTCGATGTTGCGCTGGGCGGCGAGATATTTGATCACGGGGCGGTCTGGGATGTATCCGGCAACCGGCGAGAAATAGATCGCGCAGACCACCACCGGGCCGCGATAGCCCTTTTCGGCCTTCACCGTTTCCATGCGTTTGAAGTCGAGCTTGAGGTCATAGCGCATGCGGCCATCGAAGACCGCGGTCCCGGTGCGGCAGGCGTCGGGGCCGAGCGGATCGCCCGACCCCGGCACCCGCAGCATCGATGCCGTCATCGGGTCAAAGACGCCGCGGCGATGTGCGTCGGTAACGGGAAGCCGGTCGGGATCGACCGGGGGCTCCGGCTCGATCGCATATTCCTTGACGTTGCCGTTGGACAAAACCATGCGGATGGCTTCGGTTTTTTTCGACGTCGTGGTGGTGGCGGAGTAATTCGTCGACACCAGCGCACCATTGACGACGCGGCCTTGGGCAGCACCGGTGCCGGAACCGCCGGCGAACGCCTTCAACAATCCCGCGGTGCCGCCGGAAGCCGCGGCGGAAAACGCATCGTCCGATATATCGATGGCCCAGGCGCCCTTGCCGACGGGAATGCCGGCCAGCGTGGCCTCATAATGCGCCTCAAGCTTGCCTTGTGCGAAGCCGGGCGCCGCGAACAGCAGCATGCATGCGCCGACGCACAGGCTGCCCAACACCCGCAGCGCCGATCGGACCAGCCGGGGCGCAATCATGCAATGCGTGGTCACTAACGGGCGGTCCTCAAATCGGCGCGATCGCTGATTCATCTAAGCAAAAATATCCGGCAAACAACGGATCGGCGCGCTTTTTGAACAAATCGGCGAGCTTCGCCGCGGGACCAAGCGCGCAAGTATGATTTCGGCGGCGAATGCGCCGTTTATATGATGGCTTGTATATACTGGCTTAAGCCGATGGAACTCCTTGTGAAACCGGCTTATCCGGGACTTTGGATCGGCGCAAAAAGCTTGACGCCTTCCTTGACGCCTTGCCGCTCTCCCCCTATACGTCCGCGGTTCCTGAAATGGACGTGATTTTGAACCCCCGAGGGATCTAAGCCCGGGGACGGAAGAGGATTTCGCGATGTCGCGGCGCTGCGAACTGACGGCCAAGGGCCCGCTGGTGGGCCACAAGGTGAGCCATTCCAATATCAAGACCAAGCGCCGGTTCCTGCCGAACCTGTGCAACGTGACCTTCATTTCCGATGCGCTGGGGCGGAACGTGCGATTGCGGGTTTCGACCAACGCGATCAAATCAGTCGATCACCGCGGCGGCTTCGATGCGTTCCTGATCAAGGCCAAGGCGGCCGAGCTGTCGCCCCGGGCGCTTGAGCTGAAGCGCCAGATCGAAAAGAAGGCGGCAGCGGCGGCACCGGCAGCGAAGGCGAGCTAAAGTTTTCGCAAAGCTGGTTTGGCGCTGAAGAATTTTGAATGGCCGGGTCGAAAGACCCGGCTGTTTTGTTTTGGCGTCTCAGCTTCCGTTTGCGGCGCGCCGAGAGGATAGGCGTCATCACCCTTCGAGGCTCGCGAGAGCTCGCACCCTGGGGACGACGCGCCATCTCCTATTTCGCCGCCGCTGGCGGAATCACCGCCGCCTTGCGCGGGGCCGCGGAAAGCCGCTTCAGCAAATCCGCCGGCAGTTTGGTGCGGTCGATTTCGTAACCCCAAGCGCTGGCAGCGGCCGCCGTTTCGCCGGTGCTGGAAATGCCCCTCGCGGGCGCCGATCGCGCGGCCGTTGCCAGCGCTGCGCTCGCGGCCGGCGTGGCGTTGCCGCGAGCGGCAGGCGGCGGCGCGGCATTGGCAACGAGCCCGTCGGTCGGACTCGCCGGCTTGGGCGAGATCACGTGCGTCACTACCTGCTCCCTGACCAGTTCATCCTGGTCGGGATACCACATGCCGCTCGGTGACGCGCTGGTGGCCCGCGCTGCAAATGCGCTGCTCAATCCGAACCGCTGCAGCCGCTCTTGTTCGGCCGCGATCGCGGCGCGGCGATCGGCGGCCGTCATTCCACGAAACGCCGGTTGATGGAAACCAAGCCGCGCGGCCGGAAGCATCAAGCGCTCCTTGCCGCCGAGAAACACGATGGTGCAGGCCGACAGGCAATCCGCGGCGACGAACGTCGTCAGATTCCGGCTTCTGATCAGATCCGACATCTTCTGGGCTTCCAGGATCCGGCCGCCGCTGGAATTGAGCCGCACGGTGCGGACGCCGGCCATCGCATTGAGAAATCGTTCGAGCTCCCGGGTCACGCCGAAGGTGATGCCGCCGGAAAATTCCAGGGTTTGTCCGTCGGCGAGGATGTGAAATTCGTGCGGACCGACGCGGGCATCGCCGCTGACGATTTCATAAATGCCGGCCAGTTGCGCGGTGCCGACCATCACAAAGTTTGCCGCAAGCTGCACGACGCCGAGCAGGGTCAGTGTCTTTGCGGCGCCGCCCCAAAATCGCTTGCCGCTTTGCCGGTAGCCGGTGGCCGAGCGCCACGCCCCGACCGCCTGCCAGATCGTCAGCAGCGCGGCCAATACCCAAGTGACGGTCAAGGAGAACAGCCACAATATCGGCTGCGCGTCGCCCTGCCGGTTGATAGCGAACCCCAGCACGCCGGTCGTGGCGCCGACCATGACGCCGCCGAGAATGCCGTTCAGCCAATACGACACCGGCAGCGAAAGCTCGCCGCGCCAATGCCGGGCGACATAGTTGCGCGATCGCGAAGCCTGCCGCGGCAATGGCGGGGGCCGCGCGCAAGACGCTTCTGGCATGATGTGCGGAGCGGACAGATCGCTTTGACGCGGGCTCGTCGGCGGGGCGGCGGTGGCGATCGCAATGACGGCGTTTTTCTGGTCGAGGCGCAGCACGGACGTTTGCGCGAAACGGTCGTAAAAGGCGTCCCTGCGTCGGATGATCGAATCCGCGGCCTCAAGCGCCGCAATCAGCAGGGGAACGCCGGTCCCGACCCAGCACAGCCAATACCACGCCGTGCCAACCAACTCCGGACCCGGAAACAGCGCGCCATAGGCCGACCAGATCCAGGTCGGCGCCAGCGGCAGCGCCAGCGCGGCGTAGCGCCGGTTCACCGATGAGGCCGGCGGTGGGTATTGTCCGTCCGATCTGGACCACAGCCGAATCCGGCAAATCCTGCGGCCAAGACTTCCCCCGAACAGACTTCCCCCGAACAGACTTCCAACGAATAGACTTGCCCCGATACGGTCGAGCGCGAAGCGCAACGCGATCAGCAGCGGCAGGATCAAGATGTCGAGCGGCAATCCCCTTGCCGGCTTGCCTTCCGCGTCGAGCATGTGGCGGATTTGGGCGACCTTGGTCACGGCGCCGTCTCGCGTGATCCTGCTCACGCTTAAGGTGCGCGAGGTCGGCCGGCCCAACAGGCTTTGCTGGCAATCGGTAATCGAATTGGCGGCGAATTCGGCTGATATCGACAGTCCTTCCGGTACCGACTCCAGGTATTCGCAGTTGAGGGCATAGAGCGGGCCGCCCGAAAACTGCACGTGCCCGTTCGTCAGCGGAAACAACACCACCGCGGTCATTTGCAAAACAGCGATGATCGCGGCCAGATCGATAAAAAGCGCGAACGTCCGACGCCAGAATCCGCCGCGCTGGAGCTCCACGCTGTCTGTCAGGTCCGGCAAATTCAAGCCTTGGGAATGCGATTCTGAGATCGAAGGAACCGGCATTCTAAACCGGGCCGGTCGCGATGCTGCTCCGGTTCGGTTGGCCTGACAAGTCGCAGCAACCGCTATCAAGACAAGAATCCTTACGCCCTTATTTCGCCACCGGATTGTGCCGCGCGCCATCCGGGCTACGCTGCGCACGCCGCTCCCGGTGCTCGTCACCGGAGCCCTGCGAAACGGTTCGGCAGCTAATCTTTAGGCAAAGGAAAAACCATGAAACGACTGATGATCCTGAACGGTCCTAACCTCAATCTGTTGGGAGTACGCGAGCCGCATATCTACGGCACGACCACGTTGGCCCAGATTGAGGAAAGCTGCGTAACCCACGCGGCGGGCCTGGGCCTCGACCTCACCTTCCACCAGTCGAATCACGAGGGCGAGCTTGTCGACCTGATCCAGTCGGCAAGGCAGAACGCGGACGCCATCATCATCAATCCGGCCGGCTATTCCTTCACGTCGATCGCGATCCTCGATGCGATCAAGGCGTTCGAGGGGCCGGTTATCGAAGTGCATATTTCCAACATCCACGGGCGCGACGAATATCACCGGCATTCGAAGATTTCGTCGGTCGCGTCAGGCGTTATTTGCGGCTTGGGGCCTTACGGTTATATCGCAGCGATGCACGCGCTCGCCGATATGGCGAAGAAACCTTGATCGCCCTTGCCTCACCCCACTCAAGAAACGACGCGACGCGGTATCACGGTAACGGACGCACCTGCTATCATTAAGTTGATCGTAAAGGGAATCGTGAAAGATGGATCTTCACGATTAGGGCGATTTGCTGGAGAGGCCGGATGGCGTTCGGATTTAAGGGAAGCCCCTTCGCGCTTTTGCGACTTAACCTAGGGCCAAAGGCAGTCATGAGTGCGGCTGTCCTGATCGCAGTGAATACTGCGCTTGTGGTGGGAGCGGGGTATTGGTCGTTGACGCGCGACTTCGACGGCCGCGCGGCGCGCGATATCGACGCCAATTTGCGCACGCTCAGTCTCGCGTTCGGCGAAACCTTCCCGAATGCGAAGGTCGCGATTCGCAACGGCGTGGTCGAGCGGATTGAAATCCCGCAGATGCCTGAATTTGCCGACCACAAGATCGTGGATCGGGCTACCTCTTACGTCGGCGGCAACGCCACGCTGTTCGTGTACGACGACGCGTCGCAGCAGTTTGTCCGCCGAACCACGAACGTGAAAAAGGAAAATGGCGACCGGGCGGTTGGTACCCAACTCGCGGCCGATCATCCCGGGCAAGCCCTGCTGCGCCGCGGCGAGGCGTACAAGGGCCCGGCGGTGTTGTTTGGCCGTCGTTTTTACACCGCCTATCAGCCGGTGTTCGGTGCCGCCGGCAAGGTGATCGGCATCGTCTATGTCGGCATTGCGACGGCCGAGCTCGACGGCATGCTGTGGCAGGCGCTGTGGGCCATGGCGATCGCCGCGGCCTTCGCAGCCTTGCTCGTGCTCGGCATGACCATGCTGATTGTCCGCCGCGTCACCAAGCCGCTGAAAGCCGTCACGCAATCGCTGACCGTTCTCGCCGAGGGAAGGACGGACGTCGAAGTCCAGCACGCTGATCGCCACGACGAAATCGGCGCGATCGCCCGAACCGTCAGCGTTTTCAGGGACAATCGCATCGAACGCCGCCAACTCGAGGCCGAACGCATCAGTGCCGAGAAGCTTGCGATGGATAAGCGCAAGGCGGAGCTGAATCAATTTGTCGAGGATTTCCGCACCAGGATCGGCGGAATCATCGAGCGGGTGCTGAATTCTTCGGGGCAATTTGAACGGGATACACAGCAGCTTTCCGTGATGGCGCATTCAACGGCTGAAATGTCGGGTCAATCCGCCAATGCCTCCAGGCAGGCCTCTGAACATGTCCGCACCGCCGCGGCCGCTTCCAACGAGCTGTCGCAGTCGATCGTTGAAATCAGCCGCCGGGTTCAGGAATCGAACGGGGTCGCGGCCGAGGCGGTCAAGCAGGCCAACGCCACCGACGAGCGGATGGCGGAATTGTCGGCGGCGGGCGATCGGATCGGCGACGTGGTGAAACTGATCACCTCGATTGCGGAACAGACCAATCTCCTTGCGCTGAACGCGACCATCGAGGCCGCGCGGGCCGGCGATGCAGGCCGCGGATTTGCGGTGGTCGCGCAGGAGGTCAAGACCCTGGCGGGCCAGACTGCAAAAGCCACCGACGAGATCAGCGCGCACATTGTCAACATGCAGCGCGCCACCGGAGAATCGGTCAATGCGAACAAAGCGATCGGATTGACGATCGAGCGCATCAGCGAGATCACCACGTCGATTTCCTCCGCGGTCGAGCAGCAGGGCGCTGCCACCCAGAGCATCGCGAAAGGCGTCCAGGCAGCCGCCAGCGGCACCCTCGATGTCGCCGACAACATCGAGCGCGTCGCAAAGGGAGCCGGCGAAACCGGAACGACATCCGGTCAGATGCTGAAATCGGCACGGGCGCTATCCGAGGTCAGCACTCACCTCAAGGACGAAGTCGAGAAGTTCCTGGATAGCGTTCGCGCGGCGTGATGTGAGGCAGGCCTCACGTCTGGTTGATCGCCACCCGCGTCGTAGACGGCTAACGAGCCGCAGCCCCCAGCTCAGCCTTTGGCCGAGGCCGCTTCCTCTCCGCTGATGGCGCGGTCGAGGGCGTCGATCAGGGTCTGAATTTCGGTGAATTTGATACGGGCCCGCTCGGCCTTGTCACGATCAAAAGGAGCGGCGAGCACCTTGGCGTGCGCGTCCCTGTCTTCGATCATGCGCTCGCGGGCCTTTTTCAGGATTTCAAGTCGCTCGCTCATTTCGGCTCTTCTTTCATATCAAGCCCCACCATGGGTCTTTTGTTTGACGCGTTTCCCAGCGCGAATCGAAAGCGCGTGAATCTCAATCCAAGACCGGAGGAAACCGGCCATTGCGGAAGATGACGGTGGGCCGTCGTCATAATCGCCCATTTCAGGATCGCCGGTGGATGAGAACGCGACGACACCGGGTTTGCTCAAGTGCGGTCGTGGACCACCGCTCATGTTACGCTGGAGATATGCAACGTCAGGGGAAGATGCCTTTGAATTGGATCAGCACGCTTCTCTCAAATTCGTCATCTCCGCGTAACGCCTTCGTCATCGCTGGAGCTGCGAGCGCGAGCGAGCCTCGCCACATCGTGCCGCCGGACGGCAAATGGAAATCCGCCGTCCCGCGCCATTCAATCCGCCTTACGCCGCCTGGACCAGTTCCGCGCCAAGATGCTTCAGCCGCGGCATCACCTCCTGCTGCAAAAGCGTAAGCGAATGGTGCCAGGCTTCGGGCTTGTGCTTGTAGTCGAAGCCGAACACCAGCAGCGTGCCGAAACCGCCGACCTCGCGATAGATGGTCTCGATCTTCTCGGCGACGGTCGAGGGCGAACCGACGATCCAGTTGTGGCGGGCGCAATATTCGACGGTCACGTCACTGTCCGGCACGTCGGGCGCGTGCTTGAGGTAGTCCTTGAAGCCGAAGTGACCGAGCAGCGGCAGGAAATATTCGCCCATCATCCGGCCCATCATGTCACCGGTCGACAACTTCCAGGCTTCCTCATCGGTATCGGCGATAAAGACCTCGCGCACCAGCCGCCAGTCCTGCCGGCTCGGCTTGCGCCCGGTTCGCGCGGCGCCGGTCAACACGGAATCCCAATGGCTTCCGACATAGGCCGGGTTAAGGTTGAGGCTCATCGGAATAAAGCCGCGTTCGCCCGCGAGTTTTAAGGTGTCCGAGCCCTTGCTCAAGCCGGCAACGCCGATCGGAGGATGCGGCGCCTGCAGCGGCTTGAGGTGCGGCTTGAGGAAGTCGAACATGGTGTCCGGCTTTGTCACCGTCCAGAATTTGCCCTTGTGGGTGAACGGGGCGTCTTCGATCCACATCCGCAAGATGATCTCGAGCGCCTCGCGGGTCATGTCGCGGTTTTGTCCCGACATGCCGTCGACGTTGAACATCGCCCAGTCGCTCGGCAGGCCAGAAGCCGCGACGCCGAAATTCAAACGGCCGCCCGAGAGATGATCAAGCATCGCCACGCGGTTGGCGAGTTCGGCGGGATGGTGATAGGGCAGCAGGAAGCCACCGGGGCCAAGGCGAATGTTCTTGGTCTGCAAAAAGGCCTGCGCGAGCAGCAGGTCGGGCGCCGGGTGCGGTTCCCAAGGCGCTGTGTGATGCTCGCCGATCCAGGCTTCCTGATAGCCCAGTTCATCGAGCCATCGCAGCACTTGAAGGTCCCAGTCGTGACCCTCTTTCAGTCCGCACTCCGGCGGATGCGAGGGCATCGCGAAATATCCGATCTCCATGGGCTTTCCTCTCGTTTTTTATTTTGAGGCGTTTTCTTCACGCGAACCGGTACCCACTTCGCTTGAAAACGCTAGGGGCCTTTGATGGCGCGTCTTGATGCGCGCGCACGAAAGCATAGCACGCGAAGGGTGCGGCGGAGATATGACAAAGCAGGCGGGGTGAGATCGCGCGCGTGGCGCGACGCTCACTTCCCCTCTCCCCTTGTGGGAGAGGGGTGGCTCGCATCGCCAGATGCGAGACGGGTGAGGGGTTTCGGTCTGTCGATAGACCTAAACCCTCATCCGGCACGGACTTCGCATAGCCGATGCAAAGCATCGGCGTCCCAATTAGAGAACGGCGGCCGAAGGCCGCCTACGCCACCTTCTCCCACAAGGGGAGAAGAAAAGAAGAGAACCGCCGTCACCTCGTCCCGAACGTCGTGGCGCCGAACAGATCCTTCTGCTCATGCGGCGGGGCCCGCCAATAGGCCGGCGGCGCATTGACATGGCCGCCGAGTTCGGCTGCGGCGTGCCAGCCCCAGCGCGGGTCGTAGAGCATGCCGCGCGCCAGTGCGACCATGTCGGCCTTGCCGGATGCGACGATATCCTCGGCCTGCCGCGCTTGCGTGATGAGACCGACCGCAATGGTGTTGACGCCAACAGCTTCCTTCAGCGCTTGCGCAAACGGCACCTGATAGCCGGGGCCGAGCGGAATCTTCTGCAGCGGCGACACGCCGCCGGAGGACGCATCGATCCAGTCGACGCCGCGCTTTTTCAGCTCATGCGCGAATTCGGTTGTCTGCGCGAGATCCCAGCCGCCCTCGACCCAGTCGGTCGCCGAAACCTTGACGCCGACCGGCTTGTGTTCCGGAAATGCCGCACGCACCGCGTCGAACACTTCCAGCGGAAAGCGCAAGCGATTTTGCAAGCTCCCGCCATATTGGTCGGTGCGCCTGTTGGATATCGGCGACAGAAACTGATGCAGGAGATAGCCGTGCGCGCTGTGCAGCTCCAGGGCATCTATGCCAAGCCGCTCGGCGCGCTTCGCCGCGGCGACGAAGGCCTCGCGCACGCGCTTGAGCCCTGCTGCATCAAGCGCCAAGGGTGCGGCTTCGCCCTCTTTGTGCGGCACCGCGGATGGTCCTTCCGCCTGCCAGCCGCCTTCGGAGACCGGGATCAGCTGCCCGCCATCCCACGGGGTATGGCTGGACGCCTTGCGGCCGGCATGGGCGAGCTGCATCGCCACCGCGATCTTGGAATGCTTGCGCACCGACGCCAGGATCGGCTTCAGCGCCGCTTCGGTGGCGTCGTTCCACAGGCCGAGGCAGCCCGGCGTGATGCGGCCGATCGCTTCCACGTGGGTGGCCTCGATGCAGAACATCGCAGCGCCCGACAGCGCGAGCGTGTTGATGTGCGTAAAGTGCCAGTCATTGGCCTCGCCGTTGACGGCCGAATACTGGCACATCGGCGCCACCATGATGCGGTTGGGAAGCGTCAGGCCGCGCAGGGCGATCGGGGAAAACAGGGCACTCATATCGGGATGTCCGGATGGGAGGGGAAAGGATCGGGGGCTTCTATCTAACGAGCCCCCGAGCTTTCCTCAACCACCCCACATTATTGCTTGATCCCCGCCGCCTTGATCAATTCAATATTTGCTGCGGTTTCCCGCACCAAGAGATCATCCATTTCCTTTGGCGTCATCGGCATGGCCTCGACGCCGAGCTTCTTCAGGCTGTCCTGCATGGCGGAATCGGTCAGCACCTTGACGCCGGCGGCATGGAGTTTATCGACGATGTCGCGCGGCGTCTGCGACGGCACTAACACGCCGAACCAGATCGCGCTGTCGGCGTCCTTCAACCCGGCCTCGAGCGGCGTCGGCACATCGGGCAGATCGGCGACGCGTTTCGGCGTCGACACCAGCAGCGCGCGCACCTGGCCTTCGCGGATCAGGGGAAGGGCTGTGGCGAGCGGGCAGAAATACAAATCGATCCGGCCGCCGAGGATGTCCGCGATCACCTCGGAACCGCCGCGATAGGGCACATGCGTCGCCTCGATCCCTGCGGCCAGGCGGAATTTCTCGGCGCTGATATGCACCGCGCTGCCGATGCCGACCGAGCCGAACGAAATCGACCCCGGCTTCGCCTTGGCCTCGGTGATGAAATCCTGGATGGTCTTCCACGGCCGCGACATGGGCACGATCATCACATTGGCGCTGGAGCCGATCATCAGCACCGATGAGAGGTCTTTGGTCGCGTCGTACGTCAGATTGGGAAAAATCGCGGGCGCGATCGTCAGCGCCGACGAAGTGGCGAGAATGCTGTAGCCGTCGGGATCGGACTTCGCCACCACAGTGGTGCCGGGCGCACCGCCGGCGCCGCCGCGATTCTCGATCACGATGGATTGACCGAGCTCGGCCGCCAGACGGTCGAACACCAGCCGCGGCACCACATCGGCCGCGCTGCCGGCCCCGAACGGAATCGTCGCCTTGATCAGCCGCGACGGCCAGTTGTCGGCATGCGCCGTGAAGGGCAGGAAAAGACTCGAGAGAAGAAGGATCAATCGGATGGGCTTGTTCATCAATGGCTCCGGTTTTGTCAGCCCTTGGAGCGTTGCAAGAACCGTTCCGTGCGGCTCCAAAACTCCCGTCGTCCCCGCGAAAAGCGGGGACCAATACGCCGCAGCCTTGCGGTTGGGTCATATGTCAGACACCTTCCACTATCAAACCGCCGGTGGCTATGGGTCCCCGCGTGCGCGCGGACAACGATGGATTTTATTACTCGCGAAACTTGCGCACCCTGAGATCGACGATGCGGTAGCGGTTGCCGGGCATCAGGATGCAATCCGCCTCGGCGGAGAATTCGACGAAAGACGTGCCGTCATCGGCCTTGTCCGTCACTTTTGCGTAGACGCCGAGCATCTTCGTGAAACCGGGATCGGCCGTCCGGAACAGGCGGTATTCCCGCAGCACGAAGCGCCTGGGTCCCCTCCATTCGATCTCGGGTTCGCTTCGCCTGAGGTCATCGCCCCGACCGACCTCGCGGCTGGTCAAATCCTTGAACAGGCTCG
>Ga0137415_10006490_pt1 | contig 11595 bp, 7 predicted proteins | sample CZODoug3_1_1_16f_FD_183082 | JGI IMG/M metagenome (GOLD analysis project Ga0137415, IMG submission 183082) | Vadose zone soil fungal communities from Angelo Coast Range Reserve, California, USA - CZODoug3_1_1_16fungal (Hybrid Assembly) | ecosystem: Environmental > Terrestrial > Soil > Vadose...
GGGCAGGCCCAGCTTGCTGGCATAGGCGTTCAGCGCCATTTTCTTTTCGCCGTCGCTGAACTGGTGCCCCGCCGGATACCAGGCGCGGCAGGCCGGGCCGGCATCGCCGTCCAGCGCCATCTGCACCCCGCCATCGGGACTGGCCGACAGCATGGCCGAGCGGCCATCGGAGTAGCGAATCTCCACACCCTTGCCGGTAAGGCGGAAGAAGCCGGTGACGCTGGAGCCCGCATTCGGGCTGCTGCTGTCTTCCACCACCGTGCCCATGCGGTCGGTCATGAAGGTGAAGGTGGTCTTGCGGGCGGTGCCGTCAGTCGGCATCACCTGCAATTCCATGCCGCCTTCGATCAGGTTGAGGGCGATGGACGAGCCATCCACCCCCGTCAGGGTCTTGCCCGATATGCTGCCGAAGGGCGCCCCGGAGAGTTTGGCAGTTGCGTCCGACGCGGTGGCGGCGACCTTGATGGCGGTATCAGTCTTGGCCTGCCCGCCGTCGGAGATCACCTTGGTGTCTGAGATCAATTTGCCGTCCGAGAAGAGCCCACTCACCAGGGTGCCGTCGGCATGGTGCAGCTCGCCCTTGCCGTTGGGCTTGTCGTCTTTCCAGTCACCGAAATAAAGCTCGCCATTGGCGCGGCGCAGGACACCGAAGCCGGTCATCTTGCCGTCGGTCCACTGGCCTTCAAAGCGGTCGCGGGCGTCGGTGGTCAGGATACCCGCGCCATCGAAGCGGCCATGCACCGTCTCGCCGTCATAACTCCAGCCCTGTCCCCAGCGGGTGATGACATGGCCGTCCGGAATCACGCCATGACTGAAGCTGGCGGTAAAGATTTGCGATTGGCCGTCATGGGTGAAGGTGGCGGTGCCCAGACCTTCGGCATAGCCGTCCATACAGGGACCGGTCCAGCTCACGGTGTCGCCGGGCCCGGCGCCGGCGCTGAACAGGGAACAAGCCCCGTCTTTCAGCCATTGACCGTTGCTCTGATTATCGGATGTGTCCGTCGCCGAAGCATTCAACAAGCCGCAGTTCAGCAATGCGGCGGCCAGCGCGGCCTTCGCGATCCACGACATATTTTTTCTCGATGTGGAGAGCCCAGCCCCATTGCCGCGCTCTTAGCAAAGAGGCTGCGCCGTTTTTTTGACATTTTCTAGATCAAGGCGACATCGCAGCAAAAGAATCTTTAATGGAGTCGCAGAAAAGATACGCAATGCAGGAAAGGCCCATTTTATCGGTGCTAAATGGCACTGTCCGTTCACGGAACTATTCGCCGGACGTTCATCTTTATGGCGGAGTTTCATGCCGTTCATCTGAGGTTCATCTAGATGAACGGCGGAACAAAAAAATCGCGATGATCGGAATGCAAAACGCTCCAAATGCAAAGAGCGCCGCCATCATGGCGACGCTCTTCAACTTTTGCGCGAAGCAGGCTGGGTCAGACGAGATGCTTCTCGGACTGGATCAGCCCGCGAATATAGCCGAACTCGAAGGCAAAATTCTCATTGGTGCCCCATTCCGCGTCTTCACCCACCACCTTGGGGGCATGGTCGGGCATCAAGAGGTCTTCATAACCGACTTCACGATAGACCTTCAGCATCTTGACGAAATCCACATCACCTTCGTCGGGGAACATCTCGGCGACGAAGTTGTTGCGCCCGCCGCGGATATTGCGGAAGTGGACGTTGAAGATCTTCTTGCGACTGCCGAAATAGCGGATCACATCGGGCAGTTCGTCATTGGGATGGAACAGATCTTCCGAAACCGTGCCCTGGCAGAAGTTGAGCCCGTGATAGGGGTTTTCATGCAGGGCGATGAATTTCTTCAATCCGTCGGGGGTGCCCAGCACATTGTGGATACCGCGATAGCCTTGCGGCGGCATCCCCGGATCCTGGGGATGGCAGGCGATGCGGACCTTGTTTTCGGCGGCCACCGGCACCACCCGTTCCAGGAAATAGTTGATGCGCTCCCAGAAGGCATCGTCGCCCACTTCCCCGGCGCGGGTCAGCGGCGGGTTCTTGGCGGCGGCCTCTTCATAGTTCCAGCGGTTGTAGACGGTGTCGCCGCGGCCCGGCACTTCGTCCAGCCGCACCACGCCCAGGATGCTCATATTGTATTTCAGGGTGCGGATGCCGGTGGCGGCGCAGGTGCGGATATGATTCTGGAAGGCCTCGATGTCGCGGTCGCGCTGCGGGCTCTGGCCCAACATGATGGCGGGATTCTTTTCCCGGTCTATCAGCGAGGACGTCAGCAGCACGCTGTCCACCAGCTCAACCTTGATCTTGTGCTTGTCGGCGATGTCCAACATCGCCTTCATCTCGTCCACATTGGGATAGAGGCGGGTGGGATCGGCGACCTTGGGGTTGGTGCAGACGGCATCCACACCGTAGCGCGACACCCAGGCGGCGGAGCGCTCAGTCAGGGTGCCGAACTGGTGGCCCAGCCGGGCTTTCAGCGGCGGCAGCTTGGCGCTGGCGCAAGACCCGCCCGCCATCTTGGATTTCGGCGCGGCGTCGGCACCGGCAATGCTGCCGGCGGCAACAGCGGCGGCGCCTGCACTGGTGACGGAAAAGAATTTGCGGCGGTCCATGAACGTCTCCTTGTTGATCTAGTTGGCAACCGGTTTCAGGCCGGCTTTGATACTGGCATCGCGGCCCTTGCGGCCGCGAAGGTCATTCAGCAGGGCGCCGGCGTCCAGTGCATTTTCGGCATTGGTGGCGATAGCGGCGGTATAGATGGTGGTCATCTGGATGTCGTCCGGCAGCGGCCACACCGTGACGCCCGGGTTGGGCAGCATTTCGCTGATCAAGGTGACGCCATATTGTGCCTCGCCGCCGGCGACGGCCGCCGCCACACCGGTGCCATCAGGTTTCAGCACCGCCTTGGCGCGGACCGGCCCCCCGATGCCGAGCTTGTCGGCTTGCTGCAGGAAAAATACTCCGGTGATGCCGCCGGAGGCCGGATCCACGTAAGCGATATTCTTCGCCGCCAGCAGGGTGGTCTTGACCTGGCCGCCGTCGGCGATGGCCGGCTTGGCCGTACCCGCTTTTGCGGAAATGCCCGCCACCATTTGCGCCAGGTCGGCATGGGCGGCCAGCACCTTGTTTTCCCGGGTCAAGCTGTCCAGCACGGCAGTGGTGCCGATCACCAGGTCGAATGTCTCGCCCGCCTCCATGCGTTTCTGCACCCCGCCGGCGGTATCGCTCACCACCGTGACCGTGTCGCCGGTGCGGGAGCCGAAGTCGGCGGCCAGCGCCTTGACCGGCATGGACATGCCCGCGCCGGTGAGGATTTTGAGGTCCCTGGCCTGGGCAGCCCCGGCCAGCAGCAAAAGCGACACCGGAACGATGATACGGTACATGCCTGGCCCTTCGGGCGCTGCCTTATGTCTTGTTGCGCGCGGCGCGCCAGCGTTTTATCAGGGATCAAACAAGGCGCAAAGCAAAGGGGAGATGGTGATGAAGAAGGTTTTTCTCGCAAGCGCAGCAATCGCGATGGCGATGCTGATTTCGGTTCCGGCCGGGGCGGCGGAGTACGCCACCATCCTGCTGGACAAAGTGGTCAACCGCACACCAGACCAGACCTGGGCCAAGATCGGGCCTTATTGCTCCATCGCCACTTGGCTGAAAGTTACTTGTGTCATCACCGCGGGCAACGGCGTCAGCGTCGGCAGCAACCGTCTGCTCAATGGCAACAACAATGAGATCATGGTGGCGGCGACGCCTTATTCCTACAGCTACACCCAGCCCGCCACGACCATTCTCTATCACGGCACCCTGGCGGTGGAACCGCTGGATCGCGGCCGCCAGACCAAGATTGTCTACACCCTGTTCTATGACCAGGCGCCCTTGGGCACCGACCAGGCCAAGGCGGAAAACCGGGCGATGCGCACCAAGCGCTTCAGCGAGGCGCTGGACGCCATGAAGGCAATGGCGGAATCTCCGTAATGATCGACGTATTGCAGTTGGTGCCGCTTCGCCCCGAAGTCCAGAAGGAATTGGCGGCGCGCTATCGTCTCCATGGCAAGGCCGATTTCGACAAGGTCGCGGACATTGTGCGCGCCTGTGTCACCAACGGCCATTCCGGCCCGCCGCCGGAGATGATCGACCGCATGCCCAAGCTGGAAATCATCGCTTCGGCCAGCGTGGGTTATGACGGCATTCCGGTGGAGTATGCGCGGTCCAAGGGCATTCCGGTCACCAACACGCCCGAAGTGCTGAATGACGATGTCGCCGATCTTGCCATCGCGCTGATGATCATGACGGCGCGCAGGCTGGTGGCGTCGGATACTTACGTACGAACCGGCAAATGGCCGCAAGGCGGGGAGTATCCTTTGGCGCAGAAGGCCAGCCGCAAGCGGGTGGGTATTCTGGGCATGGGCCGCATCGGCAAGGAAATCGCCAAACGCGCCGAGGCGATGAACAATACGGTGGCCTATCACAGCCGCCGCCCGGCGGCCGACGTGCCCTATCAACATTATGCCAACCTGGTCGAACTGGCGAAGGACAGCGACTTCCTGCTGGTGATCATTCCCTCGACGCCCGAAACGCAGAAGATCGTCAGCAAGGCGGTGATCGAGGCGCTGGGCCCCAGCGGCATTCTGGTGAATGTGGCGCGCGGCGCGGTGGTGGACGAGGATGCGCTGGTCGAAGCGCTGAAATCCGGCAAGCTGGGCGGCGCGGGGTTGGACGTATTCGCCCACGAACCGCAAGTGCCGCCCGCGCTGTTCGCCATGGACAATGTGGTGCTGCAACCCCATGTCGGCAGCGCCACAAATGAAACCCGCCGCGCCATGAGCCAGCTGGTGCTGGACAATCTGGATGCGAAATTTGCCGGCAGGCCGCTGCTGACGGAAATTAAGTAGTTCCTCTCACTGTCATTCCCGCGCAAGCGGGAATCCAACTTCGGGCAACCGAGCCGAATAGAAAGTTGGATGCCCGCTTTCGCGGGCATGACAAGAAGGCTAACGTACCAGCGCCGTCACCGCATAAAGAAAGCCCGCGCCCAGCAAAGTCGCCACCGTGGTGGCCGGGCGCGGATAGGCGCGGTGACTTTCCGGCAGCAGCCCGCTGGCGCCGATGTGCAGGAAAAAGCCGCAGAACAAGGCCAGCAAAATCGCCAGCAGGCCGGGGCCCGTCGTGACCAGCAGGCTCAGGCTGGCGCCGACGACCGGGGCGATGGCGTCCACCGCCAACCAGCGCAAAGCGAAACGTCTGGTACCGCCATTCTTCACTACCACATTCACGGTGTTAAGGCCGTCGGCGAAGTCATGCGCCAGCACGGCGGCGGCCACGATCAATCCGATCTCGCGGCTGGCCTGGAAGGCGATGCCAAGCGCAAAACCATCCAGCACGCTATGGGCGGAAAAACTCGCCGCCCCCATCATGCCGCGCGTGGGATTGGCCTGGCCCTCGCAGTCATGCCGCGCCACCAGCCGGTCCAGCACGGTGTAGAGAAAGAAGCCCAGCGCCGCGATGGCCAGCAGGACGCGCGGTTCGTACAGGCCCTTGCCGGCCTCCAGCGCTTCAGGCGCCAGGTCGAAAAAAGCGACGCCGATTACCGCGCCGGCCGAAAAGCCCATCACCAGCGGCAATCGACCCGCCAGCTTCAAAGACAAGAACCCGCCGGTCATGGTCGCCGCGCAGGCGCCGAGCGCGATCAGCATCACGATCAAGGCAGTCATGGAAACAGGTCCGAAAAAGCCGCGCCTTGCTTATCGCGCCGGGTCTTCCGGGACAATCCTGATCGGGGCAATGTGGGGCAATTGGGGATCGGCCTGGTCCACCGGGATTACGTCCACGCCCACTTCCACCACATGGTCATGGCCGCCCAGGATGATGCCCGCCACCGGCGCCACATCGCCATAATCGCGGCCCCAGGAGGCGGTGACATGGCTTTCGCCCACCACCAAGTCGTTGGTGGGATCCAGATCCACCCAGCCGAAGGGCGGGGCCCAGACGGAAAACCAGGCATGGCTGGCATCGGCGCCGAGCAGCCGCGGCTTGCCCGGCGGCGGCGCCGTCAACAGATAGCCCGAGACATAGCGCGCCGGCAACCCGACGGCGCGCATCGCCGTGATGCCGACATGGGCCAGGTCCTGGCATACCCCGGCGCGAATCTCGAACACCCTATCTACCGGGGTGGTGACATCGGTGACGGTGGTGTCGTAGCGGAAATCCTTGTGGATGCGGTTCATCAGCTCCACGGCGCCGGCCAGCAGCGGGCGGCGCGGCGGAAAACTCACACTGCCATAGGCGGCGATGTCGCTGTGAAATTTGGTCAGAGGCGAATCGAACAGATACTGCACCACGTCGCGCGCTTCATCGCTCTGCGGGTTTTCCAGCATGCCCCGCACTTCCTCCCAGGGCAGGCTGTCGCGCGAAATCCGCTCCGGTGCGGCGTCCACTGTGACTCTGCTCTCCGCTAGCACTTCCAGATGGGTATGCGGCTGGTCGATGGAAAACCATTCGCAAGGGTTTTGGAAATAATCCTCGCGCCCCACCCGGCTGGCGGGCTCCAGGCTCAAGGTGATGGCGCTGTCATGCACCGATTGCAGCGGTGTGCTGCGCGGGCGCAAATGCGCCAGGTGCCAGGAGTGGGAAACATCCTGCAGGTAGCGATAGGTGGTGCGATGGCGGACGAAGTATTCCATTACGCCTCCAGGATCGAGCCGCTGCCGGTGCGGCTTCGCGAGGCATGCTGGAAATAGGCATCGGCAATGGCGTCGGACAGTTCCCCCGCACTGGAGGTGATGGCGTCGGTCAGCTCGATCAACCCGGTGCGCGCACCGGCTTCGCAGAAGGCCAGCCGCGCGGGATGAGCGTTGGCGGCGGCGGCGCGCATTTCATGGGCGATGGTGCGCGGCACGTCGCTCCGCTGGGCCAGGGTGATGCGGGGCAGTTCGCGCAAATGGCTTTCAATGGCGGCCAGCTGGAAGGCGCAGGAGCGCGGATTGTTCTCGTCCAGCAGCAGCAAGTCCACGAAGGGCACCAGCTGGAAGACATTAAGATAGCGCGAACGATAGGTCATGGCGCTGTCGTCGATTTCCAGCAGGATACGCATATGCTCGGTCTCCCGCGCATCAGGGAAGGCCACGGTCTGGCGTACCAGCCAGGCCAGGTGCTGCGCCCGTTCCAGGCGGCGGCCCAGATCCATGAACAGCCAGTTGGGGCCACGGGTCATGTTTTCCGCTGACAAGCCGGACAGCGCGGCGGTGCGGCGCACCAGCGCGTCGAGATAGAAGCGTGCGGCGGGCGGCTGGAACGGCGCGTCTGCCGCCGGCAGTTCTTCATTGACGGTGAGGGCGTGAATGGTGCGCCAGGTGTCCAGCGACAGGCGGTCGCGCACCGACCAGGCGGTTTGTTCCACCCTGAGCAACAACCGCTGCAAGCCTCGGGAATTGCGCGGGCTGTAGATCAGCAGCTGCAGTTCTTCCATCAACGCCTGATCGTCGGCGATTTCCTCCAGCGGCGTATCGCTGGCCTGGCTGAAGGGGATCAGGAGCTTGCGGGCCACGTCCAGCGCGGCCGCCGGCTCGTCGCTCACCCGCGCCGCCACGGCGCGCAGGATGCGCACAAAGCTTTCGGTGCGCTCGGCATAGCGGCCCAGCCAGAACAGATTGTCCATGGCGCGGCTGGGCGCGGATTCGCCGTGGCGCTTGATCTCCAGCATGCGCCCGCCATTGGCCAGCAGGCTGAAACTGTCCACCGGGGCATTTGAGATCACCCAGGCATCCTTGCTGGAGGCGCCCGACTGCATGGACAGCGCGCGCATCGTATCGTCGGCGGCGACGCGGGTGAGCCCGCCGGGCATCACCATCCAGCCCGACGGCGTCCAGGCGGCGAAGACGCGCAAGGAAACAGGCTTGGCGCCGAATTTGCCCTGCTCGAACACGGGCGCCAGCCCCAAGGGCGAAATCTCCTGCAGCACCATGGTTTCGCCGCGCTGCTTCAGCTGCGCGATGGCGCGCTCGCGCTCCTGGGCGCTCATCTCGGCGCCCAACTTTCCGCTCGACCGGCGCGAGAACAGCGGGCGGGCGTCAAAGGCATCGCGCAGAATCGCTTGGTTCATCCGCGCCAGGGCTTCCTTGCGGCCCCATTCGGTACCGCACCAGATGGTGGCGATGTCGGGGATCTTCAGCTCTTCGCCCAGCAGCGCCTGCGACACGGCGGGCAAATAGGCGTCCATGGCGGGGGATTCGATGACGCCGCCGCCCAAGGCATTGGCCAGCACCACGCCGCCGGCGCGCACCGCTTCCACCAGCCCCGGCACGCCCAGCGCGCTGTCGCCGCGAAGCTCCAAGGGGTCGCAGAAATCGGAATCGACGCGGCGGAAGATGGCGGCCACCCGCTCCAGCCCGGTCAGGGTCTTGAGGAAGACCTCGCCGTCCCGCACCGCCAAATCGTCGCCCTGCACCAGGGTCAGGCCCAGATAATGGGCGAGATAGACATGCTCGAAATAGGCTTCGTTGTAGGGCCCCGGCGTCAGCAGCACGGCGCGGTCGCGGCGCGACGCGCCCATCTCCAAAATGCTTTCGCGGTAGGCATTGAAGAAGGCGGCCAGCCGCGCCACGCGCATGTCGCCGAAATTTTCGGGAAAGGTCTGGGAGACGACCAGGCGGTTTTCCAAAGCATAGCCCAGCCCGCCGGGGGCATCGACACGGCTGGCCATGACCTTCCACGCGCCATCGGGTCCGCGCGCCAGATCGGCGGAGTAAAGATGGACATGAACATCGCGCGCCGGGCTGATGCCGCACAGCGGGCGCAGGAACTGGGGATGGCCGGTGACCAGATGCGCCGGCAACACGCTTTCGCGGATCAGGCGCTGGGGGCCGTAAATGTCGCGCAGCAGCAGGTCGGCCAGCATGGCGCGCTGGATCACCGCCGCTTCGATCACCTTCCAGTCGGTGGACGACAGGATGAAGGGCACGATGTCCAGCTGCCAGGGCCGCGCCTTGCCGCCGCGATCGTCATAGACGTTATAGGTGACGCCATTGTCCTGGACCGTGGCGCGGGCGGATGCCTGGCGGCGGTCGAACTCATCCGGCGACAATTGGGTGAGGGTGCGGGCGAAAGCGCGCCAGTGCGGCCGCACCTGACCGTCGACGCCGCGCAATTCGTCAAAGCGGGATAAAGCGGGACTAACCGGTTCGGCGACTTCCGACACTTATTTACTCATACTTTGGCGACTCAAGCGCCTCGGCGCAGGTCGAGAGTATAGGGGAAATCGGGATTGGGGTCCTCTTGGCTCGCTTCAAAAATCCCACCGGTGAAACCGAAGGGCTCGAAGCGGGCCAGCCGGCGGCCCTCCGCTTCGTTGGCGTTGACGGGGAAGATTTCGGAATTGCGCCCGCCTGGATGGGCGACGCGGTAGGTGCAGCCGCCCAGGCTGCGCTTGCGCCAGCCGTCCCAGATTTCGACGATCAGGGGGGCCTGGGCCGGAATGGTGGGGTGCAGGCCGTGCGGGGGTTGCCAGGCCTTGAAACGCATACCCGCCACCGCCTCGCCCTGCGCCGTGCCACGCAGCGGCATGGTGCGGCCATTGACCAGCACCTTGTGACGGCCGGCGGTCAGGCCGCTGGCTTTGACTTCCAGCCGCTCGACCGAGGAATCGACAAAGCGCGCGGTGCCGCCGGCGGTGTTTTCCTCCGCCATCACATTCCAGGGCTCCAACGCGGTGCGCAGCTGCAATTCCACGCCTTCATAGGCGACCGTTCCGGCCAGCGGGAAACGGAATTCCCAATGGGGGCGGAACCATTCCGCGTCAAACGTGAAGCCGTGATCGTTCATGTTGGCGATCACGTCCACCAGATCGGCCCAGACAAAATGCGGCAGCATGAACCGGTCATGCAGGCCCGTGCCCCAGCGCACCAGATTGGTGCGATAAGGCTCGCGCCAGAAGCGTGCGATCAGGGCCCGCAGCAGCAGCGACTGCGCCAGGCTCATCTCGGCATGGGGCGGCATCTCGAAGCCGCGGAATTCCACCAGCCCCAGCCGGCCGGCGGGACCGTCGGGCGAATAGAGCTTGTCGATACAGATTTCGGTGCGGTGGGTATTGCCGCTGGAATCGGCCAGCAGATTGCGGAACACCCGGTCCACCAGCCAGGGCGGAATATTGGCGGCGGCGCGCGAGGGGATCTCGTCGAAGGCGATTTCCAGTTCGTACAGCGATTCGTGGCGGGCTTCATCCAGGCGCGGCGCCTGGCTGGTGGGGCCGATGAACAGGCCGGAGAAGAGGTAGGACAGGCAGGGGTGGTTCTGCCAATAGGCGATAATGCTTTTGAGCATATCGGGGCGGCGCAGGAAGGGACTGTCGGGCGGGGTCTGTGCGCCCAGCACGATATGATTGCCGCCGCCGGTACCGGTGTGGCGGCCATCGAGCAGGAATTTTTCCGCCGAAAGACGGCAGGCCGCCGCCTCGTCATACAGCGCCTTGGTGATGTCCACCTGCTCACGCCAATTCTTGGCGGGATGGATATTGACTTCGATGACGCCGGGATCGGGCGTCACCTTGATGACATTGACGCGCGGATCGAAGGGCGGGGGATAGCCTTCGATATGCACTGCCGCGCCCAACCGCTCCGCCGATTCCTCAATCGCCGCCAGCAAGGTGAAATAATCACCCGCCGCGGGGGTCGGCGGCATGAACACGCATAGCCTGCCGTCGCGCGGCTCTACCGTCAGGGCGGTGCGCACTGCCGGTTCGCTTTCCAAGGCGGTGATTTGGCTGTTGATGGCGCGGAACGGACCGCCCAGCGGCGGCGTGTGGCCGTTGGTATAGCTTTGGCCGGCTTTTTCCGGCAACTCCAGCGGCGGCAACGGCGCGAAAGGATCGGGCGGGGGCACGAAGCTGCGCGCCTGCGGCGGCACATGGGGCAGCGAATTCAGCGGCAGGCGGAAACCGATGGAGGAATCGCCGGGCATCAGGAACAGATGGCCGCTGCGCGTGGTCCAATGCTCGCTCAGCCAGCGCGGGGTCCCCTTTTCCACCGGCAGCACATAACCCACCGCATGGCTGAGGCCGCGCTCGAACACCCGCGCCAGCCGCGCCCTGAGTTCGGGATCTTCCAGCTTGGAATCGCTGGGGTCCACATTGGCGGCCAGGGCGCGCTCCTGCGCCAGGTGATGCCAGAAGTCCTCAAAAGCCGGGACGATGTAGGACGTTTCCAGTCCCAGCTTCTGCGCGATGGCGTCGGTCAACGCCTTGGCGTCTTCCAGGCTGGGCTCATAATTCTTGTGCTCCGCCGCAATGCGGTCGGCGCTTTTCCACAACGGCACGCCATCAGTGCGCCAATAAAGGCCGAAGGCCCAGCGCGGCAGGGATTCGCCCGGATACCATTTGCCCTGGCCGTAATGCAGCAAGCCGCCCGGTGCGAAGCGGTCGCGCAACCGGCGGATCAGCTTGTCGGCCAGCGCCCGCTTGGTGGGGCCAACGGCGGCGATATGCCATTCCGCGCCGGAGCGGTCGTCGATCGAAACAAAGGTCGGCTCGCCGCCCATGGTCAGGCGCACATCGTGATTGGTGAGAACCTTGTCCACCGCATCGCCCAGCTTCTCGATCTCGGTCCACTGCTCGTCGCTATAGGGCTTGGTGACGCGCGG
>Ga0137415_10006491_pt1 | contig 11594 bp, 10 predicted proteins | sample CZODoug3_1_1_16f_FD_183082 | JGI IMG/M metagenome (GOLD analysis project Ga0137415, IMG submission 183082) | Vadose zone soil fungal communities from Angelo Coast Range Reserve, California, USA - CZODoug3_1_1_16fungal (Hybrid Assembly) | ecosystem: Environmental > Terrestrial > Soil > Vadose...
GCCTCAGCCAAAACATTCGCTTGAACGGTCTAGCAACCGCGCAGCGAGGATCGCGTCCCTGCATCACGCGGGCACGAGTCCCTTCCTGGCACGTTTGAGACATGCCGCTAAGCTCTCAAGGTATAAGTCGGCCATTCAGTTGGTCCACACTGGCGGGGTTTTCCGTTGAACGTCGCGCGTAAGTGAAGACGGCTGATGCGCATCGTTAGAATCAAAACAAAGTGTGCGGCCTGTTCACATCATCGACTCATACGCACATCAAACGACGCCGCAAACAGGAGTGCCCTAATGCGGAAGTTGCCATCATCGCTGAAGCTATCGCTGATGGACTTCGAACCGGAATTGGTTTCTACGCTAAAGTTAGTTTTAGACGGGGCTGTCAATCAGATAGATGTCGCCAACCGGACACCGGATGCAAGATAATCCAGTGATGGCGGGGGATGGCTCGGCCGTCGGTATCGTCGCGGCCGAAAAGCAAACGGTGCATTTGCCTGACGCGCTTGCCGACCGCCGCTTTACCGATCTGCGTCGGCAGCGGCATTCCAAAGCGCGCACGATGCTGGGGGTACCCTTGCTGCGCCATCAAAACGTGATCGGTGTCGTCTTTCTGGCGCGCACGGAGGTCAAGCCGTTTAGTGACAAGCAGGTAGAACTCGTTACCAGCTTCGCCGATCAGGCCGTAATTGCTATCTCGAATGTGGGGCTGTTCAATGAGGTTCAAAAGCGGACGCGGGAATTGTCGCGGTCCCTCGACGACCTCCGCACGGCGCAGGATCGGCTAGTGCAGACCGAAAAACTGGCCTCGCTCGGCCAGCTCACCGCCGGCATCGCACACGAGATCAAGAACCCGCTCAATTTTGTTAATAATTTCTCCGCGCTGTCGGCGGAACTGACCGATGAGCTCAATGATGTGCTCAAGCCGGCCCCGCTTAACGAAAAGATGCGGGAAGAGGTCGACGAATTGACGGGACTTTTGAAAGACAATCTCGAAAAAGTCGTCCAGCACGGCAAACGTGCCGACTCCATCGTCAAGAACATGCTCTTGCATTCGCGCGAGAATTCTGCATGGGGCGCTCCATCAGTTCACATCAGCAACGATGGATGCAATATCGTCGCCGCCGCCCCATAGCATCTCCCTTGGAGGTTTGCGTACGCCGGCCCCCGGCGTGCGCCGCGCCGCCATCATGGGGCCGCCATCCGCAAACCTTCACAGAAGCGGTCGTCCGGGCGAGAACGACGCCGCGTTGCGGAAGGGCGCAATCAGTCCTGGAGCGACGAGAATCTAGGCGCGGTCCCGAAACGATATCTGCTCGAAGTTCGAGGCATCACTCGGCGCTGCAAGCGGCGGCCACATTTGGTTTCGGCTCTTGCGCTTCGCCGCATAAAGAGCGGTATCTGCGACGGCAATCAACCCCGCCGGCGTGAGTTCGCCGACGAAAGCCGAGGCGGCGCCGAAACTCGCCGTGACGACGCCGAATAGGCCAGGCCCTTCGTTCGGGATGGTCGCCTTTTCGACTGACCTGTGAATTCTCTCGGCGATCCGTATCGCATCAACCAACTGCATCTCGGGCAGCACCACCAGAAATTCCTCGCCGCCGTAACGGACTGCGCCTTCCGACGCGGCGCCGAGCTCGGCGACCAGGGTCGAAGCCACCCGCTTCAGGCAGAGATCGACCGCATCGCCGGCATGCCCGGATGCCCATACAGACCGCTGGACCGCTGAGCCCATTGCGGCTGCGCACCTTTCAATAGTCGCCCTGCTCGGAGAAAACCAAACCCGCCGAGTCCGACGACGCGACCTATCAATGTGCCCCTGCCCTCCTTCAAGGCCGGCGCGGCCATTTCTCCGATGGCTCCAATGACATAACGAAGATGGTTCGAGGGCTGAATCCGGTATCTCAACAACGCCGGGATGTCGCGCGAGCGCTCCGCAATGTGAAGCCTTATGTCGTTCGGTTTGTGGAACATGTACGGTTCCGGCAAGGAGAGCCTCGACGGAATTCCAATACCAGCACATGGTGGCGATGCAGGATCGGAATCCGAACATGTACCGCCGGCTGCGAGACGGCGGGGAATCGGTTCGCCCGCGCGGAATGGAGTAATCGGTGACGGACGACCTACCCTACAAAATGATGGACGACCCGAACCCCTTTTTGCACCTGAAGACGTTGGGGCCAGCATTCCGGGCCACAAACAGCATTCCGACAGGAATCTTTATCCGAGTATTTTGCTGTCGTGAATCGGTCCGCTTGGCATTGCCTGCGACGAATTGGGACAGATCTCTGTAGCGGAGGAAAACGCCTTAAAGATACTACTGTCGCAGCGCGTTGGCTCTAGCTGACTGGAGCCGCAGCCGCGTGATCCGACTCGGATTGCCCTCGGCCAGAAGGATATCGCCGTCGGGCGTCCCGAAGATGCCGTGCGCGCCATTGAGAATCGGCCGGCAGCGTCCAAGCCGCTCGCCTTTGGGGCCGACCTTCTGCAGGCTCGGCACCATGTCGCTGACATAGGCGCAGCCCTCGTCATCGCCCCAGATCGCGACGGGCTGGTAGAACCCGCCCCAGGTTTCGAGGTGCTTGCCCTCGCGGTCGAAGACCTGCACGCGGTTCAAAGTGCGGTCGACCACGACGACGCGGCCGTCCGCAAAGGTCCAGATCGCGTGCGGCCAGCCGAACTGACCGTCGCCCGACCCGTGGCTGCCCCAAGTTGCGATCAGGGTGCCGGCAGCATCGAAGCGATGGACCCGGCTCGCAGCATAGCCGTCCGAGACATAGATGTCGCCCCAAACCGAGACATGCACGTCGGTCGGATGGTTGAAGGGCGCAAGCGGCACGCCGCGTTGGCCTAACCCGCCGAGCCGTTCGCCCGCTGGCGAGCAGATGATCACCTCATGCATGTCGCGGTCGACCGCGAGGATGCGCCCTGTGGCGTCGGCCGTCAGCATATGGGAATCGGCGATCAGATCGCCGCCCCAGCCCCTGAGATAGGCGCCGTCGGGCGCAAGCTCGATCACGCGCGGGTCGTTGGGATGCACCAGCGGATCGTGCCGCAGCATCACGAAGACATGGCCGCGCGGATCGACGGCGACGTCGGTGACAAAGCCCGTGTTCCGCGGCCAGGAGCCGAAGGGACGCTCGACGCGATAGAGCCTGTCTCCGAGTTCAACGATCAGTTCATGCATGGCCAAGGCTTTTCCTTCAGGCGAGCTTGCCGGCGAAAGGATGCGTTGCTGCCCAGTGCCGGGCAATGTCTAGCCGCCGCGTCACCCACACCCCTTGATGGCCCTGGACATAATCGAGGAAACGCGCGAGGCCGGCCGCGCGCGCCGGATGGCCGATCAGGCGCATATGCAAGCCGACCGACATCATCTTCGGCTGTGTTGCGCCTTCCGCGTAGAGCATGTCGAAGGCGTCCTTATGCCACGCGAAATAATCGGCCGACGTCCCGAAGAAGCCGGAGCCGAACTTGCCGTCATTGTTGACGAGCGAATAGGGAACGACCAGATGCGGCTTGCTGTCGACGAGTTTCCAATAGGGCAATTCGTCGTCGTACGCGTCGGAATCATAGAGGAAACCGCCCTCCTCCACCACGAGCCGGCGGGTGTTCACGCTTGGCCCATAGCGGCAATACCAGCCGAGCGGCCGCTCCCCGACCGTCGCCTTGAGCGAGGCGATCGCCTTACCGATGTGCTCGCGCTCGTCGTCCTCGCTCAATTCATAATGCTTGATCCAGCGCCAGCCATGGCTGCAGACGTCGAAGCCCGAAGCCCTGATCGCCGCCGCGGCCTCGGGATTGCGTTCGATTGCGAGCGCGCAGCCGAACACGGTCAGCGGCAGGCCGCGCTCCTGGAAAAGCCGCATCAGCCTCCAGAAACCGACGCGGCTGCCATAGGCGAACATGCCTTCGCCGGCGAGATCGCGCCCCTTCACGCCTGTCGGTAAGCCGGACGACTCGGTCAGGCCGATCTCGGTATAGCCCTCGCCATCCTGTACGGAAGGCTCGGAGCCCTCCTCGTAATTCATCACGAAGTTGATGGCGACGCGCGCGCCGCCCGGCCATTTGGGATCGGGCGGGTTCGCGCCGTAGCCAATCAGGTCGCGGTCATAGGTCAAGGTCAGTCTCCGGGTCATGGAAGGTAGCGAAGTTCGGGATTCAAGGGCTCATGCGTTTCGTCAGCCCGGCCAGCCGGTCCATGACGATGACCAGCACCAGCGTCGCCAGGATAAGGACGCCGGCGATGGCGGCGATGCGCACGTCGAGGGTGGATTCCATCATGCCCCACATCCGGATCGGCAGCATCCCGGTGCGGGCGGTCGACAGGAAGAGCGAGACCGGCACATTGTCCATCGAGGAGATGAAGGCCAGGAAACACCCAGCCGCGATTGCGGGCGCGATCAGCGGCAAGGTGATCCGGCGGAAACCGTAGAACCCGCTGGCGCCCAGATTAGCTGAAGCCTCCAGCAGTGCGGGATCAAGCTGCGTCAGGCTCGCCAATGTGGTCCGGAAGATGAAGGGCGCGATCACCACCAGATGCCCGGCGATCAGCAGGTTGAGCGAAGGCCTGATGCCGGCCACCGAGAAGAACATCAGCGCCGCCAATCCATAGGAGAGCGTCGGCAGGATGAGCGGCGACAGGAAGCTCGCCTCCAGCAGCCTTGCCGAGGGGCGCGCCACGCGCGCGATCGCCAGCGCGGCCAGCACCGAAAGCACCGCCCCGATCGCTGTCGCGAGGCCCGCGACCCAGACGCTGTTGAACGCCGCAATGTGGATCTGTGCCGAGCGCGCGGGATCGAACAATTCGCGATACCAGCGCAGCGAGATGTCCGGCGGCGGAAAGCGCAGCGTCTGCGAGGTGGTGAAGGAGGTCGTGATCACGATCAGCACCGGCCCGATCAGTATCAGGATGCCGAGACCGGCCAGGATGCCGATCACCCAGGAATAGGTGATGTCGTTGAAAGTCGAGCGTTGCATCGTCTGTCCTCAGTTCGTCTTCGCGAAGCGACCCAGCCAACCTAGCGCGGTGATGCCAGCCAGCACGGTGAACAGCAGCGTCAGCGAGGCCACCGCTGCGAAGGGCCAGTTATAGACCACCATCGACTGCTGCCAGATCAGCGCCGGCAGATAGACCAGACGCGCCCCGCCGATCACCGATTGCGAGATGAAGGCGGTCGTCGCCGAAGCGAACACCAACGTCGCACCCGCGATCCAGCCCGGCAGCGTCAGCGGCAGGATCACCCGAAAAAAGGTCCGCCATTTCGAGGCGCCGAGCGCTCGCGAAGCGTCGACCAGATTCTGGTCCGTCTGGTTCATGATGGTAAGCAGCGGCAGCAGCATCAGCGGCATCTCGATCTGCGTCAGTGCGATGACAAGGCCAAGCTCCGTCTGAAGCAGGTTGAGCGGCGCGACCGTGAGCCCAAGGCGTATTAGCGTCTGGTTGACCACGCCTTCGCGCGCCAGGATTACGATCCATGCGAAGGTGCGGATCACGACCGAGGTCAGGAGAGGCATCAGGATGATGAAGATCAGCACGCGCTGGGCGCGCGGCCCCACTCCCCGGAACAGCAGCGCCAACGGATAGGCGAGCAGCGTCGTCGCGGCGACCGCGAAAACGCCGAGCTTCAGCGTGTCGAAGATCACCTTGAGGTAGAAGGCATCGCCATAGAACTTCGTCCAGCTGTCGAGACCCAGCCGCGTCTGCTCGGAATCGGCATAGAAGCTGATGCCGAGCAGGATCGCGAAGGGCGCGGCAAAGAACGCGAGATAGGTCAGGCCGAGCGGCGCCGCGAGGCGCCAGTCGACCCGCTCACCCATTCCCCCGCTTGCGACCGCTGCTCCAGCCATGGCTTCCGACCCTTACTTGGTGACCTCCTTGTTGAAGCGCTCAATCCAGGCGGCGCGCTGCGGATTGATCTTGGTCCAGTCATGGGTGACCATCTTGGTAAGCTCGTCGATCGATTTGATGTCGAGCGTGTCGACCAGCGTCACGTCCTTGTTGATCGGGATCATGTTGTAGGGCTGCTTCTGCAATGCGCCCTGCACCTCGGCCGAGATCGCCGTGTCCATGTATTTATAGGCGTTGGCGACGTTGTCGGCGCCCTTCACGATGTGCAGCGTGGTCTGGAAGGTGATCGCGCCGGTGTCGGGCTTGACGAATTCGATGTCGACGCCGCGGCCCTTGAGGATCGCGACCGTATTGGTGTTCGTGTACATCACGTCGATCTGGCCCTGCTGGAACAGGCCGGGCATGGCCGCCGGAGCCGCGACGGCCGCAACTTTGGCGACCGCCTTCTTCAGCTCGGCGAAGATCGGTTCCATGTTCTCGATCGAGCCGTCGAAGGCCTTGGCCATCTCGATAATCGAGACCGTGCCGAAGGTGGTCTGGAAGCCGGTCAGGCCGAGGCGCTCGACATAAGGCGACTTGAACAGATCGGCCCAGCCCTTCGGCGGCGTCGCGAATTTCTTGGGGTTGTAGGCGATGCCGACGACCTGGGCGTTGCAGGTCACCGCATGCGAGGTGATCAGCCCCGCCGGCACCTTGGAGGCATTGGCGAGCTTGGAGGCGTCGATCGGCTCGAACAGGCCGGCTTGCATCGCCGCCGCCGCCGGGCCCGGATCGAGCACGAAGCAGTCGAAGGGTGGCACGCCGCGCGCCGCGCGCACCTTGGCGACCTGATCGACCGCGAAGAGCGCGTCGAAGGCGATGTCGATATCGGCGCTCTTCTTCAACGCGGGAGCGAGCACGCCGCGATAGGCCTCCTCCCAGGTGCCGGGGTAGATCGCCGCAGTCAGGCTGCCGGTGGCATGGGCGCGCAACGGCAGGAGGCCGGCAAGGCCAAGTGCGGCCGCGCCGGTCCACAGGTCGCGACGGTTCATATCGGTCATGAGCGGGATCTCCGGGTCAGGGGTTGGAAACTGGGAAAAGCGCGGGCCGCGCGTGGCCAGCAAGTCCGCAATGGGCCGTGCCGACTCCGCCCGACGCCATGCCGGGACGCCGCGCGATGGCGACCTTGAGCGACTCGCCGGCCTGGCTGCTCACGTCGTGGATGAGTTCGCCGCCGATCGGCAGGCTCAGTTTGAGCTCGACGGGAAACCGGTCCGCCGCCGGCTCGTCCGCCAGCAACATCTGCTCCGGCCTGACCGAGACGGTGACCGGCTCGCCAGTGCCAAAGCGGAACTCGGACGCAACCGTCCACAGCGCCCCATTGGCAAGGGCGACGCGATAGCCGCCATCGACGGGCGCCTCGATACGGCCTGCCAGAAGGTTGCTGGACCCGACGAAGTTATTGACGAAGAGCGTCGCTGGCTCGTCATAGATCTGCACGGGCGTGCCCAGTTGCTCGATCCTGCCCTGGTGCATCACCGCGATACGGTCGGCGATCGCCATCGCCTCGTCCTGATCGTGCGTGACCATGATCGCGGTCAGCGCGAATTGCCGCTGCAGCCGCTTGATCTCGATCTGCATGTCGAGCCGCAGATTCTTGTCGAGCGCCGCGAAGGGCTCGTCCAACAGCAGGATGCGTGGGCGCATGGCTAGTGCGCGCGCCAACGCCACGCGCTGCTGCTGACCGCCCGAGAGCTGCTTCGGCTTGCGGTCGGCAAAGCCGCCCATCTGGACGATAGCCAGCATTTCCTTCACGCGCGCGGCCTGCACGGACCGACTTTCGCCCCGGGCGGCGAGCCCATAGGCGATGTTCTGCGCCACGCTCATATGCGGGAACAGCGCGTAGTTCTGGAATACGATACCGATCTCGCGGCGGTTCGGCGGCAGCGTGTCGACGGAGCGATCGCCGATAATGACCTTGCCGCTGCCCTGCTGGATGAAGCCGGCGACGATCCTGAGCAGGGTGGTCTTGCCGCAACCGGACGGACCGAGCAGCGCGATCAGCTCGCCCCCCTTGACCTCCAGAGTCACGTTGTCGACCGCGAGCCCCGCGCCGTAACTGTGAGTGACGCCGTCAAGTGTAAGCGGCTGGGCAGTCATCGAAACGTGATCGGCACGCTGGAGCATGGATTGGGAACAATCTCGCGCAGTTTCCTCGACAAGGTTGCGAGCAACTATCGTGCCAACGCAGATGGCAAAGATGCCGTTCGCCGAATACCAGAACATGGGTCAAGACATTCCCGCCGCATCGAACCGATCGCCCTTTCAACATCCAAAATGTTCGCCAACACCTCACGCCGCTTGGCGGCAAACCTTATCACGGCTTTCGATCGGTTTCGGACGTGGCGAGCCAATGGCGCGCGATATCGATGCGACGGGCCACGAACACATCATCGCCGTACTCGTCGAGTGCCGTTAGAATACCCGAGACGGCCGCGAAGCGGCCAGGGCGCCCGCAAATGCGCAGATGGAGCCCGATATTGAGGAGGCTCGTCTTACCTCGCCGGCCTTCCTCAACGAGCACGTCCAGCGCCGAGCGGACATAGCGCACGAAGGAGGCAGCTTCAACGAAGCCGTTCGGGTGGAAGAACTTCATGTCGTTACTGTCGAAGGCGTAAGGCAGGATAAGTAGTCGGCCCGACGGCGTCTCATCGAAATACGGGACATCATCGTCGAGTGCGTTGGAGTCGTAGAGAAAACCCAGTTCGGCCAACAACGCGCGGGTCGCCAGGCTCTGGCTGCCGCGGCAGAAAAAGCCGAGGGGGCGTTCGCCGGTGACGGACTGAATCGTCGAGATACAGCGTTCGAGGTCCGCTCGTTCGCTCGCAACATCCGTGTAGTCGGCGTGCGGACGCCACAGCCAGCCGTGACAGGCCGGCTCATGCCCGTGATCGACGACCGCTTTGGCCAAACCCGGCAAGCGGTCGACCGCACGCCCGCACATGAAGAATGTCACGCGGCGCTTGTGATGTTCGAAGGCGTCAAGGAAACGCCAGAGGCCGGCGCGCATGCCGTAGGCGAACATTTCTTCCTGACCGAAATCGCGCCGCCCCGCGGGCACCACGCTCAGTACCTCGCCGAGCCTTTCGTTCGCTGCGTCGCCATCGCCGATGGCGAGTTCGGCACCCTCTTCGAAATTAACGACAAGGGACACTGCGACGCGGGCGCCGTTCGGCCAGACGACCGTTGGCCGCCGGTCGCCGTAGCCGAGCAGGTCGCGCGGCCGGCTCAAAAGGCGATCTCGTCGACGAGCGCCGCGACAAGCCGCAACGCCTGCGCCATATCCGCGATCTCCATGGCCTCGTCCGGATTATGGCTGCCCTTGTCATTGCGGATGAAGACCATGGCACTCGGCACGCCTTGATTGGCGAAAGTCGCGCAATCATGACCGCCACCACTCGGCAGCTCCATGGCCGGGATGCCGTGGGCAACCGCAAGCCGCCTCAGCCGGGCCCGTAAGCCCCCATCCATGCTGGCTGGTTGAGCATGTGTATAAGGACCAAGATCGATGGACACGTGGCGAGCCTCGGCAATTTCCCGCGCCTTGACGGAGAGATGCGCATGGGCTGCCATGAGGACTGCATTGTTCTCGCTACGCATATCCAGGGTGAAATGAACCTCGCCCGGTATCTTCGTGATCGTGTGTTGGGTGGCATTGGTGAAGAGCTGGCCGACCGTCGCTACGAAATCCGCGCTGGCCGCCTCTCGCGCCAGCCAATAGGCTTCAATCTGTTGAACGAATGCGGTGGCGGCCATGACGGCATCGCGGCGCGCAACCCGCGGCACGGCGCCGGCATGGCCATAGGTGCCACGGACGCTGCAATGTTTGTAGCGTAGGTTTCCGCGAATACCGGTGACGATGCCGACGGGAAATCCCGCATCGACGAGTACCGGGCCTTGCTCTATATGCGGCTCGATATAGGCATGAATTTGCGCTGCTACCAGCGAGGCTTCGCCCTTGCCGATTCGCTCGGGCTCAAACCCTTCTTCCGCCATGTGCGAGGCGAGCGAACGCCCTGAATCAGAACGGAAAACATTTTCGAGCGAGTCGGCCGGTAACAGGCCGAAGCCGGCGCGGCTGCCAATATAGTGAGTCGGGAACCATGACATTTCTTCGGCGCGGATCGCCAACAGCGTGACACCTCGGGTCGGAGGCACGCCGTGCCGGCGTAAGCGCGCGAGTACCCCGAGGCCGATGGCGACGCCCGCAGCACCGTCAAAATTGCCCCCATGCGGCACGGCATCGAGATGCGAGCCGATCATCACGACCGGCAAGGATGGATCCTGTCCCGGCTGTGTCACAAAGAGATTGCCAACAAAATCCGTTTGCAGCACCAGTCCCAAGCCGCGCGCCACTTCGGCGAGGCGCGCATGCGCCATGCGCTCGCCCGGACCGAAGGAGGCGCGGCTGACACCTGGCGGATCGAGCGAGTTCTCACGCAAGTAATCGAGAAAGTCTGCCGCGACGGCGATGTCATCGTCATGCACCAGGTCGTCGGTTTGTGACGGCATCGGCCGCTCCTATACTGCCGCAGCGAACAATGTGCGGAAGTCGATGGCAAGCTTTTCCGGTGGGGCCTCGATCATCAACCGCTCCTCGATCGCGCTTAAGTGATGGTTCGTGGCGGCGACAACGCCCGCCACGTTGCTTTCTCGATCAAGTCGATCAAGGCTGCGCGCTCGTCGACGGCGCAGCCGACACGACTTGGTCGCTCGTTGTTAATCGGCGTGGGGTCCCGACGCCGATCGGCGGGCTAAGCTATTGATTTACCAAGCGATGGCGGGGTCAATCTTGGACGCTTATTTACATTTTCAAGCCCAGCGCCAAAACTGAACTATGCTGCCTCTTCAAGGCGACCGAGGATACCATGCGACATCTGCCGGGGCTTCGTGCGACGAATCTACATGTCAGCCGAGACCTGAAAATTTCGCCTTAGCCGGCTGTCGGTCGGACCGCGGTTTGACCGAGCGTGACAAGCACCGCGGTGAGCGCTGCCGTCGCTGCGTCAGGCCGCTTTCTCTCAAAGATCGCAAACTCAAGATCCGGCAAGAGCGGCAGGCCGTTTGCCACGCCGAGAACGCGAAGTCCGGCGATAATCGCGCTCGCCGGAAGCGGCGTGATCGCGAGACCAGCCAGGGCTGCGGCGCGGACACCCGTAAGACTGGGGCTCGTGCAGACGATTTGCCAGACCAATTCACTTTCGCGAAGCGCAATGAGCGCCGCCTCGCGCGAAACCGAACGCTCGCGGTATAAGGCCAAGGGCAACGCCGCGCCAGCAACGAGTTCGAACGTTTCCGCGGCTGCCCATACCATTGGCTCCCGCCATATTAGGCGTCCCCTCGATGTCCCCAGAGGACGCTTTGCAAACACCACGTCTAGTCTTCCAGCGTCGAGCTGCTCGATCAGCGGCGAACTCAGGCCGATCTGGACCTCAAGCTTCACATTCGGATGCGACCTTGCAAACCGACCAAGCGCCGGCGGCAAAGAACCACCAGCGACCTCTTCGACTGCTCCTAGGCGCACGGTGCCGGAAAGTGGCGGCGCTGTAAGGCGGCGGCGAGCCGCTTCTTCCAGTTGCAGCAGACGGCGCGCGTCACCCAGGAGCATCTCGCCGTCATCAGTCAGGGCCACCGTACGGGTGGTGCGACGAAAAAGCGGTCTCTTGGTCTCGAGCTCAAGACGTTTGATCTGCTGGCTCACGGTTGACTGCGT
>Ga0137415_10006492_pt1 | contig 11594 bp, 9 predicted proteins | sample CZODoug3_1_1_16f_FD_183082 | JGI IMG/M metagenome (GOLD analysis project Ga0137415, IMG submission 183082) | Vadose zone soil fungal communities from Angelo Coast Range Reserve, California, USA - CZODoug3_1_1_16fungal (Hybrid Assembly) | ecosystem: Environmental > Terrestrial > Soil > Vadose...
CACTCCTACTCGTCACGGCGGGAATCTTGGGATTGGCACTCTTGCCCCATCTTCCTCGAGCCAGTCCTGCCTCCTTCACTCTCTTCGGAAGATATTTGTCTCCAGCAGGGTGGGGAGTCACGACGACAACAGTGACATCTCCAGGGCCCGACCTCACAGTAATGCCGGGCGAGACGGTCACCGTGTCCCTTACGTCTAGTGATGGCATCAATCACAATTGGGGAGTAGACTACAATGGAAATGGAGTCTCCGATCCTGGAGAGCCCTTGTCCAGCAGTTTCGGCTCAACGGGCACTAGTTACACCTTTACTGCGACGACGACCCCTGGGACCTATACCTACTGGTGCTTCATACACAAAGGGCCAATGTTTGGAAAGTTCATAGTTTCGCCCCCGGGCCCTGACTATTCAGTTTCACCCAACCCATCATCTCTCACGATTCCTCAAGGTGCAAGCGCAAACTCAACTGTCTCAATAACGAGTCTCAACAACTTTGCTGGCTCGGTTACGCTATCATCCTCACTATCATCTCCGCCTGGTCTACAGACAAGCAGCTTTAGTGTGAATCCCGTAATGGTTCCACCGAGCGGAACAGCAAAATCAAACTTTACAATCTCAGTGCCTGCTGGTGCCTCCCCAGCCTCTTACAGCATCACTCTTACGGCGAAGAATTCGACGACCTTCTCGCACTCCACGACAGTCTCGGTTACGGTCGTAATCCCAGATTTCAAGATCGCTTTGAGTTCGTCTTCACTGGCAGTTGCTCCAGGGTCGTCCGGGTCTGTCATGGTCACGTTGACCAGTCTTAGTGGGTTCTCTGGCACTGTGTCGTTGACCTCCACACTATCGTCTCCTGGACCGCAGATAACGTTCAGCCCTACCTCCGTCGTGTTGTCTTCAAGTGGGTCCGCGTCCTCAACACTCGGTGTGTCGGCTGCGTCCTCGGGAGCATATTCCACCGCTGTGCCACTAGGGAACTACAATGTGAACATAACCGCGACAAGCGGATCATTGGTTCACTCAGCCACCCTTGCTTTGACTGTAGGATCCGCTTCAGGGGCCGGAGCTCTCCCAACTTCAATCATCATAGGAGTGGGAGTTGCCTCAGCTGCCGCAGTCGTCGCCGGGATAGTCTACTTTTTGCGGCGGAGACCTAGGGCAAAGACGTAGACGATCTTCTCAGCTCAACCCTTCCAAAATGCGCGTAGAGTCCCAATGTCAGCGTCACTACTCCGACGACTACTCCAACAATGGAGGTGCGTGGTCCTGCACCAGGAAATGCCAGTAGCTCAGCATTGCTCAAGGGTCCGAACGAAGCGGCCCCGCAGGTTATTGCGAAAGGCATGAATCTAGACGTTCTCACGACTCCAAACAAGCATTTTCCAACGCTCAACATCCCCAGTGCCAATCCTTCCGACAGGGCCAGGTAAGATACCAAGAAAGGGACGACCGCCCATGGTCCGATCTGGACTGCCGATGCGACGAACGGGTTCAATTCCCAGTTGCCCGCTGACAAACCAATCAGAGTAAGGTAGATGTCGGCAACGACCAGAACTATTGGGATAGTGAATATCCAGCCATCATTTCTGGAGAAGAGCCTGTTGAGCTCTTGGAGATCTGTTGGGATGATCCAGAGTCCCACGGCTAGACAGGCGATACCTGTGATGAGGATTACGGTCAGTCCCATTTGTGATAGATGTACTTGTGTCGGATTCAATACGCTGAACCAGCCGATGAGGGGACCGGATAGAACCCAGTATAGGCCCGACCCCGCGAACAAGAGGCCCGTTCCTGGAGGGATCTTCAACTTTTTTCCCGCTTCGTGTTTCTGAATCGACCCAGTTGACGTATGCGTTGAGACATCTTGACCCTCGGGACGTTAGAGGTCGTCTTTGGCTTGAAGAGTCGAAGCCCGATCGAGGACACGATAGAACTGATCAGGGTTACGAGCCCTGCCACAGGGTAGAGGATCTGCGCTGCGACGCCTAGACCAGTGCCTTCTTGGGCGACGATGAAAGAGAACTCTCCGCGGGGTAGCATCGAGAGGCCGACTAGGGTGGCTTCATCTCTTGCCCCTGATAGTCTGGCGCCGGCCCAGCATCCGACGAATTTTCCGAAGATAGCGATTCCTAGCACTGCTACGATTGGCAGTGTGACCGTGAGGAGGGCTCCAATGTTGATGAGTGTTCCCATGGAGACGAAGAAGAGGACGATGAACAGGTCTTTGATTGGGCCAACTTTCTCCTTGACGAACTGGGCTTGGGGTCCCCGGATCATCAAGCCCATGAGGAACGCGCCAACCGCAGGTGAAAAGCCTAGGTAGGATGATAGGAGCGCGAACGCGAAGCCGAAGGAAAGCGCTAGCAGGAACGCGGTCTCCTTGTATTCTTGATCCGCTTTGCTGATCCTTTCTATGAGCCATGGCGCCATTCTCCAACCGAAGAAAAAGATGATTCCTACCAGCAGAGCCCCCTTCAACGCGAGAACGACTATGTCGGTTGGGGGTACTTGGTTACTTGCCGCGGCGAGACCCGGCAATAGGAGAAGCATGAATACAGTCGCAAAATCTTCGATTATCGACGCGGTCACCACAGTGTGGGATTCCTTAGCCTTCAGGGCCTTTGTTTCGAGCAGAATCTTGCTCATTATCGCCGTGCTGGTTGTCGCGACCACTGCTGCGGCAAAGACTGCTTCGATCTGCGTCAGGCCTACGGCCAACCCCACCAGTGTGACCGCGACAAAAGTGACAGTTAGCTCGACAACTGCGAGAATGAAACTGTCCGGTCCGATCTTTTTGATCTCCAGCGGATCTAGTTCGAGTCCGACTGTGAACAGGAGCAGTATGATTCCGAGAGAAGCGAGAAGGTTAATCGTGTTGAGGTTCTGGATCAGCCCCAGACCAAAGGGTCCGATAATTATCCCCGCGATTAGCTGGCCGACTACAACGGGTTGTTTGATCTTTGAGAAGAGATAGCTGAAGCCTAGAGCAGCAAAAACTGCCAACCCGAGGTCGAATAGAAAACTGAAATCAGCAGAAGCCGTCAATGGTTTTCCCGGAAAAGATGATAGTGTTCCTATACTTTCAGTTCCAGTTTAACAGTTTGACCCTTATGGCTTGGACTCTGAGTTCCAGACGCGTAAGCGAATCTGGGGAGTTACAAGGCCTAGGTAAAAGCTGGCCGCTCTAGTCGAAGGTCGTTCCTTCGATCCTACAATTCTTGTCGTTTCGATCATTGGAGTGTCATTGACGATGGGTCTCATATGTTACAGTTTCAGAACTCTGTTTCTCTTCAAAAGAAATGTTGCCGGTAGAGCCTGGGTCTACATTTGTCTCAGCGCAATATTCTCCAGTATGGGAGTTGTTGCGTTTCTTATCGAATACTTGACCCCAATAGGATTGTTGCCGGCCGGGGGTGGTGTGTTAGAGACTGTGGGTGCGTCATTCTCCCTCCTCGGACTGAGAAAGAACTCTCCTTTTCCGGGGCCAGCAAAGATCACTTCGCCTGATCTATTTTCCCTTCTTTGGTAATAGAGCAGTTTTCCTGATGGGCTGGAAATTTCTATCAAAAGATAGAAACTATGCGAATATAAACGGTCGTAGAGCTTTTTTCACGAGAAAGGTAGGTGACGATTATATTCCGGAGACATAGCTGAAACTAAACATAAGCAAAGTCTAGGTTGTGCGATACATTGGTCGTAGTTGAGTCGATGGTTGAGGCGAGGAATTCTTCTGTATCGCGGTCACCGCTCTTAGCGATTCCGTTCTCCACGAGCCGCCCTCGATTTCCGGAGACGCCTGAGGAATTCCGGGAACTAGCAAAGCACCTAGCGTACAGTGTTTTGCAGGGCTATATCGAACATGATAGGGGGCATTTGGACAAGTCGGCAGAAGGATTCTTCCAAGTCTACTATCATCTCTTTCCGGAGCTCAGTCCACTAAGAACTCGGAGGGCTGCGGATCTCTACGTTGATGTTCTAGTCAAGCAAGACGAGATTGAAAATAGTGAGGTTCACTCGGGGACCCAAATAATAGAAGACCCGCGATGGAACGAAGTGAACGAGGTTCTGCGAGAGTTTTCGAGGACGCTGGGACTTCCTGAAGCATATGGGGACGAAACCACCGATTACTTTCGTTATCACGGGGTCAGAGACGGTCGCTATGTCAACCACTGTCTAGCATCGGAGAGAATATTCTCAACTAGAGTATTGGGAAACGATTATTGGGCTAAGATTCTCGGATCACTGCTTCTCCTTCTGACAGATTGTCACGACAAACACGATTCGACCGGGCTAGAGGCTGGGTTACAGTTTGCAACCACGTATTACGAGATTGTACTGAAGGCCAAGGCGGCGCAGCTTCACGCGGTCGCGCCCACCCGGCCTTAGGTGCATCGTCGGTCCGGATTTCTGCTAGGCAGTTAAGCCAAGTTTCTTTCTAACCTCGGGAATACGGGCTCCTGGCCTTGATATCAGTTCCAGATCGAAGAGATTCTCAAACATAGACACGGTTTTCGTGTCGTGGGCGGGATAATTTAGGAGAAAGACGCCCGTAATCCTGTTCGAGACCATAAGTTCGAGCCCTTGCCGAACGAATGAGTGCGCCCGTTCAGTTCCGAGCGTGAAGATTTGGTGAGAAATGTTGTCGAAGATCATTGTGAACGGGGTCGAAGCATAGGCTTCGATTGTTTTGTTCATCGAGTCTAGAATCAGCGAGCTGTCGAATGCCGGTATGAGGACTACGTTCTCGCTCTCGACCTTTGGATAGGAAACCCTTGATGTCAGGACGAACATCTTCAGCCCTGGCTCATCCTCCATCGCCGAATGAATTGGGCTGTCCATTCTGGTGAAGAGGACTACTTTCTCGAAATTGGAAACTGCTTCCGTGGCCAACGATCTAAGTATCTTTTCGTAGCCTGAGAGCGGATCGTATTCCAGCAAGATTTTCTGTCCGGCAATTTCCTCATGGGACAGTCCAACCGTGCGAGAGAATACATCGCTCGACTCGGTTAGGTCGATGACAGGGACCTTTGATTTGAGGAGTTCGAGGGTTGTTTGCTCGTTCTCGAATGCGCGGTTGGCAAAAGTCATCATTACTTGCACATAGTGGTCCGGAGTCGACCATCTCCGGTCCGCGATATGGTTGACGAATTTTTGATATGGACGCTTGGTGGTATCCCCGTAGTCTATCACTATTCTGAGCCCATTCTTGCCCAAGGCCCTAGTTTCATTGGCTAGCTCTTGGACCTGTCCGATTGCCGCTTCCTCGTCGAGAAGGTTTTCTCCTTGGTATAAGCTATCGATGGATGGTAGCCTAAGGTTTCCCTTGGTCAGGTTATGTTTCACATCGACGCCATTTCTTGAGAGTTCTTCTCGGGCACTCGCCTCGTCGCTAGAGTGAAAGTAGAGAACTCGGTTTTGCTGGTTGACACCCTCATTGACAAACCTAGCAACTGGGGTAATTTTCGATTGATCGTTTTCATAGATTAGAACGATCTGGTCGCCTCGCATCACAACTGGATTAGGACCTAGGGATGGCACCAGTCCGAGGAATGCTCGCAAGAAAGTTGGTCTCTTGAAGGCTGTCACTGCAACGAAGAGAAGAATCACACACGCGAAGTGCACCACTCCCAGCAAGCTGTAACCGAAACTTGCCGAGGCATATCCAAACAACAACAACGTTGCGATCGCTGCGAAACATCTTGCGATAACTCTCAGTGCACCCCTGACCTCACGATCCCTAAGTTGCGATCTGAGTCGGGATAGGACAATGAAGGAGTAGACAGTGAAAGCAGTGATCACGATTGCAGAGACGGTAAGTAGGAGCCCACCAAGTCCAACGGCTCTGTAGTATGTGCCGTCGATCACATAGAACGCTTGTCGGCTAGGGCTTGGGTCTATGGATGCCGGATCTACAATTGTCAATATGAACAAAAACACCATGGGAACTAGGTAGAGAAGGTAAGCGAGATGTATTGGCCTCCGAGGATTAGCTAGCGCGGAGCGTAACGAAAATTTCTCGGGATAGAAGTATAGCTTGGTAACCAATAGCCCCCATAATGTCGCTATAATAGCCGCAGCGGCGGCGAAGGCTTGAGTGGTAAGTCTGATCAGATTTGCCTCAGGGTAGAATATCAGGACTAATTGTGAGATTGGAAATGCGTTGAAGAAAGCGTAGATTGTTAGGAAATAGGTCTTGTACGGTCGGAAGTAGGAGAGTGGCTCTTTGGCGATTACAAGAATCATCAGAGCGTCTACTATGATTGTTCCGATGTTTAGGGTCGCGGCTACGTAAGGTTCCGTTTTTTCCAGCCCTCTAGGCTTGACCTACGCCAGCATCTACGCTGGCTCAACACCCTCCTATTGCAGAAACCTAGGCGAGGACCAAGCTGGGTTTAGACTCGTGTTACCGGAGAAGAACTAGTCTAGTGACTGCTATGCAACTTCAGGTAGGCCGAGAGACTTTGCCGCTGCTTTCAGGTCTCTCATCCTGCTTCTGATAGTCACTTCTGATACGCCCGCCGCCTTTGCAAGGTCTCTCTGCATAACCATTGACCCTCGTATTCTTGCCGCCAGGTCGAGTGCCGCTGCTGCCAAACCATCCGGGTCCTTTCCGACGTTCACCCTCAGTCGGATGGCTTCCCTTAGAATTTTTCCTGCCAACATCTCTGTCGGGGAGTCCGCTCCCGCTCGGGAGGCGATTTTCGAGACACGTTTCAATGGGTCTTCTATCGCCATGGTCACATCGAGAGAACGGACTAGGGCTCTGTAGTAATGGGCGAGAAGCTTCCTGCTCATCCCTGATGCTTTCGCGATCTCGCTCAAAGAGCGCGGCACATCGGTCAGTCTACACGCTGCGTAGGTCGAGGCTGCGACCATCCCGTTTATCGGTCGGCCTCTGACGAGGCCTTTGTTGAGCGCTCTTCTATACATTAGCGCCGCCCGCTCTGTTACAACCTCCGGCAGATTCAGCCGTCCCGCCAGTCCTCGGAGCTGACTCATTGCCCGCGACAGATTTCTAGCAGTAGATGATCCTGCGGACGCGCGGAGCTGGGTTCGTCGGAGACGCCAAAGCTGCAACCTCTCGTCAGCACTCAGTGACCTGTTCGACGCCTGCGCTCTGGAAATGATCGTGGAGAGGTTCTTGTCGAAAGCGGAGAATCTTCCTGGTGGTCCTGACTGGCTTTCAAGGAGTCCCTCCTCTGTTCGTCTGGGAACCGGCGCCGCATATTGTTCGGCAGGATCGGATAAGACGAAGCCGCAATTGGTGCATATGACCTCGCCTGTCTCGGCGTCTCGAACCAGGCTTGGACTGCCGCAGTTGGGGCAGACATAGTGTCCGACCTCGTCTCGGGGTCTTGTCTTCCTCCGGCTCATCACGGAGCCTCCAACAGGGTAGGTGGTCTGCGGGGTCCGGGCTGGGTTAAGCTGGTTATCCTTTTCCGGTGAGACCGTGGAAGTGCCTGCCAACTGTACTTAACTAGGTGTCGGGGGCCACAAATGAAGCTTGTTACTCTTTTCAAAAAGTCGATAATAATGCCCCCGGAATATGTCCCTGGCAAGTGCAATATTGGCACCCGGGGACGGGCCATACGACTGGCCACAGGAGTAGGAATAATAGCTGTATTCGCGGGCTTTGCCCTTCTTGCTTTGGGGTCGGTTTCCCCCGTTTTCCGCCTCTTCCTTTTCCTCCCGTTCTATGTCGGCTTGCTATCAGCCCTAGAAGGAACAATGTCTTTCTGTGTGCTTCACGCCTCCAGGGGCACCTACGACCTCCACGAGCCAACCGGCATGGCCTTTGGCATATCCGGGACCAAAATGGAGATACAATCTGGCGAGTGGAAGAGACTGGACCGGCGTAAGGCTAGGCTGATGCACCTGGAGGCGGTACTGGGAGCGCTCCTATTAGCCGGGCTACTCGCCCTTGCCTAGCTGGCCACTTGTCAGCTGCGGCTTTCTCTGGGACCTTTGAGCGGAGAATCGAGAAAGATCGAAGCTAGGCTCTATGTCCAGAACCAGTTCTGCCAACAACTTACCTATTACAGGTGCGAACTTGAATCCGTGTCCCGAGAAGCCGTACCCGTAGACGATGTCCCGATGGTCAAGGTCCCTGTCCATGACGAAATCAGTATTCTCGGTCATATCATAGAGGCACACTTTGGTCTGGACCACGTCTCCTTCGGCTAAGTCGGGGACAAATTTGCGGCACGCATCCCTACATTGTTCTATTTGTTCTGGGTCAACCGACCTTCTAGCAGTTTCAGGGTCGACCGGGTCGATGAGTTCCTTGTTAGAAATCTTGACTCCGTCGATACCGGCAGCCGGAAGACCATAGTGGTGATCCGTAAAGAAGGCGGGACAAGAGTTCGGCCTGAATCTCTCTAAGCCTCGAGACGGTTTGAAATAGATGAGTTGTTGTCTAGTAGGAGTGATTCCTGTGAGCCCGTCCCTCAGAAAGCTGTCAGTCCAAGGTCCTACCGTCACGACTAGTTTCCGGGCTCGGATTGTTTCTCCATCTGAGGTCTCTATTTCGATGCCTGCTTTGTCCCGAATCGTTGTCACGTTTTTTTCTAGAATCCTCACTCCGCGAGCGCCAGCTTGGGAAGCGAAGGTCTCCAGACTCTTCGAGGCCAATAGAATTCCTCCGTGAGGGTCGAAGAATCCCATGTTGGCTTGGAATTGAGGGAAGTGTTTCTTCAACTCTGGTCCCTCGTAGATTTCGGCGCCAAGCCCTAGTTTGGTTAGCGTCTTGAAGCTGGATTCATTGAATTTGTTAGCGTGTTCATCTTCTCCTTCCAGCATCAATAGCCCAGCGGGGATCAACAATTCTTGGCTGGTTTCCTTCTCAATCTCCCTCCAGAATCTAAGACTTTCAATCGCCATCTTGGTGTAGTACTGATCATTTCCGTACGCGTAACGGAAAACCCTGTTGACATCGTTGGAGCTGCAATATTCGTTTCCAACACCGTATCGATCAAGCAGTAGAATCCTTTTCTCGGTCATCCGGCTGATTGCATATGCAGTGGCTGCGCCCATAACTCCTCCCCCGACAATGCAAACATCAGTTTCTAGGTGCAAGATCTAACTCTCAGGATGATACTCTTTTGAAGGGGGATTTTGGAGGAAGCCTGTCTTTCCAATCGTGGGCAGCTTCGTCCCGGCTATTTTTGTTGGAGAGACTCGAACTCTCCGTGATACACGTGTTTTCCGGTTATGAGTAGGTCGAACCGGGAATGGAGCTTTTCAAGATGAGGATTCTTGGCCACCGTTGCATGGACATCTTTCATGTGGGAGGCGTCTTCGAAACGAGCAATCTCGACCCAAAGATCCTCCTCTTCGGACATTCCGATAGCGGGGGGAAGGCTCATTGAGCCGAACTTTCCCTCCATCTCCTTGGGCTGAAGAAGTTCCTCAGCGAGTGCTCCTGAGTCCATGAACAATTTCATTATCGGCCGCAAGGCCTGGACGAAAGCTTCCGCTTTCCTCTTTGGAACCCTGTAGAGGAAGACGGAGCAATAGACCATAGGTGCGGGCTTCCTCTGACTGATGGCTTATTTAGACTCCACCAAGCGCGATCAGGAAGGAATCCTTACTAGCCTCTTCATTCGAAGCTACATCATGCGAAGGGGACCATCCAGTAGAGCCTCAGGGTTCACGGAATCCGTCATCCGAGAAATGACTAGGCTCTGCCAAGCGTATGGAGCTGTTAATCTCGCGCAGGGCTTTCCCGACTTCGACCCTCCTGTCAGCATCAAACGAGCGGCTGCAGCCGCGATCTCCGGGGGATACAATCAATACTCCACTACCTACGGGACCATAGGTCTGAGGAGAGCCATCGCCCGCAAGATGAAAACCTACAACCACGTTGACTGCAGCGTGGACGAGGTCACGGTTACGTGCGGTACTACGGAAGGAATGATCGCTTCCGAACTAGCACTGTTGGATCCTGGAGATGAGGTTGTGATCTTCGAGCCCTTCTACGAGAACTACGGTCCTGATGCGATTCTCTCGGGCGCAAAATGTCGATATGTCAGACTTCATGAGCCAGATTTCAAGATCGAAGAAGAAACTCTCAAACAAGTGTTCAACCGCAAGACCAAAGCTGTTATCATCAACACGCCCCACAATCCTACAGGACGAGTTCTGACGAGTCAGGAACTAGGGCTGATCCGCGATCTTTGCGAGGATTACGATTCATACGCGATCACCGACGAGATCTACGAGCACATCTTGTATGATGAACACAAGCACGTGAGCATTGGAAGCCTTTCGGGAATGGAGGATCGAACAATCACCATCTCGGGGTTCTCCAAGACTTACAGCGTGACAGGCTGGCGCGTGGGATACGTGGTTGCTCCAAAGCCCCTGACCTCCGCGATACGAAAAGTTCACGACTTCCTCACCGTTTGCGCCCCCACGCCCTTACAAGAGGCGTGCACGGCCGCTCTTCAACTGCCGAAATCCTACTATGACCAGCTTCGAGAAAACTATCGCAAAGGCAGAGAGATGCTAGTTGAGTCGTTAAAGAATGCGGGATTCGGGGTGTTCAAGCCGGAAGGCGCATACTACGTCTGGACCACGACAAACAGCACGGGTTTCAAGGATGACCGAAAGCTGGCTCTACACTTGATCACTAAGGTAGGAGTCGGCGGCGTTCCAGGGTCGAGCTTCTTCCACAACCCATCTCACGGCAGGCTGAGATTCAGGTTCTCCTTCTCAAAGAAGCCAGAAACGATTCGTCGGGCAATCAAGAGACTGGAAAAATTCTCCCCCGAACACCGGCTCGCGCACGCGAATCATGGCAGGACACGCAGGCTTGCTGTGACAGCTCGCTTCTAACAAAGGCTACCCCTTTATCTTTCCAAGCCCGAAAGTAAACAGAATCATCTGGAGACAACAGGAGAAAACAAGCAGAAGAGAAATTCATCAAGGGCCTTCATGCACTGTTCTACACTCCTAAGCCGGAGGAACTGCGGGCGTTCATTCGAGACAAACTTAGATTCCCTTTCACGGACACGGGCGAAGGCTGGCTAATCTTCGACATGCCAGAAGCGGATCTAGGCTGTCATCCATCAGACAAAGTGTTTCACTCAGTTTCCTTCTATTGCGATGACATCAAGAAAACCGTTGAAGAACTAAATCTCGGGGTGTCGAGTTCACATCAGGTATCACCGATGAGGGCTGGGGCTTGCTGACCCACTTTCGAATGCCCGGCGACGTGGACGTGGAACTGTACCAGCCAAAGTACGAGAAGCGCGCTCAAACCAAATCACCTATAGCACCTCCACGTCGTACAGGAAAAACAAAGACCAACCGAAAATAGCCAAACCTGGTGGGCCGGGGGAGATTTGAACTCCCGACCCTACGGCCCCATACGGGGTTTCCGCGTGTAAGGCGGACGTTCTGTCCGGAGAGTCATTGCTCCTAACCAGGCTGAACTACCGGCCCAAACCGAAAACACGCAAACCACGTTCGAGTAGATTACGATTTAGGTAGAGATTACCATTCATCAATCATCAGGGGAGCTTGCACTTTTATACCGGGATTACTGATTTCTCTTTCTGGACATTTATGGCGGGGAAGGAACCATTCGTCTAT
>Ga0137415_10006493_pt1 | contig 11594 bp, 9 predicted proteins | sample CZODoug3_1_1_16f_FD_183082 | JGI IMG/M metagenome (GOLD analysis project Ga0137415, IMG submission 183082) | Vadose zone soil fungal communities from Angelo Coast Range Reserve, California, USA - CZODoug3_1_1_16fungal (Hybrid Assembly) | ecosystem: Environmental > Terrestrial > Soil > Vadose...
AGCGCAGGCACCAAAAGATCCTCGAGGAGTCCCCGTCGCCGGCGGCCTTCTTCCAAGGCGAAGCGGGCGCCAAGCGCCGCGCGGAGTTGTTCGACGCCGCGCTCCGCACGGTCAAGAGCGTGGGCTACGTGAGCGCGGGCACCTGCGAGTTCATCGCCGATGCCTCGGGCGATCTGTTCTTCCTCGAGGTGAACGCGCGCCTTCAAGTCGAGCACCCGGTGACCGAAATGGTCACCGGCCTGGACCTCGTGGAACTGCAACTTCGCGTGGCCGCGGGCGAAGCCCTGCCGGATTTGTCCAACGTGCGCCCCGAAGGCCACGCCATCGAGGTGCGCATCTACGCCGAAGATCCAAAAAAAGGCTTCATCCCAAAACCGGGCTCGATCGAGGAGCTCGTATGGGCCGGCGGCGCGGGCGACGCGCAGACGCGCACCTTGCGCATCGAATCGGGCGTGGTCGCAGGCGCGAAGGTGACGCCCTACTACGATCCGATGATCGCCAAAGTCGTGGCGTGGGGAAAGGACCGCGCGGCGTCGATCGCAGAACTCGGCCGCGCCCTCGCAGGCACCACCATCGCCCCCTGCGTGACCAACGTCGCTTTCTTGCAGAGCATTCTCACGAGCCACGAATTCGAATCGGGCCGCTACGACACGTCGCTGGCGGAAGCGTTGGCGAAGCGCACGGCTTAGCGTCAATCCCCGTCGAAGGGCACGATGTCGTGCGAGGTCAGCTCGGGGATCGCCTCGCGCACCTTGGCTTCGATTTCCGAGGCCGTGCCGACCATGGAGACCAACAGATCGCGCGTGTTGAGGCGACGTTTCAGCGCGAGATTGGCCGCCTCCAGGGTGACTGCTTCCACGTGTGTCACGTGGCCGGAATAGTAATCCGCGGGTAGACCGAGGAGCTCCACATCGAGCGCCTGGTGCAAGCGTTTGCCGGCGGTATCGATCTCGAAGGCGTACGAGCGGGCCAGATAGCGCTTGATGAACGCGAGCTCGCGCGCCGTGATGCCTTTTTCCAAGAGGTCCGTGAACAGCTCGAGCTGCAAAGCGATGCAGGCCGCCGCGTCGGTGGCCGCAGGGAAGGTGACCATGCCGAAGGAGTGCCGCTGGCGGTCGATTCCCATCCGCGAGGACGCACCGTAAGACCACCCGCGCTTGGAGCGCACTTCGCGCATCAATCGCGAGGTGAAAGTGCCGCCGAAAATGGCATTGGCCACGGTGAGCGGGACGTGGTCGTCGTCGTGCGGCCAGGTGCCCAGTTGGCCGATCACGATCTGCGTCTGGGTCCGCTCCGGCTTGTCGACGAAGACCAGGCGCCGCCCCGCGATGGCCGACGGCGCAGAGACGGGATCCTCCAGCCGTGCACCATCGGGAATGCTCCGAAGCAGCCTTTGCGCGTGATGCTCCGCCGTCTCGCGCGTGATGTCGCCCGAAAAGCCGATGACCACGTTTCCTTTGACGAAGTGCTTTCGATAGTGCGCGCGCGAGTCTTCCGTGGTCAGCGGTTGCACCCCGGCGATGGTGCCCGCGCTGGATCGCGCATAAAGGTGCTGACCAAAGATGCCGCGACGAAACGCACGTTGCGCGAGCGCGCGGTCGTTGTCGCGAGCGCCCACGAGATCGGCCACGATTTCGCGTTTTAGTCGTCCGTATTCGTCTTCGGGAAACGTGGGCGACTCGAGCAAGGTCGCGAGAAGCTCGATGAACGGCGTCAAATTCCGCTCGATGACCTGCCCGTAAACCGTCGCGATCGACGCGCCGACGTCGACCGACACCTCGCTGCCCAAGCGATCCAACGAGTCCTCGATCTGCCGTGCGGTCAGATCGCGCGCGCCGCGGCGGAGCATGCCGAGCGTCGTCCGAAAGAGCCCTTGTTTCTCGGCGGGATCGTGGGCCGAACCGCTTCGCAGGGAGACGGCCACCTCCACCAGCGGAATCGTGTGGCTGGGCTCTACGAAGAGCACGGCGCCGCCTTCCAGCTCGATGCGCTCATTGCCGGCCGGAGCGCTCATTCTGCGGCCTCCGCCGCGCCGTTTTGTCGGTCGCCCGCCCGCTCCTCGGCGAGCACGTGAATCACCGTGCGGGCGCGATCGACGATGTAGCGGCGCGCGGCGCGCAGGACATCGCCTGCCTGCGTGCGTCGATAATCTTCGAGCCGCCGGAAGCTCGCGGACGCATCGCCCAGCACCGTCTCGTAGAACCCGATTTGCTCGGCTTTGCCGCTCATCGTATCCATCGATTGAAGGGTCGCCAGCTCGAGCCGCGCTTTGGCCCGCGCGAGCTCGTCGTCGGAGACACCCTCGCTGCGCGCACGCTCGATTTCGCGCGTCAAGATGGTCTCGATGTCCGCCGCCGTCTTGCCCGGACGCGCCGTGAAATGCATCTCGTAAAGGCCGGGATCGCGGAATGTCGCGACCCAGCCGCGCAGATCGCTGACCACTTCTTGGTCGATGACCAGCGCGCGATGAAGGCGTGAGGCGCGGCCGCCGAACAGGATCTCGTTGAGAAGCGTCAGGTGCGCGTGGTCGGCGTCGCCCAGGGCCGGGCCGTGATAGCCGATGTAGAGCTTCTCCGTGGGGGTCGGTTTGCGCACCGAGACGCGGCGCTCTTCGAGCTGCGGCGGCTCGGGCTGCGTATCCTCCAACGGAATCACCGAGCTCGGAATGCCGCCATAGGCCGCTCGAAGCTTCGATAAGACGTCCTTTTCTTTGATATCACCGACGATGACCACCAGCGCGTTGTTGGGCGCGTAATAGGTTCGATAAAACGCCTCGCAGTCATCGGGCGAGAATCCGTGGATGTCCTCCATCCAGCCGATGGTCGGCCAATGGTATGGATGCACCGTGTACGCGGTCTTGTAGAGCAGCTCGTTGGCCGCGCCCTCGATGTCGTCGTCCACGCGGAAGCGGCGCTCGTTGGCGACCACCTCTTTTTCGCTGGCCACCTGCGGTTCGCGGAGCACCAAGTGCGCCATGCGGTCGCTCTCGAGCTGGATGGCCAATGCCAGGCGATCGGCCGGCAAACTCTCGTAATAATAGGTCCAGTCGAGCCAGGTGGCGGCGTTGGACTCCGCCCCATTTTCCTCGAGCTTCCGATCGAACTCGCCCGCCTTGAGCGACTCCGTCTCGTTGAACATCAGGTGCTCGAAGAGGTGCGCGAGCCCGGTTTTGCCCGGTTTCTCATGCCGCGAGCCCACGCCATACCAGGTGAAATAGCTCACCACCTTGGCGGTCCGGTCGACCAAAAGGCGCACCCTCAGCCCATTTTGCAGACGGTAACGCAAGACCTCGCCCCCGCCGAACGTCACGGTGCCTTCGAAGGTCCATTGGCCGCCTTCGGCGGCGCCCGCGTTCAAGTCCTCAAGCCACTTTTCCCGTGCTGTGCTGCCTCGCGCTGTGCTCACGAAGGCGTGTCTAGCACGGCCGACGCCCCGACCCGAGGCCGACGAGGGATCTACGGCTCCAAATCCGTCCGCAGCCGGCGCGCGCGGGTCGGCAAGCGCAGCTTACGCAAGGCTTGCGTTTCAATCTGCCGGATCCGCTCGCGGGTCAGCGAGAACGACTCGCCGATTTCGCTCAGGGTCCGCTCGTTGCCGTCGTCGAGGCCGAAACGCATGCGCAGCACGCGCTCCTCGCGCGGGGTGAGCTCGTTGAGCAGCTCGCGGGTCTCCTGGACGAAGCGCTTGCGGACGAGGACGTCGACCGGTGCCGGGTTGTGCGTGTCCTCCACGAAATCGCCGAGGCGCGCGTCGCCGTCGTCGCCCACCGGCGCTTCGAGCGATACGGGGGTGCGCGCTGCATTCAGCGCGGTCATGACCTTCTTTATCGGCAGATCGAGCTCCTGAGCCAGCTCCTCGGGCGTGGGTTCGCGGCCGTGGATCTGCTCGAGCTGCCTGCGCGCCCGCGCGATCTTCTGGCCCGTCTCCACCATGTGCACCGGCGTGCGAATGGTGCGGCCTTGGTCGGCGATGGCGCGCGCGATGGACTGCCGAATCCACCACATCGCGTACGTGCTGAACTTGTATCCGCGGCGATAATCGAATTTCTCCGCCGCCCGCATCAGCCCGATGTTGCCCTCTTGAATCAAGTCGAGCAGCCCGAGCGGCGAGTTCTTGCGGCGTTTGACGATGGAGATGACCAGGCGAAGGTTGGCCTCCACCAAGGACGACTTGGCGGAATCGGCCGTTCGTTCCCCTTCGCGGATGGCCGCGACCGTGCGCTGGAGCGCTTCGACCGTGGCCGAATCCTCCGCGTCGTTTTCCGGCACCAGCCGCCCGCGAAGGCGCGCGGTGACCCGGTCGAGGACGCCACGGGTCAAGCGAATGTCTTCGAGCGCCTTTCGCGCCTTGTCGCGCGCGATACGGAGCGGTGATTCCGGTTTGGCGACTTTTTTCTTCAATTTCGCCAACCGCGGCGCGCTCTTGTGCGACGGCGGCGGAGCCGGGGGCGGCGGCAGCGAAACACGCTTGCCGCGCAGCTCGTGGGCCAGCTTGCGCACGGCTTCGAATTGCTCGAGCACGCGCACGGTGGCGATTTGCTCTTCGGCCGGGTTCTCGGACTCGACCGAGTTGCGCGTGAGATCGCGCAGGCGCAATTTGCCTTCTGCCAGCTCGTCCGCAAGGCTGACGAGCTCGCGCACCGCGAAAGGCGACGAGACCAGCGCGCTCACGATGGTGAGCTCACCCTGCTCGATGCGCTGAGCCAGCTCGACCTCGCCCTCGCGCGTGAGCAGCGGGACGTGCGCAAGCCTCGCGAAATAGGCTTGAACGGAGTCCTCGCCGTCAGGAGTTCGCGGGGACGCAGCCGGGGAACGCGGCGGCGCGTGCGATGACGGGGTTCGAGACGTGGACGAGCTTTTCACCTGATGGATTCTTTCTTGAAACGCCATTGAACTAAACACCCCCACCGTACGGCGCATTCCGGTCTGACGCACCTATGGCCACAACGATCCACGTATCGCCGACTTCGCGCCTGATCGGCCCACTTTTCAGCTTTTTTCGAGTTTCGAAGGCCCCGAAGTCGGAACAAACCTGGGTATCGCGAGGCGAAGCCGCAAGCCTCTTCCGCGATGGCCCACGGAAGTGTGGCTCCCGAAAAAGACGTCGACGCGAACAAAACACCCGAACGTGTGGAGAGCTTGGCTCGCTCGTTCGAATCGTTCCGCCCTTTACGTTCCGTTTGGCCGCAACGGCGGCGCCCTCTCGTGCATGGTAATAATACGTCATGCTACCGGGACCATCGATTTCCCAGGTCAAATCGCAGCTCGTGCGATCGGTCGCGCATGCTCTGCCTTCGAACATCCTGGTCATGCGTGGGTTGGGAATCCGTCAACGCGTGGCTCTGACATTCGATGACGGACCGGACGAAATGACACCACGTTATTTGCGCATTTTGGACCAACTCCATGTACGCGCAACTTTTTTTCTATTGGGTATGCATGCCGAAAAGCGACCCGAGCTGGTGCGGGCCATCGTCGCCGCGGGCCATGAGGTGGCCAGTCACGGCTATTCGCATCGCGCGTTTCCTTCACTGGACTCGTGCGCACTGGTGGACGAACTGATCCACACGACAGATCTCCTTCCACCGAGCCCCACGCCACGACCGCTCGTGCGGCCCCCGCGCGGAGAGCTTACCCCGTCGACTCTCGCGCGCATCGCCTTCGCCGGATACACGACCGTTCTCTGGTCCCTCGATTCCGACGATTGCCGTATTCGTGACGCGAGGGAAGTCGAATCCCGGGTCACGCGCGTTCGCGGGGGCGAAATCGTGCTGATGCATGAAGGGCAGTCCTGGACGCTTTCGGCTCTTCCGTCGATCGTGGGCCGATTGCGTCGCAGCGGTTTCGAGCTCGTGACCGTCGGAGAATTGCTGCACGGATGACGGTTTAGGAAAATACATGGCACGAACAGGCCTCTCACGGCTTCTCGACGAGACGGGCGCTTTGTCGCTGGTGCTGCGATTGCGTGCCCAGGCGTCGAGTCCGTGGCTCACCGTACTGACCTATCATCGGGTGACCGATCCGGCTTTGGCCGACGAATTCGATGGAAACGTGGTCGATGCGCGGCCCGAGGCGTTCGAGGAGCAGGTCACCTTCCTCAAGCGCTATTGCCATTTGATCGGCATGGAGGAGCTCATCGCCTTCCGCCATGGGGCGCCGCTGCCGCACAACCCGGTGCTCTTGACCTTCGACGACGGATATCGCGACAACTACGATATCGTGCTGCCCATCTTGCTGCGCCACGGCGTGCCGGCGGTGTTTTTCATCGCCACGCGATTCATCGAAGAGCGGCGCCTCTTCTGGTGGGACCGCGTGAGTTACCTCATCAAGCATTCGCCGCGCGAATCCATGTCGCTGGCCTATCCGCGTCCTCTGACCCTGCCGCTCGGAACGACCCGTGAAGACCGCGTCGCCGCGTCGCGGCGGGCCATGGCGGTCATCAAGAGCCACTTCGATCTGGACCTTGCGCGGTATCTCGATGAGCTGGAGCGCGCGAGTGGCGTCACCCTGTCGCGGGAGCTCGAGCGCAAGATGGTCGACGACTTGATGATGACTTGGGACCAAGTGCGCGGGCTTCAGAGCGCAGGCATGAGCGTGCAATCGCACACCCGCGAGCACCGTGTCCTCTACACGTTGTCGGAGGAGGGGCTTCGCAGCGAATTGGAAGGCTCGAAGCACGATCTGGAAGAGGTGTTGAACCAACCGGTTCAGGCGGTGGCCTATCCGGTGGGCAAGGCCCTTCACCGCGCGCCGCACGCGCGTAACGCGATCCGCGCCGCCGGCTACGAGCTCGGGTTCACCAACGGGACGGGGACCAATCCGGTGTGGCGCTTCGACCCGATGGATGTGCGCCGGCTCTCGCTGGAGGTCGATGTATCGCCGTCTTATTTCCGGGGCATGGTGGCGATTCCTTATTTTGCGTACGAGCCGCATACGATGGCGCGCAACGAGTGGTAGCGCTCGGGAGGGGGGAGAGAGGGCGCCGATTCACGCTTCGACGATGACCGTGCGCCGTTTTCCCTCTTTGGTCAGGGGGATCTCGGGGGCCATCTCGATGCGCACGGGGAGCTCTTTGAGCAATCGCGAGCAGCCGAGGCGGATGCTCTCCAGCGAGACATCGTTCATGCCGTCGCCCGGGACGATGCGCAAGGTGACCGATCGATCGCGGTGCTGAACGACCTGGAATTGCCGCGCGGCGTTTGCGAGACCGGTGAAGAGCACGTGAAACGCCACGCCGCTGACGACGGTGCCGTCGGCCCCGCGCAACAAATCGGCCGCGCGCCCTTCGACCTTGGCGATGCGGACCAGATGCCGCCCGCACGGACAGCGCGCCCGCGAACCTTGAATGGCCAGATCGCCATTTCTATATCGAATGAAGGGCATTCCCAGGTTGTGCAGATCGGTCAACACGACTTCGCCCATCTCGCCTTCGCGGGCGGGCCGCTGGCGTCCATCGGCCTCGGTGACCACGATCTCGACCACGATGTTCTCCATGGAGACGTGGAGTCCCTCGTGGACCTCGCACTCGGAGGCGATGAGCATCACCTCCCGGCAGCCGTAGGTCTCGAAAACCGCGGGGCCGAAGGCGCGTTCGAGCTCGGCGCGGTCGTTGGGGTAGAGGCGTTCGGCGCCGCAGACGACGGGAATGGTTCCCCAGGTGCGCAGCTCGTGCCGATTGATGAATCGCGCCAGCTCGGCGCCCGCTTGCGTGTAGCACACGAATATTTTTGGCGGTTTGCGCCGCAGCATGCCGGCCACCTCGCGCAGATCGTTTTCCGTCATCACGGCGCACGGCACGTACTTTTCGCGCCGCATGAAGCGATCGAGCAGGACCTTGGCGCGCACCGGCAACACGTCCTGACGCGAGAGGGGTGCGCCCCAAAAGTGCAGCGTGCGGTCCCCCGGTTGATATCCGGCCCACCCGTAGCCGCGGAGCTTCACGGCCTGTCGCCAGTATTCGCTGTCGGCGTCGTAGCCGAAAAGAAGGGGTTGCCCGGTGGTGCCGCCGGTGTTCTTTCGCACGGATGGGAAGGGCGGCGCCGTCGACTCGCGCAGCGCGCTGTCTTCGCGGGCTTGCTCACGCGTGAGAACGGGGATCTTGTAGAGGTCTTCGGGGCTGGCGATATCCGCCTCGGTCAGCCCAGCCTCGCGAAAGCGCGCCCGAAAAAATGGGACGTGCAACTGCGCGTGGCGAATGAGGCGGCGGAGCGCGCCCGATTGAATCGCCGTGAGCTCATCGAGCGAGCGCCATTGGGTGCGCTCGAGGAACTCGTAGCGGGCGAGGGTGGGGCGCCTACGAATTTTGGACTCCCAAGTCGGCCACAGAATCGACCGAAACAATTGGCCGTAAAGATCCATGGTCCGAGGTTGGATGAGCCGAGGACTCGCAGCGTTGCAGAGTAATTACCGGTCCGAATCGACCGCCCGCACCGTGTCGGTGATGGATTGCGACGCGCGGAAGCCCAGGATTTCGCGGGCGCGGCGGTCGTCGACCATGCACACGTGGCGGATGTGGTCGAGCTCGGGCGCGGGAAATGTGGTGAGGCGCAACGACCAGAGGCGTTTGAGCACGGAGCGGCCGAAGGAATAGGGAACGGGGATGCTCGGTCGGTCGAGGAGCTTGATGATGCGCGAGAGCGGCAGGGGATCGGGGCCCGCCACGTTGAACACGCCTCGCACGCTGGCGGTGACCGCGAGGCGGATGGCCTCCACCACGTCGCGCTCGTGAATGACCTGCACCATGGGGTCGTAGCCCAGCAAGGTGGGAATGGTCGGCAGGCGCAAGAAATTCGACGGCGCATTGCGCACCGAACCGAGGATGTGCACCGGACGCAAGATGACCGTCTCCGTCTCGGGGTGCTTCCAGAAGAAGCTTTGTGCGAGCATGTCGACCTCGATGAGATCGCGGATCTCGCCGAAGTTGGCGCCGCCGAGCAACGGGGCCTCCTCGCTCAGAAATTGCGGATTTTCCGGCTGCGGGCCGTACACGTTCGCGCTGGAGAGCACGACCAGCTTGCCGATGTGGAAGTGCGCCACGTATTCGAGAAGCTTGGCGAATCCGGCGACGTTCCACGAATGATGCTCGGTGGAAGACGCCCGCGGATTGTGCATGATGCCGAGGTGCACCACCGCCGAAATGGGGTGAGCACGAAATACGTCTTTGAGCTTCCTTCGGCGGATATCGACCTGCTGATGAATGACGTCTTTCGGCTTGTCGGGAAACGCCCGGCGGTCGACCCCGATGACCAGCTGCTCGCGATGCAGGATGCGCGCGAGTCGCTTGCCGAGCCGGCCGCAGATGCCCGTGATGAGCACCGCGCCGCGTTTGCCCGGTTCGGGGGCGATGACGAACGAGCCCGACGGCGTCTTTTGCAGCGATGTCACACCATCACCGCCGTCACCAGAAGACGCCGCGTCGCGCTTTGATTCCGCGGTTGAGCATGGATTGAATCGTGGCTTTGACCAGCCACACCTTTTCTTCGATCACCGCGTCGTCGTCGTCGTGATCGCCTGTAAAGTGCATGGGTTCGCCGAAGTAGATGCGGTATTTCGTGGGGAGCGGAAGTTGCCCACCCGGGATGAGAAACTGCGGGATGACCGGGAACGAGGGCATCCGTAAAAGCCGCGCGATCGTATCCAAATTGCCCACGGAGATGTACTGCTCTTCGCCGCCGACCACCGCGATGGGAACGACGGGCGTCTTCGTCTCGATGGCCAAGCGCATGAAGCCGAGGCCGAACTCGGTGAGCTGGTAGCGGCGATCGAAGGTCTTCGAAATGCCGCGGGCGCCCTCTGGAAAGACGAGCAGGGCCTCGCCTTGCTCCAGGAGCCTGCGCGCGTTTTCGGGCACGCCCACCACTTGGCCGACGCGCGGGAAGAGCGTGGAAACGAAGGGGAGCGACTGCGACCACTTTTCGACCATGGCGCGGATGAAGCGCGGCGGCTCGACGTCCATGAACATGGTCGCGCCGAGGATGGCGCCGTCGATGGGGATTTGCCCCGAGTGGTTCGCGATGAGGAGCACACGTCCCGAGGGGACATTTTTGGCTCCGAAGACCTCTGAGCGAAAATAGTGACGATGCAAAAACGCGGCGGAGGCGAGCGCGTATTTGGTCCATCCGGGATCGAGCCCGAAAGGGTCGACGCCCGAAGAGCCCAGATACACCGGCACGCGTTCGAGGCGCGCGGCGAAGTCTTCGCCGAGCAAGGAGGTCATCCACGTCTCGAGGGTGCCCTCGGCAAGGTCGCGGACGCGTCGAGCCCAGGGCCACGCGCGGCGTGCAGCAGAACCGATGCGTGCGAGTGCGCGCGATTCACCGGGAGCCTCGCTCTCGGGGGAGGCGGAACTGAATGCGGAGGAATTGGAATTGCCCGACACGTCCATCAAGTAACAAAGATTGACCTCGAGAGGGAGTCACCAGGTACGCTGAGACATGCGTTTCACCCAGCCCGCACCCGTTGCGCGAGGCGACCTGATTGCCGTGGTGGCGCCCGCATCGCCCATCGACAAGAACCGCTTCGAGCCGGGGTTGTCCTGGCTGCGCGACCGCTACCGCCTTCGGATGGAGACTACCGTCGCCGACCAGCACGGCTATCTGGCGGGCGAAGATGCGCGCCGCCGCGACGAGCTTGCGTCCGCCATGACCGATCCCGAGGTGAAGGCCGTCTTCACTGCGCGCGGTGGATACGGTTCGATGCGCTTCGTCGACCAACTGCCGTGGGACGCTTTTGCCGAGGCGCCCAAGTGGATCGTAGGGTTCAGCGACATCACCGCCTTTCACGTGCAGGCCACGGCGTGCCGGATCGCGTCCGTGCACGGGCCGATGGTGTGCCAATTCGGCGCGATGTCCGCGGGCGCGAAGACGGCGCTTCAAACGTTGCTCGAGGCTTCCGAGAAGAGCTTCCGCTTTTCGAAATTGCAGACGATGGTCGCGGGCAACGCCGAAGGGGTTCTCGTGGGAGGAAACCTATCGCTCCTTCATGCCATGGCCGCAGCGGGGCGTCTCGATCTGCCGCAGGGGTGCATCTTGGCCATCGAGGACACGGGCGAGCATCCGTACCGCATCGACCGCATGCTGACGTCCCTTCGCCTCGGAGGACACTTGGCCCGGGCCGCCGGCATCGTGCTCGGCGAGTGGACCGATTGCGCGCCCGACGCCGACGGCGTCACCGCGCTGCAAGCCATCGCGAGCTGCGTCGGCGGATTGGGCGTTCCCGTCTACTCGGGCGCCACCTTCGGGCACGGCGATGTGAATACGCCGTTCGTTCTCGGCATGGACGTCACCCTCGGCAACGGCGAGCTGGTGACCGCACCGGCATAGCCTTTCGTTTCGCTTCGCTTCGCGCAAAGCGTCGGTCGCTACGAGTGCCGTCCGCGCGGCACGAGCTCGGTCACGTCTTCGGTGATTTCGTCCTCTTGGAGGTCGTCTTCCTTGGTCGCGGCAGGCGGCGGGATCTGCACCTCCCCCGATGCGGGGCGATAGGGCCGCGCCAGCGTTTGCTCGAGGCGATCGAACTCGGGGTGATGGTCGACCAAATCGCCCGACGGAAGCTCGACGACGTCCCCTGTGTCGACCACCTCGCTCGTGTAAGCGG
>Ga0137415_10006494_pt1 | contig 11593 bp, 7 predicted proteins | sample CZODoug3_1_1_16f_FD_183082 | JGI IMG/M metagenome (GOLD analysis project Ga0137415, IMG submission 183082) | Vadose zone soil fungal communities from Angelo Coast Range Reserve, California, USA - CZODoug3_1_1_16fungal (Hybrid Assembly) | ecosystem: Environmental > Terrestrial > Soil > Vadose...
TTCGCGAGGTGGTCCGCTCGTTTCGTTCCCGGCTGGTTGGGCGGGTGCAGCGGAAAACCAAAGAACACCAAGCCTCGTACGCCATCCAGTGGACGCTGTGCCGCAGCCTGTGAAGTCATTCGTCCTCCCATGGACTTGCCGCCCGCCAACAACGGCAAACCTGGAGCCGCCTCCGCAGCCGCTCGCACCGCAGCCACGACGGTGGCCGTCAACACCGCGGGCGCGTCCGGAGCCCGCCGTCGTGCTTCCATGTAGGGAAACTGGTAGCGCAACGTCGCCACGCCCACGCCAGCAAATTCGCCCGCCAGCTTCTCCATAAATGGATGACTCATCCCCGCTCCAGCTCCATGCGCCAGCACCAGGAGCCACCGCGCCTTCGCCGGGCGCAACAGCAACGCGGGCACCTCGCCTCCACCTTCCACTCCGAATCGAAAAGGTTCGAGCGCTGCCATTTCGACGCGATTCTAGCAGAACATCCCACGTGCAACGAGGACCGGAAGGAAAAGGATTGCAGCGTTTAGGAATCCATCTGCCCATTTTACGTGGGCTAGAACAAGTCTCATGAACAGAACGGCCTAAATCATCGTGGACCTCAAGAGCTAAAACCTCCGAATCTTCACGCTTTTCGGCATGGACGGAGCAGCGCCCTCCCGAAGTTTCTTTGAGAGGATGGCTTCTAGAGTATGGACACGCAAATGCCCGTGTGCTATATGGAGCCATCCTTTGTCGAGACCTGCCTCTCAAAGGCAGCGAAGTACCAGAACCTGATGTCCCGCAGGCGTCAAGAGTGAATGATCAAGACAAAGTAGGTCGAAATACAGGACTTGGAAGGAGGCAAACCCCGTGTTTGCTTCTCGAGTCTCGATTGCTGGCAGGAGAGTTCTCGCGGCTTCTCCATTGTTGATTCGCCCAAGATGGGCGCATCAATTTCTCGCGCTCGGTTTGTCGCTGGGTGCCAGTGTTTCAACGCAAGGGCAGGCAAGGCCCCCCGTACAAATTAATACCAATGTGCAGCTGGTGCAGGTTCCCGTTATTGTTTTTGACGACAAGGGCGGCGTGGCCAGCGATTTGAAGAAAGATGATTTTCGTCTTTTCGAAGACGGGGTGGAACAGAGAATTTTGTATTGCGAGCGGGAACGAGAATCCGTTTCTTTCGTGATTCTGGATGACCTGAGCTCGAGCATGACGCGAAAGATTCCGTTCGTGCAAGAGGCGACGCTTTCGGTTCTGGATTCCGATGAGCAACAAGAGCGCTACCGGGACGAATTTTCGGTGTATGGAATCGCATCGCGGGCAAAAAATCTTGTTCCCTTCACGCGCGATCTGAAAGACCTGGAACGCAGGCTTCCCTGGCTGCTTACGCCGACAAACGGAAGCACGGCGCTTTTTGATGGCATCTACCTCGGAATTTCCGAAGCCCGCGAGCGGGCAGAAAACAAGCATCGGGCGATGATTATTATTTCCGACGGCGGAGACAATCACAGCCGCTATAACCTGCGGGAGACAAAGAGTCTTTTGGAGGAAGCCGACGTTCCGGTCTTTGCGGTGATGGCGGGATCGTCGTTTGAGCTTCCCGAAATCTTCACAGGCCCGAGAAAGAAATCGGGAATGCAAGGGAAGGCGCCGTTTCCAGGCGCGCCTGCGGGAGCGGAAGACTTTATCGGGCCAGCAGAACGGCGCGGACCGCACAACCTTCAGACCCTCACGGAAGCGACAGGCGGCGGAGTTTTTACGGCCAAGCACGAAGAGGATCTTCCGCGGATTGTGCGGACCATCAGCCTTGCGGTGCGATACCGGTACATCCTCAGCTACAAGCCGCCGGAAACCCCAGCCAAGGCCGCGGCAGAAGGCACGAGCGGCGAGAACAGGTGGCACAAGATCTTCCTGGAGTTGAACCCGAAAGAGAAATTCAAAGGGTTTGGCATCCCTTACTACAAGCGCAAATACTATAAATTCGACTGAGCGCTGATCGCCTGGGCACCACTACACTCGCGCAGGCCAACCCCGATCGAAAGCCTCGAAGAGTTTCGCGTGACAAAGTGGCCTACAAGCTTCAGGACACGCTAAGCAGCCTTGGAATTGAGAAGGCTGCACTTCATGCGTTCCGTATGGCTGCAAGCGAACTGCTGGAGTAAGGCGCGTCACCATCCGTGGTACATCGTCAGATGCGTCACAGCGATTCACGAATCACCTTGGAGAAGGACGGCCACGTGATTGGTGATGCGCAGCGTCGTGCACTGGATTCGCTGCGGGGCGGGTGCTGGGTTAGCTTCGTTTTGGAGCTAACCCCGTGAATTGGAGCTAGGAAATCAACAACCACTTCAACATCAACGAGATGGCGGAGGCGTGTGGAAGTCGAATCCACGCCGCGGCGAGACTAAGCTACTGAATCGAATTGGTTTGAGGTTTCATGTTGAGTCCAAATGAGTCCAAATTCTTCGCTGCCGAATCGACGAATTCTCTATGGGCGAATTCGGGATCTTCCACTCCAGGTCCGCGTACCCGTATCCCTAGCTGAGTAGCACCTTGCCGTTTTGACCCACCAGTAGACTACCCATGAACCAGCCCGCGTCGGCATAAGACTGCCCAAGCTGCTGCATACGCACGCCAAGCGCTTGTGCGCTGCACGAATCCGCCAAAAATGCGAAGAGAATCGTCAGCATCGCGAGCCAAAGAATTCGTTTCGTCTTCATGCTGAAACCTCCACGTCCTAAAAATCGAAGAACGTAAGGACGATGGTTGAGTTGAGCCGCCCGAAAAACCTGTGAGCACTTGTCTTGTCCGCTGTAATCCGGTGCATCGTACATGAATGGCAAGACACCTGTCATGATACTCGGCGCTAATTCGGGAAAGAGTTCACAGACACACAGGCCCACAATCGGTTGTCTCAATGGATGGTTGCTCGGAACATATCGTCGGACCACGCGGCTAAGTCCTAACCGGACATCATCTGGGCGGCTTGGGGTTGTGGGCCGGTAGAGACATCCGCGACGCAACGCCGGAAATTCAGAGGAGAGACTTCAGCGCGTGGATTTTTCTGCCAGAATGACAACATTGGTGATTCCTGCCAGCCGAACGTGGTCAAGGACGACCTCTACCTCCGCATATCTTGCCCTTTGGTCTGCCGCAAAAGTAGACTTTTTTCCGGCGCCCGCCCAGCTGCACCTGGGCGCATTGCATGCTAAGGTCGACGGGTGTATGTTGTTGCCTAGTCGGCAAACCGAAATGGAAATCCCGACTTGAACTACTGCAGATCGGCGCAGGCGACCAAGGGACCGCCGGACGCGCGGTGGTTGGACGTGACCCAGCATGTCCGGTCAAACAATCTACCTCGACGGCGAGTACCTCGCGATGAATCCGGGGTGGCATGTTGAAGAATGCGCTTGGAAGGCAACCTACATTCTGCGCATGCTCAGCCAGAATCATCTTTCCCCCCAGACAATCTGCGAAGTGGGATGCGGCACCGGAGAAGTACTGAAACAGCTCCAGGAGAACCTCGAGAGCCAATGCAATTTCTGGGGTTACGATATATCTCCACAAGCTGTCGAACTCGCGAAAACAAGAGCGAATGAGAGGCTGCAATTCAAGCTCGCGGATTTCCGGAGAGAAAGAGTTGACTTTTTTGACTTGATTCTTGTATTGGATGTGATCGAGCATGTGGAAGATTATTTCGATTTCTTACGGCAACTCCAGGACAGGGCCCGGCACAAGATCTTCCACATTCCACTGGACCTCTCGGTACAAACGGTATTGCGCCGAAATGCGCTGATCAAACGGCGGAAAATGTACGCGCACCTCCACTATTTCACGAAGGAAACCGCGCTCCAAACCTTGCGAGATACCGGCTATGAAGTACTGGACTGCTTCTACACGCCGCGGTCGCTTTACTTTGCCGGATCGTCAGCTCAGAAAATTTTGAGATTGCCGAGGAAGTTGTGCTTTGCCATCCACGAAGATTTTGCGGCTCGATTCTTGGGCGGGTTTAGCCTTTTGGTGTTGGCCAAATGACTCCAGAGTTTCCAGTTTCCTCCCGCCAAGGATAGTCCGTCTCAGGATGGTCGCCTTCTGGTGCCTAACGGGAACTGCGCTTGCTTGGTTCGCCGTTTTTGCCTGGAGGGCGAAAGCATCGCTCGGCGACCTCGAACTCGGAACGTGCATGACCGAACCCGAAGCGGCCTTTTTTACCGTTAGCCAAGCAACGAAAATTATGGAGGCATCGCCGGAACCGTACAGGACGCTGTTCGCGGTCGATTGGTCAACCGGACTGCGCGCGGGTGAGCTTCTCGCCCTCACCGTGGCCGACCTCGACTTTTCAGCGCAAGACAATTCGTGTGAACAAATCCGCCGACGACAACACGCGGGAAATCCGACAACCCAAAACGAAGAACTCCTCGGATTTGCTTCCGATGCCGTCCGCCTTGGAGGCCATGCTGAAGAGTTACCTTGACCACCATTGGAAGCCCAACGCGCCGGGTCTGCTTTTCCCGAATCGCAACGGAACAAAGCCGCGTTGGCGTGACAACGTTGTGAAATACGGCCTCAAGCCGGTACTCAAGAAGCTCGGGCTACCGACGCACGACGTTGGTTTACACGCATTCCGGCACCGTCTCGCGACCGAGCTTGCGGATGCCGCAGTGCCTCTCCCGGTTCTCCAACAGCAAATGCGACACGCCGACGTGCGCACAACGCTACGCATCTACACGCGCGCGATTCCGGCGAGTCAGCGAGACGCGATGGAGCAAATCGGTCAGTCAATCAGTACAGTTGTGCCGATTGGTACAGAAGCAATCGCTTAACTTTTTGTTTTCAAGAGTTTGGCGGAGGCGTGTGGAAGTCGAAATTGCAGTGAGACTAAATGAGTCCCATGTTGGCACAGTGCTACCTTCGCCCCTGAAATTGAGTTGCAGTCAATTGGAGCCAGACAGACGACAAAGGCTCACCGCTTCTCCTTGAGTTCGCGTCGCAAATCCATCGCCTTGCACAGCCAGAGAAAATCTTTCACCGTCCTGATTCCCATTGCTGGTTCGACTTCCGATTCCTCAATTTCCATCTGCAACTCAACGCGCTCCAACGAATCCAAAGACAGTTCAGAAAAAGTTGAGCAATCGTGGTGTAGGTATCTCCACTGAAACTGGGCTGCCCAGAAACCCCACTTCTACCCGGGTCGCAAGTGACTGATTCTGTTTGCGCTGAATTCCCTGTTTTGGATGCCCACAAAGAGTTGTTTTGGGGGAGTATTCCAGACGCGGGCCGTCCGCCTATTCCCGTTCCCTGTCGAACGCCTCTCTGCATACTTTCTTAAACTGCTTCCCCATCGTTGTGGCCTTGAAAGGCTTTGGGCCTAGCAGCTTTCGCGCTACCTCTTCATGGGGTAGTCTATGTTTCTTACGACGCTGCCGGCGGCTGGCGTTTGAAGTTGGCGAGTGAGATCAGGGCGGCAGGATTGACCGTAGATTTGAATCGCGCTTAATTGACCTGAGCGTTCACGCTGCCAGTGGCAGGCTAAAGGCATATGCACGCGTGGTGCGCTACGGGCCCCCGGCACCATACCTGCCTATAACGCCTCGCCCAACAAGTCGATTGATCTCTGCGACAGCAGTTTCTCTTATTGCAGGAGGTGGATGCGGCGGACGAAGCTTTGAAACCGGGGATCTGAGCGCAGCGGATCGAACGCCGGATCGACGGAGAGCATCACCATCCAGACAGCACGCCCCGCCCAGGCCGTCTCCAACCACTGCAGAGCTTCGTTTTTCTCGCCGAGATCCGCGGCGATTTGCGCCATCCAGTACGGTGAAACGTATTTTTCGCCGGGACGTTTCAACAGTTCGTATATTTTTAACGCCTGGTCCTTTCGCCCGGAAGCGGCGTAGCCCCGGGCGAGGGCGGCAATGTAAATCGTGGCGCCGCCGGAGAGCTCTTTGGCTTTCTGAAATTCCGCGATGGCCGCGCCGTAGTTCTTCTGTTCAATGTCGATCAGTCCCATTTGATATCGCGCCGGGGCAAAATCGCCGTTCAGCTCCAGCGCCTTACTGCACTGGACTGACGCGGCGTCAACTTGGCGACCGAAATAGTAGCGGCGAGCCAGCCACGTATTCATGATCAATGAGACCGGCTCGATTCCCAGGGCGCGCTTCTCCTCGGAGATCGCTTCCTGGTGCCGGCCGGTGGCGCCAAGAAGATCGCCGTACCAGTGATGAGCGTTTGCGTAGTTCGGATCCAGCTCGATGGCCCGAAGGAACTCCTTCTCCGCTCCGGCTCCGTCCCAGTCCGAGTAAAACAGCCCCATCGCCAGCGAAGCATGGCCCTCCGCCAAGGAGTCGTCCAATGCAATCGCTTTTAAGGCCAGTTGCCGTGAGCGGACAAATGATTGCGGGGATTCAAAGCCGTACCAGCTCAAGGCATCCGCCACGTCTGCCAGGCCGGAAAGCGCAGGGGCATAAGTCGGATCTTTTTCGATGGCTTGTTCGAAGTACTCTCTGCCACGCTTGATGCTGGTTTCACTGCGTTGATTCCAGTAGTAACGGCCCTTCAGGTAGGCCTGGTAGGCGTCAGGGTTCACAGAACGGCGCTGCGCGAGTTTTTCCTTTTCCTGCGGTGTTACGGCAACGCGGATCTCGCCGGCAATGGCCCGTGCTACCTCGCGCTGGAGATCCAAAACGTCACGAAGATTTCGTTGGTAAGACTTGGCCCACAGATGTTCGTCGTTGGATGCCTGGATCAACTGAACGTTAATCTCGACTCGGTCTCCCGAGCGTTGTACGGAGCCTTCGACCACGGCAGCAACATCCAGTTCCTTGGCGATTTGGGGGAGCGTCTTCTGAGCGCGCTTGTACTGCATCACCGATGTTCGCGAGGTCACCCGCAGAGCGCGAATTTGCGCGAATTCAGTGATCAGGGCTTCGGTCATGCCGTCGGCAAAATATTCTTCTTCGGGATCGTGGGAGAGGTTCTCCAACGGCAATATGGCAATCGATCGGATTTCGCCGCGCCCCGACCCGCCAGACAAACGAGAACGGATTCCACCGGCATCGAGTCCAAACGCAATAGCAGCAAGAATCACGATGCCAACGGCTGCCGCCAGGACGGGCTTCGCAATGGACTTCTTTACTCTCGTTTCGGGAATGGAAGTAGTGGGCATCCTCAACCGTTCCAGGTCCACGCGAAGCTCGCGCGCCGTCTGATAGCGCCGTTCCGGATCCTTATCCAGCAATTTCAGGATGATCGCTTCGAGTTGCGGTGAAACTCGACTGTTCACCGCGCGCGGCCCCACGGGCGCCTGATGCAAGATTGCATCCGTCAACCGTGGCGCTGAGTCCTCCAGAAATGCCCGGCGTCCCGTGGCCATTTCGTAGAACACGCAGCCTAACGAGTAGATGTCCGCCCGTGCATCAGGTGTTTCGCCGCGCAACTGCTCTGGCGCCATGTAAGGCAGGGTCCCGCTCAACCCCCGTGTTTCGGCAAACGTCTGGGTTGCTGCGAGATCAGCTTGCGACCGCAACAACTGTGCCAGACCGAAGTCCATCACCTTCGCCTGCCCCTTTGGGGTGACGAGAATGTTGCCCGGTTTCAGGTCACGGTGGACAATTCCCCGCTCATGCGCTTCTTCGAGCGCTGCGGTGATTTGCGTCCCCAGTGACACGACTTCTTTCTCCGGCAAAGGGCCTGCATCCAGCTTCTGGGCCAGCGATTGCCCCACAACAAGTTCCATTGCCAGGAAGTTCACGCCATCTTGCGTATCGAAATCGTAAATCACACAAATATTGGGGTGCGAGAGCTTGGCAAGAGCCAGCGCCTCTTGACGGAAACGGCGCCGCGCGGCTTCATCGACCAGCGCGCCCGAAGGCAGGACTTTTACCGCGACGTCGCGCTCCAGTCGCGCATCGAGGGCGCGGTACACCACACCCATGCCGCCCCCGCCAATCTGTTCGAGGATCCGGTAGCGCCCCAATGTCCGGCCAATCATGAGAAAACGATCCGCCTCAGGCGGCAATCTTAGGCTGTGTGCACAGGCCCGTCAACGCGCGGGCTTCTGCCCTTCTGCCCAGGCCGTATCGTTGCTCATGCGGAGTGCTCCTCCGTTAGAGTCCCAATTCTTAGCGTCCAATTTGAGTCCAGAACCCTGGTCTAGCGGCCTCTTCTTCGCTATGTCTCGCCGCAAAGGCAACTGAATCAACAGGACTTTGGCGGAGGCGTGTGGAAGTCGAATCCACCATTCGACCCGCGAAGGACCGAATCGCCGGCTTTGAAGGCCGGGGAGATCACCGGACCCCTTTCGCCCCCGGGAGAAGTATAGCTGGAAGTAGTGGCTGGTGACTGGTGCCCCTACACGGAGGAAGACGCCGGGGGTCCCGACACAATCGTCGGGATCCCCACAAACTGGGAGAAAACCCGGCGGTGAGATCGAGAAAGGTCAGGCGCGGAGGGAGACTAGTTCGGCGGTTTGATGGGTGCGGATGAGGGCGGCGACGAGATCGTAGAGAGCGGGGCTGGTGCAGACTTCGTAGTAGGGATGCTGGGAAGCAGCGCCGATCTGGCCGTCGGGAAGGAGTTGACGGGCGAGACCCTTGCGAAGAACGAGGAGCTCGACGGATTCGCCGAGCGGGACTTCGCCGTAGGACAGGGTGACGTTTTCCTTGCCCCAAGGCATTTCGAGCTTGGTTTCAATGGAGTCCAGCGAGATTTCCTCGGAAAGTTTTTGGAAACCCTCTTCGTTGAGCTCGATGCCGTTGTGGTTGTAGCGAACGAGGAATTCGTCCAGTTCTTCGGCTGAGGCCCCTTCCATGGTGTTCAAGAACTGAAAGATCGAGAAATGCGATTTCTGTTTGGAGAGCATGCGCTTGGCGAGCTTGGCGCAGCCGGAGAGGCGGTCGGAAAGATTCAAAGCCTTCGAAATCATGATGCGCGAATCGCCGTCGGTCCAGTAGGTGGGCGCGGAGCCTTGAAACGCAACGCCGAGGCCGAGCTCAAGCGCGGGAAGATCGTTGGTGGAGGCGCCTTCGTTGTAGGAGTTGCAGACGGTGAGAATCTGGCGCGAGAGGATGCAGGCCTTGGCGACGGGGCGCGCGTAGGCGATGGTCGCTTCGGTTTCGAAAATCGCGAGAATGATGGCGTCGCCTTCGATGAAGACCTTTTTGGCCAAGTAACGGTCCAGAAGTTTCTTGACGGGTTCGTGCAAATTGAGGCTGAAGTGCGAGGCCGGGTTCAAGCCCCGGGAGAGCAGATCCTGCGTCATTCTGGTGGAGCCGCGCACGTCGGCCTTAATGATGACGTGCGAGACGACGTTGTCCTGCTGCGGCTTGGCTTCCCCGGGCAGGACGCATTCATAAAGCCGGTTGTTCATGCGGGAAAGCTCGCGGGCCTGTTCCGTGGTGACGAGGCTGATGCGTTCCATGCAGGCGCTCAGATGGTCTGCGTCGCGGAGGTCACGCCGGAGGCGGAGAAAGTCGGTGGCAAAACGCAGTACGAAACCCTGCATTTCTTCGCGGGAGTAGCGGCGAATCTTTCTCGAAAGTTCCTCGATATTCTTAAGCGACAATTTTTTCGCCGGCACCTGCTTGATAACCTGCTCGATCTGTTTCATCTCCTCTTTGGACACCAGCGCCTTGCGCAACTGCTGCAAGTGGACCGGCGGGCAATACTCGGAAACAATCGGCCGGATTTCATAGCCGGCGAGGACATGGTACAAAACCTGATGCTGTTCCAGGCGATCGAGGAGCCGCAGCAGCAGGCGTTCCCGCACCGGCGCTTCCGCTTCATTGGCGGAGCCGGCATCGAATAAACGTTTGGCGTTCTCCGGTTCGTTGAGGTACTCGCCGAGTTTTCCGGAGTGATCCTTGACAAAGAAATCGAGTTTCTGGCGGGCCGAATCAATCTGCGGCCCCAACTCCTCCAGCTTAAATTCCTGATGCTTTAGACGAAGTTCGAGATCATTAAGAGATGCTTTCAAATCAGCAGGGGCACCAGAATTCACGAATTTCCTGAAAAAACTTTCGCCGCGTTCGAGGCGTTTGCGGGTTTCTTCACGCTGCTCTTCGAGCAAGGCGATGTCGTTGCGAATGGTCTGAACCGCTTCCAGCAGGGCGGTATGGGCTTCAATCGCCTCGGTGTGCGGGGGCTCCTGGCTGACGGTGAAGCCAGCTTCGCGCAGAAATTCCTGGAACAGCGCGTCCATAGCCTCGAAGCGATCCGGGTCGCGGGCATAGTTTCCCAATAGTACGTAATTCTCCAAAAAATAAACGTCGTCCTTCATGCCGTCGAGGAAGATAAGGCGGTTCTTGCAAAGTTCGTAGAAGGGCGCGAAGTCCTCTCCGAAGAGGGCGCGGCGGGTCTTGGAGATAACGTTGTCTTCCACGTCCACGACGATTTGCGCGACTTGCAGTCCGATGCGGCGGATGACGGCGCGGCGCGCGGACTGCAATTCCGATAACCGGGCTTTGATGACGTGGGCCTGCTGGCTCCGTTCGAAGTGCTCGCCACGCTGGCGAATCCACACCTTGCCTTCGTGGATGAGATTGGCAAATTGATTGCCCATTTCATAGGTCAGAAATTTCAGGAGGGACAAACGGAAGACCAGGTCGATTTCGATATTTTTTTGGTACTTGGCCTGGGTCAGAGCGCTTTGCAGCAGCTCGGAGAGAAGTTTGCGGAAGCCGGAATGGTCCGGCGCGCGCGTGTTGCGGAGCTCCATGCCGGGAAAGAACGCGGCGCTGGTGCTCTGGCGGAAGAGATCGAAAAGATAGTCGCGCGCTGCCTGGACGAACTTCGGACTCAAGAATACGTCGTGGTGAATGTTGTCCACGCCGATCGACAGCGACCCCATGGGGATCGTGACGTTATAGCTCTTGAGATCGATCCGGGCCGCTTCGCCCGCGCTGGGTGATGCGAGTTCGTTGGCCATCCAATTCCCCGGAAGGGCTGTTCCCAAATTAGCAGCCGAGGTGGGACGGGGCAAGGAATCCGGACGGGTGCGTAACCAGAGAGTAAGGAGAGAGGGGCCGAAGAAGGGGCTTTCCGAAGCGGCTAGAGGAGGGTAATGCGGCGGGAGTCGCCACCGAGGTGCTCGAGCCGAAGGCGAACCTGGGGCCAGGGGGAGGGGAGGGGGAAACGTTCCGACCACTCCAGGATGACGACGGCAGGAGAGGCGAACATGTCCTCCATGCCGAGCGTTTCAAAGTCGTGAAAGGTCTCGATGCGGTAAAGGTCGGCGTGATAGACCTTGGCGGCTTTGCCGTAGACATGGACGAGGGTGAAGGTGGGGCTGGTGACGTCGTCCTCGGCGGCGGCGCCGAGGCCGGAGACGAGGCCCTTGGTGAGAGTGGTTTTTCCCGTGCCGAGATCGCCGGTGAGCAGGACGAGGACGGGAGGTTTGAGGCGTTTTGCGAATTCCCTGCCCCAATTGGTCGTTTCTTCGGAGGAATGCGTGATGATTTCTTTAGGCACGCTGTCGCAGCTCCGCAACGAAGCGACGGTAGGTTTCCGGGAGATGCTCCGCGATTTCACCGGAGAGGAGCGAGGCCTCTGCGCGGGATGCGGTGGCATCGTCGGCAGCGAGGCCGTGCAAATAGATGCCGAGCGCAAGGGCCCGTTCCCAATT
>Ga0137415_10006495_pt1 | contig 11592 bp, 9 predicted proteins | sample CZODoug3_1_1_16f_FD_183082 | JGI IMG/M metagenome (GOLD analysis project Ga0137415, IMG submission 183082) | Vadose zone soil fungal communities from Angelo Coast Range Reserve, California, USA - CZODoug3_1_1_16fungal (Hybrid Assembly) | ecosystem: Environmental > Terrestrial > Soil > Vadose...
GGGGAAGCTGCCGCCTCAACGATCAGCGGCTGGGGTTATCCGTTGCAAGCGCAAACGATGACCGATCTGGCCCACAAAGTGGGCGAGATCACACTTTGGAATCGCGCCGGCGGTGCACCTTCGCTTGCTGTGGGCATGGCACAAATCTTTTCCAGCACCATTGGAGGCGAGCGCCTCCTTAGCATCTGGTACCACTTCGCGATCATGTTCGAAGCGCTCTTCATTCTGACCGTGCTCGACGCGGGCACACGCGTGGGTCGCTTTATGGTGCAGGACCTAGGTGGCCGCGTCTGGAAGCCCTTCGGCCGCACCGGTTGGATGCCCGGTGTATTGCTATCGAGCGCCATCATCGTCGCTCTGTGGGGCTACTTTCTGTATCAAGGCGTTGTCGATCCACTTGGCGGAATCAATTCGCTCTGGCCGCTTTTCGGCATTTCCAACCAATTGCTCGCTGCCGTCGCGCTCGTTGTTGCCACCACCATCTTGATGAAGATGGGCCGCCTGAAGTGGATTTGGGTGACGCTGCTGCCGATGGCGTGGCTCGTGACCATCACCATGACTGCGAGCTACCAGAAAATCTTCGACGCCAATCCACGCATTGGCTTTCTGGCCTATGCCAAAGCCCTGGCAGCGCAAGTCGCCGCCGGAAAAATTCCTGCCGAGAAAATTGCCGAAACTCAGCGCCTCATTTTCAACCAGCGCCTCGATGCTGCGGTTACCGCCGTTCTCGCGGTCATGATCCTCGTTCTGATCGTCGAGGCACTGGTGCACTGGTACTCGATTCTCGGCCGCCGCAAGGAATCAGTGCTTCACGAATCGCCGTACATCGCCACGCGTTGGGCTGCTAACTTCTCAGGCGTCGCCCACGGAGACGATTGATGAAACGCGCCGCGATGACTACTTCCCGCTTCCTGCGCCGCTTCTGGCGTGGCCTGCGAAAAAGTGGGACAGGCTTTAGCCTGTCCGTCTACGGAAGCTGCCCGCGCCGAATGGCAAGACGCATTTGGCGCGGGTTGCGTGAATGGTGCGGCGACGCCGCCTACGAAAGTTACCTTCGTTCGAGAAACGGACAAACTGGTTCTTGCCGCACTCTTTCTCCGGCTGAGTTCTACGTGGAACAGCTTAACCGCCGCTATTCCAAGCCCAATCGCTGCTGCTGAACTCTTTTCTTGCCACTCCCGGCCGCCGGCCATACAATCCTCCTCACTAACTCTCGATCTTTTCACTAAGACGGAGGCATAAACCGTGGCCATCAATCAAGACAAGTTGCACGAATTCCTCGGCAAGGCCATCGTCGATTTCGGGGCCACTTTCAATGCGGCGTTGATTCGCATCGGCGACAAACTCGGCTTATATAAAGCCCTTGTTTCGGGCGGGCCGCAGACCCCGGTGGAACTCGCAAAGCGCACTGGGACCGCCGAACGATACGTGCGCGAGTGGCTGAGCGCACAAGCGGCGGGAGGATACGTCACCTACGGCTCGTCCACTGGCAAGTTCCATCTCAGCGAGGAGCAGGCTTTTGCGATGGCGGACGAATCCAGCCCAGTCTTCTTGCCGGGAGCTTTTCAGTGCGCTTTAGCTGCCGTGAAGGCCGAAGAAAAATTGACAGAAAGATTCAAGACTGGAGAAGGACTGGGCTGGCACGAACACCATCACGAACTTTTTGTTGGCACGGAACGCTTTTTCCGTCCCGGCTACGCCGCAAATCTCGTCAACGCATGGATTCCTGCACTGACTGGCGTTGATGCGAAGCTGAAGAACGGCGCGCGAGTCGCCGATGTGGGTTGCGGACTTGGGTCATCCACCATTCTCATGGCCAAATCCTATCCGAAATCGGAATTTACTGGCTTCGACTACCACGACAAGTCCATCGACACGGCAAAGCAGCGCGCGATGGACGCCGGCGTTGGCGATCGCATTCGCTTTGAAGTAGCCAAAGCGAAGGACTATCCCGGCAGGGACTACGATTTCGTCACCTTTTTCGATTGCTTGCATGATATGGGAGATCCCGCCGGCGCTTCGGCGCACGTCCACAGCACACTAAAAAAGGACGGCACCTGGATGATCGTCGAGCCCTTCGCCGGCGACAAGCTTGAAGACAATCTGAATCCCATCGGCCGCGCTTTCTACGGCGCGTCCGCGTTGATTTGCACACCAGCCTCGCTATCGCAGGAAGTAGGGCTCGCACTCGGAGCGCAAGCGGGAGAAAAGCGGCTACGCGAAGTGGTGACCTCAGGGGGCTTCTCGCATTTCCGCCGGGCCACGCAGACGCCGTTCAATTTGATCTTCGAAGCGCGGCCGTAGGATTTGCACCTTGAGCGAAGTGTAAAACCGCACGGCTTAAATTTCATTATTCCCTCCCGGCCATTGCCGCCCAGTTTTGGGATCGGACTACTTGAATCGGCAACTGCGCGAGAGTAGACTCGCTCTATTCCCGGCTGGGCCCTTCACAACACACTTCTTTAGGAGGGAAGCATGTTCCGTCCGTCTCGCTTGCTTGTATTTCCTCTCCTTGCGCTGGCTGTCGGCCTACTCTACTTCAGCTCCGCCGCGCAGGAGAAAGCTGCAAAGCCTGATTTTGATATGACCGCCAGCTACATCGAAGCGTGCAGCTGCGACATGTTCTGTCCTTGCTATTTCAACGATCATTCCACCAACCACATGGCAATGGGCGAACACCATATGGAAGAGCACTACTGCCGTGCAAACCTCGTTCTTAAGGTCGACAAAGGGAACTACAAGGACGTCAAGCTGGATGGAGCCAAAGTTTGGATCGGCTCCGATCTGGGCAGCGACTGGACCAGCGGCAAGGACTCCTGGCTGGTGGTGAACTTCGATCCCAGCGTCACCAAAGAACAGCAGGCGGCTCTTGGCGACATACTCGGGCAGCTTTATCCGATCCCCTGGCAAAAGAAGGCCGTACAAACCAGTGCGTTCTCATGGAACGTGGACACAAAGACGGGTGTGGCGCATGCCAAGATGAACGACGGCAAAGGCGAAGTCATCCTTGAACGCGTCAAGGGCAATAACTCCAGCCATGAAGTTGTTATTCACAACTTGAAATACTGGGGCGCGCAGTCCAACGACGGCTTCCGCATGTGGAAGAGCAAACACGAAGCCTTCGAAGGGGACGGCCACAAGTTTTCTTACGACGGGACCAACGGGTTCCTAATCACCATCCACTTTTCTGGAAATGCAAAGCCCGCCTCCGCGGACTAATCCTCGGCTCGAATCGCTCCAGGCCGCCGGGCTAGAATTCGTCGTCTTCACTGGTGTGTTTGAGTATGGTTGTTTTGTGCGTGATCCGGATGTTGTGGCTGCGGAGTCCGGCGAGGATAGCCCGGCGGGTTTCCGCCGGCAGCATCTCCGGAGCGAACACTCCGGAAATATCCCGAGGGAAAAACCTTATGAAGAGCGCCGCGACGTGCGCGGTGGCGTAGGCGACGGGAGTGTTATAGCGCCCCTGCTGGCGGATTTGGTAGAGCGTCGGGAACATACAGTCGCTGCGGATCAGCAGGTGCTGATCTTCCTTTTTGCCGTGCTTCACGCCGCGCACCAGGACGGCGGCCGCAAACCGGGCATTCTGCAGGACCCCTTGACGGATGAGCTTCGCAATCGTCCGCGGTGAAGATGTTTGAGGAAATCTCTGCTTCTGCATGCCGCGTGACTTCGACAATTTCCCTTGCTTATGCCAGCGCCTGAGCCGGTCGATTTCATTCCCGCCGATTTTTACGTCCAGATCCCGCATGGGAATGAAACGTGGCAGGGTGGCCACTTCGTCCTGCGCCGCAAGTACCACGCGTGCTGTGCCGATCGGATCGGCAAATCGAAACTTCTCAATTTCGGAAAATCGTTTGCCTAGTTGAAACTTTCCATTTCGATAGACCTGCGGGTGTGAGACGGCCTCGTCGAACGAAACTTCCGGCGACCATTGGGATATCGGGTCGTCGCTCTCGGTGCTCTCGTAAAGCCGGATGTGCACCGCTGCGACTTCGTCGAGCAGGTCGGCGGCGCGTTTCACCAGCAAATTCGTCAAGCCCGGGGCTGCTCCGGTATTGATCAGTGCTACGCGATTCTTCGCCTCGAATTTCTTTATGTAGCCGAATTGCTCGGCCCTGAACGGATGGCGCTTCAGGTGGGAGCTGAGATCGACGTAGTGCGCGCGCAGCCGCAGCGCCGCCCGCAAGACAATCTCGTTGAACACCGATGCCGAGGCGTTAACGATGAGCCGGCAGCCTTTCGCCGCCTTCACGATTCCGCGCAGGTTTCGCGCGTTCACTTTCGTTACCGCGATGGTGCTCTTTTTGCCTAGGAAACGCCGCGCGCGCTCCGGATCACGGTCTCCGCACCACACCGTATGTCCTTGCCGCTCCAGCAATTGCGCGAGAAGGGAGCCGGTCGCTCCGGCCCCTAGAACGAAGATCCGCATGGCGTGGCCAAAACTCTATCACAATCCGAAGGGCCGTCCTTAGCCGTGGTTTTCTGTTGCCCTAATTGCGTACTTCTGGGCGGCGGCGTAGACTATGGCTGTAACTCCGACCCCCGCAGCCTACGGGAGAGACAACCCACGGCTGCTTGGGCGACGTCCTGAGAAATGGTCAGGGCTGAGGGTTTGGGTGGAAACGCCCGGGCCTCCCGTGCTTGGAAAGGAGCGATACGCCGAATATGAGTACATTTTCGGTGAGCGCCCGATTCCCGACATTGGATCGGGCGGTTTTGTTTTTGAGCTCCAGTGCGTCAAGGAAGCGGGGAACTGCATCCAACAAATGCAACGGACCATGACCCTTCACGACAAATTCGGCCGCCAGATTACCGACTTGCGCATCTCCATCACGGACCGCTGCAACTTCCGCTGCGTCTATTGCCGCTCCGCCGACCCGGAAAACTACCGCGATCACGACGAAATTCTCTCCTGGCCTGAACTCGACCGCCTTGCCACGATTTTCCTCCGTCTGGGAATCCGCAAAATCCGCATCACCGGCGGTGAACCGCTGGTCCGCGAAGGTGTTGAAGACTACATCGCTCGTCTCCACGCCCTCGGCGTCGAGGACCTCTCCATGACCACCAACGGTCACCTGCTGGCCGAACGCTGCGACCGGCTCCTTGCCGCAGGCCTGCGCCGCATTAATATCAGCCTTGATTCACTCGATCCCGAGAAATTCGAGCGCATCACCAGAACCAAGTCCTTCTCAACAGTCATGCACAGTATCGATGTCGCGCAGAAATCACGCCTAGCCCCCGCCAAGGTCAACGCCGTCCTCGTCCGCGGCATCAACGACGACGAAGTCGAAGCTTTCGCTTCCTACGCCCGCGAAACCGGCGTCATCATGCGCTTTATCGAATTCATGCCGCTCGACGCCGACCGCCATTGGACTCGCGCCCTCGTTGTCCCCGCCGCCGAAGTCCACCAGCGCATCCACGCCCGCTGGCCGCTCCAGCAGATCCCCCACGAGCGCAGCGAGACCGCGCGTAAGTACCGCTTCGCTGATGGTGCGCCCGGCGAAATCGGCCTCATCGCCCCTGTGACTCAGCCCTTCTGCGGCCATTGCTCCCGCATCCGCCTCACCGCCGATGGCAAGCTCCGCACCTGCCTCTTCAGCAAGGACGATCACGACCTGCGGGCTCTGCTTCGCGAGGGAGCCTCCGACGACGATTTGGTCACCTATATCAGCTCGATTGTCACCGAAAAAGAGGAGGGGCATCGAATCAATGAGCCCGGTTTCGTACCACCCTCCCGCACCATGGTATTCATCGGCGGATAGTGGAAAATGAGCTCAAGTATGAGAAAATGAAGCTTCCAGGCAGGGACCAGGGACCACTTAGCAACAGCCTCTAGCAGACAGAACACACTCCATGGGCAACCTAGTATCCATTTCGGATAGCAGCACCCTCATCGGCGCACACCAGCCGCCGACCCTCCACGCGCCGGAAATCGAAGCCGGTGTTGGCTGCGACTTTGATTCTTACCTCCTCGTGCCGGACAATGCCCTGGACGATCGCATCGCAGCCGCGAAGGCCCGCCTTGACCGCGATGTCGTGATTTTGGGCCATCATTACCAGCGCGACGAAGTCGTCAAGTTCGCCGATTTTCGCGGTGACTCCCTCAAGCTCTCCTTCCAGGCCTCCCAAGCCGAAGGCCGCTATATCGTTTTCTGCGGCGTGCACTTCATGGCCGAAAGCGCGGACATTCTCCGCCGCGAGCACCAAACCGTTATTCTTCCCGACATCAATGCCGGCTGCTCCATGGCCGATATGGCCGACATCGGCCAGGTGGAAGCTTGCTGGAGTGGACTCTCTTCTTTCGTCGATTCGCGCAAGGTCATCCCCGTCACCTACATGAACTCGACCGCGGCCATCAAAGCCTTTACTGGCGAGAATGGCGGCTCGATCTGCACCAGCTCCAACGCGGCTGCCGTCATGAAATGGGCCTTCGAAACCGGCGAAAAAGTTCTCTTCCTTCCCGACGAACACCTTGGCCGCAACACTGGCTATCGCATGGGCATCCCGCTCGATCAGATGATCGTCTGGGATCCTTACGAGGAATTTGGCGGAAACACACCGGAAGCGATTCGCAACGCGCGCATCATTCTCTGGAAGGGCTACTGCTCCGTACACCAGCGTTTCACGCCGCAACAAGTGGAGCGCGTCCGCCGCGAGCATCCCGGCATTCGCGTCATCGCTCACCCAGAATGCCGCTTCGAGGTCGCCGAGGCCGCCGACCAGATCGGCTCGACTGAAGGCATCATCAAGGCAATTCAGGCCTCCCCGGCAGGCACCGAATGGGCCGTCGGCACCGAAATTCACCTTGTCAACCGCCTCAGCAAGGAATTGAAGAGCCACAAAGTTATCTCGCTCGATCCCAGCGTTTGCGTCTGCACCACGATGTTTCGCATCACCCCGCAGCATCTCCTCTGGGCGCTCGAAAATCTGGGTGAGGGCAACATTGTGAACCGCATCACCGTTGACGAACGCACTCGCCATCATGCGCGAGTTGCCCTCGACCGCATGCTCAGTTTGCGCTAGCATCAAGTAGAACAGGTTCCAGCCTGCTCTCTTTTCTCGGCGCAACACTGTCCCCGGAAACGGAATCATCATGGCAGATGAAGAAGACGACGATCATGAGCAGGACGAAACTCCGGAACCACCTCAGCGTATTTTTACGTTGACCGAAGCGGAGCGCGCGCGCCAGGAACTCGAACCTTTTCTCGTTGAGGCCATGGATTCCCGCAAGAAACTTTCTGGACTGGACAGCGAACTCGCGGCGGTTTCCGCCCGCATCATGATGATGGGCGGAGTGATCGTTCCCTACGAAAAACTGGCCGCGGTCCGTATGGAACACAACCGGCTTGCCGAAACGCTCAAGTCCGCGCTCAACCGCATTCTCGAAACCGGATGCCTCATCAAGGACCTCGACGTTGGCCTCCTTGACTTTCCCGCCGTCATCAATCAGCAGGAAGTCTGTCTCTGCTGGAAGCTTGGCGAGGACCGCATCCGCTTTTACCATCGCCAGGATGAAGGATTCGCGAACCGCAAACCGCTCGATCCCCGCGACCTCGGCCCCGGCGACACGATTCAGTAGATTTGGTCCTAACGCGTTTGTGTAGAGGCCGGGCTTTAGCCCGGCGCTTTCCTTTCGGTGTCATCCTGAGCGAAGCGAAGGACCTCAACTGCTCCTTCTTCGTATGCGCAAACTGTGAGCGACCTTGACCGACCATCCTGAAAACCGCCTGAAAGACTCCGCCAGCCCCTACCTGCGCTCCGCCGCGCACCAGCCCATCGATTGGCACGAATGGGGCGAAGCCGCTTTCGCCCGCGCGAAATCCGAGGACAAGCCCATCCTCCTCGACATCGGCGCCGTCTGGTGCCACTGGTGCCACGTCATCGACCGCGAAAGCTACGAGAACGCCGAAATCGCCAAAATCATCAACGAACATTTTGTCGCCGTAAAAGTGGACCGCGACGAGCGCCCCGACGTCGATTCCCGCTACCAATCCGCCGTCAGCGCCATTTCCGGCCAGGGTGGCTGGCCGCTCACGGGCTTTCTGCTCTCTAATGGCAAACCTTTTTGGGGCGGCACCTATTTCCCGCCTGAAGATCAGATGGGCCGCCCCGGATTTCGCCGCGTTCTGCTGGCCGTCGCCGATTCCTATCGCAACAAGCGCGCCGACCTTGAGCGCGCCGCCAACTCCCTCGCCGACGCCGTTTCGCAAGCCGAAGTCTTCACCGGCGCCCGCGCCGATTTCGACCTAGGCGTTGTCGACGCGCAGATCAAGTCCATCACCCAGCTTTTCGACATCAAGAACGGCGGTTTCGGCCACGCCCCAAAATTCCCACATTCCTCTGCCATTGATCTCATCCTCGAGCGCTATCAACAGACAAAAGAAAAACATCTCCTCGCCATGGCCGAAACCACCCTCGAAAAAATGGCCTGCGGCGGCGTCTACGACCAGCTCGCCGGCGGTTTCCATCGCTATTCCGTAGAGGAACGCTGGCTCGTCCCCCATTTCGAAAAAATGTCCTACGACAATTCCGAACTCCTTAAAAACTATCTCCACGGCTGGCAAGTCACGCAGAACCCGTTTCTTCGCGAGACCGCCGAAGGCATCATCGATTGGGTGAACGAGGTTCTTTCAGACCAGGAAAATGGCGGCTTCTACGCTAGCCAGGATGCCGACTACTCTCTCGATGATGACGGAGACTATTTCACCTGGAGCCTCGACGAACTCCGCTCCGCGCTACTCTCTGACGAAGCTCGCATCATGGAGGTTTACTACGACGTCGAGGCCCACGGCGAGATGCACCACAATCCTGCAAAAAATGTTCTGTGGATCGCGCGTGACGCCACGGATATCGCAAAGCAGCTCGGCCTCGATGAAACTGCTGTCCGCCTGACCATCGCCAAATCAAAAGCAAAGCTGCTCGCCGCGCGCCTTCCGCGCCCCACACCGTTCATCGATAAAACGATGTACGTCTCCTGGAACGCGATGTTTGTCTCTGCTTATCTCGATGCCGCGCGCGTTCTCGGCGGCTCACTCGGCTCAAGCTCCCGCACCTTCGCCCTGAAAACCCTCGACCGCATACTGAAAGAAGTCTGGAGCGAAACCCGCGGCTTCGGCCACCGCATCGGCGGCCCTGGTCTCGAAGGCTCGCTCGACGATCAAGTCTTCAGCGTCCTCGCGCTTCTCGACGCTTACGAAACGACGCTTGATCCTCGCTATTTCACCGCCGCGCAAAAAACGATGGACCTCGCCATCGCCCGCTACGGCGACGCCGAAGGTGGAGGCTTCTTCGATCGCCCTTCCGACGCTGCACCCATGGGCGGCCTCGACGTCCGCCGCAAGCCCTTCCAGGATTCGCCGACCCCCAGCGCCAATTCCGTCGCCGCTATCGCCCTTATTCGAATGCATGCCTTCACCGGCGACGACCGTTACCACAACTTCGCCAAAAAAACTCTGGAAGCCTTCGCCGGCATCGTCCCCCAGTACGGTCTTTTCGCCGCCACATATGGCCTGGCCGCCACTCTCTTCGCCCATCATCCGCTTCAAGTCATCATCACTGGCGATTCGAACGATCCCACTGCCCAAGCCCTCGAGGCTGCCGCCCACCGCCTCTATCGCTTCGGCAAATCCGTTCTGCGTTTCAGTTCCGATAAAGGCGTCTTCCTAAACCATTTGTCCGGCACGCTTAAAGAAACGGTGCCTCACCTATCAGCCGACAAACCTCTCGCCGTAGTCTGCTCCGGCCAAACCTGCCTTCCCCCCACCAGCGACCCCGAGCAACTCATCGCCCTCCTGAAGGACGCTGGGCACTCCATCGCCGCAGCCTGATGTACCTCTTTCATTTTCATGATTCACGGATTCGAATCAGCCGGAGGTTTTTCGAATGGCCCGACGCGATGGAAAGTCAATACCGTCGAAAACGCGTCCGGATCTTCCGCATACTGACGTACAAATTCCGCTAGCTTGTCGCTTTCTGCGGTCAGAAGGTGAAGGGAATCATTATCCTCGTGATGTTCGATGGAAGGCAATGTCACCTTTCCGCTCGAAATCATTTGCTTTAACCAATCATAATTTAGGAGTCCCAAACGCAAAGTATCTCCTTCAACCCAAACCCTCCCGATGAAATGGATCGGCAGCGCTCCCATGTCGTGGACACTCCTGTGTTCCTGGCCGCTCTCGGTTTCGTCGAACGCTACATCCATGAACGTGTAGCTGCCCACTTGCACCAGAGAAACCTCGTACACGTCTCTTAACTTTTCGTTCGGCTTTAGACTGCTGACGACATAGACGTCAGCGCTCGCGCTGTCGACCAGGAAATACTCCTGCTGGTTGCTGCTGTCATCCGTGCTCACCCATTTCCCTCTCAGGTTGGCCGATTCCAAGAGAGGCTCGCCCGATTCAAGCGGTCGAAGCGAGCCAGCGCAGCTGCATCCCCCGAGCCACGCGATTACAGGCACCAACAGTAGAATCTTCAACTTCGCCCAGTTTCGCAGCGAGATCATTGCCGGAGCCCTTTGGGAACCTCGCCCGAAATGCTGGTAAAAACCACGATCCAAAATATCCAGATCAGTCGCCGCATGGTGCACCTCCGGCAGGTTTCCAGGGTTGGTACCCCTGGTCACCTTCCATCCTCAGGTCTACGGTCAACCTGCGGCATTATCAAGCGACAAGGTGCGCCAGTCCGCCGCTGACATCGGATGTCGTATCCTTCGGAGGGTTCCGAGACGACCGTGGCTTTTGAGTAGTATCTAAGTGGTTTTATTACAGTTAGTTACAAGTATTCAGATTTGGCTGCTACAAATGCTACCAAGAAGTTGAGGGCACGGTGCAGAGATCCGTACCCTCCTTATCGTTCGAAGAGCGAAACGAAATCATCTACTTCTTCGGCCTCGACTCCGGCGGCACCATCCCATTGGTCCGGTAATACACCACCAGGTTGCCGTAGTGCTCTCCGGAGTGTTCGATCAACCCGTAAGCCAGGTCATACAGCCGGTCCAAGTGGGGGCCACCGTCATTCACCGCTTCATTCAGTCCCTTGTCGCCCTTTGCTTTGATCGCGTCCGCGCCGTCGCTCACGCATTGCTTCACAAACGTCACCAAGTCCGCCTTATTGTTGATCTTCAAGTCGGCTGGCTTGGGATCATCTGGATAACGCGGCTTTTTCCCCAGCGCGCTGTCCGTAAAGTAATACATGGACGCGGAAACATGCAGCAGCACCCCTCGAAACGTTCTCGAATCCGGGTTCGGCTTGTAGTCGTACTTAGCCTCCGGCAAGTCCTCCGCGATGATGATCAATTTCCGCCCAATCTCGTTCCACTGTTCCAGCACCGCCTGCGAAGGGCTCGGCGCCGGCTTCGGCGGTTCCTTCTTTGCCGCCTCCTGCGCCACCCCTGGAAGCACCACCAACCCCATGGCCAACGCCAACCCCGCCACCCACTTGAGCTTCTTCATTTTTCTCTCCTCCGTTACGCCCCGAACGGGCCGGAGCGTTCTTTTCTTCAGACGCGCCGCTCCGGCAGGCGTTTCCCCAAATCTAGTTCATTGGTACAGTCCACCTGGTCTTCCGCGGGGGTTTATCTTACGCAGTCAAGGC
>Ga0137415_10006496_pt1 | contig 11592 bp, 10 predicted proteins | sample CZODoug3_1_1_16f_FD_183082 | JGI IMG/M metagenome (GOLD analysis project Ga0137415, IMG submission 183082) | Vadose zone soil fungal communities from Angelo Coast Range Reserve, California, USA - CZODoug3_1_1_16fungal (Hybrid Assembly) | ecosystem: Environmental > Terrestrial > Soil > Vadose...
ATAGTCCGCCGACACGACGACCGCCCCGGCCTCTGCAAGAAGCATCGACACCCGGCGGCCGGCTTCGAGCGAGCCCGCCACGAATGCGCCCCCGTGGAAATGCAGCACAAGCGGAGCCGACCGCCGCGCCGAGCCCCTGCCGTAGACCCGCACAGGCATTGAGACCGCCTCGACCTGACAGAGTTCCTCGGTGCAATTCGTCATGCTGTTGCCCCTTGGCCGGCAGTGCCCTATGGCCCGGGCCACCGACTTGCTGCGCTGCACGCTGATTTGGGTGCAGTGAGTGGCCCAATAAAGGGTCGCAAAGTGACTTCATTGTTTCTATATGTGAATAATAGGAGCACTGGAGGTTGCTCGGTGCCCTGCCAGGACGGAAACTGGAGAGTCCGATGGACCAGCTTGCTGCGATGCGAGCGTTCGTCCGCGTGGTCGAGGCCGGCACGTTCACTCGCGCCGCCGCGTCCCTGAAGACGCCAAAACCGACGATCACCAAGCTGATCCAATTGCTTGAGGCGCACGTGCACACCAAGCTGTTGAACCGCACCACGCGGCGCGTGACCGTGACGCCTGATGGCGCCGCTTACTACGAGCGGGTCGTGCGCCTGCTGGCCGATGTGGACGAGCTCGATGGCAGCATGGCGCGGTCGCAAGCGAGCCCGAAGGGCCGGCTACGGATCGATGTGAGCGGATCATTGGCAATGCTGGTCATCATTCCCGCGCTGCCGGATTTTCATGCCCGCTACCCCGACATCCAGATCGACCTCGGCGTGACCGACCGGCCCGTGGACCTCGTCGGCGAGAACGTCGATTGCGTGGTGCGCGGGGGCGAGCTGACGGATCAAACGCTGGTCGCAAGAAGGATCGGGGAATTGGATTTCATCACCTGTGCCGCGCCCTCGTATCTCGCCCGTTACGGCGAGCCGCTGCACCCCACGGAGCTCGAGCGCAGCCACTATCTGGTCAGCTACTTCCATGCCGGCACGGGGCGTCCTTATCCGCCCAATTTCACCGCGAATGGCGAACGCTATGAAGCGGGAGCGCGCTACATCGTCTCGGTCAACGACGGCAACGCCTACGTGGCGGCGGCGCTGGCGGGCCTCGGCATTGTTCAGGCGCCGACCTTCATGGTGCAGCAGCATCTCGAGCAAGGGACGTTGCGCCCGGTGCTCGCTGGCTGGACGGCGGACCCGATGCCGCTGCACGTCGTCTATCCGCCGAACCGGCACCTGAGCAACAAGCTCAGGATCTTCGTCGACTGGATCGCGGAGTTGTTCGCGCGCCACGACCTCATCCGCCGCCGCCCCATACTGGCAGCGTGACGGCGCAAGAAGGCTTCGCGATGCTGGTCGCTGATCGGTCCTTTACGCCTGCTCCGGGATATCACGCATGATCTTGTTCGAATGGGTCCTTGCGCTTCTGCTGGCATCCGTCGTGCTGACGATGGTGGCCGAGCGCCTGGGTACCCCATACCCGTCGCTGCTGGCGATCGCCGGCGCGGGCCTTGCCTTCCTGCCGTTCGCGCCCGACATCCGGATCGACCCGGATCTTGCGCTCGCCCTGTTCGTGGCGCCGGCACTCCTCGACGCGGCGTTCGATACCTCGCCGCGCGAGCTGCGACGCAATGCCAGGCCGATCGCCTCGCTCGCGGTGGTCGCGGTCGTGCTGACCACCGCGGTCGTCGCCTTCCTCGGATGGCATTTCGCCGGGCTGCCGATCGCCGCGGCCATCGCGCTCGGCGCCATTGTCGCGCCGCCCGACGCAACCGCGGCCACCGCGGTGCTGAAGGATCTCAAGCCTCCGCAGCGGATCGCTTTCATCCTGCGAGGCGAAAGCCTGCTCAACGACGCGACCGCGCTGCTGATCTACCGCGCTGCGGTCGCCGCAGCGGCAGGATCATTCTCGATTGCAAGCCACGGGCCTCTGATCCTGATATCGGCGGTCGGGAGCGTTGCCGCCGGCTATCTGCTGGCGCGGTTCGTTATGGTCTTGGCCCCGCACATACGCGACGCGCCGAGCAACATCGTCGTGCAGTTCATCAGCACCTTCGGCGTATGGTTGCTGGCGGAGCATCTCACGCTCTCGCCCATCATCACCGTCGTGATCTATGCCATGACCTTGGCGCAAACGACCACCGGACGGGTGGCCGCGCGGCTGCGCGTCAGCTCCTATTCGGTCTGGGAAACCGCGATCCTGATCGTCAACGTGCTCGCCTTCGTGCTGATGGGGCTGCAGGCCCGTCCCATTATCGAGCGATTGTCGGCGGACCAGCGCTGGAGCTCCCTGATATTCGGCATGGCCGTGCTGGCGGCGGTGATCGTCGTGCGCATCGCCTGGATCGCGCTCTACCGGGCCTTCAATGCGCTCACCTGGCGTTGGTCCCGCTCCGGTCCCGGCGACAGCATCCCGGCCGCCGCCTATACCCGAGGCGCGATTTTCGTGTCGTGGAGCGGAATGCGCGGCCTGGTCACGCTTGCGACCGCGTTCGCGCTTCCGGCCGATTTTCCCGGACGCGACCTCATCGTGCTGTGCGCGTTCTGTGTCGTGCTCGGCACGCTCGTCATCCAGGGCTTCACGCTCAAGCCGCTGCTGCGATGGCTGCGCCTCCCCGACGATGGATTGATCGAGCGCGACATCTCGCAGGCGCGGGTCGCCGTGATGCAGGCGGCGCTCGACAGCCTCGCTGGCGATCCCTCGCCGGCGGCCGCGGCCTTGCGCGAGCAATACTCGGCCTCCCGCAAGGTCGCCGAAGACGAGAACGAGCCGCAGGCGGCGACCGAATACGACCGGCTGCGGTTGCGGACGATCGCCGCCCAGCGCAAAGCCCTGGGGCGGCTGCGCGCGCAAGGCACGATCAGCGATGAGGCCTTCTTCCGCATCCAGGAAGAGCTCGACTGGTCGGAGCTCGATGCGGCACCGGCCGGACTATTTCAGCCGCTCGCCGGTTGAGCCTGGAAAGGCCGTTGCGCCGGCCAAGGCGCTGCTGCATTCTATCAACAACAGGCAGCCCATTCGGCATGAAACGATCCTCCATTGCGACGGCTCCGCGGGAAAATGCCGCGCCTTCAAGGAAAGTTTTGAAACCTGCGCCCGAGGTCGGCGGGCGCAAGCAGATCGTGCGTGGGAACCTGCATGATGAAGTCGCGGCGATCCTGCGCGACATGATCATTCAGGATGAGCTGCCCCCGGGCACCCGGATTCCCGAGGGCGACTTGTGCACGCAGCTCGGCATTTCGCGAACGCCGCTGCGGGAGGCCCTGCGCGTGCTGGCGTCGGAGGGGTTGGTGAGGCCCCTGCCCCGGCGCGGCGCCATCGTCGCCACTCCCGATGTCGACGAGATCCAGGGCTTGTTCTTCGCGATCGGTTCGATCGAATCCGTCTGCGCGCTGCTGGCGTGCCCGAATTTCACCGCCGCCGAGATCGAAAATATCCTGAAGCTGCACAAGCGTCTCGCCCAGCTCCACGCCAGCGGTCAACGGGCCAAAGAATATTTTCGCACCAACCTCGCCATTCACCAGGCCATCGTCCGCGGCGCCCGCAACGCGTTTTTGGCCGACCTTCACCAGTCGCTCAGCGTGCGCATCCTGCGCGCACGTTTCTTCGTCGACATGCCGAAGGCCGCCTGGTCGCGCGCGCTGATGGAGCACGAGCAGATGGCGCAGCTCATCCAGCGTCGCGACGCGAGGAAATTATCCGAGCTGCTGCTCCAGCACATGATCGGCTCGTGGCGCGATTTCGAGGTGACGCTGGACCGTCCGCGCCTGGCCCGGGCTTCCCTGGCACGGTAACGCCGCCCTACCGGATCGTTTGCTAGCGGATCGGGGAGAACGGCGCCGGCACCAGGATGCGCGTCTCCATCTTCACGATGATGTCCGGCGACTGCCGCAGATAGGCGTGCCATTCCGGATCGGCGGCGAGCGCCGCGCGGCGCTTCTCGCGTTCCGTAGGTGCGTTCTTCAACAATCATCGCGCATTCCTCCGCGCTCGAACCATTCAAACCATCACGTCGCCGCCGGCCGGGCAAAGCGTCTGGCCGGTGAAGAAGTCGGAGTCCTTGGTGGCGAGGAACATCGCGGTGGCGACGACGTCTTCCACCTCGCCCACACGACCGAGGGGATAGGCGCCCACGATCGCGTCGCGCTCGCTGTCGGGCATGAAGTTGTAGAGGTCGGTGCGAATGATCGCCGGCGAGATGGCGTTGACGTGGATGCCCTGCTTGCCGACCTCGCGCGCCAGCGCGCGCGTGAAGCCGATCATGCCGGCCTTGGCCGCCGAGAGATGGGTGAAATCGGCGCCGCCCACGATCCCGAAGGTGCCGGTCACGTTGATGACCTTTCCGCTTTTCTGCGCGAGCATGTGCGGAATGACGAAGCGCGTGCACAGGAACATTCCGCGCAGATGGGTCCGGATCATGCCGTCCCAGGTCTCGACCGACATCTGCGCGAGCGGGACTGCGTTGAGGAGCCCGGCATTGTTCACGAGGATGTCGATTTTGCCGAATTTCGCGAGGCCGGCATCGACCATGCCCCGCACCGCACCTTCGTCGCCGACGTCGGCTTGCACCGAAATCGCATCTGCGCCGAGGCTCTTGACCTTGCCGACCACGGCTTCGGCGGAGGCCGCGTCCTTGACGTAGTTGACGATGACGTTGGCGCCTTCGGCGGCAAACCCCTCCGCGATACCGCGCCCCAATCCCCGGCTTCCGCCCGTGACCAGCGCAACCTTTCCGGCGAGACGTTTTGCCATGACCCCGAGGTCTCCTCTGTTACGAAATCGAAGCTTTGATCCGGTGCCAGCTGCCGTCGGACACCGCGGCGAAGAAGCGTTCAATCAGTCGGCTGAAACGCGCGGGCTCCTCGAGGTTGAGGAGATGACCCGCGCGCGGCATGACCGCAAGCGCGCAATCCGGCAGCGTCCGCTTCAGAAAGAGATTGGGCTCGATGCAAGGCTCGTCCTCGTCCCCGATGACGAGCAGGACGGGCTGCGAAATCCGTGCCAGCTGCGGTTCGAGGTGCCACAGCGACGGGCGGCGCGCCAGCACGCTGCGCAGCGTCATCGCCATCCCAAGCGCGGAATGCGCCGTCAGCTGCTGAGCAAAGGTGCGCCACGCGCCTTCGTCCTTCGCGCGCAATGGCTTGGCATAGCGGCTGCCGGCAAGTTCCTGCGCATAGGCGGACATGCCGATCGCCTCGGCGTGCTTGGCTTCGCGATTCATCGCGGCGAAATGGTCGGCCTGGTCAGAGGGGTTGGCGCCGTACCCGCAGCCGGCGACGACGAGGGTGCGTGCACGCGATGGATGGCGGATCGCGACATGAAGCGCCGCAAAGCCCCCCATCGAGAGGCCGACGACATGCGCGCTGTCGATCCCAAGCGCTGCGATCACGTCGGCGACGTCGTCGGCCGCGCGCGCCTGGCTGTAGGCGCCGGCGGCGTCCGGCACCTGCGACGGTGGATAGCCGCGCGCATTGAAGGCGATGCATTGGTAGTTCCGGCTCAGTGCCTCGACCTGCGGCGCCCAGCTCAGGAGATTGCCGGAGAATTCGTGCAGGAACACGATCGGCTCACCATCGCCGACGACGTCCACGGACAGGACGACGCCGTCGCCCGTCGTGATCGTGCGGCGCGACTCTTGCTTCACAAGTCTTGCTTCATCGGTGAGCGGCCCCCGCAACCCGGCCATATCCTGATAGCCTGTTGCATAATGAATTAAAAGTACGTAGTGATGGCGCAGGATGCATGTCGTGTGCGCGGGAACTGATCGTCGCGGCGCGAGGAGCGTCGCGCACGCTAAAGATCGCCGCCGCACGAGGAGCGTTGAATGACCGTGATCGAGGCCGTCGACCGCCATCTCGCGCAGAAAGTCTCGGTCGGCGTCACGCAGGAGCTGGTTCGCACCGACAGCACCAATGGCAAGGAAGGCAGCCTCGGCCGGCAGCTTGCGGATCAGCTCAAGTCGCTCGGCGTCGGCCGCGTCTGGTGCGAGGACGTGTTCGACGGTCGCGTCAATACCTTGTGGGAGATCGATAGCGGCAAGCCGGGCCCTCATCTCCTCTTCACCGGCCATCTCGATACCAAGCCGGTCTGTGAAGGCTGGACGCGCGATCCCTTCGACGCCGCGATCGAAGGTCAGCGACTGTTCGGCCACGGCGTCATGGACATGAAGGCCGGCCTCGGCTGCCAGATCGGCGCGATGAAAACGCTGATCGACGGCAACATGCCGTTTCGCGGCAAGATCACCTTTGCCGCGGTTTGCGATCACATGGGCGACCAGACCGGCGCCATCGATCTCTTCAAGCGCCACGAGTTCGACTATTGCGTGCTCGGCGAATTGACCGACATGCAGATCTACGTCGCGCATCGCGGCCGCTACTATTTCGACATCTCGACCATCGGCCGCTCCGCCCATACCTGCCACAAATACAAGGCGGTCAACGCCATCGAGAAGATGCTGCCGGTCGCCGAGGAACTGTCAAAGCTCAAGTACTTTCCGAAAATCCCGGAGGAGATGAAGGAGCTCGTAGGGCCCGAGCTGTTCACCGCGGTCGGCCGCATCTTCGGCGGTCTCTTTCCCGGCGGTCCCTCGATGATCCCTGATCGCTGCACGATCCGCGTCGACACGCGGCCGCAGCCGGGCGTTCCGCTCGAGGAGGTCAGGGACCTGCTCGAGGGCGCGATCGAAAAGGCCAAGGCGCGCGATCCCGAAATTCGCATCGAGTTCAAGGTCGCGGACGTCAAGAACTCGTTCATGGTGCCGACCGACTCGAAAGTCGTGGTCTCCCTGCGCGACGCCTGGGAGACGGTCATGGGTCGTCGCGCAAAGTTCCTCGGCGGCTCCTGGCTCGCTGACACCGCGAGCGTCGGCCATCTCTGTGAGACCGTGATCTTCGGCCCTGGTGGCGACCCGGTCTATCAACCCGACGAGTCGTTGGCGCTGAGCGACATGGAAGCGGCAACGCGCATCTACGCGCTTACCGCGCTGAAGCTTCTGGCCGCTTGAGCCGCTGCACAGTTTCGCGGCAGCGACGGCGCTGCTGCGGGCAAGCTCTTCCGTGAACACGCGCGTCTCCTGCGCCGCAGGATGAGCTTGCTCGTGCTGTTGCGGATTGCATACTGAATAATTTATCTGTTACGCTCTGATCTGCTGGGAGTGTCGTGAGCATCGCGATGGAAAACTTCCCCTCGCACGCGAAACCTCTCGTGCGTCTTCGTCACCTTCGCGCCCGCAGTGCGAAGCGCATTCGTCGCAACATCGACGCGATCGGCCGGCCCGGAATTTGCATCGATCGGCGCAGCTTTCTGCAACCGAATTCAAGCCTCCGGAACTGAGACGATGGCATTTGCGTCGCGTCTTGCGCAGGGTTCGGCAACGATAACTTCCGTGGCGAGATCAGGTCCGTCAGTGAAACCGGTCGAGGCTTCTCCCAAGATCGAGTTTCGCGACGTCACCAAGATTTTTGGGATCGGCGCAAAACGCATGGTCGCGCTCGACCGCGTGAGCCTGTCGATCGAGGACGGCCGCTTCGTTTCGATTCTTGGAGAGAGCGGGTGCGGCAAGACCACGCTCTTGCGCATCGCCGCCGGATTGATCCCCGCCACCCATGGTCGGGTGCTCATGGACGGTGCGCCGGTGACCAAGCCGGGGCGCGACATGGGCTTCGTATTCCAGCAGTCGGTCCTGCTCGAATGGCGGACCGTGCTGGAGAACATCCTCTTGCCGGTCGAGATCTTCAATCTCAAGAGGAAGGACTATCGGGACAAGGCGCTGGATCTGCTCAAGATGATGGGTCTGAGCGGATTCGAGGATCACTATCCGATCCAGCTTTCCGGCGGCATGCAGCAGCGCGTCTCGATCGCGCGCGCGCTGATCCTCAAGCCGTCGGTGCTGCTGATGGACGAGCCGTTCGGCGCACTCGATGCGATCACGCGCGAGCAGATGAACGTCGAGCTGCTGCGCATCTGGAGCCTGAGCCGGACGACTGCAATCTTCATCACCCACGATATCGCGGAAGCCGTCTTCCTCTCGGACCGCGTCGTGGTGCTCGGCAGCAGGCCGGGATGCGTCAAGCAGATCTTCGACATCGACCTGCCGCGACCGCGCCAGGCTGATCACCGTTTCGACGACCGCTTCACGAAGCTCTGCCGCGACATGAAGCACGCGATGACCGCGCGCGGGGAGCAACAATGACGGCCTTGGACATCGCGCCGAACGAAGCGGAGGACACGCTCGACCAAACCGCCTGGTACGGCACGAAGGCTGGGCAAGCGCTGCTGACCCTCGTCGTATTCGCCGCGGTCCTTGCCGCATGGTGGCTCTACGTGCGCCTGATGGCGCTGTCGCCGCTGGTGCTGCCGACGCCCTACCAAGTCTGGGAATCGCTCGTCGACAATACGGCAAGCGGACTTTTGCCGATGCATCTCTGGGTCACGCTGTCCGAGATCGTCCTTGGGTTCATTCTCGGGAGCGCTATCGGCATCGCGCTCGGAACGATCACGTCGCAGAGTCCGCTCATGCGCGCGATCCTCAACCCTTACATCCTCGCCTCGCAGGCGATGCCTAAGCTCGCGCTCGCGCCGATCATGGTGATCTGGCTCGGCTTCGGCATCGCGCCCAAGGTGGTCATCACCGCGTTGATCTGCTTTTTCCCCCTGCTCGAGAACACCATCATCGGGTTGACCTCGGTCAATCCCTACCAGGTCGAGCTGTTCAGCGCGCTCACCGCCAGCCGCCGGCAAACGTTCTTCAAGCTTCGGATCCCGAACGCCTTGCCGGTCATCTTCGCAGGGCTGCGAGTCGCGATCACGCTCGCCGTCGTCGGCGCCGTGGTGGGCGAGTATGTCGGCGCCAACCGCGGGCTGGGCGCGCTCATCATCGCGACACAAGGCAACTTCGACACCCCGCTGATGTTCGCCGTGTTCGTCTATCTGACGATCGTCGGCATCGTTCTCTACAAGATCATGGAGCTGATGGAGAGCCTGTTCTTCTCCTGGCGACACATCAAGCGCGGCGATTGATTTCCGCAGACGACAAAGGAACGCGATCATGACGAACTCCAAGGTTACCGTATGCAGGACCACGGCGCTTGATGCGAGCCGCAGGCGGTTCCTGTCGGCAGCAGCCGCTGGCGCGGCAGTGACCGCGCTTCCGTTCATTCGCCGAGCCGGCGCCGCCGGGCTCGAAAAGATCCGGATGGCGTCGTGGAGCCCGCGGCTCGCCGAGCAAGCCAACATTTACGTCTCGGAGGAAAAAGGCTTCTTCAAAGAACAAGGGCTCGAGATGGAGTGGATTCCCGGCCAGGGCTCGGGCGACGCGCTCAAGAACGTGATCGCCGGCAATGGCGACATTGCCTTCGCCGGGCCGGAAGCAATCCTTTTCGCGGCCGACAAAGGCAGCAAGCTCAAGGCCGTCTACGACATCTATCCGACCAACGTGTTCAACGTCTTCGCCCTGAAGAGCAAGCAGATCATCACCCCGCAAGACCTGAAAGGAAAGAAGGTCGGCGTGATCAGCATGGCGAGCGGGACACGCTACAACCTCGCCACCATCCTGGCGCTCAACGGCATGAGCGAGCGCGACGTCGAGCTGGTAGGGCTCGGCCTCAACGCCGCGCCCGCCATACTCGACGGCAAGGTCGACGCGATGGCATCGACCGATTCGATCCTCTACGGCATGCAAGCGTCCGGCCTCGGCGCCGTCGACGTGATCTGGGCGCGCGACTACCTCAACACCTCGACGGACCTTTTCGTGGTCGAGGAGAAGGATTTCGAGCCGAAGAAGGACCTGTTCACCCGCTTCCTGCGCGCCTACCGCAAGGGCCTCGAATATACCCTCAAGAACCAGGACGAGGCGGTCGCGATCACATCGAAGGTCGCGATCGACGGCAAGGACCCGGCGCGGGTTGCGGCGAGCATGAAGCTTCGCCTCTTGTGCTCGCAGAACGCCACCACGCGCAAATACGGCCTCGGCTGGATCGATGTCGCCTCGCTGCAGGAAAGCGCAAAGCTCTACAAGGACGCGGGTTTCATCAAGAACGACATCGACATGAGCGCGATCGCCACGAACGATCTCGTGAAGAAACTCTGACGCTCCGGCGATCTTTTTACTGAAACATTCGCACGCTTCGTTCTGGATAAGTCTCGTGACGAGGCTCCTTCCGTTGTAGTCAGCTCCGGGTCGTGATACCGCCGAAATGGAACCTCGGCGGTGCGGGGTCGTTGTGCCCACAACTCTGGAGGAGCGGTCATGGCGAAGCGCGTCGCGGATCAGCTGGCACAAACGCTGGTCGCGGCCGGCGTCGAGCGCGTCTGGGGCATCGTCGGGGATTCGCTCAACGGCTTCACCGAGGCCTTGCGCAGCACCGACATCCGCTGGATGCACGTACGACACGAGGAAGTGGCGGCGTTCGCCGCCGGCGCGGAGGCGCAGATCACCGGCAAGCTCGCCGTCTGCGCCGGCAGCTGCGGGCCGGGCAATCTCCATCTCATCAACGGGCTCTACGAAGCGCAACGCAACCGGGTTCCCGTACTTGCGATCGCGGCCCAGATTCCAAGCCCCGAGATCGGCGGCGGCTATTTCCAGGAGACCCACCCGGAATACCTGTTCCGGGAGTGCAGCCACTACTGCGAGCTGATTTCGCAACCCTCGCAGATGCCGCGCATTCTCGACATCGCCATGCGCACCGCGATCGACAAGGGCGGGGTCGCGGTCATCGTGCTTCCTGGCGACGTCGGGCTGAGCGACGCCGAGAGCAACGAGCCCGTCGGCTTCACGCAAGTCCTTGCTCCGACCGTGCTGCCGCCCGCAAGCGAGATTGATCGCCTCGCAAAGCTCATCGGCGGCGCCGAGCGGGTGACGCTCCTTTGCGGCGCGGGCTGCGCCGGCGCTCGCCACGAGGTGCTCAAGCTCGCCACCGCGGTCAAGTCGCCCATCGTCCACACCCTGCGCGGCAAGGAATTCATCGAGCACGACAACCCGTTCGACGTCGGCATGACCGGCCTGATCGGATTCTCCTCCGGCTACCACGCGATGCTCGCGTGCGACCTGCTGCTGATGCTGGGCACCGATTTTCCCTATCGGCAGTTCTATCCTACCAAGGCGAAGGTGGCGCAGATCGACTTGCGCGCCGAGAACCTGGGCCGCCGCACCCGCCTCGATCTCGGCCTCGTCGGCGATCTGGCCGGCACGATCGCGGCGCTGCTGCCAAAGCTCGAGAAAAAGGCGAACGGCACGTTCCTCGCCAAGGCGCAGGAGCACTACCGCGACACCCGCAAGGGCCTCGACGAGCTCGCCGTCGGGGAGCCCGGCCGCAAGCCGATCCACCCCCAATTCGTCGCCAAGATCATCAACGAGGTCGCGGCCGAGGACGCCGCGTTCACTTGCGACGTCGGCGAGACCACGGTATGGGCGGCGCGCTATCTGCATATGAACGGACGCCGGCGCCTGCTCGGCTCGATGCTGCACGGCTCGATGGCCAATGCTTTGCCCCAAGCGCTCGGCATCCAGGCCGCATATCCCGGCCGTCAGGTCGTCTCCATGTCAGGTGACGGCGGCTTCACCATGCTGATGGGCGACCTGCTCTCGCTGCGTCAGCTCGCTTT
>Ga0137415_10006497_pt1 | contig 11591 bp, 9 predicted proteins | sample CZODoug3_1_1_16f_FD_183082 | JGI IMG/M metagenome (GOLD analysis project Ga0137415, IMG submission 183082) | Vadose zone soil fungal communities from Angelo Coast Range Reserve, California, USA - CZODoug3_1_1_16fungal (Hybrid Assembly) | ecosystem: Environmental > Terrestrial > Soil > Vadose...
GCCCACCTGAGCGTCATCAATGATTCCTTCGGGCGGCACACGGGCGATCGCCTGCTGCAGTGTGTGGCGGATCGGCTCAAGGCGCACTTCCCGGACACCGAGCAGCTTGCACACCTGGGCGGCGGAACCTTCGTGTGCGTGAATGCCTCAAGCGCACGTGCCGACACCGAGACTGGCACCTTGCACGACGACGTCACGCGCGCCTTTGCGCGGCCCTTCAGCGTCGATGGCCGCGAGATCGTCGCCGAGATCAAGAGTGGGGTAGCCTGCTATCCGGACGACGGACACGAGGCGCACGAGCTGGTGCAGAATGCGGAAGCCGCCCTCAAGGAAGCGAAGACCTCGGGCGAACGCTATCTGCATCACCGCATCGAGATGAATTCCGAGCTCGCCCGGCGCGTCGGCATGGAACACCGGCTGCGCACGGCGCTCGAGAAAGGGCAGTTCCTGCTGCACTACCAGCCCAAGATCACTCTGCACACCGGCAGAATTGCCAGTGTGGAGGCCCTGCTGCGCTGGCAGGACCCGGAGAATGGACTGATCGCGCCAGCCATCTTCCTGCCGCTGCTCGAATCCGGCGGCTTGATGGGGGCGACCGGCGCCTGGGTGCTCAGGCAAGCGGCGTCCGACTGTCGCGCCTGGCGCTGCAAGGGCCTGCCGCCGATCAGAGTGGCCGTCAATATGTCTCCCGCGGAGCTGCGACAACGCGATATTGCGGGCGAAGTTCTCGAGGCCATCGGCGATCTGGCTGGCGATCCAGCTTGGGGGATCGACCTCGAGATCACCGAGGGTGTGCTTTCCGGCGACTCCTCATCGTGCGTCCACGCGCTCAGGCTGTTGCGCGCCGCAGGCATTCGCATTGCAATTGATGACTTCGGTACGGGCTTCTCCTCGCTCAGCCGCCTGTCGGAGCTGCCGATTGACACTCTTAAGATCGACCGCGTGTTCACCAGCCGCCTGCCATCGGACCGCAGGAGCTGCACGCTGGTCTCCACGATCATCGGTTTGGCGCATGCGTTCGACATGACGACCGTCGCGGAAGGCGTCGAGACTCAGGCGCAGTTGGATTACCTGGTGCGCGAAGGCTGCGATGAATCACAGGGCTACCTGCACAGCCGACCGCTGCCAAGATCGGATTTGGAGAGCTGGCTCATCGGTGTCGGCAGCGCCGCAACGGACGGGAGCGATCTCAGAAGCGCGCGTGCCTGACCCCGGCATGCATAATTTCCCGCATGTCCGCCTATCGTCCGGTTGAAGAGCTGCACGCGCTGCTGGATGCCGCCGTCGAAGGGATCGTCGTGATCGACCATCTCGGCCGCATTCAGGCCTTCAATCGTTCAGCCGAGCGGCTGTTCGGCTACCAGGCACCGGAAGTGCTGGATCGCAATGTCACCGTGCTGATGAGCGAGCCGGATGGTATCGCGCACGATGGGCACCTGGCACGATACGCGGCGACTCGCGTTGCGCGCATTATCGGAAACGGTCGTGAAGTGAGCGCACGGCGAAAAGACGGCAGCGTCTTTCCGGCATTCTTGCTGGTCCGCGCGGTCGCGGACAGCGAGCCGCCGCGCTTCGTCGGTTTCGTCCACGACATGACGCCAAGACGCCGGGGCGAGGAACACGCGCGTCGGTTGCAGGAGCGTTTGGGGCACGTGTCTCGGCTTGCCACCGTGGGTGAGATGGCGTCCGGCATCGCCCACGAACTCAACCAGCCGCTGGCGGCGATTGCGAACTATGCTCATGCCTGCGACCGGCTGTTGGGCCGACCGGATGCGGATCTCGCAGAGGTACAGGGCGCCCTGAAAGAGATCGCGGCACAGGCGGTGCGTGCCGGGGACATCATCCGCCGCTTGCGCAGCCTGGCGCAGCCGCACGTCGATCGGCGCGAACCGACCGAGATCAACGTGCTGATCACTGAACTCACCGCCCTGGTGCGCTCGGATGCGCACGCCCACGATGTGCAATACCGCCTCGAGCTCAGCGACGGGCTGCCGCCCCTGGAGGTGCACCGAACCCAGATCCAGCACGTCATACTCAATCTCGTGCGCAACGCCATCGAATCACTTGCCGAGACCCCTGACAAACCGCGTGAGATCGTGGTGCGCACTTCCCGGACCCGCGACGGAGAGGTGGAGGTATCCGTGTGTGACAGCGGCCCCGGGGTCTCCTCGAGCGTCGTCCCGCGCCTGTTCGATCCATTCTGGACGTCCAAACCTGACGGCGCGGGCCTCGGCCTTGCGATCAGCCGTACCATCATCGCAGAGCACGGCGGTACACTGGATTATCGGCCGAACGTTCCGATCGGTGCCTGCTTCGCCTTGCGCCTACCCGTGGTGAATCGCGGGGAGCAGACATGAATCAGGGATTACCGATCGTTTTCATAGTCGATGACGACGAGGCCGTGCGGAACTCGCTGCGGCTCCTGGTCAAGTCGGTTGGCCTGACTGCCACGGCATTGGCCTCTGCTCAGGAGTTCCTGGCGAGCTACGACCCGCTGCAGCCTGGGTGCCTGGTCCTTGACGTGCGCATGCCCGGTATGAGCGGCCTCGAGCTGCAACAGCGATTGAACCTGCGCGGTGCCGTCATTCCGGTAATTTTCATCACCGGGCATGGTGATGTTCCCATGGCCGTAGAGGCCATGCAGCAGGGGGCCTTCGATTTCCTGCAAAAGCCCTTTCGGGATCAGGACCTGATGGACCGCATTCAGCGGGCGTTGGAGAGGGATCGGGCGAATCGCGCCGAGCTCGGCGAGCGCAGCCGCATTCGCGAGCAGCACGAGACGCTGACGCCACGCGAGCGTGAGGTGCTGGCGCTGGTGACGAGCGGAAAGGCCAACAAGGTCATGGCCGCTGATCTCGGCCTGAGCCGGCGCACCATCGAGATTCACCGTGCCCGCGTAATGGAGAAGATGGGCGCTTCCTCGCTCGCTCAGCTGGTGCGGATGGTACTGGACCTCGAGCAAAGCGACGGGCAAGACGCTACCAAGCCCGGCTCTGCCTCCTGAGCGGCTGAACCGGCGGGCCGGGCTGCCGCTCAGACTTTGAGCAGGACAGTGAGCATCCCCAGCAACTCCTCAGCCTTGATCGGCTTGCTCGCGAGCCGCAAATGAGGGTCCATGCGCAGCTCGTTCACGGGCACAGAGGTGTCGCCGGTGATCAGGATCGCTCTTAAGGGAACCCGCAAGGCCTCGCGCAACGCCGCAATGACCTGCATGCCGGTCTCTCCATCGCTAAGATGATAGTCGGTCACCAGCAGATCCAAACGCGGGTGTTTGGCCGCGTGCGCCAGCGCCTCGGCCAGGGAGGCAACGGCCGTGACGTGATAGCCGTCACTCTTCAGCAGCATGCGGGTCGCCTCTCGCACGCCGGCATCGTCCTCCACCAGTAGAACGCGAGTCGGTGCCTGCGCAACGCGCGACGCCGGCTCCGCCGCCGCCCGTGCTGTGCGGCGGACGGTACCGTGGCCCGCCGGCAGGGTGAGCGTGAAGCGCGAGCCTTTGCCGACCTGGGAATGCGCATCGAGCTTGCCATCGAGCAACGCCACCAGGCGCTGCACGATGCTCAAACCAAGTCCGTATCCTTCGCGCGAGCTGTTGGTCGGGACGCCGACCTGATAGAACTCGTCATAGATGTAGCGCAGCTGATCCCGCGGAATGCCGACACCGGTATCGAGCACTTCGATGCTCACGAGGGATGGCGGTTGGTACACGCTGCGCAAGGCCACCGAGCCTTGACGGGTGTACTTGATGGCGTTCGACAGCAGATTTTTCAGGATCTGTTCCACGAGAGAGCGATCACTGTGAACGCTATCTTCGCAAGGTGTCACCTTGAAGGTCAGGCCCTTGCTGGCCGCCACACCCTGGAACTCCAGCCGCAGCTCCTCGAACAGCTCGGCCAGGGCGAAGTCGCTCGGATCCGGCTTGACGGCCCAGGACTCGAGCTTTCTGATGTCGAGCAGCGTGTTAAGCAAGCGCGCCATCCCATCGATCGCCTGCTCCTGCTGGGCGAGCATCTGCAGCGCATCCGGGTCGGCAAACGTACGGCGCAAAGTGCCGTTCAACAAAGACAAGGTCTGCAATGGCTGGCGCAGATCATGACTGGCCGTTGTCAGGAAGCGACTCTTGGCTTGATTGGCCCGCTCGGCGGCCTCACGCGTCACGATGAGCTCGGCCTCAACGCGCTTGCGATCGCCCACATCGCGGATCGCTGCAGCCACCAGAACCCGCCCACCGTCCTCGATCGGGCTCAGGCTGATCTCGAGCGGAAATTCCGTCCCATCCAGGCGCTGGCCGAACAGTTCCAGTCCCGCTCCCATGGGCCTGACGCGCACGCTCCTCGCGTAACTCTGCCGGTGCGCAAGGTGCCGGTCCCGAAAGCGCTCGGGCATCAGGAACTCGACGGGCTTGCCGATGATGTCTACGTGGGGGTAACCGAACAGCGTCGATACCTGACGGTTAGCGAAGAAGATTACCCCCGCATCATCGATGATGATCATCGCGTCGGGCGCGGCGTCGAGCACGCTGCGTGCCAGCTCGGACGAAACGGACTGCATGGGCGACAGTTACGATACCTGAAAGGGCGCGGACCGGCAAAAAGGCCGGCGCATGTCCGTGGCACCGGGTTCAGTGCCCGGTCGGTGTCGGCACCTCCCGGCCGCCAAAATGGATCAGCAGGCCGATCAGCGCCATCGCCCAGACGATGACCGGACTCGAAGGCAAGTCGAACGCGGCCGACAGCGCGAGCCCGATGAGGTAGCTTGCAAATGACAGCGCATAACCCACTGCGAGTTGGCGCCGTACAGGATATCTGTAGGTCGCGACCGCGGGCACGATGAGGCTCGTGAACACGAGGTATACCCCGACGAGCTGCACGGAGATCGTCACCACCAGCGCGAACAGGACATAAAATCCGACACGGCCCAGTTGCTGACGCCAGCCGAACCACGCGATCAGAAAGATGCCGGTGAGTATCGCTGCGTGAACCAGCTGCTGCGGTGTGACCCAGAGGATCTGTCCGGCCAGCAGATCCTTCAGGTCCTCCCCGCCGTGTGGATCGTTGGCAAGGATCAGAATCTGTGCAGTCGAAGCGAGCACGAACAGCACACCGATCAACGCTTCCTGGACCTCAGGTCGCCTGCGCTCCGACCAGGTCAGCAGTAGCGCGCCGGCCAGCGCGGCGGCGCCGGCCGCGATCTGCGTGGTCCAGCCGGTCGCGCCGAGGCCAAAGCTGTGAGCGGCAATCACGCCCACTCCTGCCACCTGCGCGATAGCGAGGTCGATGAACACAATGCCACGCGCGAGCACCTGCTGTCCGAGCGGCACGTGGGACAACACGACGAGAAAGCCGGCAATCAGCGCCGGCCACAGAATACTCAGATCCGCTTGCAGGGTGCTCACTTGAGTGCCGCCAGCAGTCGCTTGATCGTGTCATCAAAAAGCCCGAACAGGTCTTTCGCCTCTGGTGTGCCGCCTACCGAGTAGGGCAACAGCACCACCGGCGCATGAATACGCGCCGCGAGCCACTCGGCAGCCCTCGGGTCGTTGTACGCATTCCGCAGGATCATCTTCGGCGGCGTGGCCGCGAGCTTCGTGACCAGCTCGGCGAGGTATCCGGCGCTCGGAGGCACGCCCGGCTTGGGCTCGATGGAGGCCAGCTCCTTCAGGCCGAGCCAGTTGCACAAGTAAGCCTGGTCGCGGTGAATCACCACGACGCCGACGCCTTTGAGCGGCGCGGCCTTTGCCTCCCACCCCACGGTAGCCTGCTGCCAGCGCTTCTGAAAATCGTCGCCGCGCGCCGCGTAGTACGCGGCGTTGGCGGAATCTATCAACGCGAGGCGCGCGGCGAGCGCCTTCGCGATGGTTGCAATGTTGTGCGGATCGAGCGTCACGTGCGGGTTGCCCAGGGGATGAATGTCACCCATGGAGCGATCCACCGCCGACGGAACCTCGAGCAGGTGAACGAGCGGCGCAGCCTCGAAGTAGCCGGGGCTGCCGGGTTGGATCCTGGTGTTGCCGGAGTCCTGCAGCAACACCGGCATCCAGCCGATCTCGAGATCGGCGCCGGTGGCCACGACCAGATCCGCCGTACGTGCCCGAGCCACGAGACTGGGTTTCGCGTCGACGCGATGGACGTCCTGAAACGCGCTCGTGGCCGTGTACACGTTGACCTTGTCGCCACCCAACTCGGTGACGAGCGCGGCCCAGTCCGGTGTGGTTGCCAGCACCTTGAGTGCCGCCTGCGCCGGCAGAGCGCCGACGCACAGCGAGACAGTTGCCAGCGCCAGCAAACTTCGAAGGTACTTGGGCATGATGGGGAGTCCTAGAATTTATGGGCGCCGTGCGCGCCCATTGCGAAAATGTACTGGAGGAGGAGCTGCCGATCGCGCTCGGTCGCGCGGGCGTCGTCCCAGGCGTACTGCGCCCGAAGCCGCGAGAACTCGCTCAGGCTCCAGTCGACCATGATCGTCGTGCGTTCGGGCGATGCAGACGCCAGCGATGGGAAGGCCGCGAAGGGCAACAGGCCCAGTTGCACGAGCCCGATGCGCGGTGTCCCGGATTGCATCGAATCGTAGCGCAGCCCGGCGCGCCAGCGCTGCACGAACTCGTACACGGCCTGCAGGTACCAGCCCGACTGCGAGCTGTTGTAGTCACCCGCGAGGTTGCGCCCGGTGACTCCGGTGACGTCGAACGCAAGCTGCCCGCTCTCCGTGCGGTGCATGTACTCGCCTTGCAGCTTGAATTGATGGTACGTCGGATCACCGTGCGGAGCCCATTTCAGCGTGCCGTCGGCGATCCAGGTGCGCGACGTCCCGGTGAACGCGTCGATGACCGCCGCTCCGAACTGATCCACGTCATCGTAGGTTCGATCGGTGGAACGGACATCGAGCCAGGACACGCCCAGCCGCCAGCTGGTGGAATCGCCCACATCGCCCCCCAGATGCGCGAACAGCGCGTCGCTCGCCAACGAGTTCGAATTCCGCTGAGTGCCGGGGAAGCTGCGGCCGCTGCCGGCCTCCGCTCCGAGTTCGATGAAGTAATCCGTCGGCGCGAGCCAGCGGATCTGCGCACCGTCCTGCGCAAGCTGGCCCCCCAGAAACACCTGGTACACCAGCGGTTGATCCGCGAAGTCCCAGTTGTGCGAGTGGATCTCGTTCAGGTAGCCGGTAGCGGAGAAGAACCGACCCCCTTTGATGGTAAAGCCGTTGTTGAGCGCAATCGTCTTGAAGTATGCCTCCTCGATGTCGATGCTGTTGTCGCCCTGGATCGCCGCCGTGACGTTCCCAAAGAAGTACGGATCGACGTTGGAGGCGACCGTCAGCTCCGATTCGTCCAGGTTGAAGCTGCGACGCCCCGGGCCTGCCCCCGAGGGAGGCGGGATGAAGCCGGCGACGCGGTAGGTTGCAGGATCCTGCGAGAGGCTCGCGTAGTTGCCTGTCAGGATCATCGAGATGGCGGGGTTGAACGCCGCCGCGTTGCTGCCCTTCGCGGGCGCTGCGACCGGCGCGGGCTGCGGGTACACCGGCGGCGCCGTCGTCGCGGTCGCGACGGCGCTTTCCAACTGTTTGATCCGTGCCTCGAGCGCCTGCACGCGTGAGGTGTAGTCGGTCTTCAGAGCCTCGAGCTCGGCTCGTAACGCTGCCAGGTCGTCGGTGGCGGCGTGCCCGGCACCGGGCCACACCAGACAGACAAATACGATTGCCGCTGCAATAGGCGTGAGCTTCGCCATGGATCGCCTCTCCAAAGTCCGTCGATTACACGGCTGGCGGCAATGCAATGCCGGCAGCCGGCGATCGTCACCGGTCAGGCGAGCAATGGCGGAGCGCGAGACAGGAAGGCGTGTTGCGGGGAGTACCCGCCGAGCGGGGCGACCAGCGTGCGGTACGTCGTACCGATTTGAGCCCGCGCGAAGCTTGGCGAGAGGCCCGTGCCGCCCGCTGCCGCAAGCACGGGCGCATACGATTGGCAGGCCGGGCAAGACTGACTGGACGTGGCCGGGACACCCCGCGATTTACCGGACGCGCTCAGGTGAGAGTACTCGTGCATCACCGCACCGGCCTGTGCGACCAGCAGCGCGAGCGCGAGGAACACGGCGAGCCTCGCGACATACCGACGGCAGGGCAAGAATTGGGCCTGTGCCATACCCGGAGTATAGCTTGCACGACGGAGCTCTCAGGCCCCGAGCCGGTCGCGCCGCGAAATTAGTCAGATTTCACGGTCCCGCCCCTCCCGCACTGCCTGGTGGCGCCAGGGGCTGCTGAGCGAAATCGAAACAATCGCTCATGCCATTTGAGGCAGCGTCGCGCTGATTGAGGGGCGCGAGGCCAAACGTCGCTTCACAAAACCTCACCAGGCTGACGTGCGAGTTTTCCTGGTGTGAGATGTGACCGGGCCTGGCATAAGGACTGAGCGCCAGACAGGGTACTCGGGAACCGAAGCGAAATGGCTGACCATCAAATTCCGGAAAGGCATCGGCGGCTCGTTGCGCCAAAGTGTGTTGCCACTGTTCCTTCACCGGCGGCACCACGTGATCAAACCAGCCGCCCCAGTCATCCCAGGTGATGAAAATTGCGGTGCTGCCCCACAGACCGCCCGCCACGACGGCGGCGACCTGGTCCGCTGTCCATTGCGAGCCTGGGGTGACGTTCTGCTTCGGATGCTCGCTCAGATCCGGCTTGCCATCCCCATAGACCCACGAAACGCTGGGTAATTTGCCGCTCGCGGCGTCCTGCTTGAAGGCGTCACGTGAGTGGTGCGACGGGTGGCCAGCCAGTTCGGAAATGTACGCGAAGGCGTAACCGCCGTAGTTCCCCCATGTCAGCCCCGCTTTCTCCAGAGCCCGTGGCAGGGAATTCAGCTTGTACGCTTGCCCGGGACTTGGCCGATAGTTATTGGCGGGATTGTTGATGAGGGGCGCATCGGCGCAGATCAGCATCAGGTGATTCGGCGTCGACGGCCCGGCAACCTCGGAATAATAGTTGGCCGCCTTGCTCAAGGCCGCGCCGTTGGCACCGGGGAATGTTCCGAAGTAATTGTCAAAGGTGTGGTTCTCCTTGACGATGATGACGATGTGTCGGAGCTGGGAGTTCATGGCGTTCCCTCGCGTGCCCAGGGTCTGCGGTTGATTCATCCTGCCGCGAGAATCTTCTCGAGCGGGTCCCAATAGTGCGCATGCCAGCCGGCCGCCAGGTGCGCGGCGTTGCCGGTGGGGAAGCCGGTGTGGTCAAAGACGATCCTGGTGCCCGGGCTCAGATCCAACAGCTCGAAGCGCACGAGCGAGTACACGCCGCGGTTCCAGTTTCCAACCCGCCACGCCTGGACAATCAACTCGTGCGGCACCAGCTCGATGTGCCGGCCCACGATGTAGCCCCCGAACAGCACGAAGCGACCCCCCTCATCCGAGCTGATCCGGGTCGGCTCGCGTCTCTGCGACAGCTCTTTCATGACCCCGCTCGCCTGCGTCACTTTGTCGAACTGCCCGCTGTCAGTCAGCGCCTCATAGACGCGCTTGCGACTGGCGGTGAACGTCGGCTCCTGATGTATGGACTCTGCCGCCCGGGAAATCTCCCCAGCCGTTGCAGCCCACGCGGGCCCGCCCGGCCACGCAAGCCCGCCCACGGCGATGGCGCCGCCGGTCAGGATCTGCCGCCTATTCGAGGCGCTCATACACCGCCCGGGCATCCTTGAGCGTCTGCAGCACACCGGCCTTCTCGGTCGCCGAGTTCCAGTCGGGATAGCTGCCGGTGGTCTGCAGCAGGTGATCGATCCACGCCTTGAAATAGCGCGCGTCGTCGGGTGAGCGCGGCCTCTCGCCGCGCACCGAAACGTACACCGGGCTCGTGGTCGCATAGACGAAGTTGTCGAGCACCGGATATTGCGCCCTGGCGGTGAACGCTCGCAGCAGGCACCAGCCACTGCTCCCGATCGGCAGCGTGCCGCTGACTTCGAGCCTGTCGCGATGAGTGCCGAGTGCGAGTTCGCGGGCGATGCGCCCGTTGCAGACGACCTGGGCGTGGTCAACGGGCACGATGGAGCGCAGGCGCGCGCTAAAGGACACGCTCTGCCCGCGTTCGAGGCGCAGGGTCGAGCCGATGGGATTGCCGGCGACGGAAAAATCGAGCAGCGGTCCGTTGGTGGCGAACGTTCGCCCCTGCCGCAGCGCCTCCAGCCAGGACTCGCTGCTGAGCGCGCCGTTCGCCACCGAGGCGTAAACGCGGTTCAGGCCGACCGGGCCGCGTAAGGTGGCATAGTTAGCCATCGCATCGGTGCCTCCGGCGGCGGGAATCCTGAACCCCAAGTTGAGGAGGCGGTACCACACGCCGGCCGTCGCCTGGTGATCGGCGAACGCGACGATTTCGAGGTAGTCGATCTTGCCCAGCGCAACATCGACGGGAAGCTCGTCGGCGTCGGTGTGAGCAGGCTTGGTCAGGGGCTGCGGTTCCTCCTCGAATGGATGCACGTAGCCGACCAACGCGCCCTGCGCATGCGCGATGTCCGCCACATCGGCATTCGTCGGAAACAGGCTCGCCGCCGCCGTGTTCGGGTAGCCGGCATAGCCGGGCAGCAGCATATTGCCATGGATGCCGAGCACACCCAGGTGGCCCCAGTAGCTGGTATGGAATTCCTGGCCGTGAACCACGAGCGTCCCGGGCTTCGATGCCGGGTCAACTCCTTGCCCGCTGTAGGCGATGTCGGGTACGCGCTGCTCCTTGTTCACGATGAGATTCTCGACGATGTCGAGATCCTCCGCCTGCGCCTGCAGGACCAGGTGCGCCGGCGTGTTGCGGTAGTGTCCGCCGTAGTTCATGTGCACGTGCACGTCCGCGCTCACCCAGCGCCGGTCCGGTGCGTCAAGCCAGGGGCGCGCGGGCATCACGGCCGCGACATCCGCCATCGCTCCGGCACGCACCTCAAGCGTGCGACGCTCGGGTTGGCGCGCAAGACCCTTCATCAGCTCGACGCTCACGGTGCCCGCGGGGACCTCGATCAGGTCGTCGCCGGCCGTATGGAAGTAGCGCGCCTCGAACGGATGCTCGTTACGATCGAACTCCGCATGGTGCGTCCAGGCGTGAGCAGGGGCGTAGAACCGCCCGGTCGCGTCCGTGACCACGACCCGGGCCGGAGTCGGCAATCCATGTTCGTCGCGCACCGACAGGTGCACGGTGCCGCTGGGGCGCAAACGGTGTCGCTGCGTCACCTCCAGCACCCGTGAGCTGCCACCGGGCAGCCGCAGCAACCGTAGTTGCGTGTCGCCGTCGCGATTGGAGATAAAGGCAATGTGCGCCCCGTCCGGCGACCATCGCGGGCTGGTTTCGTCCCACTCCCCGTAGGTCAGCGGAAACGGCTCGCCGCCGTTGGCGGGCATCAGCCAAAGCTGCAGCCAGTTGCGCCCGAGGTACGAGCTGTACACGATCCGCTGGCCGTCGGGGGAAAAGTCCGGTCGCGCCTGCCAGTTGGTTTCCTCGTAGCGCAGCTCAACCGCCTCCGCGCCGGGAACCGCCGGCGCGCGCCACAAGCCTCCGGTGCCGTGAATGCGACCGCGATTGGAAACGAACACGACCGCCTGGCCGTCGCGTGTCCAGGTCGGGTTGATCTC
>Ga0137415_10006499_pt1 | contig 11589 bp, 7 predicted proteins | sample CZODoug3_1_1_16f_FD_183082 | JGI IMG/M metagenome (GOLD analysis project Ga0137415, IMG submission 183082) | Vadose zone soil fungal communities from Angelo Coast Range Reserve, California, USA - CZODoug3_1_1_16fungal (Hybrid Assembly) | ecosystem: Environmental > Terrestrial > Soil > Vadose...
TCTTCCTGCACAAGATCAAGGATCCTCAGATCAGCCGTGAGAAGACCTTCCAGCTCGCGACCATCGTCCAGAATGCGCAAGCGGTCGGCTTTTTCGCCACTGACATCCCCTACGGCTCCTCCCAGCTCAGCCGCTTCGGCGTGGAGGAGACGGTGGTCGACGGCGTCATCCTGCTCACCTCGAGCGAGGAGGCCTTCGAGCGTCAGCGGTACATCGAGGTCTACAAGCTGCGCAACACCGCCCACTCCAAGGGCCGGCACAACCTGGTCATCGGGCCGGGCGGGATCAGGATCTTTCCCCGGTACGCCGAAGAGCCGGGGGCCGCGGACCCCCCGCCACCTGCGGAAACCTCGCGTCGCTCTCTCTCCGGCGTTCCTGGCCTCGACGAGTTGCTCGGCGGAGGGCTGTTCGAGCGGAGTGTCACCCTCGTGTCCGGAAGCGCGGGCATCGGAAAGACGACGCTGGGGCTCCAGTTCATCCTCGAGGGCGCAAAGCGCAAGGAGCCGGGGCTGTACGTGGCCCTCGAAGAAGGGCCCGCTCAGATCCTCAAGACCGCCGAGGCGCTCGGGCTGCCGTTGGGCGAGGCCGTCGAGAAGGAGCTTGCAGAGATCGTCTTCCTCTCCAGGGCGCACGTTCGGGCGAACCAATTCCTCGCCATTTTGACCGACAAAATCCGGGCCCGCAGAGTGCGGAGGCTGGTCCTCGACAGCGCGAGCCATGTCGTGACGGAGGGCCTCTCTCCCGAAGAACTGCGGCAGGTCCTCTACGGCCTCGCTGGCCAGTTCAAGACGCTCGATGTGACCAGCCTCCTCACGCTGGAGTCGCAGGCGATGTACTCTACCGACTCCATCACCGATGGCGGCTTCTCTCCGGTCGCTGACAACATCATCCTGCTCCGGTACGCGCAGGTGCAGGGGGCGATTCGCCCGACACTGGCCGTGGTCAAGACTCGAGGAAGCTTCCACGACCGGGGGACCTACTACTTCGACATCGCCAAGGGCGGCGTCCGGATCGCGGAGCGAATCGACGGAGCTGCTCCCACGCGGGCAAAGGTCGACCGCGGGAGAACTCGGAGGCGGCGATGAGCGCGGGGCGTCGGAAAATGAGCAGGCTTCCGGGAGCCCGGGAAGGACCGGCGGCCCCAGGACCCCGGGACCAGGCGCGGGCATATCTTCGCCTCCGCCAGCTCTACGAGATCAGCAAGCTACTCACGTCCTTTGAAAACGTCGAGGAAACGATCGCAGCGATCGTCGGTCTCGTGGGGCAAACGCTTCCCCTGCGCAGCGTGATCTTCATCCTCGAGAGTGTCGGCCCTCCGCGGACCATCGTCTGGAAGGCCGATGGCGAGAGCGAGGAGGGGCTGCGGGCGGCCAAGGCCCATGCGCGTGGCTCGTACTCCTACCTCGTACGGGCCGGCGTTGACCTGGACGCTGTCGCTGCTCGAACGCTTCCCGGTCCGCTCCGCAACGACGTGCGGATCGAGGCGAAGGACGCGACGAGCTTCGTCCTGCTTCCGCTCGTCGTCGACCACCGCCCGATCTTTGGCGCTCTTCAGTTCGAAACGTCGCCTCGCCTCGACGAGCTCGATCTCGTGTTCGTCAATGCCGTGGTCAACCAGCTCGCCGTCGCCCTCGATCGGCAGGCGGCCATCGAGGCCAAGCAAGCGGACGCCGAGGCAAGACGCGCTGCGGCCGAGGTTCGCGAGGCTCATACCGAGGCGGAACGCAGCTGGCTGAAGACGGTGCTGGATCGGATGCCCGCTGGCGTCATCATCGGTGAAGCTCCTAGCGGAAAGCTGCTCCTCGCCAACCGGGAGGCGGAGCAGGTCTGGCAACGCCCGATAGCGCTGGGGGCCGGGACCGAATACCGGGAGTACCGCGGGTTTCACCCGGAGGATGGCCGGCCGTACGAGCCCGAGGAATGGCCGCTCGCGCGGTCCATCGCAAGCGGCGAGATCGTGACAGAGGAGGAGATCGACTATCTCCGCAGCGACGGAACGCGCGGCACCATGCTCGTCTCCTCGGCTCCCATCGAGTCTCCAGACCGGCGCATCGTGTCCGGCATCGCGACCTTCCATGACATTACGCAGCGCAAGCAAGTCGAGAGGGTGCAGCGCTTTCTCGCGGAGGCGAGCGCCATCCTCGCCGCCTCGCTCGACTACCGGATCACGGTTGCAGCGGTTGTGCGCCTTGCCGTCCCGGTTCTGGGCGACGTCTGCTTCCTCGATGAGATCGGGGAGGACGGCGAGATCCGCCGCCTCGAGGTCGTTTTCGCCGATCCGAAGCTGCGCGACCTCGCCGATCGCGTCCGGCTGCTGGCGCCTAGGCCGGGCTCGCAGTCGCCCCAAGCGAAGGTGCTCGAGTCGGGCAAGCCGCTCCTTCTCGCCGAGCTTGCCGATTCGGATCTCCAGGATACCCCGGAGGGCGGGGAGATGCTTCGAGCGGCCGGTCTCCGGTCGATGATCGTCGTCCCTCTTCTGGCCCGTGGGCAGAACCTCGGCGCGCTCACCTTCGCGACGGCGGCCTCCGGCCCTCACTATTCGTCTTTGGATCTCGCATTCGCTGAAGAGATCGCGCACCGGGCCGCCCTCGCCATCGACAATGCACGGCTCTACCAGCACGCCACGAGCGCCACCCGCACGCGAGATGAATTGATCGCCGCGGTATCGCACGATCTAAAAAACCCGCTCGCCACGATGGTCATGACCGCCGAGCTTCTCGCGAGGAGCGAGGCGCCTGACGAAAAGCGCCGAAGATGGGTCGAGTCATTACGAAAATCCGCGGATGCGATGAAGCACCTCATCGAGGATCTCCTCGACATCGCCCGGATCGAGGCCGGGCGTCTCACGATAGAGGAGCAGCGCTGCGCGGTCGGGGCTCTGCTCGCTGAAGCTTTGGATCTGATGCAGCCGCTTGCCCAGCAGAAGAGGCTTCGCCTCGAAAGACAGGTCCCCGGTCGGGAGGTCTACGTCCGGTGCGATCGGCCGCGAGTCCTTCGGGTCCTCTCGAACCTGATCGGGAATTCGATCAAGTTCACCTCCGAAGGCGGCGCGATCACCATCAGGGCCGAGCTTGCCGATCGCGAGGTCCGGTTCTCGGTCACCGACACCGGGTCCGGGATCGCTGCGGATGAGGTCCCGCATATCTTCGAGCGCTTCTGGCAAGCGAGGAAGACCGCCCGGCTGGGCGCCGGTCTGGGGCTCGCCATCGCCAAGGGGATCGTGGAGGCGCATGGGGGGCAGATCTGGGCGCAAAGCGGAGCTGGAAAGGGCAGCACGTTCTTCTTCACACTGCCGCTGGGCGATCCCGAGGATCCTGTGCCTCGCCAAAACCCATCCGCGAATTAGAGTGACGACGCTCATCGCCTGCGTCGCGCGCTGACAGACCGGGAAGTCCTTCAGCCCCTGCCGCTCCCACCGCGAATCGCCCGTCCGCTCCACAACTTGAAGAGGCGTGGACCAAGCGTGGACCAAGGGCGCGGGGCCGGCCTCACCAAATCGCCAGAGAGCGTACCCATTTCGGACGCGGGTGCGCTGCACAGACCATTCGCAACTAGCCGATATCATTTAATAAAATAAGTGGAGGCGGCGGGAATCGAAGAGACGCGGACCGGATGCGCGAAACCCTTTGCGAGACGCGACCTTGCCTCGCATCCGGCTGCAGCGGTTCATGAACTTCGATCCCGCCGCTTCCTTTCTCGTTCCGCCCCATGCCGGCGAAATCCCCAGGTTCACGGCAACTGCACGGCAACAGAGCCGCGCGCCCGCATTCGCGCGTCTGGCGAAGCTGCACGGTAATCGACGGCAGCGGGCGAACAGGACCGATCATCAGCCGACCAACCGGCATCGTAGCTCCCCGGTCCAGCTTCCAACCCCGCCAGACCGCGGCCGGGGTCTGCAACCCCAGCCGCGCAGGGTGCGATTGCTACCGGAGGGGCACGACCACGGTGCCTACGCCGTGATCTTCGATGCTCCCTTCGCCGATCACCAGCGTGTCTTGCACTCCCGCGCCGATGAAGATATCCGCGCCTGAGGCGACGAAATCGTCGAGCCGATTCAGCAGCAACGTATTGCCGGAAGGAGCGCCGGTCGCGGCAGGTGGCGGCGGAAACGGTGTTACTGAAATCGCATTGCCGGCACTGCCGCGGAGGGTGTTGCCGAAGACGAGATTGCCGTTAGCAAAGCCCCTGACAGAAATCGCCGCGCTATTTGGGCCGAAGATCGTTCCGTTGGGCGGCGACATGCGGACGTCGTTGCCTGCGACGATGGCATGTACCATCGGCCACGCAGCAAACTGACTGAAGACGCCAATCCCGAACGCCTGCGGCCATCGGCAATCGATTGAGTTGCGCGCAATCACAAACGAGCCGGTGTTCACCACGCGAATCACCTCGGGTCGCGGCGGGGGCGCCGCGAAGTCGGCGGTTGTGAGCTCGTTGCGTTCGATGAAAGCGCGGCCGACCAGCCGGCGGACATTGATCGCGGGCTCGGTGGTGTTCCTGACGCGATTCCCGGAAACGTAGGCATCCACCTCGGCGCCGGGGACGCCCACGCTAAAGAACGTGATCCCTAGAGTGGCGTCGAGGGCGGTTGCTCCCACGGCGTCGATGTCGTTGCCGACGATCCGAACGGTTCCGGAGATCCTCTCTGGCTGTCCAGGCTGACTCGGATTCGGTAGATTGAACGTCGTGCTGATCGAGATTGGCATGCCGAGGTTGTTCAGCGGCTGAACGCCTTCGATCTTGCAGGAGGCGATGACCAGACCACTGACGGCGGTCACGTCGATCGCCGCTGCTGTCGGATGGACGAAGCGCAATCGCTGGATGGTGACGCTCGAACCGTGCGCTTCGACTTGGAACGGAACCTGACCGCCCTCGATCGTCGTCATTTCGTCGTCTTCACCTTCGACCCCGGTGATGTTCACTCCCGTCGAGACCCGGACGGTGGCCATGGGGAAGCCGGGAAGGTCCGGCGCGATCGTCGGCGCGGCATCAAACGAGAAATGACCTAGCAGGATGACTTCCCCGCCTCCGTCGACGGCCGTCTGCACGGCTGGAATGTCGAGAGTCGGATCTCCTGTGCCAACCAAAACGGTTTGCGCGGCCGCCGTACCAGCCCAATCGATCAACAGCGCACTGAACACGCCGAGCGATACGGAAACGCGTCTCGATGACATGTTGCTCCTCCGGATCGTCAGATCCTGAAGATCGATTTTCCAGGACTGCTTCGCGAGGAAAGACCGTCAGCCGAGATTTCGATCGCAGATCAAAAGGTGTATCCCGCCAGAACCCCGACTTGCCCCACGGCGTGCAACATTCGCGGACCTTCTAGTCGCGCCGAGAAGACCGACGTTTCGATGCGCAAACCCAGGTGAAAAGCGTCGGAAGGCGCGGCGCCGAGCTCCACTGCCGGGGAGAACGTCAGCGCACGCAAGGACTCGTCCGTCGTGAACGCATGGAAGTGCCGCGACAACCAGAGATTCCCGACCTGCACTTGCGGCTCGAGGGACAGGCCCTGGCCGAGCGCGAACGAGTGTCCGACGCCGAGTTGCAAGTGGACCCCGAGCACGTCGTATGGCTGATCGAACGCGGCCGGCACCGCCGTGCCGCCGAACACCGACAAACTGAGTTGGGTGCTCAGGATGGCAGCGGGCCAGTTGCGCGCGTGGAGCCGCACGACAGCCGCGGGCGCTACCGGGAGGGTATCGCGCGCACTGCGCGACAGCGGAACGAACACTCCGCCTCCGAGGCCGAGTTCGAACTTGGGGGGTGGCGGAATGAGGCGGGTCAGCTCCACGCGATCGCCTCTGTTGAGCTGGACAGTGCCGGCAAAGAGCAACCCGCCGGTGCCGGAATCGACAAGCTCGAGTCGCTGCTCGCCCGGAGTCGCGGCGAAGCCTCCCGGCAGCACGCCTTTGAGCTCGCCGGAGAGGCGGACCGCAATGCCTTCCGCGGAGCTTGCATAGCTGTAGATGACGGGCAACGCGTCGCGCTGGCGGTGGCCGCGCAGCACGATAGGGTCGACGCCGAGGACGGTGCTCTCCGCCGCCGGCCTTTGCTGTCCCTGGGTGAATTGCCAGGTGCGCTCGCGCGCGTAGTCGTGCGCTTCGCTGATGGTCACCGCGCCGTCGCCGTCGAGATCGCCAGCGCTGAGCGCTTCGAGGAGAAAGTACGTGTAGACGTCGTGGCCGAGCGTTTCGTCCTCGCGCGCCGCCTCACCAAATGCGGCTGCGGAGAGGACCACCACCGCCTCGGACACATCCTCGAGCTTGGGTGCGGTGGCCTTGCGCGCCGCGAGCGCCTGCGCGAGTCCATCTGGAATGCGCGACTTGCCGCGCCCCGCGTGGCAGGCCGCCAGCACCAACGCGACCCGGCGTGAGGGCAGCTTCTCGGCGCGACGGATCAACTCGTCGACGGACAGTCCGGTCTCGCGCAGCAGGTCGAGCCGGGTATCTCCCGCGACCAATTCACGTTCCAGATCTCCTCCCGGCCGCTGCGCCAGAGAGCCATGGGTAGAGAAGTAGAGCAGGACCGTGTCGCGTGGGCTGCGGATTTGCTTCTCCAAATCCGCGAGTGCCACGAGAATCGCTGCGCGCCGCGTGTCCTCGGGACGGACGAGCTCGCGCACGTCGTCGAACTCGTCCAGGGCCGCGGCGAGCGCGCGGGCGTCGGCCGCGGCAAAGCGCAGATCATTGAAGCGCGTGTCCTCGAAATGATCGATGCCTACCAGGAGGGCGTGCCGTAGCGGCGGCGGATCAGTAATCCCTTCCGGCGCGAATGCGGAGAGCGGCCGGCCCTTCAGGCCCGGGCTCGAAGCACAGGCCGCGAAGATCAGCAGTGCGGGGAAAGGGAAGCGGAGACGCATCAACGCGGCTCGACGAAGATGGAAAGCAAGTCGACCCCGCAGCCTGCGAAGGTCTTCTCGAGTTCGGCGCGAGTGCGGAGAGGTTCGCGGATTTGCAGCCGCGCTCCCTCGAGTGGCTCTGGCGAGGCGACCAGCAACAGCCGTCCTCCGCCCGCGAGAGCGGTGGGGTCGATGGCCATCGCTGACCCGGATTCCGCGAGCTCGAACTCACCGGCTTCATGCCGCGCCGATTCCTGGAGCGGCCAGATCAACTCTGTCGACTCGCCGTCCTTCTGCGACAGGAGGTAGACCCACGCCGGCGCGTCCAACCGGATCCGCAAGAGGAGAAGCTCTCCAGTTGCGAAGCGGCCGCCCGGTGGCAGCGCGCGAACGACGTGCGGCGTCGGGCTCCGCGCACCGACGAGTGGAACGAGCGTGGCCGCCGGTGCCGCCGCGCCCTTGAGACCGATCCCTCCCTGTCGGTCTGCCGGCCCGCGCACGGTCACGAGGCCAATAATGGCGAGGGCAGCGGCGGCCGCGCCCCAGGCGAGCCGTGGCCGCCAACGGTCCGCGGATGCGAGTTGCAAAACCAGCCTTCGCGAGGATTGCTGCGGCTGCGCGACGGTGGCAAAGAGGCGCTCTCGTTCCTGGCGCGAGAGCACGTCGTCGGGCGCGAGCAACATCGCGAGAATCTCCTCGGCGGGCCAGCCTTCGAACAGGTCGAGGCACGCCTCGCATGGCTCGCCGAGGTGGCGCAGCAGGGCCGCTCGTTGATCGGCCGGCAATTGCCGCCGCAGCGCAGCCTCGAGCACACGCTCGGTCACAATTCCGCAGGTCATCAGGAAGCCTCCTGCAGCATGGCGCGAACCAGTTCGCGCTTGATCGCAGCGCGAAAGCGCACCAACCTGCTCGTGACCGTTCCGTGCGGAAGGCCAAGCCGCGCAGCGATCTCCCTCGTAGTGTGCTCGGGCTCGCCATACTTCAGCGTGACCACGGCGCGGACGTCCGGATCCGCGACGCGCGAGAGCAGGCGTTGGACGACCGCGATCCGCGCCTCCCGCGCTTGGGGATCGTCGTCCGCTGGAGTCGCGTCGAAGCTCAGCTGCGCCGCGGCTAACAGCTCGCGCCGGCGAGCTTCTTGCGCGCCGCGGCCACGGCAGAGATTCGCAGCGATGGAGAACAGCCACGCGCGGAATCGACCTGGTTCCTCGAGTTGCCGAAGAGACGACAGCGCGCGCAGGAACGTGTCCTGGGTGAGCTCGAGCGCCCGCTCCCGATCACCGTTGCACGCCAGCAGGCAATAGCCCATCACGCCTCGATGATGCCGGTCGAACAGCGCGTGCTGCGCGGCACGGTCCCCCCTGGCCGCGTTGCGGACCAGGTCCGATTCCTCCGCTTCGACGCGCGCTGGACTGATCATGTGCTGCCGAGGCGCCAGGGTTTATTGAAGAGACCAGCGCACGAGATTTTGATCGCATGTACCGCGTTGGATTTCACCCCCGACGAACGTCCTGCTGGGCTGATGCGGGTCGACGTTCCCGCTCGTCACTGCTGGTCAGCGACCTTGACGGGCACACTGCTGGCGGTCGTGGTCCCGTCGCCGAGCTGGCCGAAGGAGTTGTCGCCCCAGCAGTAGGCCGCGCCCGCTGTCGTGACGCCGCAGGTGTGGGCGGCCCCGGCGCTCAGTGCAGCAAAAGTCAGCTCGCCGAGCACCGCCACCGGCGTCATCCGCGTTGTCGTCGTTCCGTCGCCGAGCTGGCCGGATGAATTGTCACCCCAGCAGAAGACCCCGCCGCCGGTCGTGATGCCGCAGGTGTGAGAGTCCCCTCCGCTCAGTGCGGTGAAACTGAGCCCTCTAGACACCTTTACGGGACTCGTCTCGCCGGTGGTGGTGCCATCCCCGAGCTGGCCGGAGGAGTTGCCACCCCAGCAGTACCCCGCACCCATGCCTGTCACGCCACAGGTGTGATCGCCTCCGGCGCTCACCGCCGCGAACGTGAGGCCACCGCCGATGGCCACGGGGCTCGTCCGGCCCGTGGTCGTAGCGTCACCGAGCTGACCGGACGAGTTGTCTCCCCAGCAGTACGCCGCGCCGGCGGTCGTGAGGCCGCACGTGTAAGCGGCGGAACCAGAGCTGCCGCCGCCCGCGCTGACGGTGGCGAAGGTGAGACCGCCCGCCACCGCTGTTGCGTACATCGCGTCCGTGGTGGAACCGTTGCCGAGCTGGCCCAAGGAGTTTGCGCCGTAGCAGTACGCCGCGCCCGCCGTCGTGACGCCGCAGGTGTGAGTTCGAATCCCGCTGTTGGCATCGAAACCGCCGGCGCTCAACGTCGCGAATGTAAGAGGGGGCTTGCTTGGGGCGTACGCGGGGCCTTGCGGATGCGGAGTCGGGCCCGAGTACCCGGCGCCGTTTGGACCATAGCCCCAGCCGTACGCGCCGCCGTCGGTCGTGATGCCGCAAGTGTGCCCGAAGCTCGCGCTCGCTGTGGCGAAAGTGAGCGGCGGCAGTCCGGTGTAGTTGACGACCGCCACCGGGCTCGTCGAATCGGCTCCGGGCAAGAGCTCGCCCGGACCGTTCCCCAGCTGGCCGTAGAAGTCGGAACCCCAGCAGAACGCCTCAGCCGTGGTTGTAACGCCGCAGGTGTGTCTATCCCCTGCGCTGACGTTTGCGAAGACGAGCGGAATGGCCGTAATGGCAAACTGCTGGCTGGTCGCGCCAGTCAATCCATCCGCGGCCGCCGAGAGAGTGTACCCCGTCGAGGTGGTGTCGATGCTGAGGTCCGAGAACGTCGCGATCCCGTTGACTGCCATCGCGTTGAGGGTGCCTGACAGAATGGCGCCGGTGGGACCTGTCTCGATTGCCACGGTGACGTTCGTGCTCGCGTTCGTCACGGCATTACCCTGATCGTCCTCGAGGGCAACTTGTACGGCTGGCGTGATTGCGTGGTTGACAAGTGACGTGCTTGGCTGGACGACGAAGCCTAGCTTCGTAGCCACGGCAGGGGCGGGACTCACGTCGAACGGAGTGCTGGTTGCTCCTGTCAGGCCAGGCGCGCCCACGCTCAGAATGTAGCCCGTTCCAGACGTGTCAAGGGACAGATCAGAAAATATGGCGACCCCACGCACGGCCGCCAAGGTAGTGGTTCCCGACAGCTTCCCCTTCGCCGCGTTGCTCCCCAGCGCTACGGTGATGCTCGTAGTCGCGCTCACCACGGGATTTCCGACCCCGTCCAGTACCGTCACCGACACCGGGCTCATCATGGCCCCGACCATCGTCGACGTTGGCTCCCCTGTGAACGCCAGCTTTGAGGGACCCTGTTCGGGATGGTTCGCGAAGCCGCCTGACCCACACGCCCACAAGAGCGAAAGGAGCAAGATTCCAGAGTTGGTCAGTTTCTTTCGCAGGCCATCGTTTGTTCTCCGTCGTTGCGAAGGAAGATTGTCGAACGAGGTTCTTGATTGCATGCGGTTCCCCCATAGTACCGTCAACAGCCGGCGTAGCAGCACCCCACCGTAGAGGATCCCGCCACCGTCACGACCGCCGCGCCCTTCCTGCCCTCGCTCGACGCGGTAATCTCCCACGAACCGGGCGCCAATCCGCAGACGAACTCGGTCACGCCAACGTTCGACTTGTTCATTAGGTATACGGTTCTCGAGTCACTCGTAGTCCACGTGACGGTGCGGCCCCTGAGCACGTTGCCGGCTGCGTCCAACGTTGTCGCAGTGAGTTGCAGCGGCGCGCCCGCGTTGACGGACGCCTGCGCCGGAGTGATCGTCACCGACGCGACCGGTTCGATGACGTCGAAAAAATCACTGGCGGCGTCGGCTACGCCAGCGGCGTGCGCGGTGAGTGTGTAGCCGATCCCAGACTTGTCGAGACTCAGATTCGAAAAGGTCGCCACGCCACTGATGGGTGCCACGGTCGCAGTCCCGGACAGCGTAGCGCCAGCAGGATTGGTTCCGATCGCGAGGGTGATGTTCGCGCTCGCGGCGGCCGCGGTATTCCCGTCCGCGTCCTGAACGGTCACGCTGATCGGGTTGAGTTCGGCGCGAGCGAACGTTGATCTCGGCTGTGCGGTGAAGACCAAGTTGGTGGGAGTCTTCCCGGGGTCGGCGGCGAAACCCCCTGAGTCGCAACTGCAAATCACGCAGGCGAGTTGCAGCCCGACATTGATCAATTTTCCGGACATGGGTTCTCCCCTGTTCCGTCCGAGGAGACCTTCGTACTAGATCTTGATCGCCTTGACGATCGCACGTAAGGCCTACGGACACCAGCCCGGCGCTGGGGCGGCCCGGTGGTAGGAAGACCGAGGTGCTCCAGGATCTCCTTCAGCACCTTCTTCTCGGTGATGAAGGCGAGCACCAAGCGCCGGCCGCCGCAGGGACAGACGAGTACGTCTTCGCGAAAGACGCGCAGCAGAAGCTCGGCCCAAGGGATGCGCGAGCTCTCGGCGCGCGCCCTGCTCTCCGGCGGCGTTGTCGCATTCGCGCCGGACCGAACACGCCGTGATAGCGGACGAGGTGGGAGCGGGGTGGCGGGACGAGCCGCCGCGAGCCTGCGCAGCAGCTCGCAGGCCTCGAGAATCAGCACCTCGGCGCCGTCGGCAAAGGGCCGCTCCAAGCGATAGGCGAGGCGGCCATCGGGGAGCTGCGAGAGGCGACGCTGCCAAGCGGCGGACGGGCGCCGTAGCCGCACAGGTGCGCGAGGCCTTCCCGATCGTTCGCGTGCAGGTGCACTCCGGCATGAA
>Ga0137415_10006500_pt1 | contig 11588 bp, 8 predicted proteins | sample CZODoug3_1_1_16f_FD_183082 | JGI IMG/M metagenome (GOLD analysis project Ga0137415, IMG submission 183082) | Vadose zone soil fungal communities from Angelo Coast Range Reserve, California, USA - CZODoug3_1_1_16fungal (Hybrid Assembly) | ecosystem: Environmental > Terrestrial > Soil > Vadose...
TGTGCGGAGCACCAAAGGGTTACGCGCGAGGATGGGCTTTGTCGTACACCTCCATCAACTGGCGGATAGTGGCGTGGGTGTACCGCTGGGTGGTGGAAAGCGAGCTGTGGCCGAGCAGCTCTTGGATGGCGCGCAGGTCGGCACCGTCGGCGAGCAGATGGGTGGCAAAGGCGTGGCGCAGCGAATGCGGGTGAAGGTCCCAGTTGATGTTCACCAGGCGCACGTACTTTTTGACGATGCGAGCGACCGAGCGAGAGGTCAGGCGGCGGCCGGCGTGGTTCAGGAAAACCGCCTCTGGATCGGCTCGCGAGCCTGCCTTGCGCAGCAGCTCCGCGCGCACAGGCCCGTAGGCCTGCAGCGCGTTCTCAGCCTTCGAACCGTAGGGCACGATGCGCTCCTTGCGGCCCTTGCCGCGGACGCGGAGCATCTGTTCGTTGCGGTCGATGTCGGCGAGGTTCAGTCCCGTCAGCTCGCTGACGCGCAAGCCCGAAGCGTAGAGCAGTTCGAGGATGGCGCGGTCGCGGCGGATCAACAGGCGCGCTTCGCCCTCCTGTGCTGGGTAGCTCCGGCGGTCAGCGGTGGTGGCGGTGTTAGCTTGGGCCTCGCTCCGGGCCGCTGGTTCGATCCGGGCAAGCTGGTCCAGGAACGCATTCATCTCTTCCGCGGTCAGCACTGACGGGACGCGTTTGGGCAGTTTGGGCGTGGCCACCAGCTGCCCGGGGTTCTGAGTGATCAGACCCTCGCGGACGCAGAATTTGAAAAAGGAGCGCAACGAGGCGAGCTTCCGCGCAACGGAGCTTTTCTCCAGGTGCCGGTCGTGCAGATGGCCGATGAACTCGCGGATCAAATGGTGGTTCACCTCCACTAGAGTAACCGGCTGGCCGCATGGTGGAGTGAGATAGGCCAGGAACTGTTCCAAGTCTTGCCGATAATTGCGCTGCGTGTGTGGTGAGGCGTTGCGCTCATACCGCAGGTAGTGCAGAAATTTGTCAATGACAGCTCGCATGGCGCGTGGGGATTATAGGACGCGGGGACGACAAAGGAAACCGCGGAGACACAGAGGCACAGGCGCAGATAGAAGAAAGTTGGAAATCAAGAGTCCAAAGTCAAGAACCAGGGGTAGTGCGTGGCCTCTTTGGCAAGTTTTGCTGTCCCTGGTCAGGACTGGGCAGAGATGGTAGTTTCCGTGGGCTGGGTGTCGGGCGCCTCGACTTCCCAGTCACAGTCTTCTTTGAGGCAGGCACGGACTGTGCCCAGCTTTCCGCGTTTTTCGACGATGAAGGGGGCGCCGCACTTGGGGCAGGGCTCAGCCAGCGGCTTGTGCGGAGTGGTGAAGTCGCACTCCGGGTAGCGGTTGCAGCCGTAGAAGACGCGGCGGCGGCCCTTGCGCGTCATACGCTCCACGAATTCCCCCGTGCCGCATTTCGGGCAGTGGATGCCGAGCGTCTTCGCGCGGATGAATTTGCACTTTGGGTAGCCGGAGCAGCCGATGAACTCGCCGTAGCGGCCTTGGCGGCGTACGAGCTGGGAACCGCACTCGGGGCACTTCTCGTCGAGCGGTTGGTCGGGCTGGCGGGCCTTGCGCGTACCGTGGACCAGGCGGCGCGTGGTCTTGCACTCCGGGTAGCCGGTGCAGGCCAGGAACGGCCCAAAGCGGCCGCGCTTGATGGTCATCTCTTTGCCGCAATTGTCGCAGTATTCAGTGGTCGTTTCGCTCTCGACTTCCTCGGAGCCCACTTCCGGCGAAAGGTCACGGATATAGTCGCACTCGGGGTAGCGACTGCAGCCCAGGAAGAAGCCGTGGCGGCTGATGCGTTCGAGCAGCTCGCCCTGGCCGCACTTCTCGCACTTCTGGCCTGTAGGAATGCCGGCTTTGTACGACTCCATTTCCCCTTTGGCCTGTTCCAAATCATCCTCGAAGCGGTCGTAGAAGTTCTTGACCGACTGCTTCCAGGGCAGCTTGCCCTCCTCGATTTCGTCCAGTTCTACTTCCATGCGCGCAGTGAAGCCGACGTCGAAGATGTCCTCGAAGCTTTTCACCAACAGCTCGCTGACCTTCTCGCCGAGCATGGTCGGGGCGAAGCGGCCCTGGTCCTTGCTGACGTATTCGCGCTCCACGATGGTGGAAATGATCGTGGCGTAGGTGGAGGGCCGGCCGATGCCCTTCTCTTCGAGCTCCTTCACCAGCGTGGCTTCGGTGTAGCGCGGAGGCGGCTCGGTGAAATGCTGCTCGGGACGGATCTTCTCCAGGCGGAGCGTCTCGCCCTCGGCCACACGCGGCAGGGTACGGCCTTCGGCATCCGCCTCGTCGCCCTTCTCCGTCTCCTCATCTTCCTTTGCGGCCTGATAGACGGCTAAATAGCCGTCAAACTTCAGCACCGAGCCGGTAGCTCGGAAGGTGTAGTCCCCGGCGGCGATGTCGATGCTGGTCTGGTCGAACACCGCGGGCAGCATCTGCGAAGCCACAAAGCGTTGCCAGATTAGCTGGTAAAGCTTAAACAGGTCGTCTTCGAGGTACTTGCGGACTTCCTCCGGTGTGCGCATGGCGTCGGTGGGGCGAATGGCCTCATGCGCTTCCTGCGCATCCTTCTTGGACTTGTAGAAGTTGGGCTTCTCGGGCAGGTACTTGGCGCCATAGCTGGAGCCGATCAGCTCGCGCACCTGAGCTAGCGCATCCTCAGAAACTTTGACCGAGTCGGTGCGCATATAGGTAATCAGGCCAACCGAGCCTTCCTCGCCCAACTCGATGCCCTCGTAGAGCCGCTGCGCCAGCATCATCGTGCGCTTGGCGGTGTAGCGCAGGCGGTTGTAGGCCGCCTGCTGCAGCTTCGAGGTGGTGAAGGGTGGCGCGGGGTGGCGGCGCTTTTCTTTCTGCGTGACCGAGGCCACCTCCCAGCGGGCCGGCTCGACCGCAGCGACCACCTTCTGCGCTTCAGCCTCATTCGAGATTTCGATGTCCTCGCCTTTGTATTTGGCGAGCTTGGCCTCGAATGCCGGCGGCTCTCCCGCGGCAAGCAGGGCGTGAATCGTCCAATACTCCTTGGGAACGAAGGCGCGGATGTCGCGCTCTCGCTCGACGATCAGGCGCAGCGCTACGGTCTGCACGCGGCCGGCAGAAAGCCCCCGGCGGACCTTATCCCAGAGCAGGGGGGAGATTTTGTAGCCCACCAGGCGGTCCAGCACGCGGCGGGCCTGCTGCGCGTCCACCAGGTGCAGATCGATCTGCCCGGGTTTCTCGAAAGCTGCCTTGATCGCTTTGGGGGTGATTTCGTTGAACAGCACCCGGAAGACCTTCTTCCGCTGGGTCTTGTTGGTGGCGAGCACCTCGGCCAGATGCGCGCAGATCGCTTCGCCTTCGCGGTCAGGGTCCGCGGCAAGATAGATAGCGTCAGCTTCCTTACCGGCTTTCTTCAGCTCCGCCACCACCTTGGTCTTGCCCGGAATCACTTCGTAGGTGGGCTCGAACCCATTCTCCACGTCAATGCCAAGATCCTTCTTCGGCAGGTCTTTCACGTGGCCGAGGGAAGCTTTGACGCTGTAGTTGCGCCCCAGATACTTGTTGATGGTTTTCGCCTTGGCCGGCGATTCCACGATGACTAGTGAGCGTCCCATGTCCCCTTTGTAAACCGAGTCCTAGCCGGAAATGTTGGGCGCTCGCGCGCCCTGTGTCCTTTCCGGCACCTCAGAGCAGCACCTTGACGAATTGCTTGCCGGGCATCTGCCGCACCAGGCTTTTCATTTCCAGGTCAAACAGCGCCGCCAGCACAGCGGAAGAGCTGAGCCCGGACTGCTCGACCAGCTCATCCACGTGGCGCGGCGCGTCGGTGCCGAGCAGGTCGTAGAGCTGCTTCTGGGTGGGCGAGAGCGCGGCTTCAAACAGGGTGGCGCGCTGCTCGGCCGTGGTCGGCTCGACGGGGAAGAGCTCGGCCCGGACTTCCGTGGGCAGCTCTTCCACCACGTCTTCCCAGCCCATCACCAGCTTGGCGCCCTGCTTAATCAATTGATTCGGCGCGAAGCTGGTCGGTTGCGTCACGTTGCCTGGCACGCCGTAAACCTCGCGGTTGAACTCCATGGCCAGGCGCGCCGTGATCAGCGAACCAGAATACTGCGCTCCCTCCACGACCACAACTCCCAGCGGCATGCCAGCAACGATGCGGTTGCGAATCGGGAAATTCTCTGGCGCAGGGTAGAAGCCGAGCGGGAACTCGCTGATGATCGCTCCGCGCTGCTCCACAAGCGCGAAAAGCTTTTTGTTTTCTTTGGGATAGATCACGTCAATCCCGTTCCCGAGCACGGCCACGGTGACCCCTCGCGCCGCCGCACAGGCGCCCTTGTGTGCCGAGCTGTCAATCCCACGCGCTAGTCCGCTGACAATAACCAGCCCGCGGTCGGCCAGGTCTCTGGACAACCGCTCCGCCATTTGATTCCCGTAAGGGGTTGGGCGTCGCGTGCCCACGATCGAGATACTGTGCCGGGTCAACACCTGAGGGTCGCCGCGGACGTAAAGCAGCGGCGGTGGGTCGTAGATTTCCAGCAGCCGCTTGGGGTATTCAGGCTCGCCCCAGTTGACCAGCCGGCAGCCCAGTTTCTTGAGCTGGTCCAGTTCCTTCGCGGCGGCCTTGAGGGGGTCTTGCGAACGGATGGCCTGCGCCGCCGGAGCTGGCAATTGACACGCTTCCAGTTCCGTCAGCGACGCGCCAAACACCGCTTCAGGCGAACCGAAATTTCGCAGCAGCTTGGCGGTGAGGCGCGAAGCCAGACCCGGAGCAAGCGCCAAGCCCAGCCAGTGAAGGGAGTGGTCCAGTTCCATTGCGGAACAGACCCTACGCGGATGATACCTGGCTTGTCAAGTTAGACGGGGGTGAACGATCTGCCAGCACGGGGCAAACCACTCCCTTTCAATGACTTGCGGCAAATTCGAGGACTTCGCGCGACGCACTGCATCCATTTCAGATGGGGCTTGGCCCGGCGGGGCGATTGTTCGCGGAATCGCTGCTGATGAACTCCTCCGGGCCGGTGAGTCCAGTGCGCTTCAGCCAGCTTCGTGGACTTCGCGGGTGGCGCGCAGGCCGGATTCGAGCGCGCCTTGCATCCAACCGGGCGCGGAGGAGGCGTGCTCACCAGCGAAATGGACGCTTCCCTCCGGCTGTTGAATCAGCGCAGTCCACGAAGTGATCTCGCCGGGCCGGAAGGCGGAGTAGGCGCCGCGAGCCCAAGGCTGCTCCCCCCAGCAGAGCGAAGTCGCGGCCTCCAGGTGCACGCGCAATCGGGGATGGGCCCTCTCCACTGCCTCGATGCCAAACCGGATTCGCTCGGACTCCGGCATGGCTGCCACGCGGCGCGTGAGCCCGTCTTCCAGGTAGGCCATCAGGATGCCGCGAATGCCTGGCTGGTCGAACGTTGGGTGCCAGATCTCCATCGGGTGGTCGGTGTCCGCGAACCCGTTCAGACCCTCATCGGTCCAGAATCTCCTGCGCATCTGTAAAAAGACCCGCACGACGGGATCGTAATAGAGCTGGTCGATGACCGCGTGTTTTTCCGGCCGGAAGCGCGGCGAAACCTCTACACGACGGAGGCAGGAGAAGGGTATGGCGCAGATCATACGCTCCGCGGAATGCGTCCGGGACGACCCAGCCTCCAAAGACACCGCGCGCACGCTGCGCCCCTTTGGATCAACGTCCTGTTCGATGCGAACGACTGGTGAGCCGTAGCGGATTTTTTCCGCCAGCCGGGAGGCGAACGCCGTGGGAAGAAGGTCGTTCCCGCCGCGGATTTTGGTCAGGTGTTTGGCGCCTCGATGGCCAAGGTCATCCCGGAGAAAATCCAGGGCGGAATCGTCCTCCCAGCCAGATAGAGCAGTCAGCAGCTCGACCGCGCCGGGTGACGCGCCCTGGCTGCGCAAGAATTCCGGCCAAGTTATCTGGTCGTATTTCCTGAGCCGCTCCGGCGGCCACCCTGGGGCGGCAGGATTGCCCAGTTCCTTCAGCACGGGATCGATGTACTTCGCTTCGAGCGCGTCCAGACCCAGGCGACGCTCCTCCGGCGTCAAGCCGAAAGGCAATTGGGCGAGGTCCAGTGTTTCGCCCGGCCGCAGTTTAATTCGTTTCCCTCGAATGGAATAGAGCGTGGCGCCTCCGCTCGGGTAGAACGGATCCAGCGTCAAGCCGAACAGCTTAACGTACTTGATGGTCAGGTCGTGCGTTTCGGGAATCCGGCCGGCGCCAGCCTCTGCGTAGAGGCCGTCAGAGAAAGGCTCGCGCAGCGTCCAGATGCGCCCGCCGGGGCGCGTGCTGGCCTCGAGCAGCGTCACGTCGTGGCCCGCCTGGGTGAGTTCGTACGCGGCCACTAGTCCCGCCAGCCCCGCGCCGACCACGATCACTCTTTTCCGCGTGACGCCGACCTGTGCGACGACACTCGGAGGCAGCGCCAGCCGGCCCAGTCGAGATGCTGCGAGCGCCCCGGCTGCTAGCGCGCTCTGCCTCAAGAATTTGCGGCGATTCATCCTGGGGACTGAGCCTACGCGGATGTTTAAGAGACTGTCAAGAAATGACAGGTGGTAACGATTTGTTCGACTTACTGTTGGTCGATTCGGAACGCTAGCTTGACTTGTTCCAGTCCAGGACGCAGAGTCGGTACGGAACGGATTCCTAGTTTCCCTCGACCTGCGCGATCTACCCGGGACTCAGCCCGGTCTGAAGCCAGGGTGAGGCGGGTCCCGCATCCGAAGGTAAATTCCTATCCTCCAGGAGGAGAAGAGACAAAGATGAAAAAACTGATTCTACTGGCCGGGCTGTTTCTTTACCTTTCTGCGCCAGCATTCGCCCAGGATACGCCAATGGCCGAGGTCTTTGGCGGCTACTCGTTCGTTCGCAGCAGCGGCGTCACCTTCAACGGCTGGAACGGCGCCCTTGAAGGAAACCTAAATAAGTGGCTGGGGTTCGTGGGAGATTTCAGCGGTCATTACAAAAGCATCTCGGGCACCAGTGTGCGCTTGCACACCTTCACCATCGGGCCGCAGGTCTCCTTCAGGGGGATTAAGAAGGCGACTCCTTATGCCCACGCGTTGTTCGGAGGCGCTCGCAGTAGCGTTTCCGGCTCACCCACCGCACAGACTGTCTTTGCCATGAACTTTGGCGGAGGCCTCGACTGGAACTGGTCGGACCTGGTGGCCTTCCGCCTGATTCAGGTAGATGCCTTTGTGACACGCAATGCAGGCTTCACCACACGCGATGCACGGCTCTCTTTTGGCATTGTGCTCCGACTTGGGAGGCGAAGGTAAGCCATAGGTTTCGCGGCGAGGCCGAGTGGGCCGGCTGTCCTCGAGAACGAAATACGGACAGTCCGGCCCCTTTGCTTTTTCACTCGCATAAAGTGGAGGTCCTGGGAGGAGCGCTCTCCAGAGGGATACCTTCCGGCAGGGGCAAAACGGGCACCGGCGGTTTACCCTGGTGGTCGCGGGGGCTAGCTCTTTCCGGTGGTGAAGGCCAGGGTGAGCAAGGTCTTCTGCTCGAGTTCGTGAGCCTTGGCTGAGCCGGTGGCCGGGCTGGCGCTGGCAGAGCGCTTCACCGAGCGCACCGGCAAGCCTCCAGCGATGCGGTCGAGGCGCGGCACCACGTAGAACAGGCCACCCATATTAGCGGGCTCTTCCTGCACCCAGACAATCTCCCGGGCCGATGGGTGGGCGCTGATGGCGGCGACCAGCGCATCCTTCGGGAAAGGATAAAACTGTTCGAGGAAGACGATTGCCGTTGAGGTGTCTTTGCGCTGCTTGCGCTCGCGCCGCAGCTCGTGGCCGATTTTGCCGCTGCAAATCAGGATGCGGCCGGCGCTTTCGATTTCCAGCTCCGGAATCACGGTCAGAAAACGCGGGCGGGTGAACTCTTCGATAGGCGACGCCGCGTCGGGATGCCGCAACATGCTCTTCGGCGTGAAGACGACCAGCGGCTTGCGCCACTGCCGCAGCGCCTGGCGCCGCAGCAAATGGAAATACTGCACAGCGGTGGAGGGCTGGCAGACCTGGATGTTATCTTCGGCGGCGAGTTGCAAGTAGCGCTCGATGCGGGCGCTCGAGTGCTCGGGCCCCTGGCCCTCGTGGCCATGCGGCAGCAGCAGCACAACCCCGGAGGGCAGGTCCCATTTATCTTCGCCCGCGCTGATGAACTGATCGATGATCACCTGCGCGCCGTTGGCGAAGTCGCCGAACTGCGCTTCCCACAGGACCAGCGCTTCAGGGAAGTCGCGGCTGTAACCGTACTCGAAGCCCAAGACGCCCGCCTCGGAGAGGGTTGAGTTGTAAATCTCGCAGCGGGCTTGGCCAGGCGGGACGTGTTCCAGCGGCACGTATTGGGCCTCATTCTCGATGTCCACCAGCGCCGCGTGCCGCTGGTTGAACGTGCCGCGGCGCGTGTCCTGGCCGGTCAGCCGCACCGGAGTGCCTTGGCGCAGCAGCGTGCCGAAGGCCAGAGCTTCCGCCATCCCGTAATCCACTGGCCGCGCGCCGCGGCCCATCTCGGCGCGCTGCTCGAGCAGTTTCGCAACCTTGGGGTGAATGGCAAAGCCCTGGGGATAGCGCGTCAGCGCCGCCGTGGTTTCGAGCACCTCTTCGCGCGAGACGCCGGTATCGACTTCATAGGCTGCGTCGTAGCGCCCCCACTTGTAGGCCGACCAGTACGCCGGGAGCTCGCGCAGCACAGGATTCTTGTCCATCGCGGAGGCCTTTTTCTGTGCAGCCTCAAATTCGGCGCGAACCGCCGCGACAGTTGCCGTCGCGTCGGCTTGGATCTTTTTTGCGTAGGACTGCCAAAGTGGCGGGTGGTCCTTGATCTTGCGATAGAGCAGCGGCTGCGTGATGGTGGGGTCGTCCACTTCGCTGTGGCCGTGACGCCGGTAGCCGATCAGATCAACCACGACGTCGCTGGCGAAGGTATAGCGGTATTCGATCGCCAGACGCGCCACGCGGACTACCGCGTCAGGATCCTCGGCGTTAACGTGGAAGATGGGAATGGCCTGGCGCTTGGCCAGATCGGAGGCAAAGCGAGAGGAATGCAGCTCAGCAGGCGGCGTAGTGAAGCCAATCAAGTTGTTGGCAATGATGTGCACCGCGCCCCCCACCGTATAGGCGGGAAGATCGGCGAAGTTCAGCGTCTCGGCCCAGATGCCCTGGCCAGCAAACGCGGCGTCGCCGTGCAGCTCAATGGGCAGCACGTGCCTCGGGCCGTCCGCTCCCTGCCGCGCCTGTTTGGCGCGCGCGCGCCCCACGGCCACTGGATCAACGGCTTCCAGGTGGCTCGGATTCGAGACTAAATGAATCCCGAGCGTGCTGCCGCTAGGGGTGCGGTATTCTCCGGTCGCGCCCACGTGGTACTTGACGTCGCCACCGCCCAGCACGCTGCGCGGATCGACGTCCTCAAAGCCGGCAAAAACGTCGGCCGCAGACTTGTTGACGACGTGCGTCATGATGTTGAGCCGGCCGCGATGGCTCATCGCCAGGATCGCTTCGGTGGCGCCCAACCGCGCAGCCCCTTCCAGGATCTCGTCGAGCATCGGGATGAGGGCAGTATTGCCCTCGAGCGAAAACCGTTTGGTGCCGAGATAGCGGGCCTGCAGTACCTGCTCGAACAAGTCGGCGCGGATCAGCCGCTCGAGGATGGCTCCGCGGTCGGGCTCGGGCGGCGTGGTCTCGATGCGTTCGGCGATCCAGCGGCGCCGCGCAGGATCAGGCAAGTGCATGAACTCCGCGCCGATTGTGCCGCAGTAGTAGCGCCGCGCCAGTTCCGCTATGGCGCCGGTCAGTGCCAGTTCCGGGTGCGACTGCGGGCGGAAGAATCCCAGCGGGTCGAGGTCAGCCGCGAGGTAACCCCAGCGACGAAAGGCGTCGAAAATGCGCTCGCGTTCCGCATCGGCAGGTTTCATCGTTTCCAGAATGGGTCGTGCTTCGGTCGGCCGCGCCATGAGGAAGGTTCCAAGGAACGGATGTCCGTAGCTTAGACTCGGACCCCCCAGCATTCTACCAAACCGCGGTTAGCCCGGCCAAAATATGGGGCTTGTTGGAGAAACCACATGGTGCCGGCGTTTTGCGGGCCGTGGAGTGCTGCAGTCGTTGGTGTAGCGTCGGCATCCCGCGGGCGGTCTTTGATTTCCCTCGGCGCCCGGCCAAAATGGGCGGCAAGGAGCAAAGCGCGCGCCACTCTTGCCACTTTCCCGGAAGCCAACTTGTCGCTCAAAATATGCCAGGGAGCGGCCCCATAGAATCATGATGCGAATTGTGCCGGCCGAATCAGGAGAAGCGGTTGCCCGAGCGCGCGAGCTTTTTCTCGAGTACGCTGCGGGACTCGGGATTGACCTCTGCTTCCAGCACTTCGAGCAGGAGTTGGCCGGGCTCCCGGGAGACTACGCGCCGCCGGAGGGGAGGCTGTTTGTGGCCTACTACGACAGCCCACATCCTGGCCGGGCGGGGCAGCCGACCGACCAAGACGCGCAACTGGCCGGGTGCGGGGCACTGCGCAAGATCGATCAAGCAGCCTGTGAAATGAAGCGCCTCTACGTGCGCCCGGCGTTTCGCGGCAAGGGTATCGCCCGCGCTGTGGCGAAAGCTCTGATCGACGCGGCCAAACAGATCGGCTACACCCGCATGGTCCTGGACACACTGCCCTCCATGTTGGAAGCTCAGGCCCTCTATCGCACGCTGGGCTTTCGCGAGATTCCGCCCTACCGCTACAATCCCGTCCCCGGTACGTTGTTTATGGAACTAACTTTAGATTGAGGGCGTCTGGATTCCTGCGTCATCGGGAAAATCCCCGCCTCTGCTGAAGCGGGCTACGCACCTGGTCTCGCGTTAGGAGGTCAATCCTCTGCGGGCGCGGAAGAGACCGAGGCAGCAGTGACGCTTGCCGCCGCAGACGCGCGGGCAAGCACGAAGGAAGCCAACCCCGCTAAAAGCCCGCCCGCGACGATGATTGCCTCCCACACCAAGCCCACCGCCACCGTCAGCACCGGCGCGTGATTGACGGGGACATTGACGTGAAACTGGCCCAAAGCGCTTCGCCCTTTACCGATTACAGCAGGATCACCTCCCCCTTTCTGACGCCAACCCACACGCACTTTCGTTACGTCTTTACGATGCTCCAGGCCTCGGACTTCTCGGCTAACTTGCTCTTCAATATGGGCGCTTCTGCCGCCGACGTCTTTTTGGACAACATCTCCCTCTTCAACCCGCCGGTCGGCGACCTCAACCAGGACACCCGCGTGAATTACCTGGATTTGGGAATCTTCGGGAGTGGGTGGCTGAAGCAACAGAGCGGCTTGCCCGCTGATCTGGACACAAATAACAAAGTGGATTTCAAAGACTTCGGGATCCTCGGGGAAAACTGGTCCAGCGGAGTTCCCTGATCCCTTCATCTAAAACCAACACCCTAACGAGAGACCTTCCATGAATATCAAAAAATTCCTTCCCTGCTCAGGCGCCCAGGGCGCATCCGGATATCACCATCGGAGGACGACGACGCCCGAGCCGTCCTCGGCTCGCAGCGTGTGCGATTCCGCTGTGGCTGTCAAAAAAGATCGGCTCGCCCCTGCCCGTTCGTGCGTGC
>Ga0137415_10006501_pt1 | contig 11588 bp, 9 predicted proteins | sample CZODoug3_1_1_16f_FD_183082 | JGI IMG/M metagenome (GOLD analysis project Ga0137415, IMG submission 183082) | Vadose zone soil fungal communities from Angelo Coast Range Reserve, California, USA - CZODoug3_1_1_16fungal (Hybrid Assembly) | ecosystem: Environmental > Terrestrial > Soil > Vadose...
CAGTTAGAATTATCTGAACCAGAAGGTTCAGTGGGAGGCCGAAGACTTGAGCCAGGCAGCGGCAGAGGCCGGAGAGACCCCGTCAAAGGGTTGGGTGAGAGACGGGATCCTGTCCTTCTTGAGCAAGGGTCCGGGCACGACCTCGGAGATCGCGAGGGAACTCGGCGTGTCCAAGGCGACCGTATCCTACCACACCAAGGCCCTGATCAGGAGAGACATGATCGAGATTGCGGACGTCAAGAGCATCCGAGGAGGCGTCTACAGCAAGACGTACTCGTTGAAACGGGGAGGCCTCGCGCTTGTCAGGCGCAAGGGCGAGCAGGCGGGGTCGCTGACCAAGGTGGACGATTGGTTCGAAAGGATGCTCATGAGCTGGCACCTTGAGCCCAAGAGGAGTCCTTCAGACGAAATAGAGATATTCCTCTACCACCTCTTCAGGCTCCTTGCAGAGTCCGACTCCCTCGACGAGAGAATCTTCGAGGACTTTGGTCTCCGTGTCGGGAACGAGCTTATCGCTTCCTCGCTGAATTTCGCGACGATGAGGAGCGGGCTCAGGGAGCTGACTGAGCACCTTCGCGCCGAGGGGATGGCACAGGTCACGGCTGAGATCAGGAAAGGGGAAGACCCTAGGCTCGTCTGCACGGGGTGCTTCGAGAACAAGGAATATGGCAGCCTGGTATGCTCCTTCACGAAAGGCCTCCTGACGGGAGCGATACGGGGGAGGAGTGGAGGGAGGCCGCAGCTTGAGAGGTTGCGCCAGAAGGCAGGGACGCCCGGATGCGCGTTCTTGGTGAGAATGAGGGGATTCAAGGCTTGAGCAAAAAGGAGACCCGGCCTGGAAAGACCTCGCGAGGAGGCGAGAGAAGGGGCAGTCGCAGTCCTTCCAGCTCGACCAGTCGCGGGCCGAGTCGCGAGGGGCGCGCGCTCGAAAAGGAGGAGTTCCTCAAGCTGCTGCAGGGCAAGTTGCAGGAGAAGTACCAGGACAAGCACCCGCTCATGCTCATGCTCTACTCGGGCAAGCTCACGCCGAAGCAGCTCAGGGCATGGATAATCAACAGGTTCTATCTTCAGAAGAACATCCCTCTGAAGGACGCCGCGATCCTTTCCAACTGCCCGGAGACCGAGGTGAGGAGGCTCTGGATCGGAAGGATCCTGAAACGCGAGGGGCTGGGCGGGAGCATCGGAGACGTCGAAGGCTGGATAGGGTTCGCGGAGTCGGCGGGCATAGCAAGGGACGACGTCCTCAGGGCGAGGTGCTTGCCGGGGGTCAGGTTCGCGATTGACGGCTACGTCAACTTCGCCAGGAAGGCAGATTGGACCGAGGGAGTCGCCGCGTCGCTGATCGAGTACTTCGCGAAGGGGGAGCTAATCAAGAGGATAGAGGCGTTCAAACGGCACTACCCATGGATAGAGCCTGACGGATATCGTTTCTTCATGTCGAGGCTCGGGCAGCTCGACGAGGCCAACGAGACGACGCTTCGGATAGTGCTCCGATATTGCAAGACGAGGGAGATGCAGCTGCGGGCGATCGACGCTGCGGTCTCCATGGCAGACATCTACTGGAGCTTGCACGACGCCATCTACGTGGCATATGTGGTCCAGGACAGGCCTCTCGCCGATTCCCTCTCTGGCTAGGCGCTCGGGTCCGAGCGCGCTAAACCCGCCTTGACGGGGCCCTCCTCAGCGACCTGTTCTCGATCAGAAGGGCCGTCACGGCCGCCGCCAGGACGCCGGTTGCAATCCAGGGCACGTAGGTCTCCCATGAGGCACTGGTGGGAGAACGAAGCGTGAACGCAATGAGGTCGCCCGGAACACCTCCCGCGAAGGCACCGTAGGAAGGAGCCCCGATAAGTTGGTAGAGAAAGACTCGTCCGTTGGACGCAGAGCCGATGGTCGGGCTCTGGTAGAGGGACGGACCCACGTATAGGTCATAGACCTGGTTCCCGGTGAGCGCGTCAAGAATGTGGATGCTTCCATCGAGGCTCCCAGCGAATATCAAGCCGCCACTAGCAGTGAGCCAACCTCGGAACGGGACAGTCGAGATGAAGTACCTCCAAGCCTCCTTCCCGGTGGAGGCGTCGATCGCGTATATTGTGGTGTTGGCGTGCTGCCAGTCGGGGCGTAGGCCTGTCACGCCCCAGACCTGGCTCCCTTCTGTGCCCACTGGCGCGATCTGCCCGAATGTGCAGAAGTTGTAGGTCGCGACGTAGATCTTCGAGTAGGCGTAGGCCAGATCCGACTCGACCGCTCCGTTCTCCCCGGGGCACTGCTTGAACTGCTTGGTCGAGGGGTAGTTGATCCATGGCAGACTGCCCGAGTAGTTGCGCGTCACCACGTAATTCGCGTTGCCGGTTAGGCTCCTCGCCACAGTGGGCGGGTCGAAGTACCAGAGCTGCTTTCCTGTCAAGGCGTCCAGGGCGTAGACGTACCCGTTCTTGCACGCCTTGAAGACCGCCTCCTGAGTTTTCCCTCCAATGGTCGTGTTCCCGAGCACCGTGTTCCACCCGCAGTCGAAATCGTAGAGGTCGTGAGGGGTCGTCTGGAAGAACCAGATCATGTTGCCGTTGGTCGCGTTGAGGGCGACCACCGAATCCGAGTAGAGGTCAGGCCCCGGCCTGAATGTCCCGTTCCAGTCTGGAGACGCCTGCGAAGTGGAGACGTAGACGATTCCGTGCCGCGTGTCTACGACCGGGTCGCCAAAGCTCGGCCCTGCCCCAGCGATTGGACCACTGCTGCCGGGGCCGTTAAGGCTCAAAGTGCCCCAATCGCCGTCCACGGAGGCAACGTTCCCGTGACATGTTGAAGCAGGGCACGAATTCGTGTCCCAAAGAGGGTCGCCCCCAGCCGCTGGCGTGACATACCACCTCCAAAGAAGGCTCTTTGTCGTCAAGTCGTATGCGGCGACAAATCCGCGGCCCACGTTGGTCCCCTCGGAGACCGAGCTCGACCATATCATGGTGTTCCCGTCGAACACCGGGGGCACTCCGGACGAATCGTAGAACCCCGCGTTCCCCGGGATGCCGCCGCATACTCTGGAGATCTGCATGACCAGCTGTCCCGTCAGCGCGTCGAGCGCGTGGGCCGAGCAGTCGGGCATGCTCACCCACACGTCCCCGCGGTAGAAGTTGATCCCGTGCATGTGCCCCGCAAGAGAGCCAAGGGGGAGCCCCGTGGTGTTGAGCTGAGGCGCGTAAGACCACACGACCGCGCCCGTCTCGCCGTTGATCGCGTACACGGTGAGGAAATTCGTCACAAGGTAGACCGTACCATTCACGACGAGAGGAGGCGAGATCGAACCCTCGCCGGGGAGGGCGAGCCCGGGGAGGGCGAGCCCGGGGACGGCGGCTGCCGATGGGAACGGGAACGTCCAGGCAAGCTGGAGGTTCTTCGCCGTAGAGGCGACCACCTGGCTTTGGGCGACGTAGTTGGTCGCGTTAGCGTTGGAGTTCATGGTGGTCCAATCCACCGAACCTGGCGCAGGGCTCGCCTGAGAACCTGCGGGTGTCGACAAGAAAGATGATGAGACCAGAAGAATAACCAATGTGATCGGCACGAGTTTCGATGAACGAACGATGCCCACGATCGTTTCTCACCATCAGCGTCAGACCTCTCCACTTTAAGCTTGGACCGTCTCGGCGGCGTCAGGCCTCGGAACGGTCATAAAGGGCAGAACCTCCCGCCTTCCAACTTTGCAAGCGCTCGCGACTAGGCGCAAATGGTTCTCCCTGGCAGCGGTGAACCTCGGCAACTTCGTCCCCCCTCTGGATACAGGGATAATGGCGCTCATCCTTCCCACCATCGCGCTGAACCTTCAAGCACCGATCAGCTTGGTGCTCTGGGTCCCTCTGACTTCGCTGATCATCACTGCGTCCTTCATGCCGATTTTCGGAAGGTTCTCGGACGCCCACGGCAGAAAACGGTACTTCATACTCGGCCTAGCCCTCTTCTCGATAGGCTCCTACCTCTCAGGGAATTCGCTCACGATCTATGAACTCCTGATTTACAGGGTCGTCCAGTCCCTCGGCGGCGCGTTCATCCTCTCGAACGGAAGGGCCCTCATCGTCGACGCCTTCCCGCCCAAGGAGCGAGGCTTCGCGCTCGGCACCCACGTCTCCGTCATCTACATCGGAACCACGATCGGCGTCGCGATTACCGGTTCCCTCGTCAACCTGACGCAGGTGGTGGGCTGGCGGTATGTTTTCTACGCCAGCTCTGTCATCGCGGCTCTCGCCATTCCGCTCGCCATCGCGGCAATTCGCGAAAGTTCGAAGAACCTGAAGATAAGGACAGACTGGCTGGGATCGATTACCTTCGCCGGGGCGCTCAGCTCTGCTCTTGTCGCACTCACCGCGAGTGCTAACGGCCTCTCTAGCATTGATTTCTATTTCCGAGAAATCCGAATACCGTTTATCGACTACTACGTCTACCTCGACCAGGCCTTCTCAATACCCCTGTGGACGATAGCGGTCACATGCCTCGTATCCACCGTCGTCTTCGTCTTGCGGGAACGTTCCACAGCCCACCCTCTCATCGACTTTCATGTCTTCAGGACGAACTCGATGTTCGCCTCGACCAACTTCTCCGCCCTCTTTCTTTACATGTCTTCCTACAGCACTCTCATTCTCCTCTCTTTCTACCTCGAAAACATAAAGGGAGTCGATCCGTTCACCGCAGGGCTCGTTCTCACGATCCAGCCTCTATCCGTCACGATCTTTGCGTTGGTGGGTGGGTGGATTGCGGGAAGGACTGGGAGTCGCGACCCGGCGATTGCGGGCTTGGCGGTCGTCGCCGTCTCCCTGCTCATGCTCAGCACAATCAATCAAGAGTCCTCCACGACTTTCGTCGCTTTCCTGCTTGCGATACTCGGGGCGGGCGTTGGTCTCTTCGCCCCAGGCAACACGAACGCAAACCTTGCCTCTGTCCCTCCGGAGGACCGGGCGCTCGCCAATGGCATCCTAGGTATGATGAGGCACACGGGGCAGAGCGTGAGCCTCGCAATAGGGACGATCCTCATCGCGCTCTTCTTGTTCGGAAGCACTCCTTACCAAGGCAGGACGATACACCCGGCTCAATACATCGAGGCGATAAGCTTGAACTTCATCGTGGGGGCGGCCCTCGCCGCCGTCGCCGCCTACTTCGCGTTCAGGGGCAGGGAACCTACCGGACAGGTTCGCGAGATTGCTTAGGGCTTTCGTCCTTTCGTCTCTTCAGGAGGACGTACATCGCAAGAACCACCACAAGGACGCCGAGGACTATGATGATCGGCTCCTCCAGCCCCAGGCCTGGCGGCACCGTCGTCCCCGTCTGGCAGCCGCTAGGCCCACACCAATACGCGGAGAGAACTCCTGGCGTGGCGTTTGGCAGGTCACCGCCCCCTGACGGCGCGAAGAGCATCATGTTTGAAGCCCTGCTCAAGTCTCTGGCCAATGAGACTCCGGCGGCACCGACTCCGCCTAGATTGATGCTGTTGATCAGCGCCCCGGTCTGGTCGTTCAACTCGTACAGTACCCCTCCTCTATCGACCACGTATACCACCCCTCCGCTCGCAACGGCTGAGGAGCCCTGGTACCTATTGGGCATGTTGAAGTGCCAGACTGGCTGGCCGGTCGAGAGGTTGATCGCAAACAGCGTGGAGTTCTGCGACGCCGAGGGGTCGCCGTTGTAGACGTACCCGCTTATGTCGACGCCCTTGTAATGATACGGACCTGGATTCATGACGCCGCAAGCGTTCTGCGTAGCGACGTAGAGCGTGTTCCCTGAAAGTGCAGGGGACATCTCTATCCCGCCGTCCGGACCGGGGCAAATCCTCTTGTTGTTTCCAAAGAGGGCTTGGGAGGCCGTTAGATTGGCGGGGGGGTTCGTGTTGCTGGTGAGGCCGTCATTCCAGTTGTTCTGCCCTGGAGGGCCGAGGAAAATGGGATTATAGACGAGTTTTCCCGTCGCCGCGTTGACCACGTAGACCTGGCTGCCCTTCGTCCCCTGGACTACGACCTGCTGAGAGGTGCCGTTTGCGGTGATGGTCCCCAGGTTCACGCTCCATCCGCCTTCGTGTTCCGTGATGTCGTGAGACGTGTACTGGTAGTACCAAATCATCTTCCCGGTGGTCGTGTTGAGAGCGACTAGCGAGTCGCTGAAGAGGTTCGGGCCGGGTCTCTTGGAGGCCTCGTACCCGTCAGAGGGGTGCCCCGTCGAGAAGTAGACCACCCCGGTCTTGTTGTCGACTGCCATCAGCCCCCAAGCCGCGCCCCCACCTATGAGGTCGTTTGAACCCCAGTCTCCTGGATAGGGGGTGATGTTGCCGTGGCACGGTGCTTGACATTGGCTAGAGTCCCAGTTGGGATCTCCGCCCGAAGGTGGAACCGCATACCATATCCACGACAAATTCCTAGTGTTGACGTTGTATGCCGCGACGAACCCCCTCCCTCCGTAGTCCGTCGTCGAGGCGCGGACGATGAGGTTGTTTCCGACGAGGATTGGGGCTTTCTCACCGTAGTAAGTTCCCGTGTTGCCTAGGATGTTGGCCCCCACCGCGGGGATGGTCCACTGGACCGTCCCGTTGAGGGCATCCAAGGAGTAAACACTGGTATCAGAGGCCATAACGTACAGGCTCTGGTTGTAAAGTGAGATGCCGCTTATGACGTATGCCCCGGCCCACCACTTCTCTCCGATGAACTTCGTCATATTCACCTGATATGACCAAACAACCGCGCCCGTCGCGGTGTTGAGCGCTATCACACGATTGTACGGAGTCGCCACATATGCGATGCCGCTCTTGATCAGGGTCTGGGTTTCAATGCCGAGCGCGGGAGGCGCACCAGGTATGCTGTATGGATTTACCGGTATCTGGTAGAACCATCTCACCACGAGGTTCGCGACGTTGCCTGCGTTGATTTCGGTCTGCGGGTCGTGGTTAGAGTTCTGGTAGTCGTATGCCGAAGCGGGCCAGTTGAAGTACGATAACGAGGTCGTCTGCTGCGCGTGAACTATCGCGTTTGAGAACCCGCCGAACGAGAGCACAGCCGTTACGATTACAAAAGATACGAGGACAAATCTGCTCCGAAATGACCTCATTAACGAGAGCTCGACAACTGGTGAGTTAATAAGAGATTCTCATATTCGCTGGACACGTTTATCTCCACCAAAGCGCCTTTACAACCTTGAGACAGTCAATATCGCCTCCTTGTCGAACGTATCCTGGCAACCGCAAGGATGACCGCGCAAGCGATGGCCACGAGCGCGACGACCTGGGTCGCGAGCAGCAGCTGCCCAATCGCCACAGCCCCCTGAGGCGTTTCGGGAACTGCAAGCGCCTGTATGAACCCGGGGAAGGGCGGGCCCCAGCGAGTGGAGCCCATGTCGGTGAGGACCAGTGCCTTCGCGCCGTTCGCGTCGTCGCCAATCGACGGCTGGATGAGGAGCGAGCCGCCCATCGACCTGGTCGATAGGACCCGCCCATTGCTTTCGTCGAGCATGCGCATGGTGCCGTCGAGCGTGGAGACATAGACCACCCCGCCGCTCACGGTCAGCCCACCGCGATATTCGCTGTTCGGTATCGTGAAGTTCCACCTTATCTTGCCGTCGGCGGCGTCAATCGCGTAGACGGTCGTATTCGAGATCCCGGCAGGGTGGATCTTCAGAATCTGGACGCCCCAGGAGAACTCCCAAGTCGTGAGGTTCTCGGGCGTCTTAGGCGGACCTACGTCGGAGTACATGAACCTCTTAGGGTCGTTATATGTGGCGGCGAATACTGTGTTCTTGGCGGGGTCGAAGGCGAGGTCAGACTCCAGTGCGCCCGTGTCCCCGGGGTTCTGCACGATGGGCTTCGTTGAAGGGTAGCCGTACCAGTTGTACTTGTCCATCTGCGTCGAGTTCAACGGGTTGAGGAACGTCACGGCCTGGTATTTCACAGCCGGAGGGCGAAGGTACCACATCATATGCCCGGTCGAGGCGTCGAGCGCGAACACATATCCGCTCTTGCAGCCCTTGTAGACCACCGGCGTGGTCTGGCCCCCTATGGTCTGATTCGCAAGCATCACGTTCCAGGAGCAGTCGAAGTCCCCCAGCGAGTGCGGCATCGTCTGGAACCCCCAGATGAGACTCCCTGTGGTCAGGTTCAAGGCAAGGACAGAGGCGGTCCAGAGGTCGGGGCCGCGACGATAGGTCGCGTTCCAGACCGGTCCGGGGACGTTCGTCCCGATGTAAGCCACCTTGGCGTGCTCGTCGATCGCCCATGAGCCTCCCCAGGCCGCGCTCGCACCGGCGAAGCTGTGGGTCTTGTTGAAGCCGAAATTCCCCCAGTCTCCGACGAGCATCTGGCTGAGCTGGTCGTGGGGGAGGCTCTTGAGGTCAACCGCTGCCTGACCGTCGAAGATGTAAGCATGAGACATGTTCATGACCGAGTCCAGCGACCAATTCGGGGCGCTCCCGTCCTGGGGAGGGATCAGGTACGTCCTCCATAGGAACTGTGGCTTGGGGGAGGTGACGTCCCAACCCTCCAAGAACCCCCTGCCCGCGCTGTCGCCCTCCGTGACCGAGGGGGAGAACATCAGGACGCCGTTTCGCTGGTCGATGAGAATGTTCGGCGTGTCCTCGTCGTAAAGCCCGTAATTTCCCGCTATTCCCGTGTAGCGGTCGGATACGAACGGGTTGAAGTTCAGTAGGACGTCACCGGTGGTCGCCTTCAGGGCGAAGACCTGATAGGTGTTCGAGACCAGCCAGATGAGCGGCTCTCTCCAGAGCTCAGTCGTAAGGAAGATGGCGTGGTAGTGGCCGAGCGGGACGCCCAGCGGACCCGGGACCGAGGGCTGCAGATAACGGGAGTAGTTGTCCATCAAAGGGAGGTCGACGGACCAGACCACGTTCCCGTTCTCCAGGTTCAAGGCGTAGACGCGGTGCCAGTTCGTCACGCTGTAGACGACTCCTTCGTAGATCAACGGGGTGACCATGGCTCCTTCCGCCGTGGAGAACTGCCCTTGCGGTGCCGACGGCACCGGGAACGTCCACTTCACCTGCAGCTGGCCGACGTTCTCGCTGTTTATCGTGGTCTGGCTGTCGTAGCTCCAGTTCAAAGGGAAGTTGTTCTCGGGGCCGTTCCAGTTCGCGCTCGGAGTGACGTACTGGGCCGAGGCCTCGGAGGTCATCAGCAAGGCGAAGAGCAGCGACGCGGTCCCGAAGATCCTAGACGCTGACTTCGTCCTCGGGGCCTTCAAACGGGGCTCCCACCTGTCTTTCTCGATTTATGCCCTTCCAAATCATTAAATCGGTGGGAGAACTCAATGTCTCTGGGCGTTTGGCGAGTAGCGAATGTCAGAGTCACCGTCGATGGGGAAGGCCAGCGGGCGGGCGAGCGGAGCCGGGGTCCTGCACAGCTTCGTTGTCCTGTATTCGTCGTGGACGACGCTCCTCACCAACGGCGTGTTCTTCGTGGTCTACTACGTCATATTCTACGCCGTGATCTTCTACTCGAACTTCGGGTACTTCCTTCTCACGATTCCCTTTTACCTCCTCGCTCTGCTGGTTCTGGCGTCTTCGACGTTGGCCACCGTAGCCGTCTCCTACCTTAGGATCTCCCGGCGGAAGAGCACGATCCCTGGGATGGCACAGAGCCCGATCGGGGTCGCGCTGGGAGCCTTCGTCGCGAGCTGCTCGTGCAGCCTTCCCCTCCTCGCCCCAGCGCTGTATTTCATTGGCCTGAACGCGCTCGAGGTCAGCGGGATCGTCTCTTTCTTTGCCGCATATCAGGAAACGATAATCGAGGCGCTCGTCGTCCTCGACTTCCTTTCAATCTACTACTACCTGAGGTTGATCTCTCGCTCGGGACTGGTTCGTGTTGCATCTTGAAGTGGCTCAGTTCGAATCAATCGCGGCCTTCTCTTGTGGTCACCGCGATGCGTTCTTAAGCGGGCGGGAGGTAGGGCGGCTTTACGTCTCATCGATGCACGGCCTGACCTACCAATCATATCAGAAGGTGGCTGGCGATAGGCGGATCACCGGGCAGGAGGCAGAGCCCGAGGGGATGGAGCCAGACCGCGTCCAGGGGGGCTCCGACAGGCTCAGGCTGGCAATCATCGGGATCGTGATAATCATCATCCTGGTGGTCAGCGCGGTCGTCTTACTTCAGCCCACCGCGTCGACCGGCCTGGTGATTTCCTTAGACTCGGGAAAGGTGACTTCGGCAAACAGCGCTGAGGTGGCCCTTAACATCGTCTTGACCGTTCACAACACCACGGACAAGAACCTGACCTATTACGGTTCCAGCTGGTCACTTTCGGACAACGGACGAGGCGTCGATTCTGGGCTCTGGAACGACCATTTCGTCCTCGCACCCGGCGCCACGAGGGTGCTGAACGAGAACGTCACCATAAGCCTCGGAGACGTAGTTCAGGTCAACAACATCAGTTCCGCTGGCACCTGGAGGCTTCAGGGAACGGCCACTGTCTCGACTACCCCGGGGACTAACGAGACCCAGGGCTTCGACTTTAACTTCGTGACCCAGTAGCCCGTTAATAACACCGTTAACCGCCCGAGTTAACACCGTACACGTTAAAAGCGTGACTCGCAGCGAAAAGCCACTTGGACTTCATCCAGACCGTCCTGCTGTCGGCGGTGATGGGCTTCTCCATCTACCTCTCCCTTCCCATCGTGCTCCACAGGAAAACGGGCGAAATGAGGACGAAGGTCCTCACCGCCGTCGCGACTGGCATCCTCTTCTTTCTGCTGGCTGACATATTCTCGAACGCTTCCGCGTCTATCTTCAACGGCTCTCTCTACGGTTTCGGCTCTTCCTTCTCCAACGACGCCGTCTTCATAGCGACGTTCGCTGCAGGATTCCTCATACTTTACTTCGCCGAAAACAGGTCCAAGTCCGGACTGACGCCAGCCGGGCTCTCCTTGGTGATCGCGATAGGCATGGGATTCCAGAACCTGACCGAAGGGCTGGTCTTCGGTTCCCTAGGTGTTGCCTTGGGGCTGACTGGCGCTGCGCTGACAGTGTTGGTCGGCTTCGTTTTCCAGAATATCAGCGAAGGCTTCGCGATTGCTTCGCCGTTCTTGGGGAAGACGGAAGGGAAGACTCGTCCGATGCTCGGTCTCTTCTTGATCGGGGGGATTCCAACGATATTTGGCGGCTCGATAGGGTTCTTCTATAACTCGGCGACATTCGATCTTGCGTTCGACGGAGTCGCCATAGGGGCGATCCTCTACGCCATACTCCCAATGCTAAAGTCGCTGTCGAGGGAGTCCTCCGCCGTCTCGCAGAGGCTGAGTTACCTTGGGGTCTTTGTGGGCTTCGTGCTCGGCTTCATGGTGAACCTGATATGATGAGGATACGTCTAGTCTGATCTGAGCCTGTACCAATTGATCAGGCCGACGAGCACTCCGAGGAGCGTGAGCCCTATGAACACGGCCTCCAAGACCGGAGGCATGTCGCTCAGGACATTCTGGGGGTCGGTGGAAAGCGGAGGTATGATGTTGGCTGCGATCACGGCCGACGACACAATCACATTCCCGCCATGGGCTACGTAGCTCCCTCCGACATACCCTATCGCCGCCATCAAGCCACAAGCACCGAAGACCCCTACCTCAAAAAT